>Ga0164290_1000533_pt1 | contig 116344 bp, 106 predicted proteins | sample Micstemetagenome_FD_108782 | JGI IMG/M metagenome (GOLD analysis project Ga0164290, IMG submission 108782) | Contaminated culture microbial community from soil near Moab, Utah, USA - Microcoleus steenstrupii SON62 (Illumina Assembly) | ecosystem: Environmental > Terrestrial > Soil > Soil crust...
GACTCACCGCAGTCACCGCCGAGCTCAACCTCGCAGCCGCAGCGATCAACCTGACCCGCCTGCACCGGGCCGCACCCGCCTCAGGCTGAGCCAGGGCGGCTCGCGCCGCTCCGCCACAGCCAGGCGGCACAGCCTGGGGCAACACTCAACTCAAAGTGCAACAGCCACCAGGTTGAACGGATCCCCGCCGGTCCACGGGATCGAGCGAAGGGCGCAGGTCAGACGACGCTGAGCGGCAGCAGTGTCTGCCCCGTGGGGCCGATCTGGATCTCGGTGCCCATCTCCGGGCAGACTCCACAGTCGTAGCAGGGGGTCCAGCGGCAGTCCTCGACCTCGACGTCGGAGGTGCCGTCGCCGACGGCGAGCGCGTCCTCCCAGTCCGACCACAGCCAGTCCTTGTCGAGGCCGGAGTCGAGGTGGTCCCACGGGAGGATCTCGTCGTACTCGCGGTCGCGGGTGGTGAACCAGTCCAGGTCGACGCCGGTGCCGTCGAGCGCAGCCTCGGCCGCGGCGACCCAGCGGTCGTAGGAGAAGTGCTCGCTCCAGCCGTCGAAGCGGCCACCGTCGCGCCACACCTGCTCGATGATCCGCCCGACCCGGCGGTCGCCGCGGGAGAGCAGTCCTTCGACGATGCCGGGCTGACCGTCGTGGTAGCGGAAGCCGATCGCCCGGCCGTAGCGCTTGTCGGTGCGCACGACCTCGCGCAGCTCGCGCAGGCGCCGGTCCGTCGTCTCCACGTCGAGCTGGCCCGCCCACTGGAACGGCGTGTGCGGCTTCGGCACGAACCCGCCGATCGAGACCGTGCAGCGGATGTCGTTGCGGCCGGACACCTCACGACCCTTGGCGATCACCTTCTTGGCGAGCTCGGCGATCTGCAGCACGTCCTCGTCGGTCTCCGTGGGGAGGCCGCACATGAAGTAGAGCTTCACCTGCCGCCAGCCGTGGGAGTACGCCGTCGCCACCGTGCGGATCAGGTCCTCCTCGGTGACCATCTTGTTGATCACCTTCCGCATCCGCTCGCTGCCGCCCTCGGGCGCGAACGTCAGGCCGGAGCGACGGCCGTTGCGGGAGAACTCGTTGGCCAGGGTGATGTTGAAGGCGTCGACCCGGGTCGACGGGAGCGACAGCGAGACGTTGGAGCCCTCGTAGCGGTCGGCCAACCCCTTGGCGACCTCGCCGATCTCGGTGTGGTCGGCGCTCGACAGCGAGAGCAGGCCGACCTCCTCGAAGCCGGTCTTCTTGACCCCGTTGTCGACCATCGCGCCGATGGTCTCGATCGAGCGCTCGCGCACCGGGCGGGTGATCATCCCGGCCTGGCAGAACCGGCAGCCGCGCGTGCAGCCGCGGAAGATCTCGACGCTGAACCGCTCGTGCACGGTCTCCGCGAGCGGCACCAGCGGGTTGGCCGGGTAGGGCCACGAGTCGAGGTCCATCAGCGTGTGCTTGCGGATCCGGTCCGGCGCCCACGGCCGGTTCGGTACGACGCTCGCGATGAACCCGTCGGCGTCGTAGGAGACGTCGTAGAACTGCGGCACGTAGACCGCACCGCTCACGGCCAGGCGCCGGAGCAGCTCGAGCCGCCCTCCCGGCGAGCCCTCGCCCTTCCACTCCCGGACGACCTCGGAGATCGCCAGCACGACCTCCTCGCCGTCACCGAGGACGACCGCGTCGACGAAGTCGGCGATCGGCTCGGGGTTGAACGCGGCGTGCCCGCCCGTGATCACGACAGGGTGGTCGTCGGTGCGGTCGACGGCGTGGAGCGGGATGCCGGCGAGGTCCAGGGCGTTGAGCAGGTTGGTGTAGCCGAGCTCGGTGGAGAAGCTGACGCCGAACACGTCGAACGCGCCGACCGGACGGTGGCCGTCGACGGTGAACTGCGGGATCGCGTGCTCTCGCATCACCGCCTCCATGTCCGGCCACACCGCGTAGGTGCGCTCCGCCAGGATCCAGGGCTTCTCGTTGAGCACCTCGTAGAGGATCTGCACGCCCTGGTTGGGCAGCCCGACCTCGTAGGCGTCCGGATACATCAGCACCCAGCGCACCTCGGTCTCGTCCCAGTCCTTGCTGACCGAGTTGAGCTCGCCGCCGACGTACTGGATCGGCTTGGAGACCGACAGCAGGTGCGGCTCGAGGCGGGAGAAGAGGGACTCAGGCATGGGATCCGATTCTACGAGCCCGGGGGCTGCCAACCCTCATCGCGACCGAAGCGTGCCAGCAGGTCGTGCTGCGCGTCGCCGTTGAGGGCAACCTGGTCGCCGACGACGCCGGCACCGCGGTACCTCTCCTCACGCTCGGCGAACCACTCCCCCAGCGCCGCCACGAGCGCGGGGTCGATCCGGGTGTCGGCGCCGGTCGCGGCGGCCAGGTCCCACCCGTGGACCAGGTGGTCCGCGGCGAGCTGCCAGACGTACTCCTCGGACCGCTCCTCGCCGTAGGACAGGTGCACGGTGTCGCGCTGCGGCAGCAGGCCGGCGACCGCGGTCACCGCCGCGTCGGCCGCCGAGCGCGCCGCAGCCACCGGGTCGTCGCCGAGGACGTCGCCGTCGAACCGGTCGCCGACGTCCTCGATCGTGCTGCCCTCCAGGAGGGGCGCCGTCCAGAGGTCCTCCCCGGCGACGTGGTTGACCAGCTCGCGCACGTTCCAATCGGCACACGGCGTCGGCCCGTCCCACTGCCCGCCGTCGATGCCGTCGACACAGTCCTTCCACCACGCGACCGTCCGGCGGTGCATCTCCTCGGTGTCCATCGCACCATCGTGCTCCTCACGACCGAGGTGCGCCACCGCCCGCCGAGCTTGTCGAGGCGCCTCGACAAGCTCGGCGGGCGTGGTGCTGGGCGGGGCTACCTCAGCCGACCGAGGTGTCGTCGATGACGAAGCTCGTCTGCAGGCTGGAGTCCTCGGTGCCGGCGAACCTCACCGTCACCGTCTTCCCCGCGTAGGCCGCGAGGCTGAAGGACCTGAGGACGTACGACGAGCCCTCGTTGAGGTTGGAGTACGTCGCGAGCGTGGTGGTCACGCCGCCCGAGACGATCTGGACCCGGAGCCTGTCGTACGCCGTCGCCGTCGTCGTCTCGGCCGAGTCGATGCGGAGGTAGAACGCCAGCGTCTTGGTGCCGCTCGACGGCAGCGTGATGCTCTGGCTCAGCGTGTCGGTGCTGCTCGACCCGTAGCCGTTGAGCCACGCCTTCCACGACCCGGTCCGCGCAGGACGGCTGGTCGAGCTGGTGATCACGCCGGACGTCGCGGTCCAACCGGTGTTGCCGGACTCGAAGCCGGGGTTGGCGAGCAGGTTGCCCGACGGCGGCGGGGGCGGCGGGGTGCTGCCCTCGAGCGTGTAGAGCAGCCGGTTCGGCGAGCCGGTGCCGGGGTTGGTGACCTTGCCCGTGGTCGCGTTGGTGGTCAGCCAGGACGAGACCGATGCCGGCGACGCGCTGGTGTGCGCTTGCAGGTAGAGGGCCGCGGCGCCCACGACGTGCGGCGTGGCCATCGACGTACCGCTGATGGTGTTGGTCGCGGTCGTCGAGGTGTGCCAGGCCGACTTGATGCTCGAGCCCGGCGCGAAGATGTCGAGGCAGGACCCGATGTTGGAGAAGTCCGACCGAGCGTCCGTGCTGGTCGTCGAGCCGACGGTGACCGCCGCCGGGACCCGCGAGGGCGAGCCGTTGCAGGCGTTGGCGCCGTAGTCGTTGCCGGCCGCCACTCCGTAGAAGACGCCGTCGTTGATCGAGTTGTTGACCGCGGTGTCGAGCGCGGAGGAGACGCCGCCGCCGAGGCTCATGTTGGCGACCGCCGGACCGCCGGTGTGGTTCGAGGTGACCCAGTCGATGCCGGCGATCACGCCGGAGTCGGTGCCGTTGCCGCTGCAGTCGAGCACCCGGACGGGGATGATCGTGACGCCCTTGGCGACGCCGTACGTCGTACCGCCGACGGTGCCGGCGACGTGGGTGCCGTGGCCGTTGCAGTCGGTGGGGGTGCCGCCGATCGCCGAGTAGCCCGCCGCGGTGCGGCCGGTGAACTCGCTGTGCGTCGTGAGCACACCGGTGTCGATGATGTAGGCCTTCACCCCGGAGCCGGTGGTGTCGTAGTGGTACGTCGAGCTCAGCGGCAGGTCGCGCTGGTCGACGCGGTCGAGACCCCAGGTGGCGCCGGTCTGGTCGCCGTCGATGGAGACCCGCCGATCGGCCTCGATGTAGGCAACAGCCGGATTGGCCCGCAGCGCCTGCACGGCGCGGTCGGGCAGCTTCGCCGAGAACCCCTTGAGCGCCGTCTGGTACCGGTGGGTGATCCGGCCGCCCTTGTCGACCGCCACGGCGCGCGCGTCGGCGGCGACCGTGCGCGACGACTGCTGCTTCAGCACGACGATGTAGCGACCGTCGATCGCTCCCGCTGCCGACCGCCCGAGGACCGGGGCGAGGTCGTCGTCCTGGATGCTGAGCGGATGGGTGGCCGGAGTCCGGGGGGCGGCTCCGGAGGAGGTGGCTGAGCCGACGAGGGCACCGCCTGTTGCGAGCGCCACTGCGGCAGTGACGATCGCCCGCGTGATGACGCGGGGTGTAGCTGTGGACATGTGTGTCACCTTGGTGGTTCGGGCGGCCCGGATCGGGCCGCGTCCATGGGCGGCCCGATCGGGCCGCCCGATGCCGCAACCTAGTGACGGTGATCACGCGCGCCCACACTCAACTTCTTGCACTGCAGGTTTCGGTGGCAACAGGACGTCTTCCGGCAGCGCGATCGCGCTGCCGGAAGACGTCGAGGATGGTTGCTACCTGACCACGACGTCGTCCACGACGAACCACGTCGCCAGGCTGCTGTCCTCAGCGGCGACGAACCTCAGCGTGATGGTCTGCCCGGCGAAGGCGTCGAGGCCGATCGCCCGCTTGACGTAGCTGTCGGTGGCGTTCAGGTTGGAGTACTTCTTCAGGGTCTTCGTCACTCCTCCGGAGACGACCTGGACCTTCATCCAGTCGTAGACCGAGGACGCGGTGAACTCGTCGGTGTCGATCCGGACGTGGAAGGACACGCGGTGCCCGGTGCCGCCAGGCAGGGTGACCGTCTGGCTCAGCGTGTCGCTGCCGGTGCTCCCGAACCCGACGAGAGCTGCCCGCCAGGACCCGGAGCGTGCCGGGATCCCGATGTCCGGCCCACCGAGCACGACGTGCGGCGTGACCGTCCAGGCCCCTGCCCCGTTCTCGAACCCGGGGTTCTGCAGCAGTTTGCCCGACGGCGGCGGTCCCGGCGGCGGCGGAGGCGTGCCCGCCTCGACGGAGTACAGCAACCGGTTCGGGGAGCTGCCTGCCCCGCCGACGGCGCCGACTGTCGAGTTCCTCCTCAGCCACTTCGAGACCGACGCCGGTGAGGCGCCCCGGTGCGCTTGCAGGTAGAGGGCGCCGGCACCGGCCACGTGCGGGCTCGCCATGGAGGTGCCGTTGATGGTGTTCGCCGTCGAGTCGGAGGTGAACCAGGCCGAGGTGATGGACACGCCCGGCGCGAACAGGTCGAGGCAGGTCCCGAAGTTGGAGAAGCCGGCGATGTCGTCGAAGGAGTCAGTCGCCCCGACGGTGACTGCTGCCGGGACCCGGGCCGGGGAGACGTTGCAGGCGTCGGTGGTCTCGTTGCCGGCGGCGACCGCGACGAAGACGCCGTCCGCGATCAGGTTCTCCACCGAGGTGTCGAGGGACGACGACGCACCGCCGCCCAGGCTCATGTTGGCCACGGCGGGCTGGCCCGCCGTGTGGTGCCCGGCCACGAAGTCGACCCCGGCGATGACGGTCGCGGTTGTCCCGTCGCCAGCGCAGTCCAGGACCCGCACCGGGATGACCGTGACCCGCTTGGCGACCCCGTACGTCGTACCGCCGAGCGTGCCGGCGACGTGAGTGCCGTGCCCGTTGCAGTCCGCGGTCCCGTTGCCGTCGGTGATCGAGCTGAATCCGGCCGCGGTCCTGCCGGTGAACTCCTGGTGGGTCGTCCGTACGCCGCTGTCGATGACGTAGGCACGAACACCCTTGCCTGTGTAGCGGTACCGGTAGAGCGCGTTCATCGGCTGCTTGCGCTGGTCCACCCGGTCCAAGCCCCAGGTCGGGCTGGGCTGGTCGGTGTCGATCGAGACCCGGCGGTCCGCCTCGATGTAGGCCACCGTGGGGTTCGACCTGAGAGCGGTGAGCGCCGCGTCGGGCAGCCTCGCCGCGAACCCGTTCAACGCGGACGTATAGTCGAAGAGCACCCGACCGCCGTTGGTGGTCGCTGCCTGGCGTGCGGATGCGGTGGTCGCCCGCGACGACTGCTCCTTCAGCACGACGATGTATCAGCCGTCGATCGCTCCCGCCGCGTCGGTCCCGATGACGGGGGCCTGCGATGCGAGGTTCGTGGACGGGTCCTGGGCGGCGGCCGGGCCGCCGGTCACCGCGGCAGCCGCGGTTGCAAGCGACAGCCCGAGCGCGGCCAACGCAGATGTTGCGAGTCGGGAGAGTTGGGTCATTGTCACAGGGTGCGGGGGCGGGCCTCGCTGTGTACCTGAATCGGGGAAAGTTTCATCCTCAGGGACGACGCAAACCGGGGCGCCGTGGGCCGGCAGGACGGCGGTCACGCATGCCCTCACTAGACTCGGTCACGACATGAGGACCTCGATCAACGGCATTGCCGGCGCCGTCGTCGTTCTCACGCTCTCCCTGATGTCGGCCTGCGACGACCAGGGCAGAGCCGACGACCCCGACCGGATCGTGCTGAACCCACCTGCCGAGGGCGCTGACCACACGCACGCTCCCGGGGAGTCGGACCCCGCGCCACTCGGTGACGGGACCCGCCCCACGGCGGCTGGCTACCGGCTGACCGACGTCCGGCTTCCCGCCGGGACCGACGGACCCGGCGAGCTGAGCTTCCGGATCCTCGGTCCCGACGGCCGACCGGTCGCCGAGCTCACCGAGCAGCAGACCAAGGAGCTGCACCTCTACGTCGTCCGCACCGACTACGCCGTCTACCGCCACCTCCACCCGGTGTCGGACCGTGACGGCTCCTGGACGGCACCGGTGGACCTCGACGAACCCGGCGACTACCGGGTGATCGCCGACTTCCTGCCGAACGGGACCGAGCGTCCACTCGTCCTCGGGGCGGTGGCGACGGTGCCCGGGAAGTGGCGGGCGGCGTCCCTGCCGGCCGGCGACGTCGGTGACGACGGCGTGGTCCGGGTGCGGGTCGACGGCACCGCTGAGGTCGGCGAGAACGGCCGCCTCCACCTGGTCGTCACCACCGTCGACGACGAGCCGGTGACGCTCGGGACCTACCTCGGCAGCTCTGCGCACGTCTCCGGCTTCCGGACCGGCGGCGGCACCGTCCGGGACGGGGTGTTCGTGCACGTGCACCCGTACGGCGAGCCCGAGCCGACCGACGACGGGACCCGGCTGACCTTCCACACCACGTTCACGCGGGCCGGCGACTACCGGCTGTTCGTGCAGGTCCGGGTCGACGGACTGCTGCACTCGGTGCCGGTCACGGCGACGGTCGAACCCTGACCCGCACCCGGCGTCAGCCGACCTGGACGGTCAACGTGGTGACCGGGTTCTCGAACTCGTCGACGCGCAGGCTCACCTGCACCTCCCACTCCCCCGCGGTCGGGAACGTGACGTCGGCGACGAACGTCCCCGCTCCCGTCGGTGCGACCGGGACCGACCCCAGGTCGACCTCGTCGCTGCGGAGGGACACCTCCGGCCGGTCGTGCACGTCCACCGGCTCACCGCTGAGGTCCTGGACCTGCACCACCAGCTGCCGCTGGCGACCCGTCGTCCGCTCGAGCACTGCCAGCACCTGCAGGTCGCCGGCGACCGCCCGCGCCACGTCGGTCGCCGGTGCCGGTGCAGCCGCCCCCGGCTCGGCCCGCGGGGGCTGCTCGACGAGGAACCCGGTCACGCCGAGCAGCCCGACGAGCAGCACCGCCTCGAGCAGGACCACGCGGCGGACGCCGTACGTCGCCTGCCGGCGCGCCTCGTGCGGGCCCTCGCTCACCCGCGGGAGCAGTCGGAAGCGGTTCCAGGCGGCGGCTCCCGCCACGACGAGCGCGATCCCGACCTTGACCAGCAGCAGCCGCCCGTAGGTGGTGTCGACCAGGCCGCTCCAGGAGCCGAGGATCCGCCAGCCGAGGAGGACACCGGCACTCGCGAGGACGGCCAGCAGACCGGCGGCCACGGTCGAGAAGCGACTCAGCAGGAGCGCGCCGTCTCGCGCCCGGCCCGCGAGCGACGGCAGTGCGACGGCCAGCCCCACCAGCCCACCGAGCCACACGGCACCGGCGCTGAGGTGCAGGGCGTCCGTGAGGACGAGCAGCGAGACCGGCTCGTAGGCGCGCGTGTGCCCGACCAGCGCCGGGGACCAGACCGCGAGGCCGGCACCGATGTCGCCCGCGAGGGACGGGGTGGCCCGGCCGGCCAGCACGACGGCGAGCCCGAGCCCGAGCACCTGGAGGACGAGCACGGTGAGGTCGTCGCTCACGAGCGACGGGTCGAGCGACGCCGCCTCGACCAGGCCACCCATGCCGGCGCCACGCTGGTAGGCGCCGGAGACGGCGACCTTGACCGCGGCCGCCGCGACCGCGGCGAGCGCCGCCGCGCGCTGGAGGCGGAGGAGGCGTCGGCGTGCGGCGTCGTGGAGGCGGATGCCGCGTGCGGTCCAGGACAGGAAGATGGTGAGGCCACCGGCGAGCAGCAGCGCGACGTAGGACAGCGCCTGGACGATGCTCGCCACGCTGCGCATGGCACCGTCGTCGGTCGCCGGCGCATCGCGCGGCGGTACGACGTTCTCGCTCGGCGCGCCGACGTGGAAGGTGACGGAACCGGCGACCGGGTGACCGTCGGAGGACACCACCCGCCAGGTGACGACGTAGGTCCCGTCCGCGAGGTCGTCGGGCAGCCCGGCCGTGACCACCGCGTCGCGCGCCGCGGCGTCGACCTCGAGCGCGTCACCGGCCGCGTCGTAGGCCCGGATGCCGTCGTCCACCACCGACACCCGCTCGTCGAAGGTCAGCGTGACCGCGTCCGGAGCCTCGGTGAGGAGCTCCCCCTCGGCCGGGTCGGACGAGACCAGCGAGGCGTGCGCCGACGCCGGCGCGCCCGCCGAGCCCACGAGGAGTCCGGCGAGCAGCACCGCCGCCAGCGCACGCCTGATCACTGCGGCCTCAGGCCTTCCGGCTCCGGGCGAGGGCGACGCCGCCGATGACGATGCCGATGACGCCGGCGCCGAGACCGGCGAGCGCGAGGCCGTTGCCGTCCTCGTCGCTCTCGGCATCGACGGAGCCCGCCTCGGCAGCCTCTTCACCCTCCGCCTCGCCGTGCCCGTCACCCTCGGCCGCGGTGATCGTCATCAGTGGCGCGGGGAACTCCAGGTCGTCCGGGTCCTGCCCCTCGGTCGCCGTCTCGGTCCACGGGTTCTCCCCCTGAGTGCAGGTCTGCACGACCGGGAAGGCGAGCGTCTCGCCCTCGGCGTCGGGCAGCTGGACCGAGAGCTCGAACGTGTCGCGCTGGCCGTCTGGAAGGGGCGTTCGCGCCGTGTAGACCACCTGGTCGACCCGCTCGGTGATCTCGTTGTCGTGCGCGTCGGTGATCGGCTCCTCGAGCTGCTCCATGACCTTCTCGACGGTCCAGAACGGGTTGCGGGTCGGCGTGGCCGCGTAGATCGAGTCGGGCAGGTCGATGGCGACCTTCGTCGTCGGCGAGCCTTCGCAGCCGTGCCCCGCGCTGAAGGTGAGCACGGCGTAGGAGCCGGCTGCCGTCGTGCTCGGGCTCACGGTGACGTGGGCGGACGCCGGGGCCACCGCGAGGGCGAGGGCGAGGGCGCCAGCGGCTGCGGCCGTGGGCAGGACGATGTGTCGGACATGCATGGTCTTGTTCCTTGTCTGGGTCGGTGGGCGCTGCAGGCAGACGCAGCCGACCGACCGGTCGGACAGGTTGTCGGTGACTCGGTCAGGCGGCCGCGGGCAGCGGCCACGGCGGACCGCGCGCCGGCAGCGCCCGGGCCGAGCGCCCGGCCGGCATCGCGCGCGCGGCGCGGGCGAGCACCCGCGCGCGGTGCGGGATCTGCGGGGTCGGGGCGTCCGACCACCCGAGGAGTACGACGACCGCGCGCCGCCGCAGCACCCAGGCCGAGGCCGCGACCGCGCCCGCCGCCAGGTGCGCCAGCAGCATCGGCCAGGACAGGCCGAGCAACGGGTCCGAGGCCGATCCGTGCGCGTGCATGCCCGAGCCGGCCGTGAGTGCGACCACCCATGCGTGCAGGACCACCTGGAGCCCGACGAGCGCCGGCATCGCCACGCGCACCGGCACCCTGCCGCGCAGCACGAGCAGGCTCGCGCCGTAGACCGTGGCCGCGATGGCGAGCAGCCACCCCGCCGACGGCAGTGCGCCACCGGCCGCGGTGTGCGCGACGCCGAGCGCCACCGTCGTCTCAGCGGCCGTCACTCCTGCGGACAGGCGGGCCCCGGACCGGGGCACCTCACGCAGGATCAGCACCCGATCATGATGCCCGAGGCCGGGTTGCCGTCCGAAAGTGCCTCAGCCGACGGTCTGCTCGGCGCGCTCGATCAGTGCCCGGACGACGTCGATCGCCCGGATCCGGCCACTGGCGATCGGGGTACCGCCCGGGTCGAACTCGAGAGCGGTCGGCAGGCCGATGAGCTGGCCGTCGTTGTCCACGGCCATGCCACCGGAGTTGCCCGGCGCGATCCGCGCCTCCGTGTCGAACTCCGAGCGGGGCCCGAGATCGGGGTCGTTGAGCACCGTGGAGATCACGCCCGTGGTGACCGTGATCGAGTCGCCGGAACCGGCCACGCCCGGGAACCCGAGCACCGTCACGTCGTCGCCGGCGCGCACGTCGGCGGAGTCGCCGATCGGCACCGTCGGCAGGTCGGGCTCGGCGTCGAGGTCGGAGCCATCGGCCTTCGCGTAGATCTGGATGACCGCCACGTCGAGGAAGCCGTCGGCCACGACGACGCGGGCGCGGTACTCCGGGGGCGCGGTCGTGTCCGTCGCGCCGTCGGTGATCGAGATGAGCAGGAACTCGGGGTTGGCGATCGCCGCCTCGGGTCCGTAGGTCTCCACGATCCCCGGGGACTCGGGCGCGGCGACGTGGGCGTTGGTGAGGATCAGCCCGTCCTCGCGGATGATCGACCCGGAGCCGGCGTACGCGAACTCCTGGTCGGGGAACTCCAGCGAGTGGCTCTGGGCGATGATCTTGACCGTCGCGGCCTTGGCGGCGTCGAGCTCGGTCTCGGTCAGGTCGTCGGGTGACGCGGGGTCGGTCGTCGTGCCCGTCGTGTCGGTCGGTGCGTCCGCGGACTCGGACGTCGCCGGACCGTCGTTGTCGGAGGCGTCCGCGCCGTCGTCGTCACGCCCGGCCCACACGGCGACCGCGGTCATGCCCAGGATCAGGACGAGCACGCCGGCGGCGATCCCCGCGATCAGCAGCCGGCGGGTGAGCCGGCGCCGCGCGATCCGCTTCTCCTCCTCCACGGCCGACAGGATCGGCACGAGGGTGACCTCGGGGCCGGCGACCGGATGACCGAGCCGCAGGTCCGTGCGGTCGTCGAACCGCTTCGTGGTGACGCGGCGCCCGTCGAGGAACGTGCCCTCGTTGGACTGGTTCGTGTAGGTCCAGCCGCCGGGGACGCTGGCCACGGTGCCGTGCAGGCGGGACGCGGCCGGGTCCTTGAGGACCACCGTGCAGTCGGGCAGCCGGCCGATGGTGATCTGCGCCGGGTGCCGGAACCGGTGCTCCTGGCCCTCGGCGACGAGCAGCAGGTCCGGACCGGAGCGCACGGACGGCGGCCCGCCGGGGGCGAGCGGCGCGGCCGGCTGGGCCGCGAGCACCTGGGTCTGGTCGAACCCCGCGGGGACGACCTGGGGCGGCGGGACCTGGGCGGGCGAGACCTGGGGCGGCGCGACCCGAGGCGGCGCGACCTGAGGCGGCGCGACCTGGGGCGGCGGGATGCGAGCCCCGACGACCCGGGTGCCGGACGGCCCCGGCACGGAGCCGGGAGGGACCGGGCGCGAGGGCGCCGGCGTGGGAGGAGGCGGCGGCGCGAACCTCGACTGCGCGACCGGGCGCTCCCCTGGCTTGGGCGGCATCGTGGGGTCGTCGAAGGACTCGGCCGGCGCCGGCGGAGGCGGCGGAGGGGGCTGATGGGGCTGAGGCGGCTGAGCGGGTGCGTGGACGACCGACTCCTCGTCCACCGAGGCGAGCTCCGCCGGCGTGATGACCAGCTCCGACCCGGCCGCGACCGGGCCGCACCGGATGACCGTCCGGCGCTTGATCGGGTGCTCGACGACCCGGACCCCTTCGACGTACGTCCCGAACTGGCTGCCGCTGTCGACCAGCACCCACTCCCCGTCGACCGGACGGAGCTCGGCGTGCTGGCGAGAGACCGAACCGGCGGTGAGGACCACCTCGGCGTCGATCGCGCGACCGATGCGGATCACCGAGTGCCCCTCGAGGCGGAGGACCCGACCGTCCACCTCGACCACCAGCGGAGACATGCAGCCCAGCCTAGGTGGAGGCGCCGGGCGGAGCCGCGACGGGCTGCCGGACCTGGACGGTCGCGTTCCGGATCTGGATCCGGGCCCCGGCGACGAGCTCGATCGTGCGGTCGGGCTCGAGGACGAAGCTCTGACCACCCGGGTAGGCGACCGGCCACGAGAAGTCGGACGCGTTGTGCAGGCCCCACCTCTCCGGCGCCTGCGGGTGCTGGCGCAGGTCGCCCAGGACGACCGGGTGGTCCACGCCGGACGCGAGGTGGTCGGACCGGATCGCGGCCTGCGGTCCGACGGCGACGGTCCGTCGCCCGACCTGGAGGAGGTACGGCGGCTGCACGACGGTGCCGTCCTGCCAGCAGACCGGGTCCGGCTCGCCGGCGCTCCAGAAGTTGGTGGTGCCGCAGGTCGGGCACGCGAGGAGGCCGTCGCGCAGCCGGTCCATCGCCTTGATCCACTGACCCTCGGTGACTCGTGCCCCGGGTCGCTCGATGCCCTCGACGAACGCCTGGACGAAGAGGTCGCGCAGGAATTGCGGGTAGATGTTCCAGTACTGCTGGACGATGTCGGCCGGCCGGTTGCTGTCATCGGTCGGGTGCATGCAGAACAGCGGCTCGGTGCCGAAGTGGCTCATCAGCCAGTGGGCGTCACGCATGCCGGCGTCGGTGCGCCTGCCCTCGAGCGGGTGGCCGAGGAACAGCGAGTAGAACAGCAGCACGGCCAGCGAGTGCCGGTCGGTGTCGGTGTTGGGCAGCGTCCGGTACGTCGTGTCGCGGACCACCTCGGGCGCCATGAAGTACGGCGTCCCCAGCACTCGCCCCGTGCCGTTGTCGATGCCGACGTTGTCGTTGTCGCAGATCAGCACGTCGCCGCTGGTCGGGTCGAAGAAGACGTTGCCGAAGGAGATGTCGCGGTAGCAGAGGCCGCGCGCGTGCAGCCGCAGGAAGCTGTAGCTCAGCTGGCGGCACAGCTCGATGATCGAGGAGAACGAGACGTCGAGCGGATTGCCGTCGCGGTCGGCGTTGAGCAGGAGGAAGCTGAGCTCGAGGAACCGCGGGTCGCGCAGGTGCATGACGTAGCCGAAGCTCGGCTGGCTGTGCACCCGGGCCATGCTCAGCGGCCACAGGAACCGGCGGTGCGGAGAGCCGATCTCGACCAGCTGCTGCATCTCCTGGTACTGCTCGGTCGTGGCGCTCTCGGGCTTGTACCACTTCAACGCGAGCGGCTCGCCGGTGTCGCGGCGTACCTCGAAGACGTAGCCCTGGCCACCCTGTCCGAGCAGGGAAGTCACCCGGGCACGACCCAGCGGCCCGAGGTCGACCTCGACGCCCTCTGCCAGCACCATGGGTGTCGCCGACCTCCGTGCCTCTCGTTCCGCCGCCGAACCCCACCAGATTCGGGGTCCGTGTGTGACAATCTATAGCCTGAGCAGCGACGGCGGCGTCCAAACCCGGTATCAGGAGATGGCATGAGTGACCGCTTGGGCGGCGCCCTGGCGCGCAAGCCCCTCCACTTCATTTTCGTGCTGGACGTTTCCGGGTCGATGATGCGCGGCGGCCGCATCCAGGCGCTCAACAACGCCATCTCCGAGGTGCTCCCCCACCTCAAGGACGAGGCGCGCGCCAACCCCCACGCCGAGATGCTGATCCGGGTGCTGGCGTTCGCCAACGAGCCGCGCTGGGTGATCGAGGAGCCGACGCCGGTCGACCAGATCCACTGGGAGCGGCTCGAGGCCGTGCCGCGCGGGTTCACCGAGCTCGGCAGCGCGCTGCTGACCCTGACCGACGCGCTCGCCCTCCTCGACGAGGGCACCAGCGCGTTCCCGCCCGCGATCATCCTGGTCTCCGACGGGCGCCCGACCCAGAGCAGCGGCACCACGTTCGCCGAGGGCCTGCAGGCCCTGCTCAACAACCGCTGGGGAGCCACCGCGGTGCGGCTCGCCCTCGGCGTGGGCCGCGACGCCGACATGCACTCGCTGCGCCGCTTCATCGGCGACGAGGACGTCCCGCTGCTGCGCGCGGACAACCCCGAGCAGCTGGTCGAGTACATCGTCTGGGCGTCCAAGGCCGCCAGCAAGGTCGCGTCGCGGCCCGTCGTTGGCGGCGGCGGTCTCACCGCTGCGCCGCCGAGCCCGATCGGCGACCCGATCTGGAGCACGCTCGGGTGAGCCTCGAGCAGCACCCGGGCTGGGCGGTCCTCTCCGCTTCCCGCATCGGATCGGTCCACCTGCGCGACGAGCTCCCGCTGCAGGACGCCGTCCACACCTGGACCGACGGTGGCCAGGCGGTCGCGGCCGTGGCGGACGGGCACGGGCACAAGGCCCACTTCCGCAGCGACATCGGCTCGGCCCTGGCGGCCGTGAGCGCCGTCGAGGAGCTGCGCCGGGTCGTCGGCGAGCTCACCGACCCCGAGTCGGCGGGCGACATCGTCACCTCCGCTGCCGAGGCGATCATCGACAACTGGGTCACGAAGGTCCGCCACCACATCGAGGCCAACCCGTTCGACACCGCCGACGAGCGGCAGGCGGCGGCCGTCAACGACCCGCTGCGCCCCTACGGCACCACCCTGCTCGCGGCGGCCGTCTCGGGTGACCTGCTCGTCGTCCTCCAGGTCGGCGACGGTGACGCGGTGCTGGTCACCGACCAGGGCGAGGCACTGCGCGCGGTCGCCGACGACCCCGACCTCGACGGCGTCCGCACGAGCTCGCTGTGCGAGCCCGAGCCGCTGCGCGCGCTCCGTACGGCGGTCATCGACACCCGCGTCGAGGACGTCGCGCTCCTGTTCCTCTGCACCGACGGCTTCGGCACCTCGCGCGTCGACGCCGGGGGGTGGTGGCGCCAGACCGGCGAGCAGCTCGTCGACTTCGGCCGCACCCGCGGCCTCGACTGGATGCGCGAGCAGCTGCCGCAGTGGCTGGAGGAGCCGGCGCAGATCGGCGGCGACGACACCTCGATGGTGATCATCGCCCGCAGCAACCTGGGTGCGGGCGCCAGCGACCGTCCGACCGGCCCCGGGGGCACGCTCTCGCGGCCCGAGCTCGCCGACACCCTCGACGCGCCCTAGCGTCGCGTCCCCGTCGCGACCGAGCTCAGCCGAAGAGCACCTCGTCGAGCTTCGCCGGGTCCGGCGTGCTGCCGTCAGTGGCGATCTCCCACAGCTCGATGTAGCAGACGCACTCGTTGTGGTCGAAGTAGAGGACGGCGCTCTCGGCTGTCTCGCTCTCGACGAGGTAGCCGCGGACGACACCCAGCGTCTTCTCGCCGGGATCCTGGACCCCGTCCGCGTCCTGGTCGTCGAAGATCAGGTCGTCGGCCGGGTAGGCGTCGTCGGCCTGCTGCTCCTGGGTGGCCTCGAGCCGCAGCTCGCGCAGGACGCTGTGCGACCTCACCTTGCCGACGTACGCCACCCGGCCGCCGCGGACGGTGCACTGCGACTCCTGGAGGCTGCCGGTCTCGTAGCTGGGGATCCGCTCGCACGAGGCGAGGTCGATCGCTCCGAGCAGCCCCAGCAGCTCCACCAGCTCCTCGTCCGTGGGCGCGGTCGGCCGGGCCACGGTGGGCTGGGTGGCGTCGAAGGCGACACCGACCGCACCGGCGTCGGCGGCGCCGACGCCCGTCAACGTCGCGGCCTGCAGGCCCGAGAGGTCGTCCCAGTAGACGAGGGGCGGGTCGCTGGACCCCGAGCTCGCCGGGTCGAAGCTGTAGTACGCCGACTCGGAGTCGACCTGTCGGATCGTCCCCACCCGGCCGTCCACCACCGTCTGGCGCGCGGCACGGAGGGCGGCCGGCGCGTCGAAGGTGACCAGGTGCAGCGTTCCGACGGGGAGCTCGCAGTCCAGTGCCTCCGACTGGCCGGTCCCGGGTGTGACGGCGGCGCAGGACGTGCTGCCGCGCGTCACGTCGGCCGCGACGCTGGCGTAGCGGTCGCTGACCGCCGGGAGGGAGACGTCGACGGGCGGAGCCTCCCCGCCGCCGGAGCCCTGCTGCCCGTCGGTCTCGCCGGGCGTGTCGGTTGCGACGGGTGGGTCGTCGTCCTCGCGCAGCACAACCACGGCGATCACCGCGCCGGCCAGCAGGAGTACGACGACCGCGCCAGCTGCCGCGATCAGCCCGATCGGGCGCCGACGCCGCGGGGCAGCAGCCCCTGCGACCGGCGGCGGCGCGACCGGTCCCGGCGGCGGCCAGGACGGGGCGGGCCCCGGCGCGAACGGCGCACCCGCCTGCTGCGGAGGCGAGACGACCGGCGCGACGGTGTGCTGGGGAGGCGCGAGGGTCGGTGGGGTTGCCGGTGGCGCGGCCGTCGCTGGTCGCAGCGCGCTGTCCGTCTGGGGCGCTGGGAAGCCTGCGAGGCTCTCCTCGGGCACCCGCCCGACGGCGTACCCGAGCATCGCGGTCGCCCATCCGCCGGCCAGGTGGTCGGCGCCGCCGCGCTCGCGTGCGAGCCGCGCCCCGGCCTCACCGAGGGCGCTCCGCACGTCGGCGCCGCTGTCGATCATGCTGATCAGCGAGGGAAGGGACCCGAAGCGCACCGCATCGACCAGCAGGTTGATCTCGCCCGGGGTGGCCGCGTCCTCGTCGAGGAAGTCGTCCAGCACCCCCCGGAAGAGCTGGGGATCGGCGAGCACGTCCTCGCCGTACGTGTCGACCAGCTCACGCAACGTCGCATGCAGCGCCACGGTGTCTCCTGGCAGTCGGCGGCCGAGCGGACCGGCCGGGGACAGGAGACTGCCACGGCGGCACGACGACGAACCCCGAACCGGCCCGAACTCATCCTCGAGAACGATGCGCGTCGTCCCCGCGGCGGAGGTCGCAGGTGGTCTAGAAGATCAGGTTGTAGAGCTTCTCGGGGTCAGCCTGGCCCTTGTCGTACATCTGCAGGTAGCAGCGGCAGTCCAGGTCGTCGATGTAGAGGACGCCGTAGTTCGTGCCGCTGTCCTGCTCCTCGATGTAGCCGTAGATCTTGCCCTGCTCGGGCTCGTCCTCGTCCTGCTCGCCGTTGCTGTTGTCGTCGTTGTACCAGTAGTCCACGACGAGGTTGTCGTCCTGGCCGGCCAGGGTCTTCGCGTTGGTGCGATAGCGCCGGAGGTCGTTGACCTTGGCGAACTTGCCGACCCAGGTACGGCGTCCGGACCGACGGCACTCGCTCTCCTCGGTCTCACCGTCCGTCTCGGTCGGGATCCGCTGGCAGTTGACGATGCCGAACAACGAGTTGAAGTCCTGGACCGCGATGTCGGTCGGGCCGTCAGGCGGGGTGACCGTCGCCGACACGGCCTCGAAGGCCGGGTCGAGCTGGTCGGCGGTGACCCCGGCGGCGCCGGACAGCTCGGCCGACTGCACGCCGGCCTGGCTGTCCCAGTAGATGACCGGGGTCCCGGTGCTCTCCGGGTCGGCGGTCGTCGGGTCGAACCGGTAGTAGGCGCCCGACTGGACGTCGGAGACGATCGTCCCCTCGTTGTAGTTCAGGCGCCGCTGGCGCGCTGCCCTCAGCTCGGCGTCGGAGGCGTAGGTCGTCAGCACGAGCTTGCCCTGCGGGAAGGTGCACTCGACCTTCTCCTCCTGGCCCGACTGCGGGTTGGCCGCGACACACTCGTTCATGCCGGAGGTGACCATCGACCCGAGGCTCTGGTAGCGCTCGTTGAGCCCTTCGAACGAGACGTCAGGTCCCTCGTCCTCGGTCGGGCTCGTCGGTGCGCTGGTCCGGGCGTCGTTGTCGCCGTCGCCGTCGTCGTCACCCGATGACTGGATGATCGCGAAGATGCCGCCGCCCACGACCAGTGCGAGCACGACCACACCGATCAGGACGAACGGCCAGACCTTGCGCTTCTTGCGCGGCGCGGCATGGCCGTAGCCGCCGTACGACGCCGGCGGCGTCGGGGCGCCGTAGGAGCCCACGGACGTCGGCCCGGGCACCGACCCCGGCACGCCCGACACGGGGGTCGGGTTGGGGCCGGAGCTCGGCCAGACCGGGGAGGTCGGCGGCGGGGCGGCACTGAAGCCCGGGCCCGGACCCGGGGTCGGACCGGGGCGCGGCGCCGGGGCGCTGCCGGGAGCACCCTGCGGCGGCAGCATGGTGGCCGGCCCGGCCGGGGGCGGCGCGGGCGCCGAGTTGTGCTGGGTGCGGTAGCGACGGACCTGGACGTCGGAGACCTTGCCGGAGGCGTAGCCGAGGACGGCGAGCGCCCACATGGCGCCGCCGACGTCGGCGCTGCCGCGGTCGCGCGCGAGCCGGCTGCCGGCCTCGCTGACCGCGCGGTCGGCGTCGGCGCCGCTGTCGAGCATGCTGATCATGGCCTGGTAGGCGCCGAGCCGAACGGCGTCGACCAGGAGGTTGATGTCACCGGTGGACGCGCTGTCCTCGTCGAGGTAGTCGTCGAGCGCCCCGCGGAAGCTGTCGGCGTCGTTGAACAGCTCGCGGCCCTGGCTCCTCCCCAAGGCGTACAGGCTCTCGTGCAGTTCCATGAATCTCCCCGTTGGTGATCTCGTCGCCGGCCGGCCAGGGAATCCTAGTTACCCCGAAGCCACGGGTGCGTCACCACACCCGTCGGTCAGACCCCGGCTCCCAGTCCGGTCGCGATGCCGGAGGCCCGGTCGGCGACCTCTGCAGCGGTCCGTGGCCGCGCCGTCACGTCGGTCGCGAGGCAGGAGCTGATGAGCTCCGCCGCCGCGGGCGGCAGGTCGGGGGCGAGGGTCGGCTGCGAGGCGAGGATGGAGCGCACCAGCAGGAGCGGCTCGGTGCTCCGGAGATCGCCGTACACCCCCCGGCCTGTCAGGGCGTAGTGGAGGCAGGCGCCGAGCGACCACACGTCGCTCGCCCGCGACGCGGCCGAGCCCAGCATGATCGAGGGGTCGGTGAACTCCAGGCCGATCTGCCCGAGACCGGTCATGACCATGCCCGGCGACAACAGCTGCGACAGGCCGAGGTCGGAGAGCCGGCCGCCGTCGTCGGCGATCAGGATGTTGTCGGGCTTGATGTCGCGATGGGCGATCCCGCGCTCGTGCAACGCGTGCGCGGCGAGCGCCGCGTCACGGACGGCGGCGACCGCATGCCCGGGATTGAGCGACACGTTCGGCTTCGCCAGCGATCCGAGCGGAAGGTACTCCATCGCGTAGTAGAACGCCCCGCCGTGCCGGCCGGCGTCGTAGACCGCGACCAGCCGGTCGGAGTCGGCGACGCTGAAGTGCTTCAGCTCCCGGGTGGCCCGTCGGAACGCGTCGTCCGAGGTGGGCCCGGCGATCACCTTGACGACGACCTCGTCGGCCGCGATGCCCAGGCGCGCAGGCGCGTTCGCCAGGTAATTCGTGCCGTAGTTCGACTCCCCCAGCGGCCGGATGAACTCATAGTCCGCGATGCCCTGCACGCGCTCCTCCGATGGCTCTCGTCTGGTCAGGTCAACAGCATGGCATGTGCCACCGATCCGGTCGCCCAAAACTGCGACCAAGGTCGGTGATTCATTCTTGCGGAGGGTTTTCAAGAGTTCCTGCCAGCGGTTCATGATTCTTGCGGTGCGGTGGGGGGTAGCCGGTGTAGCGTTCCGGACGCACCTGAGGCGGAACCTCCCAACGACCAAGGAGGCACGTTGATCGAGCCCACTGCAGCTTCGGTGGTACCGACCACAGACCCGAGCACGTACCTGCCGGCGCAGCCGATGCCGGCCGGCGACCTCACCGAGCAGATGTTGGAGACCGACTTCTGGACCGATGAGCTCGTCGCCAGCGCGGGCATCCCGATCGTGGACGTCCCGTTCGTCACGGTCGGCTCGGGCATCGGCAGCTTCGTCACCGTCGACTACCTGCGGATCGCCGGCGTGCCGACGTCGCAGATGCGGGTCCTGGGGACGCTCGACCATCCGTGGCAGACCTATGAGTACCTCACCCGCGTCTCCCAGATCCCTCGCGGCGAACGGCTCCGGTCCGACTCCGCATCGCGCCCGGACAACATCTGGGGCTTCCCGTCGTACGGGTTCAGCGAAGGGGTCCGGAACTTCAACCTCAAGGTCCTCTGGGGCCTGTTCACCGAGCCGATCTTCGCCGACTACTACACCCCGAAGGCCGGCCAGGCCTTCGAGACGATGGAGCGCGAGAAGAACCGGATCGGCTACGACGAGATGCTCGTCAAGGGCCTGGTGCGGATCGTGCGCCGGCGCTACGGCGGGGGCTACTTCACGATCCTCACGCCTCCCGAGGGCGCCTCGGCCACCAAGCGAGTGGCGTTCCGGTCGCAGTACGTCCACCTCGCCGTGGGCTACCCCGGCCTGAAGTTCCTCCCCGAGCTCCAGCGCTACCGCACCGAGCACAACGACTACCGCCACATCGTCAACGCCTACGAGGCGCACGAGCACGTCTACGAGCGGCTCCTCCAGCAGCCCAGCACCGTGATGGTGCGCGGCGGCGGGATCGTGGCCTCGCGGGTGCTGCAGCGGCTGATGGACGACCGCCTGATCAAGGGCGCCCAGACCAACATCATCCACCTGTTCCGCACCTACTACCACGGCACCAACGACGGCTACGGCAACGAGGAGGACGCCCGCCCCGGCGGTGGGAAGACCCGGATCTTCATGCGCCGGCGCGGCGAGAACGGCTGGGCCTACCAGGGCTTCAACTACCCGAAGTCGGTGTGGGGCGGCCAGCTCAAGAAGCAGGTGCGCGGCCTCGAGGGCGAGCAGCGTGCCGAGATCTACAAGCGGATGGGCGGCACCAACACGCCGTGGCGCAAGCTCTGGCAGAAGCAGATGAACCAGGGCCGTCGCGAGGGCTGGTACACCGCGCTCGTCGGCACCGTCGAGGACATGCAGCCCAACGGCGAGCGGATCGTCAACCACGTGCGGACGGCGCAGGGCACGGTCCCGGTCGAGGTCGACTTCGTCATCGACTGCACCGGCCTCGAGGCCGACATCGCCGAGCACCGGCTGCTCAAGGACCTGCTGGAGCACGGGGGCGCGAGCCGCAACCCGTCCGGCCGGCTCAACGTCGACCGCAACTTCGAGCTGATCGGCACCCGGTCCGGCAACGGCGCGATGTATGCCTCCGGCGCCACCACGCTCGGCGGCTACTTCCCCGGCGTCGACACGTTCCTCGGCCTGCAGGTCGCCGCTCAGGAGATCTACCTGGACCTCCACAAGCGGAAGTTCTGCAAGCGGATCGGTCCGGTGCGCTCGACGCTCCAGTGGTGGAAGTGGCTCTTCGGGAGCAAGCCGTGACCCGACAGACCCGACAGAACCGACAGCCTGACCGTTCGACTGTCCGCCCGACCTGCCGAGGAGCCCACTGATGTTGCCCACCTTGAACGGGCGGTTGCAGACCCGGATCTTCATGCTCGTCGTCTTCGGCAGCATCATCACGTTCCTGATCACGCCGGTCCTGCCCGACGGCGCTCCCGGCATCCCCGGGTTCGACGGTGACTTCTACCGGATCACGTTCATCATCCTCGCCACGGTGCTCGTGCTCGGGATCGTGTGGGAGCTGATCTACCACGTCATCCAGCAGTTCCGCTGGGAGAAGGACTGGCCGACCCTGTTCGGCCTGATCACGGCGATCAACGAGGGCGCCCTGATCTGGCTGCTCCTCGACCTGGGCCTGGTCCCCGGCATGCCCGAGGGCGTCAGCGACGGGAACCTGCCGTCGTTCTTCTTCTGGGCCTTCTTCATCGACTTCTCGGTCATCTGGTTCATCATCTGGCTCTGGACCAACGGACCGATGCGGGTGCCGCTCATCCGGTGGCGCTTCTTCGGCGGAAGGATCGTGTGACGTGAAGCAGTCAGCGGAGGACTGGACCCGCGCGACGGTCGTCCCCGGTGCCGGCGACGGCACCCTCGCCCGGGTCGGACCGGTCGTGCTCCTGGTCGGCTCGACCGACCCCGAGGTGGTGCGGCCGTACGTCGACCACGCGCAGATGGTGGCCGCCAACGGCGGTCAGGGACGCCAGCTCGTGCGCGGCTACGCGCTGATGCTGTCGACGGCGGTCGAGCAGTCGCCCGGCTTCGCGGCACTGGCCCCGCACTCCACGGGCCTCGCCGTGTTCGTCGATGGTGACGTCGTCGTGACCGTCGGTGAGGAGCGGATCTCGGGTGCCGACTCGCTCGCGTGGGTCGAACGACTGATCCCGTGGCCGATCGACGAGGTGACCGTGACTCTGCCCGGCGCGAGCCCGGCCGACCCCGCGTCGTCGTACCGTCTCGACGGTGGGGTGATCCAGGCCGGTGCCCTGGTCGTGCCCAGCGGCGCCCCCACGGGTGACTCCATGGCGATGGCGCCCGCGATGACCGACATGCAGAGCGCGCCCGCAGAGGTGGCCAGCGACGAGCCGACCGGCGAGATGCCGACGGGCGAGGCACCGGCCGCCGAGGCGCCTGCCCTGCCCGAGTCGCCAGTGTGGCCCGAGACGCCGACCGCACCGGAGCCGGCCGCCGCTCCCGCTCCCCCGGCCCCACCGGAGCCGCCGCCCGCACCCGAGCCGGTGATGGCCGACGACCACGGACACGACCACGCCGGGCACGACCACGCCGGGCACGACCACCCCCACCCGGCACCGGCAGGGGCTCCGGCCGGACGGCCGCTGCCCCCGGCGCAGCCCGACGAGCAGATCCAGTTCCAGTCGGTCCTGATCGGCGAGATGGACGACGACGACTTCGAGCCGCTGCCGCTCGTCGACGACGTGAGCGTGATCCAGGAGGCCGCTGGCACGCCGCGGGAGGAGGTGCGCGGGGTCTTCTGCAAGAACCGCCACTTCAACGACCCGCGCCAGCTGTTCTGCGCCGTCTGCGGCATCAACATGGTGCAGCAGACGCCGGTGCTGGTGAACGGCGTCCGGCCGCCGCTGGGGGTGGTCGTGCTGGACGACGGATCGGTGTTCCAGCTCGACACTCCCTACCTCCTCGGCCGCGACCCGAACGCCGACGAGCGGGTGCAGGGAGGCGACTTCCGCGGCCTGCCGATCATCGACCAGTCCAACCAGGTCTCCCGGGTCCACGCCCGACTCGAGCTGCGCGGTTGGGACGTCGTGCTGATCGACAACAACTCCACCAACGGCACCTTCATCCACGTGCCGAAGACGCCCGACTGGCAGCGGTTGCCACCCGGCGGCGAGCACATCCTGGTCCAGGGCACCCGGATGCGCATCGGCCACCGCACGCTGGCGTTCAACACCCACGCCGGAGGCTGACGGGCTGCCGGGGGCTGGAGCGGTGGGAAGGGACGGCCTCGGTCCCTATCTCCACACGCGCACCCAGTCGACGGTCATCGTGACGCGGTCGGGAGTCTCGTCGGTCGGCGCGTTCCAGAGGCCTCCCCACGCCTGGGTCAGCACCACGTTGAAGGGTTGGTCGAACGGCGCCGGTCCGAGCAGGGGCGCGAGCGGGGCCCAGTCGTGCTCCCAGATGAGCTTGCCGTCGTAGATGAACTTCATGGTTCTCGGGTTCCACTCCACCACGTAGGTGTGCCAGGTGCTGACGTTCTCGATGATGCCCCTCTTGCCGGTGTGGACGTCATTGAGGCCGTCGATGTAGTGCACGGACGGGAAGACCTGCTCCGGCAGCGCGCTGTACCACTCCGCGACGTCGATCTCGCCGGAGAGGGGCCAACGTCCGTACTTGTGCGAGTCCGGGTAGAGCCATAGGGCGGGGTGAGCGCCCTTGGCACGGGTGGTCGGCAACTTGGCCCGGAACGCGAAACGCCCGAGGGTTTGGCTGAACCTGCCCTTGGTGGTGACGGTCGCCGAAGCGCGGTCAGTGGTGAAGTCGCCGCTGTAGGGGTTCTTGCAGGTGAACTCCTCGGCGAAGTGCCGGGCGGTGAGTTGAAGCGAGCCATCGCTGACCGTGATGACCGAGGGCTTGTTCCCGATGTAGCAGGACCTGCCATTGGTGATTCCGGTGATCGCGGTGTCCTGGGCCACCCACTTGCCCGGGTCGAGCGTGGTCCCGTTGAAGTCGTCGACGAACGTGCACTCCCACGCGGTGCCATCCTCCTTCTGCCGCCGCTCGCCGCAGGCGTCCGCGGGCGGTGGCTCGTCGGGAGTGGGCGTCGGGGTAGGAGTCGGAGTCGGGGTGGGCGTCGGGGTGGGCGTCGGGGTAGGAGTCGGAGTCGGGGTGGGTGTCGGCGTCGGCGTCGGCGTCGGCGTCGGCGTCGGCTGTTCGCCGCTCGACCTCGGAGGAATCGTGCGCCGTTCGCTCCAGGTCCTCCGGGACACGGCCCGCACCACCCAGGTCCTCTCGGCCGGGCGCCGGATCTGCAGCCGGTAGCGACCACGGCGGTTGGCCCGGTCGGTCGCTATCCGCTTCCAGCCGACATCGATGCTGCGGACGATGCGAACCTTGGCCCCCCTGGGCGCGCGTCCCTTGAGCACCACGGCCGTCGCCATGACGTGCGGCCGGTCGAGCGTGACCCGGCGTGCGCTGCCAGACCGGGGGGCTTCGACTGCAACGGCGGCGGTCATGCAAAGACACGCGATCAGGCAGAGAACGACGCGAATGCGCATGGTGCTTGCCTCCAACGTCTGAGTTGTCGCTGGGGAATCGCCGCAAGCCCGCTGTCCTGGGCGATGCGGCCGCGAGGAGTCCCAGTACGAGACTCGACGTGTCAAGTATGGCTTGACTGCCAAGTATGCCTTGACTATCTCTTGGACATCAAGGCCTCCCTCCAGCCTCCTGCCTTGTGATGACATGGCCGGCTGTGTCAAGGTACTCTTGTCATATGTCAAGTGATCCCTGACAAAGGAGCCGATGATGTCAACGATTCGCTTTGTGATTGCGCGACTGATCCAGCGGATGCACGACCGCGACGTACCCGCGGGCTACTACTGGGGCTGACGGGTCGAGCTGAGGCGAATACGATGTGGGGCGTTCGGCAGCGCGGGGCCGAACGCCCCGCGCCGTCGGTGTTGCTCGGGGCGGCTGGGCGCTCCCGTCCCCCCGGACCTCGAGGCGATCGCGGCAGTGGCAACCTGGCGGCGTACGAGGCCGATCGCCTCGGCTTCCTGCTCGCGGCCAGGGATCAGTTCGGAGGAGTGGTGCGGTTCGGACCGCGTACCACGATCGTCAGCGACCCGAAGGGCGTGGCGTCGGTGCTGCGGCGAAGCGAGGACTTCGCGATCCGGGAGAACTTCCTGCAGCGGCGGCTCTCCGCCCCCGAGCAGGAAGAGGTGCGCACCCTGCGCACGGCGTTGAGCCCGGGACTGCGGCCGACGGTGTTGAGCCTGGTCCCCGCAGTGGTCGACCGACATCTGGCCCCGACGCTGGATCGACTCGGGACCGGCTGGTTCGATCCGATGCCGGCGATGGAGTCGGTGATATCGGGCACGGTCGCCGAGCTGTACTTCGGACCCGACGGCGAGCCGCTACCGGCGATGTTGGCGAAGCTGCTCGACGAGCTCTCGCAGGTGATCGGCAATCCCTTCGCGCTCCCCGAGCGCTGGGGCTCCCCCGTGCGACGTCGGATCGCCAACCAGCACGAGCTGTTGCGCACGGAGGTGACCCGCCTCCTCGCAGCGCGGCTTGGCACTCCGGACGCGTTCGACGACCTCGCCGCGGGTGTGATCGCCCGCGCCGGCACCAAGTACCCGCTGCCCCGGGTGGCCGACATGGTCATCGGGTCCCTCCTCGCATCCCAGCGCGTCCCGGCAGCCGCAGCATCGTGGCTGTGCATGGTCCTCGCCGATCACACCCACCTCCAGGACCAGATCGCCACCCAGACCAGGTCCGTCGAGCTCGCACGGCGCGCAGCCTCGCCCGGCGATCCCCTGGTCGCGGAGATGGTGGTCCTGGAAGTGCTGCGGCTGTTCCCGCCCACGTGGCTGCTGGTGCGCACCGCCACCCGGCCTGTTCAGGTTGGCGGGTACTCCTTCGCAGCCGGCCATCACTTCATGGTCAGCCCCTACGTCCAGCACCGTGACGCTGAGGCATTTCCCGACCCGACCGCGTTTCGACCCGACCGCTGGCTCCAGCCGCCGCCTGATCCCGGGCAGTACCTGCCGTTCGGCGCCGGCGTGCACGTGTGCCCAGGGCGACACCTGGCCACTCGCGTCCTCGTCCTGATCGCGCAGGGACTCACCATCCGCTACCGGATCGTGAGGACGCCGGCGACGGTCACCGCGAACCCCCGGACCACCCTGTTCCCCGAAGGCCTCCGGACCGCTCTACGACCAGCCGGTGGCGGATCCGATCAGCTGCCGGTCTTGGCTGCTTCATCGTCGCCGCGGTGATGGGCGGCGAACCGCTCCCAGGCGGCCTGCCGCGACACCCCGATGACTCCCCCGATCTGGGCCCACGAGATCTTGCGAGCGCGAATCAGGCCGACCCATTCGTTCACGAAGGCCTGGTTCTGTTCGGCCGACTTCACGATCAACGGGAGCATGGCGAGCAGCTCGGCGTCGGTCATCTCGTCCCACACCGGCCGCGTGCCCTTCGCGACCCGGGTGGACGACCGGGAGTCCTGGTAGTACCACTCCAAGCACTCGAAACAGATCATCGCTCCGAGCCCGCCGGCAAGCCGGTTCTTCCGGCTACCCGGCCGGCAGCAGAACGAACAGATCTTGCTCTCAAGACTGGAATCCACCACGACCTCCTGGATCGACGCTGGTCAACGATAACTCCGTCGGCGCCACTTCGGCGGCGCGCCGCTCTGCCGCTCCACCGTCAGCCCGATCCGAACAGACCGACGTCGTCACGATGTCCGGAACCGTTCCCAAGCGGCCTGGCGCGACACCTGCAACGCATCTCCGATCTCCCGCCACGTCGCCCGATGCGCCCGCAGCAACCGCACGCACTCCCGAAGTCGGCGCTCACCCGCCTCGATCTCGTCCTCGAGGGCGGGGAGGAGAGCCAGCAGGTCGGGAATGTCGGGAGCAACTCCGGGCGCCGCTTCATCTCCGAGCGTCGAAACGCTGGCTCCTAGGTCGTCAGAGACTTCCCACGCCGCCATGTCGCCCGATGCAGCACCCCGCGCAGGGCGCCCATGCCAAGCAGATGCCTCACCCATCCCCAACCTCCCCGACTCCCGACGGCCCGACAGGTCGGGCCCCATTGCCATCCCGACGTCAATTATACCCTGACAAATCCTTGGTGGACGGCGCGATTCGGAGCGATCCTAGGCGTTGACGTCAAGATGTGCTTGACTGTCAAGCAATTCTTGACTTTCGAGATAACTCGGACTCAAGGGGCCTCCTTGGAGCTCAGCAGGCATGGCTACCGGTTCCGGGCCGGCCAGCGAGACAGCCACCTGACTGTCACAGTCACGGCCCGTGGTCAGCTCAAGTTCGTCGACACCGGCACCAAGTCGTTCAAACACCTCGCCGGCGTGTGCAAGCGTCACAAGCCGCCGACCGGAATCGTCGCGGTGTGCCCGATCCCCGCCGGCATCAGCGCGGATCAACCGCTCCTGATCGAGGTGTGGCCGCGGCTCGGGGATGACTACGTCGACACCTCGTCCCTGCCTGACACCTATGCAGTCACCGTGCTGGGCGACGCCGGCAGGGAGGTCGTCAAGTTCGGAGCAGGGTGGGACTTCTTCAACGGTCACACCGGTCGAGACGTCGTCACGGGCGGCGACGGCAATGACTGGATCCGCGGCGGCCGCGACAACGACCTCGTGCACGGGGACGGCGGAAATGATCAGATCATCGACCAGGCAGCGGGAGGCAACGACGTCTTCTTCGGCGGTCCCGGTGACGACCGACTCGGCGGGAACTCCGGCATCGACCGGCTCGTGGGCGGTCCCGGCTACGACTTCGTCCTGTGTGGCGACGGCATCGACGCAGTGATCTCCGACGGCAACGATCGGTTCAGGGGCGATTGTGAGGCGATCGTGACCCTCCCACTCGGCGCCGGGGCTCGTCGCGAACCATTGGTGCGGGGGGACGGCTACGACCGCCGCGCGATCAGTCGTCGCGCAGGGCGCGGTGCTGGTCCCCGTTCCTACCGGCCTCGGGGTCTGCGACAGGATCGGGCGCCACGCTCTCGATGGTGTCCTCCAGACTGACCCGCGCCGGAAGACTGCGATAGTTCTGTTCTTGCTCCTCCGCACCCTGCGTCTGTCGTGTCATGTTCCGACTCTAGCCGTGGCGTTGGATCACCGCTCACGTCGCAGCAGTCATTCCGCCCCGGCTTGAGCGGTCGTGCCGAGGTCGACCGTGGCGAAGTCGACCGGTACGGCGTCCGGCTCGCTGCGCGCTCGGAGGGACGCAGCCGGCACGGCGTCCGCGGCGGCGATGTCGATCACCGCGGCGGTCAGCCCGGAGTCGGGGTCGGGTGTCATCGGCTCGGTGACCCGGACTCCCCGCTCCTCGAGCGCTCCTCGGATCACCCCGAGCCGGCGACCGCCCTCGGCGGGCAGCTGGAGGGGCACCTGGCGGGCGACGGCCAGCCGCGCTCCGAGCAGGACCGCGGCGTCCCCGTTGCTGTCGGCGGTGAACGCGACGGAGACCGGGACACCGTCGGGGAAGCGGTCGGTGCCCTCCTCGACGACGGTCGACGGGCAGTCGACGACCGCGAGCACGGCCTCGAGCGACGGGTCGTCGGACCATGCCACGACCCCCTGCGGCGCGAGCACCTGCACCAGCTCGGCCAGGTCCTCCTGGACGTCGGCGCTCGGGTGCGCGATCACGCGGACGGGTACGCCGACCTCCGCGCCGCGCCGCACCAGGACCTGCTGGCGCTCCATGGCCTCGGCCATCTCGGCGAGCTCGCCGGACAGGCCGCTGCCCAGGTCGAGCAGCCTGCCCTGGGGCTGGAGATCCGCGACGACGATCTCGGCCGGGCGGGCGCCGGCGAGCATCGCGACCGCGATCTCGAGCGGCACCTCGTTGTCGGCGCCGGGTCGGCTCAGCACCAGGATCCGGTCCACCGCCTCGTCGCCGAGCGCGGCCCGCTCGGCCTCGGCGATGTCCCGCGCCACCCGGCGCTGGGGGTAGGTGAAGCCGAGCAGCGGGCCGGTCATGACCGTGGTCACCAGCGCCATGATCACCATCAGGGTGAAGAGCTCCTGGCTGAGCAGTCCCTTCTCCAGTCCGACGTTAAGGATGATCAGCTCGGTGAGGCCCCGGGTGTTCATCAACAGGCCCAGTGAGCTGGCCTGCCAGTGCGGGACCTTCTGGAGCCGAGCGCCGACGTAGGCACCGACGTACTTGCCGATGATCGCGACCGCGAGGATCGCCACCAACGGCAGGAGATGCTCTGCGCCAAGACCCTGGATGTTGACCTTCAGGCCGGAGATGAGGAAGAACACCGGGAGCAGGAGCAGCACCGAGATCTGCTCGAGCCGGACCAGGATCTCGTGCCGGAGCGCCGCGGCGTTCTCGTGCGGGATGATCGCGCCGAAGAGGAACGCCCCGAAGATGAAGTGGATCCCGAGGGCCTCGGTGGCCGCGGCGAAGAGCAGGATTCCGACCAGCACCACGCTCAGGATCGTCGGGGTCAGCTCCCCTGCCTTGTGATAGGCGGCCGTCAACCGGGTCAACGCGGGCCGGACGACGAGGAGCGCGAACAGCACGAACGGGATGGCGAGATAGATCGCCCAGCCCGGCAGGTGACCATGGCCCTCGACACCGGAGATCGCCAGCACCACCGCCAGCAGGGTCCAGGCGATGACGTCGTCAGTGGCAGCACAGGCGAGGGCCAAGCCACCGGTCTCGGTGCGGTGCATCCGCCGGTCCGTGAGGATCCGGGCGAGCACGGGGAACGCCGTGATCGACATGGCCGCGCCCATGAACAGGGCGAACGGCCAGAAGTCGGCATCGGCCGGCTTGAGCGACTCCGTCGCATCGGCACTCACGAAGAGGTAGGCCAACCCGATGCCGAGGATGAACGGAAGGAAGATCGAGCTGACCGAGACCGAGCCGGCGACCTTGCCCCGGCCCTTCACCAAGGAGATGTCGAGCTCGAGGCCGACGACGAACATGAAGAGCACCAGGCCCATCTGGGCCAGGATCTCGAGGAACCCGCGCTGGTCCACCGGAAAGATCTCGTTGCTCAGGTCCATGCCGAGGAGGCTCGGTCCGAGCAGGACGCCGGCGGCGATCTCACCCACGACGGGAGGGATGCCCACCTTCGAGACCGCGATGCCGGCGAAGCGTGCCACCACGACGATCAGCGCGAGCTGGAGCAGCACGACGGTCATGTCCAGCACCAGCCCGGGACCGGCTGCAGCGAGCATCGATGTGGTGTAGGACATCAAGCCTCCTCGGGGGGCGTTCGGCCGGGCGTCAGCCTATTGGTTGATGGCAGCCTGCGGCGTGCTATTCGGCGAGGATCAGCCTGCCGGACGAACGCACGGGCGGGCACGACGTCAGGCGAGCGAGTCGACCCAGGCTTCGTGGAGGTCGGAGAACCTGCCCTCGCCGGACGCGATCAGGTCCCCCGGGGCGCCGTCCTCGACGATCCGGCCGTGCTCCATGACGATCACCCGGTCGGCGATCTCGACCGTCGAGAGGCGGTGCGCGATGATCACCGCCGTGCGGCCGGCGAGGACGGTGCGCAGCGCCTGCTGGACCAGCCGCTCGGACGGCACGTCCAGCGAGGACGTGGCCTCGTCGAGGATCAGCACCGCGGGGTCGGCGAGGAACGCGCGGGCGAACGCGACCAGCTGCCGCTGCCCGGCGCTCAGGCGGCCGCCCTGGTTGGCCACGGCGGTCTCGTAGCCGTCGGGGAGCGCGGAGATGAAGTCGTGCGCGCCGAGCGCCCGCGTGGCCGCCTCGACCTCCATCGTCGCGTCGGGCCGGCCGAACCGGATGTTGTCGGCGATCGTGCCGGAGAAGAGGTAGTTCTCCTGGGTCACCATGACGACCGCGCGCCGCAGCACGTCGGACGTGAGGTCGCGGAGGTCGACCCCGTCGAGGAGCACCCGTCCCGCGGTCGGGTCGTAGAACCGGGTCGCGAGCTTGGCCACCGTGGTCTTGCCGGCCCCGGTCGTGCCCACGACGGCGAGGGTCTGACCGGCGGGGACCCGCAGGTCGAGGCCCTCGAGGACCGGCCGGTCATCGACGTACACGAAGTCGACGCCGTCGAAGCGCACCTCGCCGCGCGGGGCGGGCAGCGCCTCGGGCCGGGTCGGCTCGGGCACGTCCGGCTCCTCGCGGAGCACGCCGGCGAGCTTGTCGAGCGCGGCGGAGGCCGACTGGAAGGTGTTGTAGAACTGGCTGATCTCCATCATCGGCTCGAAGAACTGCCGCAGGTAGAGCAGGAACGCGGCGAGCACGCCGACGGTCACCTCGCCGTGGTAGGCGAGGTAGCCGCCGTAGACGAGCACCACGGCGATCGTGACGTTGCCGATCAGCCGGATGCCGGGCATGAACCAGGCCACGAGCCGGAAGGCCACCAGGTTGGCTCTGCGGTACTGGTCGTTGACGTCGTCGAAGATCTCCTGGTTGCGCGGCTCGCGGCGGAACGCCTGGACCGCGCGGATCCCGCCCATCGACTCGATGAAGTGGACGACGACCAGCGCGACCTTCTCGCGGGTCACCCGGTAGCTGTCGGCCGACGACTTCCGGAACCAGTTGGTGATCCAGAACAGGAACGGGCCGCAGCACAGGGCGACCAGACCCAGCTCGACGTCCAGGAAGAGCAGCAAGCCCGCGGTGCCGACGAGCGTCAGCGCGGCGGTGACGAGGCCGTCGAAGCCGGTCTCCAGCATCTCGTAGATCGCGTCGACGTCGGAGGTCTGGCGCGAGATGACCCGGCCCGACGTGTACTCGTCGTGGAAGGCGGGGCTCAGCGCCTGGAAGTGGCGGAAGACCCGGCGGCGCACCTCGAACAGCACGTCCTGACCGACCTTGCCTGACCGGACGAGGAAGAGGTTGCGCGCGACGGCCTGGGTGACCGTCGCGCACAGCACGATCCCGACGATCACGACCAGCGGCTCGAGGTCGTTGTTCTCGCGGATCGGCGGGATGCCGGTGTCGATGCCCTCCTTGACCAGGTAGGGGATGGAGAGCCGGGCGGCGTTCTCGACCAGGACGATCGCGACCAGGACCCAGATCGCGGCCTTGTAGGGCCGCAGCAGCTCGCGGAGCAGGGCGCCGGAGCCGCCCACGAACTTCCGCTCGACGCGCTCGGCCCGCTCGTCCTCGTCTGCCTGGGCGATGCCGCGCCACTCCGTGGAGCTCGGGGGGAGGGCGGTCATGACGCGGCCTCCTCGAGCGACGGGTCGGCGGCCAGCAGCTCGCGGTAGGCGGGCACCGTGGCGAGCAGCTCGCGGTGCTCGCCGACATGGGTGATCGTGCCGTCCTGGAGCAGCGCGACCCGGTCGGCGAGCATGACGGTCGACGCGCGGTGGGCCACGATGATGCCGGTGGTGTCGACCAGCACCCGGCGCAGCGCCTCCTCGACCAGTGCCTCGGTGTGGATGTCGAGCGCGGACAGGGTGTCGTCGAGCACGAGCACGACAGGCCGCGACAGCACCGCGCGCGCGAGCGCGAGTCGTTGACGCTGGCCGCCCGAGAGCGCCATCCCCTGCTCGCCGATGCGGGTGTCGAGCCCCCAGGGCAGGTCGCGGGCGAACCCGGCCTGCGCGATGTCGAGCGCCTCCTCGATCTCGGCCTCGGACGCTGGGTCGGTCTCGGGGTCGCGGCCGAGGGTGAGGTTCTCCCGGGCGCTCATCGAGAACAAGGTGGGGTCGTCGAACGCGGTGGCGACCAGCCGCCGCAGGTGCACCAGGTCGAGGTCGCGCACGTCCACGCCGTCGATCGAGACGGAGCCTGCGGTCACGTCGAAGAGCCGGGGCACGAGCGAGGTCAGGCTGCTCTTGCCGGACCCGGTGGCACCCACCACGGCGACGGTCTCGCCGGGCCGGATGTCGAGGTTGACGTCGCGCAGCACCGGCTCGCCGAGCGCGCCCGGGTAGGCGAAGTCGACGTGCTCGAAGCGCAGGTGACCCCGGGGCCGCTCGATGGTGCGGGTGCCGCTCACGATGTCGGACTCGGTGTCGAAGATCTCGAGGATCCGGGCGGCCGACGTCATCGCCTCCTGCGCCATCGCGAGGATGATGCCGAGCGAGGAGACCGGCCACACGAGGGACAGCATCAGCGTGATGAACGCGACCAGCTCGCCGGGCGTGAGCGCACCGCGACCGACGCCGATCGCCCCGAACAGCAGGACGACGACCACCGCGAAGTTGGGGATCACCTCGAGGAAGGTCCAGAACCGCGCCGAGAGCCGGACCTTGTCCATCGAGGTCGCGTGCAGCTGGCGGGCGGCCGTCTCGTACTGGTCGCTGATGTAGCGGCTCCGGCCGAAGGACTTGATCACCCGGATCGCGACCGCCGCCTCCTCGGCGCGGGTCGCCAGGTCGCCCTGCTCGTCCTGCACCCGCCGCGAGACGACGACGTACTCCTTCTCGAAGCGCATCGAGAGCCAGACGATGGGCGCCGCGGTGCAGGCGACGACCAGGCCGAGCGGCCAGTACATGAAGAGCAGGACCACGGTGACGGCGGTGACCTGGAGGATGTTGATGAAGAGGAACAGCATCCCGAAGCCGAAGAACCGCCGGATCGAGGACAGGTCCGTGGTGGCGCGCGAGAGCAGCTGCCCGGACTGCCACCGGCTGTGGAAGCTCATCGGCAGCGCCTGCAGGTGCGCGTAGAGATCGCGCCGCATCGCGGTCTCGACGTTCAGCACCGCGTTGGACTGGACCCACCGCCGCCACCAGGTGAGCACGGCCTCGAGCACGCCGAGGGCGAGAACCAGCAGGCCCAGCGGCAGGACGGGATCGAGCTCGCCGTTCGTGATCGGGCCGTCGATGAGCGACTTGATCACCAGCGGGATCGCGATCGCCACCGCGATGCCGGCGAGCGCCGTCGTCACCATGATCACCAGCGCGCCGCGGTGCGGGCGGAGGTAGGACCGCAGGCGCCACAAGGAGTGGACGCCTGCGGGAGGCGGGTTGTCCGGATCGGGCCCGAGCGGGTCACGCTCCGACCGACCAGGAGGCTGAGTCGTGGAGGTCGTCATCGGTGCCTAGACCTTAGGTCTGCGCACCGACAGACCGCGAATCGTTTAACGGGTACGACGTCCCTCCGGACCCGGTCTCGTCGCCGGACCCCGATCGGGCGAAATCGGCGAATCCACCGCTCCCACCGTCGGACGGGGAATACCGTTCACCGTGATGGAGATCCACCACGCAGTCGAGGACATCTACCGCCGCAGCCCCGCGGCGTTCGACGACATCGAGCACCTGGTCTCGGCGCTGTCGGACTACATCGACACCGACGGCGCCGGGGCCGGCGAGATCCGCCTGGTCGTCGATGCGGTCGAGCTCGGCGCGTTCCAGCGGCTCCGTGAGCTGCGCGAGGTCGGTGCGAGCACGCACGGGGCGATCACCGAGACCGCGACGACGCTCGCTCGCAAACGGGCGACCGACGAGCGTCGCTCGGCCTGGGCGTGCGCGGTGCTCGCCTACGCGACCGGCATGGTGAACGACGCCGATGTCCGCTCCTACCGGGCGCAGTGGGACCAGCCGGTCTCCTCCTCGGCGCCACCGCCTCCGACCCTGGCGCCGCCCCCGATGCCGGGCCAGCCGCCGCCGGGCGGCCCTGCCCAGGTGACGATGGCGCCGTCCGTGGGCCAAACCCAGAGCCAGCCCCAGAGCCAGCCCCAGAGCCAGCCGTACAGCCAGCCCCAGAGCCAGCAGCCGTGGGCGCCGACCGCGCCGCCGACGTACTATCCATCGGCACCAGCACCCGCCCGCCGCGGCGGCGTGCCCGGCTGGCTGTACGCCGCCCTCGCAGCCGTCCTCGTGCTCGTGGTCGCCGGCGTCGTCGGCGTGGTCCTGTTCGCCGGCGGCGACGAGGATCCACCGGCGAGCGACGACCGGGAGACGGACCGCAGTGCGATCGGCACGCCGGAGGTGGGCTCCTGCCACGCCCTGAGCTCGGCCGACCTGTCGGGGGACCACGACACGAAGCCGGCCGTCCCGTGTGACGACGAGACCGCCACCACGATCACCGCCGACGTCGCCACCCTGCCGGAGTCCGTCGACCGGTCCGACTCGGAGGCGGTGTGGGCCGCGATCGGCCCCGAGTGCGCACGGACCAGCATCTCGTTCCTGGGTGGTCACACCGAGGCGGTCGCTCGCTCGTCCTGGACGATCATCTACTTCGTCCCCACGGCGGAGCAGGCCGAAGCCGGCGCGGACTGGGCCCGCTGCGACCTGACCCTCCGCGCGGGCGGGGAGACCAAGCCATTGCCGAACCCCGTGGACGACACCGTCGACGACCTGCCCCTCGCCGACGAGGTGGCGCTGTGCGCCGAGGACTACACCTCCAGCGCAGGGCTGTACACGTCGTGCGACCTGCCCCACGAGTACCGGGTGACCGAGTCGGTCGTCCACGTGGGCGAGCCGCCGACCACCGCCGAGCTCACCGACGACGGTGGCCGGGCTCTCTGTCCCTCCACCGATCCCGAGCACTTCGCCTACGCCGACGTGCCGGACAGGGCGTTCTGGGACGCCGGTGCGACGTACGTCCTCTGCTTCTCCTGGGAGTGAGGCGTCCCGCCGGTCAGCCGAAGTTCGGGTAGAGCACGCCCAGGAGGGCGTCCGGGTCGCCCCTGCCCCGGCCCTCGTAGCCCCAGACCTCCAGGTAGCACCCGCAGGCGGAATCGTCGACGTACAGCACGCCGCTCTCGTCGTCGCTGCCGTCATCGGAGATGAAGCCACGGATCTGGCCGACGATCTCCTCCCGCGCTGCCGATCCACAGACCGGATCGGTGTCGAACTGCCGGCAGACGACCCTCGGGCCCGCGTAGGCCGTATCCGCCCGTTGCTCCGCGCTCGCGTATTCGCGATAGTTCCGCAGGTCGCGCCGGGTCCCGAACCGAGCGACGAAGATGGTGTGGTCGCCGAGGTAGCACCGGCTCTCCTCGGACTCCCCCAGGCCGTAGGTGTGGTTGCGTTCGCAGTCGGTGAGCCCGAACTCGTCGATGAGTCGGATCAGGGCGGGGTTCCTCGGCTCGGTCGGAAGACCCACCGTCGGTGAGGTCTCCTCGAAGTCGGCGAGCAGCTCGGCGTAGGGATAGCCGGTGAAGCCCACCAGGTGTGCAGAGAGGAGGGACGCGGCCGAGTCCCAGTAGATCTCGGGCGGCTCCGAGCTCTCCCCGATGCTCGGGTCGAACGCGTAGAAGGACCGCTGGGGATGCAGGTCCGACAGGTTGCCCTGCCGGGTGTCGATCTGGCGAGTGCGCGCGCGCTCGAGGTCGCCGAGGGTCGCATAGGTCGTCAGCTCCAGCGTCCCGTGTGCGTACGAGCAGCTCAGCTGCTCCTCGACCGAGGTGGAGGTGGCGAGCAACAGGCACGCGGACAGGTCCGCGGTAAGGGTCCTTCCCAGGTCGGCGTACCGGTCGGCAACAGCAGGCATGTCGGTCTCGGCTCCAGCCGACTGGAGCTCGGCAGCACCGTCCGCGGTCCCGTTGGTGGCCGCGGGGGTGCTGCCGTCCGCCCGGGACGCGTCGGCGTCCGGTGACGAGCTGTCGCGGGAGGAGAGCTGCCAGGCGGATGCAGCGACGACGACGGCGACGACCAGGGCCGAGGCCGCGCCCGCCGCGACGATCCACCGTCTCCGCGGCGCGGCAGCCGGCGCAGCGGGAGTCGAGGGCGGGACCAGGACCGTTCCCGCCTCGTCGACCGGCCGTGGCACCCGCGTGGTGCCGAAGACGCCGGCGGCCGGCGGCGGCGACGGGGGCGTCGCCGGGGGCGTCGCCGACGTCCGACGCGTCTCCAGCAACGAGTGCCGAGCGAACGTCGCGTCGTCGACCCGGCGCAGCGCGTAGCCGAGGACCGCGCATGCCCAGCTGCACCGCTCGGGGTCGCCTCCTCCGCGCTCCTGGGCGAACCGCTCACCCGCGCTCCGTACGGCGGCGTCGGGGTCGGCCCCGTTGTCGACCATCCGCACGACGTGGTCGAGCGCGCGGTAGCGCACCGCCTCGACCAGGAGGTTGACCGAGCTCGCCGGCATCGTGTCGTCGCCGATCAGGTCCTCGAGCATCCCCCGGAAGGAGCTCGCATCGTCGAGGACCTCCGGTCCGGAGCGGTCGACCAGCTCGCGGAGGTCAACGTGCAGGTCCATCAGTCCTCCAACTCGTGCCCCGATCCGACTCTACGTTTCGGCGGTCGTGCACGAGTCGAATCCGCGAAACCGCGGAGAGACCCTCAGGCGAGCAGGCCGCGTACCACCCGGAGCGCGACGGACACCCGGGCCAGGTCGGTGTCCTCATCGGCGCAGATCGCTCCGAGCGTCTCGACCGCCCGCTCGGCCACCCCGCCGGTGGCCGCCTCCCACTCGGCGACCCGGCGCGCCGCCTCCTGCCGCAGCTCGTCGCGGTCCGCCCGGGCGACGACGTCGTCGTTCGCCGTCGTGCTGGCGAGCACCTCGGCGGTGAGCCGGGCGTGCACCGCGTGCAGGTCGTCACGGAGGGCCGCGCGGGCCATCGTCTGCCACTGGTCGGCACGCGGCAGGTCGACGATCCGCTGCTGGAGGACGGAGATGCCGAGCCGCTCGCCGAGTGCGAAGTGCACCCGCGCGACGTCACGCGGCTCGACGCTGTCACGGGTCGCGATCTCGACGACGTTGAGAGCGCATAGGCGACGTCGTACGACGCCACCCGTGCCGCGAGGTCCTCCGGCACGCCCTGGCCGACGAGCGCGGACCGCCGGGCGTCGTATGCCGCCAGCTCGCGGCCGAGGAGCAGCTCGGGCAGCTCGAGCATGGCGGCCTGGACCGGTGACGCGAACAGGTCGACCGTGGCCTGGCTGTCCAGCGGCGGCCGGCGATTGGTGACCAGCCAGCGCGACGCGCGCTCGACCAGGGTGCGCATGTCGACCCGCATCCGGGTCTGCACGGCCGCGTCGATCTTGTTGTCGTAGGTGGCGAGCTCGTCGCGCAGCGGCAGCGAGCCGTAGATCTCGCGCGCGACGAAGTTGGCGCGGGTCAGCTCCGCGGCGGAGGCTCCGGTCTCCCCCGCCAGCCGCGGCCAGTAGGTCATGCCGGCGCCGTTGACGAGGTCGCCCACGACCTGGGTCACGATGATCTCGCGCCGCAGGGGGTGCTGCTCGATCTGCGGCGTGAAGCCCTCGCGGACCGCCTCCGGGAAGTAGGACACCAGGTCCAGCAGGAGGTAGGGGTCCTCGGGCAGGTCGGAGGCCAACAGCTCCTCCGCCAGCACGATCTTCGTGTAGGCCATCAGGACCGACAGCTCCGGCTGCGTCAGCGCGCCGGCCTGCTCGAGCCGGCGCTTGACCTCGGCCTTGCTCGGCAGCGCCTCCAGGTCACGGTCGAGGCGCCCCTCGCTCTCGAGCTGGCGCATCCACTGCTCGTGCACGTGCAGCAGCGACGGCGCGTTGCGGGCGGCGTTGGCGAGCGCGATGTTCTGCTCGTAGTTGTCGCGCAGCACCAGGTCGGCGACGTCGTCGGTCATCGACGCCAACAGCTTGTTGCGCTGCTTCTCCGTGAGGTCGCCGTCGAGGACCACGCGGTCGAGCAGGATCTTCAGGTTGACCTCGCGGTCGGAGGTGTCGACACCCGCGGAGTTGTCGATGAAGTCGGTGTTGATCCGGCCGCCGTTCTGGGCGAACTCGATCCGGCCGCGCTGGGTGCAGCCGAGGTTGCCGCCCTCACCGACGACCCGCACCCTCAGCTCGAAGCCGTTGACCCGGATCGCGTCGTTGGCCTTGTCCCCGGCGTCGGCGTTGGTCTCCGCGGACGCCTTCACGTAGGTGCCGATGCCGCCGTTCCAGAGCAGGTCGACCGGTGCGAGCAGGATCGCCCGCATCAGCTCGGCCGGCGTCATCGCGTCGACGTGGCGGAGGATCCCGAGCGCCGACCGGATGTGGTGGTTGATCGGGATCGACTTCGCGGACCGGGGGAACACGCCGCCGCCCTCGGAGATCAGCGACTTGTCGTAGTCCTGCCAGCTCGACCGCGGCAGCTCGAAGAGCCGCTTGCGCTCGGCGTACGACGCCGCGGGGTCGGGCTCGGGGTCGATGAAGATGTCGCGGTGGTCGAAGGCCGCCACCAGCCTGATGTGCTCGGAGCAGAGCATGCCGTTGCCGAACACGTCGCCGGACATGTCACCGACTCCGATGACGGTGAAGTCCTCGGCCTGGCAGTCGATGCCCAGCTCGCGGAAGTGGCGCCGCACCGAGACCCAGGCGCCACGGGCGGTGATGCCCATCGCCTTGTGGTCGTAGCCGACCGACCCGCCGCTGGCGAAGGCGTCGCCCAGCCAGAAGCCGTAGTCCTTCGAGACGCCGTTGGCGATGTCGGAGAAGGTCGCCGTGCCCTTGTCGGCGGCGACGACGAGGTAGGAGTCGTTGCCGTCACGCCGTACGACGCGCTCGGGCGGGACGTTCTCTCCCACCACCAGGTTGTCGGTGACGTCGAGCAGGCCGCGGATGAAGGTCTTGTAGCACTCGATCCCCTCGGCCAGCCACGCGTCGCGGCCACCGTCGCCCGCCGGGTCGGGCAGCTGCTTGGCGTAGAACCCGCCCTTCGCGCCCACCGGGACGATCACGGTGTTCTTCACCATCTGCGCCTTGACCAGGCCCAGGATCTCGGTGCGGAAGTCGTCGCGCCGGTCCGACCAGCGCAGGCCACCGCGGGCGACCGCGCCGAACCGCAGGTGCACTCCCTCGACCCGCGGGGAGTAGACGAAGATCTCGAACTTCGGCCGTGGCTCCGGCAGGTCCGGGATCGCCGACGGCTCCATCTTCAGCGACAGGTACGTCTTCGGGCGCTTGCCGTCTCCCGCGTACTGGAAGTAGTTCGTGCGCAGCGTCGCGCGGATATGGGTCAGGTAGGAGCGGAGGATCCGGTCGTGGTCGAGGCTCACGACGTCGTCGAGCGCCTTCTTGATCCGCTCGTCGAGGCGGGCCTCGCCCTCGGCCCGCTTCGCGTCGTCCAGGTCCGGGTCGAACCGGGTCTCGAAGAGCCTCACCAGCATCCGCGCCAGGTCGACGTTGTCGGCCAGGGCGCCCTCGATCGAGTCGATCGCGAAGGGCGAGTTGCCCTGGCGCATGTACTTCGCGTAGGCGCGCAGCAGCATCGCCTGCCGCCAGGTCAGCGACGCACGCAGCACCAGCCGGTTGAACCCGTCGATCTCGGTGTAGCCGTCCCAGATCGCGCGCAACGCCTCGGCGAACAGCTCGCGGGCCTGGTCCGGCAGCGCCGCGCCGTACCGCATCCCGAAGTCGTAGATGTGGGAGACCCGGTCGACCCCCGCAAGCTCGTACGGCCGCTCGTCGACGACCTCAACGCCCATCGACGACAGCATCGGCAGCACCTCGGACAGCGACAGCGGCGGGCCGACGCGGAACACCTTGAGCCGCGCCTCGCCGTCCGGCGCGTCGAGCTCGGAATAGAGCGCCTGGTCGATGCCGGTCTCGCCCTGGATCGCCTCCAGCCGGCCGAGGTCGACCGCCGCGGTCCGGGCCGGGAAGTCCTCCTTGTAGGCCTCCGGGAAGGCGTCGACGTAGCGGCGGCCGAGGATCGCGCCGACCTCCTCGCCGTACTCGGCGGAGACCGCGGTGAGGAAGTCCTCGTGCCACGACCGCGAGGCGTCGATCAGCCGGCGCTCGAGGTCGCCGGTGTCGATCGTGTCGGGGACGGTCTCCCCCACCGGCATCCGCACCACGAAGTGCACCCGTGCGGTCGTCGAGGCACTGATGCTGACGTTGAACTCGATCGAGTCGGGATCGATCCTGCCCTCGCCGAGGACCTGGGCGAGGATCCGCACGAACTTCTGGCGGACGCTGGTGTTGTAGCGGTCGCGGGGCAGGTAGATCAGGACCGAGAGGTAGCGGCCGTAGGCGTCGCGCCGGATGAACAGACGCACGGCACGACGCTCGCGCGCCTGCATCGCAGCCTCCGCGATCGGGGCGAGCTCGTCGACCGGCGTGTGGAAGAGCTCGTCGCGCGGATACGTCTCGAGGGTGTCGAGGAGCGCGTTGCCGTCGTGGCTGCGTGGGTCGAGACCGGTCCTCTCGAGCACCGCGTCGACCTTGTCGCGCAGCAGCGGCACCCGCAGCACCGACTCCGTGTAGGCAGCGCTCGACAACAGGCCGAGGAAGCGCCGCTCGCCGACCACCTCGCCGTCGGCGCCGAACACCTTGACCCCGACGTAGTCGAGGTACGCCGGGCGGTGGACGGTCGCCTTCGAGTTCGCCTTCGCGAGCACGAGAAGCGCCTTCTCCCGCGCCTTCGCCTTCACCGCGCCGGACAGCCGGCCGAAGGACGTCGACCTGCGGTCGCCGGAGCTGTCGTCGCGGAGGATGCCGAGGCCGCTGCCCGGCACCGGTCGCAGGACGTCCTCGGTGCTGCCGTCGGCGGAGACCTGCTCCAGCTGGTACTCCCGGTAGCCGAGGAAGGTGAAGTGCTCGTCGGCGAGCCACTCGATCAGGGCACGCCCCTCGCTGACCTCCTCCTCGGGCAGCGGCGGCGGGTCCGACGCGAGGTCGGCGACGATGGCGTGCGCCCGCTCCTGCATGGCCGACCAGTCCTCGACCGCCGCGCGCACGTCACCCAGCACCCGTCGTACGTCCTCGGCGAGCCGGTCGACCTCGTCGGAGTCCTCCGCGATCCGGTCGATCTCGACGTGCATCCACGACTCGCGCAGCGCACCGGAGGGCGGCTCCGCCGACCCGGTCGACACGGGGCGCAGCGCGGTCAGCCGGCCCTTGTCGTCGCGCACGGCGTCGAGCGTGGGATGCAGCACCAGATGGGCGTCGCGGTGCTGCCGCGCCAGCTCCATGGTGAGCGAGTCGACGAGGAACGACATGTCGTCCGTGACCACCTCGACCACGGAGTGTCCACCCGCGGACCAGCCGTGCTCGGCGACGGTGGGCGTGTAGACGCGGACCTTGGTGGTGCCGGGCCGCCGCTCCGCGGCCAGATGGTGGTGCGAGGCGTAGGCCCCGTAGACGTCGACGTCGGAGCGGTCGGCGAGCTCCTCGGTGCCGACATGGCGGTAGTAGGCCGCGAGCAGCGGGACCAGCTCGTCGCCCGGTGGGGCCGAGGCGCCCTTGCCGTGGCGGGCCACCTCTGCGGCCTGGTCGAAGATCTGGTCACGGTCGGAGTGGTGCGTCGTCGTTGACACGACGCCACAGTATCGCCGGTGCGCGGTGCGCGCAGCCGCAGTATTTGTACCGGGGGACGAACCCTGCGAGCCGGGGCGTCGGAGGTCGCGGAGATGCGCGAAGATGTGCGCCATGAGGTTCCAGCACACAGCGACGTACGACGCCTCCGTGGCCGACGTCTTCGCCATGCTCACCGACCCCGCGTGGCGGGAGAAGGTCGGCGTGGCGCAGGGCGTGTTGTCCACCGACGTCACCGTGACTCCTGAGGGCTCGGAGGGCTCGGAGGGCTCGGGGGGCTCGGGGGGCCGCCGGGTCGTGATCGACCAGGTGCAGGACACCGCCGGGCTCCCGGCGATCGCGAAGAAGATCGTCGGCGAGACCACGCGCGCCGTCGTCACCGAGGTCTGGGCCTCGCCCGAGACGGGCACCATCGAGATCCTCGCGCCCGGGAAGCCGACCAGGGCGACCGGCACCGTGTCCCTCGTCGCCGACGGCGACCGGACCCGTCATGTCACGGACCTCGAGGTCACCGTCAAGGTGCCGATCCTCGGAGGCAGGCTCGAACAGGTCATGGCCGACAGCATCGGTCGGGGACTCGAGGTCGAAGAGGCCGTCGGCGTCGCCTGGCTGGAAGGAGACCGCTGACGTGAGCACCCGGATCGTGCACGAGCTGAAGTACGACGCACCGCTGGCCGACGTCGCCGCGATGCTCGCGGACCCGGCGTTCCGCAGCAAGGTCTGCGTCGACCAGCGCGCCACCCAGCACTCGGTCTCGATCGAGGGCGTCCAGGGCGACCCGATGAAGGTCCGCATCGAGTACTCCCAGCCGACCGACCGGGTGCCGGGCTTCGCGAGGAAGTTCGTCGGCTCCGAGACCGACATCGTGCAGGCGGAGACCTGGACCAGCGCCGAGCACGGCGACATCCACGTGACCATCCCGGGCAAGCCGGGTGAGCTGGTCGGCACCGCGGTGCTGACCGAGAGCGACGGCGTCACCACCGAGACCGTCACCCTCGACATCACCGTCCGGATCCCGCTCGTCGCCGGCAAGATCGAGACGCTGATCGGCAAGATCTTCGGCAGCGCGATGCGGGCCGAGAACCGCACCGGCGTGGCCTGGCTGGCCCGCTAGGGCCGGAGTCGGCCCGGCCGGCTCAGCCCCGGTCCTCCTCAGCCCGCTCGGCGTCCTCGGCCTCCTCACGCGCGTCCTTGCGGCGCTGGACGACGATGACCGCGCCGAGGATGAGGAACGGCCCGAACGCGAGCACGACGGTCAGGAACTGCTCCACCGGGTGCAGCGTGCCGAGGTGCCAGGGAGTCACCGCCCTAGTTTCGCAGCAGCGGACGTCAGCCCATGTAGGGGTACCGGTGGTCGGTCGGCGGGTTGAGGGTCTCCTTGATCGAGCGCGGCGAGGTCCAGCGCAGCAGGTTGGACGGCGCACCGGCCTTGTCGTTGGTGCCCGAGGCCCGGCCCCCGCCGAAGGGCTGCTGGCCGACGACGGCGCCGGTCGGCTTGTCGTTGATGTAGAAGTTGCCGGCGGCGAACCGCAGCGTCGTCCGGGCCCACGAGATCGCCGAGCGGTCCTGCGCGATGATCGCGCCGGTCAGGGCGTACGACGCCGCGGACTCGGCCTGCATCACGACCTTCTCGAAGTCGGCGTCGTCGTAGACGTGGATCGCGAGGATCGGGCCGAAGTACTCGGTCGTGAAGATCTCGTCGGCAGGGTCCTCGCCGACCACGATCGTCGGCCGCACGAACCAGCCGACCGCGTCGTCCGTCGTACCGCCGGCGACGACCTGGAGGCCCGACGTCGCGTTCGCGCGCTCGATCGCGGCGGTGTGCTTCCGATAGGCCCGGTCGTCGATCACCGCGCCGAGGAAGTGCGAGAAGTCCGTGGGGTCGCCCATCGACAGCGTGTCGGTCCTGGCGATCAGGTCGTCGCCCATCCGCTCCCACACCGAGCGCGCGACGTAGGCGCGTGACGCCGCCGAGCACTTCTGTCCTGAGTACTCGAACGCGCCCCGGATCAGCGCGGTCGTGACCACCTCCGGGTCGGCGGACGGGTGGGCGATCACGAAGTCCTTGCCGCCGGTCTCGCCGACCAACCGCGGATAGGTTTTGAAGGAGGAGAGGTTACGACCGACAGCTTGCCAAATATGCTGGAAGGTCGGGGTGGACCCGGTGAAGTGGATGCCGGCCAGGTCGGGATGGGCGAGGGCGACCTCGGAGACCGCGAGCCCGTCGCCCGGAAGCATGTTGATGACCCCCGGAGGCATGCCTGCCTCGACCAGCAGCTCCATCGTCAGCGACGCCGCGTGCTGCTGGGTCGGGCTCGGCTTCCAGATCACGGTGTTGCCCATCAGCGCGGGCGCGGTCGGCAGGTTGCCGGCGATCGCGGTGAAGTTGAACGGCGTGATCGCGTAGACGAAGCCCTCGAGCGGCCGGTGGTCGGTGCGGTTCCACACGCCGGGGCTGTTGGCGATCGGCTGCTCGGTCAGGATCTGCTTGGCGTAGTGGACGTTGAACCGCCAGAAGTCGATCAGCTCGCAGGCCGCGTCGATCTCGGCCTGGAACGCCGTCTTGGACTGGCCCAGCACGGTTGCGGCGTTGAGGCGCTGTCGCCACGGACCGGCCAGCAGCTCGGCGGCCTTGAGCAGGATCGCGCACCGCTCGTCGAACGGCATCGCCCGCCACTCCGGGGCGGCGTCGGTCGCCGCATCGACGGCCCGCTGGGCGTCAGCCTGCGTCGCATTCTTGAGCACGCCGAGCACGTGGGCGTGGTCGTGCGGCTGGACGACCGCGAGCTCGGCCCCGCCGCCGGCCACCCACTCACCGCCGATGTAGGCATCCATCCGGTGCTCGGTCGCCTCCTGGCGCTCGATCTCTGCGGCCAGCGCATCGCGCTCGGGCGTGCCCGGCGCGTAGGTCAGGTTGGGCTCGTTCGTCGGAGCCGGGGGGAACGTGATGGCGTCCATGCTCCCGATGTTGTCAGACAATCAACCCAGTGCCCAACCGGGGGCCGACCCGGGGTCGACCCGGGGCCGACCCGGGGCCGACCGGGGCCGCGCCGGGTCAGCGGGTGGAGCCCCGGCCCTTCGGCTTGGGCTGGGAGCCCGTCGTACGACGACCGCGCGGAGCGCGCTGCCGACCGCTGGAGGAGACCTCGAGCAGCTCGTCCAACGCCTCGCGCAGGCAGATGCCGAGGAGGTCGGCGTCCGGGACCAGGTCGCGGTCGGCGGTGATGCCGTAGAACACCCCGCCGTTGTAGGAGGTGACGCTGATGACCAGCGGGTGGCCCGGCACCAGCGGGGCGACGGGATAGCTCGCGAGCATCTCCGCGCCTGCGGCGTAGAGCGGCGCCTGCGGGCCGGGCACGTTGGTCACGGACAGCTGGTAGCCGCGGCGCAGCTCGTCGGAGGCGACCCGGGACCCGATCGCGTGGAACGTCGTCGGCGCGAAGCCGGCGACGCCGGCGAGCCGGTTGGCCGCCACGCTCCGCCCGGTCTCCTTGTGGGCCTGGAAGGAGTAGGACACCTGGTGCAGCCGGACCACCGGACTCGCCTCGCCGATCGGGAGGTCGACGAAGTGCGCCGCGATCTGGCTGCCGAGCGAGGTCGCCTCGAGCTCCTCGTCGATGACCGAGACCGGTACGACGGCCCGCACCTGCCGGATGCCGCCCATCGACTCGGCCCTGGTCATGAGCCAGGAGCGCAGACCGCCGGTGACCGTGGCCAGGATGACGTCGTTGACCGTGCCGCCGTGCGCCTGGCGCACCTTGCGATAGTCGGACAGGCAGGTCTGCACCGCCACGACCCGGCGCTGCTGGGACAGCTCGCCACTGATCATGCCGCGGGACTTGGGCCGGCGGCCGGTGACCGCGCCGACGACGCTGCGCACCCGCTTGGTGCGCTCGTCGACCTCGCGCACCATCGCCCGGCCGGTGCCGCGCACGGTGTTGACGACGGTCCGGCCGTCGACGATGGCGTCGCGCACCGCGCCGGCCACGAGGGCGCCGGGCGCCGGGGCCCGTCGCGGCTCCCAGTCGTCGGGCTCGAACTCCCGCGGCCTGGGCTGGGCGTCGAGGAGCAGCTGCCCGAGGTCGACGGTGTGGACGCCGTCGACGAGCGCCTGGTGGGTCTTCGACAGGATCGCGACCCGGCCCCCCTCGAGACCCTCGACGAAGTAGATCTCCCAGAGCGGGCGGGTCCGGTCGAGCGGCCGGGAGACGATCCGCGACGCGAGCTCGAGGAGCTGGCCCGACGTACCGGGTCGTGGCAGCGCCGAGCGTCGGACGTGGAACGCCAGGTCGAAGTTCTCGTCGTCGATCCAGAGCGGGGCCGCCAGGTGGCCCGGGACGACCTGGATCCGCTGGCGGTAGCGCGGCACGAACGGGATGCGGTCGCGGATCAGCTCGACCAGGCGCGTGTAGTCGAGGCCCGAGTCGCCGGGGTCGAAGATCTCGATCGTCGCGTTGTGCAGCGGGGTCTCGGGCGTCTCGGCGGTCAGGAACGCAAGGTCGCGCGCGCGAACACGATCGACCACGGCTGTTCCCTACCTTCTGGTTCGAGCCCCCCGTCAAGCCCCCATGACTTGTTGCGTGAGATTCTGACAGAGGACCGTGGGCAGCACGGTATTTGTCCGCGAGCGACGCGGGTGGCGCAGCAGCAGGAGGAACTGGTGAGGGGTACGGCGACGCGGTGGATCGCGCTCGGCTGCCTCGTGGGAGTGGCACTTTCGGGGTGCGGCACCGACGACGGCTCCGAGGGCGACCGGGGATCGGACGAGCCGGTCGTGGTCCAGATCACGTTCGAGAACGGCGAGGTCGAGCCCAACGGCGAGCGGATCGAGGTCGAGGCGGGACAGCCGATCGACCTCGAGGTCACCGCCGACGAGCCCGGCGAGCTCCACATCCACTCCGACCCGGAGCAGGAGATCCCCTACGAGGCCGGCACCGAGACGATCGAGATCCAGATCGAGCGGCCCGGTGTCGTCGCGGTGGAGTCGCACGACCTCGACCAGGTGATCGTCCAGCTCGAGGTGAAGTGACCGGCGCACTGACCGGCCCGCTGACCGGCGGCATGCTCGAGGCCCACGGCATCGGCGGCCAGGCCGACCTCCCGATCTCGCTGAGCCTCGCGATCTCCGGTGCGGTGGCCGCTCTCGTCGTCTCCTTCACCGTGCTGGTCGTGGCCTGGCGAACGCCGCGCTACGCGACCGGCCTCGACGCCGAACCCGACGCCGACCCCGAGACCGGCCTCGAGGTCGACCAGCCGGACGAGACGGCGCCGACCCGTCCGTCGTACGGGCTGGTCGCGCTCCGGGTGGTCGGCCTGATCGGCTTCGCCTTCACCGCCATGACCGCGGTGCTCGGCGAGGACCAGCTCACCAACCCGTTCTTCGGCATCATCTACGTCTGGCTGTGGGTCGGCGTGGTGTTCGCGTCGCTGCTGTTCGGGCCGGTGTGGCGGGCGATCAGCCCGATGCGCACGATCAACGCGGCGCTGGCCCGGATCTCCGGCGGGGACCCCGATCGCGGCGTCATCGACTACCCGGCCTGGCTCGGTCACTGGCCCGCCGCGATCGCGCTCTACTCGTTCGTCTGGATGGAGCTGGTCAACCGGACCCCGACGGACCTCGGCACGGTGCGGCTGTGGTGCGCGGTCTACGTCGCCGCGATGCTCGTCGGCGGCGCCGTCTTCGGGTCGCGGTTCTACGAGTACGCCGACCCGTTCGAGGTCTACTCCTCGCTGGTCGGCTCGCTGTCGATCTTCGGCCGCGACGACGAGGGCCGCTTCGCGCTGCGCAGTCCCCTCGCGGGCGCGGCCACCATCCCGTCCCGTGCCGGCCTGGTCGCCGTGGTGGCCGTGCTGTTCGGCAGCACGGCGTTCGACTCGTTCCGCGAGTCGACGTTCTGGATCCGCACGATCCAGGAGGCGACGGTCACCGGCTACACCCTCAACAACCTGGCGCTGGTGGCGTTCTGCCTCGGCGCCGGTCTGATCTTCTCCGCGGGCACCGCGTTCGCCGGCCTGCTGTTCCGGGCGTCGTGGCGACCCTGGCGCTGGTTTGCGCTCGAGCCGTTGACGATCCCACGGACCGAGCTGCCGCGCCGGCTGGCGCACTCGATCGTGCCGATCGTCGCGGGCTACATCATCGCCCACTACCTCACGCTGTTCATCGACGTCGGCACCCAGACCCTCGCCCGTGCCAGCGACCCGCTCGGCAAGGGCTGGGACATCTTCGGCACGGCAGCGGTGGAGCCGACGTACTGGTTCGCCTACCACCCGAGCGTGCTGGCCGCCGTGAAGGTGCTGGCGGTCGTGATCGGCCACGTCGCCGCGGCCGTCCTGGCGCACGACCGCGCGATCGCCCTGCTCCCCCGCAAGCACCAGATCACCGGCCAGCTCCCGCTGCTGGCCGCGATGGTGACGTTCACGGCCGGCGGGCTCTACCTGCTGTTCAACGCGTAGCGGTCCGCGCTCCTGCCATCGCGTCGACCAGGCCGGCGACGGCGCGGGTCAGCGGGGACTCGCCGGACTCGACCAGCGTGCGGCCGGCGACCAGCGCCCGGTCGACGGCAGGCTGGTCGTCGGGCAGGAAGTGCACCCCCACGGTGGGACCGAAGCCGGCCAGCATCGACTCGACGTCCGACTCCCGCCACCCGAGCGTCGGCCGCATCCGGTTGACGACGAGGCGGAGGACCGGTGCGGGGAGCAGCTCGTGCGCCTCGGCGACCGCGCGGGCGAGCCGCGCGAGCCCGACCGGGTCCGCCGAGCCGACGAGGAGGACCTCGTCGGCCGCCTCCAGCGCCTCGACGGTGAGCCCGTTGCGCTCGGGACGGGTGCCGATGTCGGTGACCGGGTCCTGCTCGAGGCTGAAGCCGGTGTCGAGCACGACCTGGGCTTCACGCCGGGCCTGCTCCACGATGACGCCGAGGGCCCCGGGCCGCACCTCGACCCACCGATCGGGGCGCGGCAGGCCGGTGATCACCCGCAGGTGGTCCGACAGCTGGCGCTGCACGGTGGGGAAGCGCTCGTCGATCGAGCCCGCCGCGACGAGCCGGGCGGCCGACAGCAGGCCGGAGACCTCGTCGAGCACGCCCAGCTGCTGGGCGACGGCACCGCCGTAGGGGTCGGCGTCGACGAGCAGGGTGGTCAGCCGACGCCGGGCCAGCTCGGCCGCGAGCGCGGTGGCGAGGGTGGTGCGCCCGGGGGCGCCGCCGGGACCCCAGACCGCGATCACCCGCCCGGTCCGGGGAGCGGGTGGCGCCGGTGTCGCTCGCTGGTCGGCGGTGACGGGCGGCATCGTCGGCGGACCGGTCAGCGCCGGACCGGGCTCGTGCACCACTGAGGTGGCGAGCTCCTCGATCCGGTCGACGGCGACAACGGCATCGATACCGATCCGGTGCGCGCGGGCGCGCGCGACATCGTCGTCGGCAGCGACAGCGACCGCGCGGACGCCGTACTGCCTCAGCTGGTCGACAACGGCGGCGTCGAGACCCGGCAGCTCGGCCCCGACGACGGCGACCTGCGCCTGACCCGCGCTCGCCGCCGCCAACAGGTCGTCGAGATCGACGCAGCGCTTGAGCACGACGACGCCCGGGTGCTCGTTGAGGGTCGTCAGCGCGCGGCTCTCCCAGGCCGCGCCCGTCGACACGAGGAGGGTGACGATCATCGGCTCAGGAGACCCGGACGATGCGGACGACCGGGTCGTCCTGCCCGTCGAGCCGAGCGATGAACGCGCCGACCTCCGTCTCGTCGACGGCAAGCACCAGCTGGCGGGTGCCGGTGACGGCGAAGCTCTCCTCGACCGGCGGTGCCGCGACCACAGTGACCTCGGACAATGCCTTCTCGCTCTCGCCGTCACGGCGCGTCCCGGCACCGCCGACGTAGACGTTGACGACCGAGCCCGCGTCGACCGACGGCGGCACCCGCGCGGGGTTGACGTCGAGCGGCACCTCCACCGTGCCGGCGTCCTGCGCGGTGTCGATCGCCGCACGCGGCAGGAGCTCGCCTCCGCCCACCCCCCGTGACAGGACGACGTCCTCGGGCAGCGGGTCGTCGGCCTGGAGGTACCGGTCGAGCTCGGCCTCGTCCGCGAAGCGGACCCGTACGGCGACCACGTCGTCCGGCGCGATCGGTGTGCCGACGCCTTGGTCGTCGACCACCGCCCACACCGAGACGGCGTCGTCGGCCGCCGCGAGCAGCCGAGCACCAAGGACCACCGACCCGGCCACGATGAGCAGGCCGATCCACAACCGCGGGTCACGCCACCCCGTCCTGGTCACGCGCGTCGCGACCGGAGGAGCCGACGTGCCCGTCTTCCCGAGACTGGACACGTGCACATGATGCAGTCCCGTGGCCGTCTCGTCACCTGCCTGTCCACACCTCCGCGAGGCGATGCTTCGTTCGGGCGGCACCGGATGGGACGATGGGGGCCATGGCCGGCACCCCGCGCTTCCTCACCCTCGCCGACGTCGCCGACGTGCTCAACACGTCCGGAGCGCAGGTCTACGCGATGGTGCGCCGCGGCGAGCTGCCCGCGATCAAGATCGGTGGCCGTGGGCAGTGGCGGGTCGAGGCCAGCAAGCTCGAGGAGTACATCCAGGGCGCCTACAAGGCCACCGAGGAGTACGTCGAGACCCACCCCTTCGTCGACTCCGAGGTGCCCGAGTAGCCGCCGAAGTGTCGCGGTTGAGCGGGCGAAGTATCACGGTCGGTCGAACGAAGTTTCACAGGTGGTCGTCCGAGGCTTCAGGCTCGGCGCCTGGATGGATCGACACCTCGCGCGACCAACCTCGACACCTCGCGCGACCAACCTCGACACCTCGCGCGCTCAACCCTGACACCTCGCGCGACCAAGAGTGACACTTCGCGGGGCTAGCCGACCTCGCCGTCGACGACGACGGAGATCGTCTGCTGGTCCTCGCCCCGCTCGATCGTGAACTCGATCGTCTCGCCGGGCTGGTGGGTGCGGATCGCCACGATAAGGGCGATCCCGTCGGTGACGCGGGTCCCGTTGACGTGGGTGATCAGGTCACCGTCCTCGAGCCCGCCGGACTCGGCCGGTGAGTCCGGGAGCACCTCGTCCACGGTGGCGCCGTCGAACTGGGCGGGGCCGCCGGTCTGCACGCGGGCGCCGATCACGGGGTACTGCGCCTCACCGGTGTCGAGGATCTGGGCCGCGGTCGTGACCACCTGCTCGACCGGGATCGCGAAGCCCACTCCGATGTTGCCGGCCTCCTCGTCGAAGGAGCCGCCGCCATTGGTCGCGATCGCGGAGTTGACCCCGACGACCTGGCCCTGGAGGTTGACGAGCGGTCCGCCCGAGTTGCCGGGGTTGATCGCTGCGTCGGTCTGGACGGCGTTGATGAACGACGAGTCGTCCGAGGTGCTGCCGGTCGTGACCGGCCGGTTCAGGGCGCTGACGATGCCGGAGGTGACGGTGGAGCTCAGACCCAGCGGCGCGCCGATGGCAACGACCGGCTCACCGACCCTCAGCGCCTGGGACCGCCCGAGCGATGCCGGCGCGAGGTCCTCGGCACCGGCGACGTGGAGCACCGCAAGGTCGTAGACCGGGCTCCGGCCGACGACGGTCGCGTGCTGCCGGTTGCCGTCCTGGTCGACGATCTCGATCGGCCCGTCGTTCTCGGCGGCGTCGGCGACCACGTGGTTGTTGGTGACGACGTGCCCCTGGTCATCGAGCACGAAGCCCGACCCGGTCGCCCCCGCCTCGACCCCCTCGAGCTCGGCGATGATCTGCACCGTGCTGGGAAGCACCTCCTGGGCGACCCGGGCCACGCTCCCCGGCTTCTCCAGCGGGGGCTGCGTGTTCAGGTCCGCGTAGTCCACGGGAGAGGGCGCCGACCCGCGGGCGTTGGTGTCCGGGCCGTTCCACTCCGAGTAGCCGATGCTGCCGAGGACACCGCCGAGGGTGCCGACCAGAAGAGCCAGTACGGCGACGACCGGCCACACCCACCCGGACGGCCGAGCACGCGCCGGCGACTCCGTGGCCAGCGGCATCACCTGGGTCTGCGGCGGAGGCGGGTACGCCCCACGGTGCGCGCCCGGCGCCGCAAGCGGCTCGGCCCGCGGTGCATCGGCGGGGGCCTCGACGCGTCCGACAGGCCCGGAGAACGCGGGTGCGTCGGGCGCCGCGGAAGCCGGAGGGCCGGCGGGAGCGCCCCCGGGAGGCGCCCAGCGCTGCTCGGCCGGGGTCGGAGCACCGATGGGCTGCGTCGGCTCGGGCTCGGTCGACCCGGGCTCCGGCGTCGCGTCGCGGTCGGAGTCGAGGTCGGAGTCGGGTCCGTCGTTCACGGACCCATCATCGCCGATGGTCATAGCAGCCCGGATCCGGACTACCGCGGCAACAGCTGCATGACCCACGTCGGCACGGCCGACGCGGGCGGCCACGGCGTACCGCCGAACGACTCTGCGGTGGCGGCGGGCATGACTGCCTGCGCCGGCACGCGGTCGGTGGGGTCCGACGCGGAGCCGTCGCTGGCTGCCGGGGTCTCGACCCGGGAGGCCGGGGGGCGGCGGTCGTTGGGGGGAGCCGAGCCCGGGGTCAGTCCGAGGGCGAGCACGCCCGCCATCGCCGCGCCGAGCGCACCGCCGCCGAGGACGACGGCACCGACGCCGCGTCGGGCATCGCCACGGCTGCCGGCCTCGACGAGGAACCGCTCGCCGGGAGTCAGGTTGAGCAGCGAGCCCTTGAGATCGGACGACGCAGGGCCGGTGCCACCGGAGAGGCCCGCCAGCCGGGTCTTGACCCAGCCCTCGCGCTCGACGAGGTCACGACAGGTGTGGCAGTCGTAGACGTGGGCCCACGCCTCCTCAGCCTCCGCCGGCGGCAGCTGGCCGTCCAGCAGAGCGCTCACGCGGGCGCCGAGGTGGCCGATCACGAGCGGCCCACCCCCGTGACGAGGGGGGACGGTCCGGCGTACCGGGTGCGTTCGCCCTGCGGCGCCCGATGCGCCAGCGCGGCCCGCAGCATGGCCCGGCCGCGGTGGATGCGCGACCGGACGGTGCCGAGCTTGGCACCGAGGATCTCGGCGATCTCCTCGTAGGTGAGGCCCTCGATGTCGCAGAGCACGACCGCCGCGCGGAAGTCGGGCGGAAGGGCGGCGAGCGCGGCTTCGACGTCGTCGTCGAACGTGCGGTCGTCGTACGCCGTGGCGGGGCCGGCCACGGCGCTGGCGAGCCGGGCTGCGCGCTCGTCGGAGAGCGCGTCGAAGCGGATCCGCTGGCGACGACGCGCCTGGTCGAGGAAGAGGTTGGTGGTGATCCGGTGCAGCCAGCCCTCGAACGTGCCGGGCTGGTAGGTGTGCAGCGAGCGGAACACCCGCACGAAGACCTCCTGGGTGAGGTCCTCGGCATCGTGGCGGTTGCCCGTCAGGCGCATCGCGAGCCGGAAGACGCGGTCGGAGTGCTGGTCGACGATGGTCTCCCAGTCGAGCGCGGCCTCGGCGGCGGCCTCGACCAGCGGATCACCTGCCGGTCGTTCGACGCTCATCGTTCCTGCCCTTCTCCGCACCGTGCGTGCGCCTCCCTCTGGTCCGATGACGGTATGCCCGCGGCCTGAGGAAACCCTGTGAAAGCCTCCACGAGTCCCTGAGACCGCACCTCACCCAACGAACGACCCGACCCCGATGTTCCGAGCGGTGCTCCACGGAACCGGGCGCCGGGACCGTTACGGTTGCCCCGTGGCCGCCTCTCCGCTCTCTCCGATCAGCCCCACCAGCTGGACCTTCGCCGAGACCTACGTGGCCGAGGACGACGTCCTCGCCGCCGCCCGGGCTCGTGCCGAGGAGGTGGGCGCGGTCGCCGTGGGCTCCGGCGCGGGCGCCGCGCTGCGGTTCCTCGCCGCCGTGCTCGAGGCGCGGGCGGTCGTCGAGATCGGCACCGGAGCGGGCGTCTCCGGGCTGTGGCTGCTGCGCGGCATGCGGCCCGACGGCGTGCTGACCACCGTGGACGTCGAGGCCGAGCACCAGCGGCTCGCCCGCGAGACCTTCAAGGACGAGGGCATCGCCCCGCAGCGGGTGCGGACCATCGCCGGACGCGCTCTCGACGTACTCCCCCGGCTCACCGACGGCCACTACGACATCGTGTTCGCCGACGGCGACAAGCGGGAGTACGGCGCCTACCTCGCCGAGGCCCTGCGCCTGCTGCGGCCCGGCGGCGTCGTGGCGTTCGACAACGCCCTGTGGCACGACCGCGTGGCCGACCCGGCCCAGCGCGACGACGAGACGGTCGCGATCCGCTCCCTCGTCCAGGAGGTCGCAGCCACCGACGGCCTGGTGCCGGCGCTGCTGCCCGTCGGTGACGGTCTGCTGGTGGCGAAGAAGGTCTGGATCCCCGAAGGGGACGAGTGACCCCTCCCCGATCGGCGCAGGCTCAGGCGTCGATGTGGGACATGTCGCCGTACCGCTCGCCGGCGACCGCGTCGCGCGGCACCGCCTTCTCGAGCGCCACCAGGTCGTCAGCGGTGAGCTGGACCGCCGCGGCCGCGACGTTCTCCTCCAGGTAGCGGGTCCGCTTGGTGCCCGGGATCGGCACCACGTCGGGCCCCTGGGCAAGCACCCACGCCAGCGCGACCTGACCGGGTGTCACGCCCTTCTCGTCCGCGATCGCCCGCACGTTGTCGACGAGCGCGAGGTTCGCCGCCAGGGCCTCGCCCTGGAACCTCGGGAAGTACGCCGACCGCCGGTAGTCGCCGTCGCCGGCGGCCCCACCGGACTCGGTGATGGTGCCGGTGAGCAGGCCGCGGCCCAGCGGGGAGTACGGCACCAGGCCGATCCCGAGCTCGCGGATCGTCGGCAGGATCTCGTCCTCGATGTCGCGCGTGAAGAGGGAGTACTCGGTCTGCAACGCCGTGATCGGATGGGTCGCGTGGGCCCGCCGGATCGTTGCCGCGGAGGCCTCGGACAGACCGAGGTGGCGGACCTTGCCGGCCGCGACCAGCTCGGCCATTGCACCGACGGTCTCCTCGATCGGCACCGTCTTGTCGACCCGGTGCTGGTAGTAGAGGTCGATCACCTCGACACCGAGCCGGGCGAGGGAGGCGTCGCAGGCGGCGCGGACGTACTCCGGCCTCCCGTTGATGCCGACCCGGGTCCCGTCGGGCAGCCGCTCGTTGCCGAACTTGGTGGCGATCCGGACGGCGTCGCGGCCATATCCACTGGCGGCGCGACCGGTGGCGATCGCGCGCCCGACCAGCTCCTCGTTGGTGAACGGGCCGTACATGTCTGCGGTGTCCAGGAACGTGACGCCGAGGTCGAGCGCGCGGTGGATGGTGCCGATCGCCTCGCCCTCGTCAGCAGTGCCGTAGAACTCCGACATGCCCATGCAGCCCAGGCCGAGAGCGGAGACGGTCAGTGCGGAATCGGTCCCGAGAGTGCGGGTGTCGAGTGTCATGCCTCCACTCAACGACTTCGAGCGCGCTCGAGGTCAAGCACTCGTCGTTGCTTGTTCGACCTTGCCCTCGTAGATGCCGATCTTGTGGTCGATCGCCCGGAGGTGGGCCGTCACCTCGGCCAGCTGCGCCTCGACCTGCTCGCGGTGCGCCAGCAGGAGGGCGAGGCGCTCGGCCTCGTTGCCGTCTCCGGCCCGCACCAGGTCGGCGTACTTCCTCACCTCGCGGATCGGCATGCCGGTCGCGCGCAGCCGGGTGATCAGCTCGATCCAGCCCAGGTCCCGGTCGGTGTAGCGCCGGTGGCCCGAGGGCGACCGGTCGACGCCGGCCAGCATCAGCCCGTCGCGCTCGTAGTACCGCAGCGTGTGGGCGGTGAGCCCGGACCGCACAGCAGCCTCGGCGATCGAGTAGCTCATCGGACCAGTGTCGGACCTGGAGTGCACTCGAAGTCAAGCCTCGGAGCCGGCCCGGCTCAGGCGCGCGGCGCCGGCGTGAACCCCGTCGCACCCTCGGCGATCGCGACGATCTCGCAGGGCTCGATCAGGATCGGCGCACTCCCGATGATCCGGGAGCCCGGAGCGTCGGCGGCACCGGCCGCGAACGACTCCTGGAACGCTGCCCGCGCGGCGTCGTCGGCGAAGACGTAGCAGCCCTCGAACCACTGCCCCGGCACCATCCGCCAGGTCTTGTAGGCGAGACCCTCCATGCCGGTGAAGCGGGCGTGGGAGGTGTCGGCGACGTACGACGCCAGCTCCTCGGCGACGCCTTCCGGCGCGTCGGCGAGCGACCAGCGGACGGTGAGACCCTTCACTTCTTCTCCTCGGTGTCGATGCCGGCGAGCGGCTCGGCCTGTCCGAGCCAGGTGAGCAGCAGCCGGGCGCCGAAGCCGGAGGGCCCGACGGTCCACTCGTGCAGCTCCTTCTCGACGTCGCCGACCGATGCGATGTCGAGGTGCGCCCACGGCAGCCCGCCGGTGAAGTGCTGCAGGAAGAGGGCGGCGGTGATGGCCTGCGGGGGCCCGGAGGAGTTGTCGGCGTCGGCGACCTTCGACGCGATCCGGTCCTCGTAGCCGGCGTACAGCGGGAACCGCCACACGGGCTCGCCCGCGTGCTCCCCCGCGTCGCGGAGCGCGGCGGCGAGCCCGTCGTCGGTGGCGAAGAAGCCGCCGACCTGCTGGCCGAGGGCGACCTTCATCGCGCCGGTGAGGGTGGCGATGTCGACGAGCACGGACGGCGCGAGCTCGGCGGCGGCGTACGCGAGGGCGTCGGCGAGGACCAGCCGCCCCTCGGCGTCGGTGTTGTTGACCTCGGTCGTGCGGCCGCCCCAATGGCGGATGACGTCGCCCGGACGGAGTGCGGTGCCGGAGATCGCGTTCTCCGCGGCCGGCACCAGCCCGGTCACGCGCACCCGGCAGCCGACGTCGGCGAGGGCGGCCATGGTGGCGAGCACGACGGCGCCGCCGGTCATGTCGCGCTTCATGGACACCATGCTGGGGCCGGGCTTGATCGACAGCCCACCGGTGTCGAACGTGATGCCCTTGCCGACGAGCACGACGTGCGGGAGCTTCTTCGCCGCCCGGGCGGAGACCCCGGCGGGCGTGTAGCCGAGCCGGATCAGGCGGGGCGGCGTCGCGGACGCCTGACCCACGCCGATGATCCCGCCGAAGCCCTCGCGCGCGAGCTCGGTCTCGTCCCAGACCTGGAGCGCGAGACCCGCCTGCTCGGCGATCAGGGCGGCCTGCTCCGCCAGCCAGGCGGGGTTCTTGAGGTTGCTCGGGACGGTGGCCAGCATCCGGGCGCGCCAACCGGCGCCACCGATCGCGATCGCCCGTTGCAGGGCGGGCTGGTCCGCCTCGAGCAGGTCGGGTGGGGTCGCGATCACGACCTGCCGTACCGGCTGTCGTGCAGGCCCGGTCGACCGCCAGTGGAACTCGAAGGCACCCAGCATGGTGCCGGTGACGAAGGCCTCGAGGGCGTCGCCGCTGCTGGCGACACCGCCGTCGGGAGCGACGGCGGGGATCGAGGTGGCGACGGCTGCGCGGTCACGCGTGGCGCGGGCCAGCGCGGCTCCGGCGCGCCGGAGGTCGAGCGGCCGGGCTCCGCCGACTCCGACGAGCAGCACCAGCCGCAGGGCGGGGTTGGCCGCCGTGCCGACCGGGACCGGCACCTCGACGACCTCGCCGACCGCGCCGGTCATCCCCTGCAGCTCCGTGACGCCGAGCAGGTCGACATCGATCGCGTCGATCAGGTCCGCGGCGCCGGGGCCCAGGAGAACGGCCGTCTCGTCGTCCGGGCCGGGTAGAACAGGCAACGCCACCGTGTCGACCCCGACGATGGCTGCCGGGAGGAGGTCGCTGAGGGCGAACTCGGGGGGTGAAACCTGGCTAGGAAGAACGGGCTCGGTCACCCGACGACGTTCTTGAGCGCGTCACCGAGGGCACCTGCCTCCTCGGCGTTCAGCTCGACGACCAGGCGGCCACCGCCCTCGAGGGGGACGCGCATGACAATGCCCCGACCCTCCTTGGTGACCTCCAGCGGACCGTCACCGGTCCGAGGCTTCATCGCCGCCATGCGGCACCCCTCTTCCCATCATCACTGGCAGATAGCTCTGCGCGGTTCAGCCGCACCATTATCGCCCATGCCCCCTGACCCGCGCACCAGCGGCACACATCTCCCGCGGCCCTCACCCGGCTGGTGGCCTCGGCGGCGGCAGCGGGAACGCCGCGTCGTTGCCGGGATCCCCGGTGGGACGGGGCGCCTGGTGACGGCCGGGCTCGGTCCGCGAGCTTTCCTGCAGGTCGGGCGCGGCGCCCCGCTCCTGAGCAGCGCGGAGCTCCTGCTCGTGGGCGAGGCGTGCGAGCAGGGCGTCGACCTCGGACATCCGGTAGCCCCGCAGCGCGAGCGAGAAGCGCACCCGGCGCAGGTCGTCGGGCGTGAGGGGCCGGTCGTCGGGCACCCGGGCGTCGGGACGGTCGTCGTACGCCGGCTTCATCGGCTCGCCCCGTCCGGCGGCGAGCAGCGCGATGCCGCCCATCGCCAGCACGATGAGTACGGCGAAGACCCACATCATCATCGGCGGCATCGATCGTTCCTCGCCCGGCGCTCAGGCGTGACGGTCGCGGGCGGCCACCATGAGCGCCACGGCCTCGTCGACGTCGTCGGTCAGGGTGAGCATGTCGAGGTCGGACTGCTTGATCCGGCCGTCGTCGAGCATCGACCCCTGCATCCAGTCGATCAGGCCGGACCAGTGCTCCACGCCCATCAGCACGATGGGGAAGGTCGTGATCTTGAGGGTCTGCGACAGCGTCATCGCCTCGAACATCTCGTCGAGCGTGCCGAGCCCGCCGGGGAGGACGACGAAGCCCTGGGTGTACTTCACGAACATCATCTTGCGGACGAAGAAGTAGCGGAAGTTGAGGCCGAAGGTGACGTAGTCGTTGAGCTTGGCCTCCCACGGCAGCTCGATGCCGAGGCCGATGCTCTCGCCGCCGGCCTCGGCCGCCCCCTTGTTGGCGGCCTCCATCGCGCCGGGGCCGCCACCGGTGATGACCGTGAAGCCGGCGTCCACGAGGGCACCGCCGACCTTGACACCCAGCTGGTAGGCGGCGTGGTCCTCCGGGATCCGGGCGGACCCGAAGACCGCGATCGCCGGCCCGACCTCGGCCAGGTCGTTGAAGCCCTCGACGAACTCGGCCTGGATCTTCAGCACCCGCCACGGATCGGTGTGCACCCAGTCGCTGTCGTCGCGACTGTCGAGCAGCCGCTGGTCGGTGGTCGACCCCTCCGGACGGCCCTTGCTCGGGCGCGGACCGGGTCCGGAACGTCGGGTCATGCCATGACCTCCTCGGCCTGGAGCCAGGCGCGCAGCGCGCGCTCGCAGCTCTCGATCTGCGCCACCGGCACGTGCTCGTCCTGCTTGTGCGCCAGCATCGGGTCGCCGGGGCCGAAGTTGACGGCAGGCACGCCGAGCGCGGTGAAGCGGGCGACGTCGGTCCATCCGAACTTGGGGTTCACGATGCCGTCCGAGCCGCCGACGGCGTCGACGAACGCCTTGGCGGCGGGCCGGTCGAGCCCCGGGAGCGCCCCCGGTGCGGTGTCGGTGAGCGTGATCTCGTAGGGAGCGAAGTAGTCGGTCACGAACGTCAGGGCCTCCTCCTCGGAGCGGTCCGGGGCGAAGCGGTAGTTGACCGTGACCACGCACTCGTCGGGGATCACGTTGCCGGCGACGCCGCCGCTGATGCCGACGGCACTGAGCCCCTCGTGATACTCCAGGCCGTCGATGACGGGCTTGCGGGCGTCGTACTGCTGCAGGCGGTGGAGTACGTCGGCCGCCGCGTGGATCGCGTTGACCCCGCGCCAGCTGCGGGCGGAGTGCGCCCGCTCGCCCTGCGTGCGCACGTCGACGCGCAGCGTGCCCTGGCAGCCGGCCTCGACGACGGCGTTGGACGGCTCCATGAGCACGGCGAAGTCGGCCGTCAGCAGATCGGGGTCGGACTCGCTGAGCAGCCGCAGCCCGTTGAAGGTCGACTCGATCTCCTCGGCCTCGTAGAGGACGAAGGTGATGTCGTGGACCGGAGCGGTCACCGTCGCGGCGAGCCGCAGGATGACGGCGTCGCCGCCCTTCATGTCGCAGGTGCCGAGCCCGTGCAGGAGTCCGGCGGACTCGTCGAGCCGGCTCGGCAGGTTGTCGTTGACGGGCACCGTGTCGAGGTGACCGGCGAGGACGACCCGGCTCGGCCGCCCCAGGTCGGTCCGCGCGACGATCGTGTGGCCGCGCCGGACGACCGTGAGGTGCGACAGCGGCGTGAGCGCCGCCTCGACGGCGTCCGCGATCGCCTGCTCGTCGCGCGACACCGACTCGATGTCGACCAGCTGACGGGTCAGCGAGACGGCGTCGGCCGTCAGGTCGAGCACGGGCGGAGCGGTCATGCCCTCATCCAACCAGCCCGCTCCCAGCCCCCGCCGAAGTGTCAAGGTTTGCGGTCCGAAGTTTCAGGGTTGGCGTGCCGAAGCATCAAAGTTGGCTGGTCCAGGTGTGGCACCTGGCGCGACCAACCCTGCTACCTCGGACGCGCAACCCCGCTACCTCGGACGCGCAACCCTGACACTTCGGCGGACCAAGCCTGACACTGCGCGGGTCAGGCGCGAGCGACCGTCACCGTCGCCGTCTCGCCGTCGCCCACGGTCACCTGATCGCCGTGGGCCCCGCCGTCGACCCCGCCGTCGACGGTGTACGACGTCGCCAGGGTCTCCTTCGAGATCAGGTCCTCGTGCGTCCGGGCGGCGGCGAGCACCGCGCTCGATCCACCCACGGTGAGGGCGATCCGGTCGGTGACGTCGAGGCCGGCGTCGCGGCGGGCCTGCTGGACCGCGCGCACGAGGTCGCGGGCGAGGCCCTCCTCGGCCAGCTCGGGTGTCACGACGGTGTCGAGCACGACGAACCCGCCCCCGGCGAGCATGCCGGTCGCGGTGTCGTCCGACACGGAGCCCACGACGGTCTCGAGCGTGTACTCGCCCTCGACCAGCGCCAGACCACCGGCGGTCACCCCGCCGTCCTCGGCAACGCTCCAGTCGCCGGACTTCGACGCCTTGATGGCGGTCTGCACGTCCTTGCCGAGCCGGGGCCCGGCGGCGCGGGCATTGACGGTCAGCCGCTGGGAGACGCCGTACGCCGCCGCGGCCGAGTCGGCAGCCAGCAGCCGGACCTCCTTCACGTTGACCTCGTCGGCCACGATCGTGGTGAACCCGCCGAGCGCCGCCGGGTCGTCGACGACGACGGTGAGCGACCCGAGCGGCAGCCGGTTGCGGAGCCCGCCGGCCTTGCGGAGCGCCGACGTCGCCGAGCAGATCTCGCGCACCTGGTCCATCGCGGCCACCAGGGCCTCGTCGGCCGGCAGGGCGGCGGCGTCCGGCCAGTCGGCGAGGTGCACCGAGCGGCCGCCGGTGAGACCGCGCCAGACCTCCTCGGTCGTCAGCGGCAGCAGCGGCGCGACCGCCCGGCACACGACGTCGAGCACCGCGGCGAGGGTCTCGAACGACTCGGCCCTGCCCTCCCAGAACCGCTCACGCGAGCGCCGGACGTACCAGTTCGTCAGCACGTCGAGGAAGCCGCGCGTGGTCTCGCAGGCGTCGGCGATGGCGTAGTCGTCGAGCTCGGCGGTGAGCTGCTCGACGTACTGCCGGGTCTTGGCCAGCAGGTAGCGGTCGAGCGGGTCCGAGGAGTCCGTGCGCCCGTGGGCCTCGTAGCCCTCGGCATTGGCGTAGAGCGAGAAGAAGTACCAGGTGTTCCAGAGCGGGATCATCACCTGGCGCACGGCGTCGCGGATGCCCTGCTCGGTCACGACCAGGTTGCCGCCGCGCAGGATCGGGCTCGCCATGAGGAACCAGCGCATCGCGTCGGCGCCGTCGCGGTCGAAGACCTCGCGCACGTCGGGGTAGTTGCGCAGCGACTTCGACATCTTGTTCCCGTCGGAGCCGAGGACGATGCCGTGGCTGATGCACGAGGAGAACGCCGGCCGGTCGAAGAGCGCGGTCGCCAGGATGTGCAGCGTGTAGAACCAACCGCGGGTCTGGCCGATGTACTCGACGATGAAGTCGGCCGGGAAGTGGTGCTCGAACCACTCCTTGTTCTCGAACGGGTAGTGCACCTGCCCGAAGCTCATCGACCCGGAGTCGAACCACACGTCGAGCACGTCCGCGACGCGGCGCATCGTCGACTGCCCCTCTTCGGGCGACCGGGGGTCGTCGGGGTTCGGGCGGGTCAGGTCGTCGACCCACGGCCGGTGCAGGTCGGGCTCGCCGTCGCGGTTGCGCGGCAGCCGGCCGAAGTCGCGCTCGATCTCCTCGAACGAGCCGTAGACATCGATCCGGGGGTACGCCGGGTCGTCGCTCTTCCACACCGGCACCGGGCTGCCCCAGAACCGGTTGCGGGTGATGGACCAGTCGCGGGCGTTCTCGAGCCACCGGCCGAACTGTCCCTGCTTGATGTGGTCCGGCACCCAGCGGATCTGCTCGTTGAGCTCGAGCATCCGCTGCTTGAACTTGGTGACCTCGACGAACCACGACTCCACGCCCTTGTAGATCAGGGGCTCGCGGCAGCGCCAGCAGTGCGGGTAGGAGTGGGTGTAGGTCTCGCGGCGCAGCAGCACCGTGCCCGGCGTGACCGATCCGGTGCGGGCCTTGAGGTCGTCGATGATGTGCAGGTTGGCGTCGAAGACCAGCATCCCGGCGTACTCGTCGACGGGGTGGGTGAACCGGCCGTCCTTGCCGACCGGCATGACCGGCTCGATCTTCTCGCGGTCGGTGACCTCCTTGTCGACCTCGCCGAACGCGCCGGCGCTGTGCACCAGGCCGGTGCCGTCCGTCGTGGTCACGGCCTCGTCGGCCGGGACGACGCGGAAGGCGTTCTCGTGGCCCTCGAAGTAGCGGAACGGCGGGTCGTAGGCGAGCCCCACGAGGTCGGCGCCCTTGCCGCGCCACACGACGTCGGGCTCCTCGCCGAGCTCCCGGGAGTACGCCGACAGCCGGGCCTCGGCGAGGACGTACCGCGTGGTCTCCGCAGGCTCGACCACCGAGGCGTGCTCGACCATGACGTAGTCGATGTCCGACCCGACCATCACCGCCAGGTTGCTCGGCAGGGTCCACGGTGTCGTGGTCCAGATGAGCAGCTTCGCGCCGGCGAAGTCACCCTCGGTGCTGACCTGGAAGCCCACGGTGACCGACGGGTCCTGGCGGTCCTGGTAGACGTCGTCGTCCATCCGCAGCTCGTGGTTGGACAGCGGAGTCTCGTCGTTCCAGCAGTACGGCAGGACCCGGAAGCCCTCGTAGACCAGGCCCTTGTCGTAGAGGCTCTTGAAGGCCCACAGCACCGACTCCATGAACTCGGGGTTCATGGTCTTGTAGTCGTTGTCGAAGTCGACCCAGCGTGCCTGGCGGGTGACGTAGTCGCGCCACTCCCCGGTGTACTTCAGCACCGACGCCCGGCAGGCGTCGTTGAACTTGTCGATGCCCATCTCGACGATCTCGTCGGTGGTCTTGATCCCGTTGAGCCGCATCGCCTCGAGCTCGGCCGGGAGACCGTGGGTGTCCCACCCGAACCGGCGCTCGACGCGCCGGCCGCGCATCGTCTCGTAGCGCGGCACGATGTCCTTGACGTAGCCGGTCAGCAGGTGCCCGTAGTGCGGCAGGCCGTTGGCGAACGGCGGACCGTCGTAGAAGACGAACTCGTTCTCGCCGTTCTCACCGGCGGCGCGCTGCTCGACACTCGCCCGGAAGGTGTCGTCCTCGTCCCAGTAGGCGAGCACCCGCTCCTCGATCTCGGGGAACCTTGGATTCTGGGTGAGCGAGGACGGCGCGCCCGAGCCGTTGTCGGTGTTGACCTTCGGATAGGTCATCGGTGGCATCTCCTGCGGGTGGTCGTCCGGGTTGGTCGCGCTTGTCGAAACCCAGGGACGACTCTCGCCGCGGTACCACCCTGCTTGCGATCTCGTCGACCGTGCCTGTCGAGATCACCACTCGTTCACGGCTGTGACGGGCCTACCCGCCGGGTTCTACTTGTCTCCCCTTGCCGCAGAGACTTTCTTCCCGGGGCTCGCCGCTGATGACGGCTCGAACGCCTGTGGGTCCAGCGTACGGCGTGCAGTCGGCCGATCGCCAACCAGATCAGTCACGGAGCACTTGGCGGAGGTCCAGCGGTACGACGACGCCGGCCAGCTCGACCTCGGCGGTCGGATGCGCAGCGTCCAAGCGAGCGAGCGGCTCCCCATCACCGTCGACGTTTCGCCAGACGTCGATCGACCGCAGCTCGGGGTCGACAACCCAGTACTGATGGGCCCCGCCCTCTGCGTACTCCCTCGACTTGCGAATCGTGTCCTCCGAACGCGTCGACGGCGAGAGCACCTCCAGGACGAGGAGGGGCGGTTCGCGCACCCATCCGTCCGGCGGCCGGGTCTCGACGAGCATGAGGTCGGGGAGCCGGACCCGATTGCGCGGCAGCACGAGGAAGACCTCCGGCACCACGTAGAGGTCCGGGTACGGAACGACAAGTGCTGCTCCGGGTACGCAGCTGCACCTCAACCGCCGTGAGCTCGAGCCGGACGACGGTCGGTAGCATCACCCCACGTGACTGCTGCCTGGGGCTTCGGCCTGACCACGTACTCCTCTGACGACTCGGTGCTCGACACCTGGTTCCCGACTCCGCTGCTCGGCGCGAAGCCGGACGACGCGGCGGCGCCGGTCGAGCTGGCGGCGCTCGAGGGCAGCGACGAGGTCCGCGCGGTCGAGAAGCGGGTCACCCTCGTCGAGATCGACGACCTGGCCGCGGCGCCGGCGAGCACCACCGAGGCCTGGCTGCGGCTGCACCTCCTCTCCCACCGGCTGGTCGCTCCCCACGGCATGAACCTCGAAGGGATCTTCGGCCTGCTGACCAACGTGGTGTGGACCAGCGCCGGCCCGTGCGCGGTCGACGGCTTCGAGACGACCCGGGCGCGGCTCCGGGCAGCGGGCGAGATCGTCGCGGTGTACGGCGTCGACAAGTTCCCGCGGATGGTCGACTACGTGCTGCCCACGGGCGTCCGGATCGCCGACGCCGACCGGGTCCGCCTCGGCGCGCACCTCGCCGAGGGGACGACGGTCATGCACGAGGGCTTCGTGAACTTCAACGCCGGCACGCTCGGCACCTCCATGGTCGAGGGCCGGATCTCGGCCGGGGTCGTCGTCGGCGACGGCTCCGACGTCGGCGGCGGCGCGTCGATCATGGGCACGCTCTCGGGCGGCGGCAAGGAGGTCATCTCGGTCGGCCGGCGCTGCCTGATCGGCGCCAACGCCGGGGTCGGCATCTCGCTCGGGGACGACAGTGTCGTCGAGGCGGGCTGCTACGTCACCGCCGGCACGAAGGTGCTCGTCCACCTCCCCGGAGCCGAGCCGCGGGTGATGAAGGCGCGCGAGCTGTCCGGCGCCGCCAACGTGCTCTTCCGCCGCAACAGCCAGACCGGTGCGGTCGAGGCGGTGCCGCGGCAGGGCGAGGGCATCGCCCTCAACGCGGCGCTCCACGCGAACTGAGCGCCCGCTGACCGCGAACTGAGCGCCGGCTGAGCGCGAACTGAGCGCCGGCTGAACGCGCGGGACGCGACCCGTCGCGCTACCACCCGTCGCGGAGACTCTGACCATGAAGGGGAGCATGAAGGGACGCGCTGTCGCGATCGTCGTCGGCATGACCGCGATCGCGATCTTCGCCGTCGTCGGCATCGCGATCTTCAACGCGGTCGACGAGATCGTGTCCGGTCCGGACGGTGCCTGCACCGCAGTCGTCGCCGACCACGAGGTCGAGATCTCGGACGAGCAGGCGGAGAACGCCACCTTGATCGCGTCGATCGCGATCGAGCGCGGGCTGCCCGCCCGCGCGGTGTCGATCGCGCTCGCGACCGCGTTCCAGGAGTCGAAGCTGCTCAACATCGACTTCGGCGACCGCGACTCGCTCGGCCTCTTCCAGCAGCGTCCCTCCCAGGGCTGGGGCACCGAGGAGGAGATCCTCGACCCCGTCTACTCCACCAACGCGTTCTACGACGCGCTCGTCGAGGTCGACGGCTACGAGACCATGGAGATCACCGAGGCGGCGCAGGAGGTGCAGCGCTCGGCGTTCCCCACCGCCTACGCCGACCACGAGGAGGACGCCCGCGCGCTCGCCTCTGCGCTCACGGGCCACTCCCCCGCGGCCTTCAGCTGTGACCTCGACGGCGGGGCGCCGTCCGCCGACGAGGAGCTCGTCGACTCCGGGCTCACGGCCCGCGCGGAGGCCGTCCGTCAGGACCTGCTGACCCGGTACGACGACCTCGAGCTCGGCGGGTTCGCGCCCGGCGGCGTCACGACCGGCCACATGGAGGGCTCGGCGCACTACGAGGGCCGAGCGGTCGACGTCTTCTTCCGGCCCGTCAACGAGGCCAACCGGACCCGCGGCTGGGCGGTGGCGCACTACCTGGTCGGCAACGCAGCACGGCTGGACATCCGCACGATCATCTTCGACGACCGGATCTGGACCGCTGGGCGCGACGGCTGGCGCGACTACGACCCGCCCGCGAGGTCGGGCTCGCAGGAGATCCTCGAGCACCGCGACCACGTGCACGTCGACGTGTTCGGCTGAGGCCGTGCCCGACGGGTCCGGGAACCTCCAGAAGAAATCCTGAGTTTCCGGGAACTGGCAGGCCTCCGGCGTGCATCCACACCCCAGAAGCCGCGATCGACAGATCGCCCCCCACCACCACAAGGAGAAGTCCCATGTCGCTCTTCACCCGCACCGCCGCCGTCTCGCTCCTCGGCCTCGCCTCCGCAGCCGGTCTGGCCATCGGCACCGGCGTCACCGCGTCGGCCGCTCCCACGATCGCGTCCACGGTGACGATCCAGGCCGAGGGCACGGACCTGTTCGGCAACGTCAGCAGCACCCGCGCGACCTGCGAGGCCAACCGCAAGGTCATCGTCTTCAAGCAGGTCGGGACCCGCGGCGGAGGCGACGACATCCGGTTCGCCTCCGACACCACCGACAGCGACGGCGACTGGAACACCGGCAACACCGGCACCGAGGGCAAGTTCTACGCCAAGGTCAAGCGGACCGACCTGTGCAAGGCGGACTCCAGCCCGACCATCCGCGCGACCCGCTGACGGTCCGGCTCACGGCCGGGAAGCTCCCGCGCTGTCGAGTGGCGCCTACGTCTCGAGGCGCCACTCGACCGGCGTGAGCGGGTCGGGCTGATAGCTGCAGAAGGCTCCGGTCCGGACCGTCCGCGACAGGTGCGCGGCGAGATCGGGCTGCTGCTCCTGGAGCCGGCCGAGCGCATAGCGAAGCGACCGGGTCACCGCACCGCGGGCCCGCTCGGCGGTGCCGCCGGTCGTCCGGTCGCGGCCGCCGAGCCCCACAGCGGACTTCAGCTCGGCGACCAGGTAGTCGCGGTCGCGCGCGGCGAGCTCCCGGCGGGCGAGGTCGCCGTTGCGCTCCGCCTCGGCGATGTCGTCCTCCACCTCGGCCAGGCGTCGGCGGTACGACGCCTTCGCCTCCTCGTCGAGCACCGGCAGGCCCTCGTCGGCGACGTCGACCAGGACCAGGTCCAGCACGTGCACCTCCCGACCCGGCTCGGACAGCAGCCGCGCGAGGTAGCCGATCCCCTTGAGGTCGGCGAGCACCGCGGTGTGGTCACGGAACGCGAACTCCCAGTGGTCGCCGCGCCGGACCAGGCGCGCCTGGTCCGCCGCCCGTCCGCCCGTTCCGACCGGCGCCGCGGACGTCCCCTCGTCGAGCCGTCCGCGAGCGGCCGCCTCCCGCAGGGGTGCACCGAACTCCGCGAAGGCGGCGGCCGCTGCCTTCCACTCGAGCGCGGCACCCGACGCGTTCCCGGCGGCCGCCAGCGCCTCGGCGAGCACGGTGCGCGCGACCGCGGCGTCGTACGGCGCCCCCATGTCGATCCAGGCGACGACGGCGCGCTGCGCCTCGCGCGCCGCGCGGGTCGTGTCGGCGGCCAGCAACGCTGCCCGCGCATCGGCGAGCGCGGCCGTCGCCGCAGTGCCGGGGCTCGGGTAGCGCTCTGCGATCCCCAGCAGCCTGTCGGCGCCCGTCCGGGCGGTCGCCCCGTCCCGCATCGCGGCCGCGACGGCGACCTGGGCGTCCAGGATCGGCAGCAGCTGCAGGTCGCCGAACGGCGGGCGCTCCTTCCACGGCAGGTCGCTCGGATGGTCGATCTCGCTCTGCAGCATGGCCCGTGCCGCCTCGGCGTCCCCCTGCTCGAGACGGAGCAGCGCGAGGCCGGGCTGCGGGGACCACGCGCGTTCGTGAGCCTCGAGGAAGACCTCCTCCGCTCCGACGAGGTCCCCGCGGAGCAGCCGGATGTTGCCGAGCTCGACGAGCGGCCAGCCGAACTCGCGGCGCATCCACGGGCGGAGCTCCGCGCACGCCACGAGCGCTTCGTTCTCGGCCGCGTCCGCGGGCCCCGAGACCCGGAGCAGCTCGGCGCGATGCACCCGGCAGCGCCCGTGACTGGCGCCGAACGCCCGCCCGTGCCGCCACCGCTCCATGACGTCGGTCCACTCCCGGGCCCGGTCCGGGCGCCCCAGCCACTGCGCCACGCAGATCAGCTCGCAGTAGACGTTGCCCGTCGTCAGGGCATCGAACCCACCCATGGCCAGGTCGACGGCGAGCTCGTCCAGGAGCGCCAGGCCGCCCTCGACGTCGCCGGCGTGGATCGCGAGACGTGCGGACATCGTCCGGCCCAGACCGCGAGCAGCATCCACGCCGAACTGGTCCCCGAGCTCGACAGCCCGGCGCGCGGGCTCGACAGCGCCGTCCGGGTCACCGGAGAGGATGCGCTCGCAGGCACGTACGGCAGCGAGCAGCGCCTCGACGGGACCCGGCGGCAGACCGGCGGCCTGTCGCTCGGCACGGGCGACCCAGCCGCGGACGGGTGCGAGCAGCCCGGTCTCGCAGAGCAGCGTGAGCGCCACCCGGACCGCGGCGAACGCAGCAGCCTCGCGATCACCTGCCCCGGTGTGCTTCGTGTGGAGCGTCTCGAGGGCTGACAGCGCCCGTTCGAGCTCTCCGGCGCCGTAGGCGGCAGCGGCGGTCAGCTCGAGCGCCTCCTCGGACTGGTCGTCCGCCGCGATCGAGGTGAGCGCCCTCTCGAAGTCGCCCAGCTCCACTGCGTCCCGAGCCTCGCTCATGCTCACTGTCGCATTGTGACAGCGATTCTCCCGCCTTTCCGGGCACAAGGACGAACTCCCGAAAGGACCCGCCATGCACACCGCGACCCGCGACCTCCCGATCAAGATGAACGCTCTCGGCGCCACCGTCCGCCACCTTCCCGACTTCGGGGTCGCTGAAGGGGCCCTCGCCGCGGAGCACCTCAGTCTTGCGGAGGGCCTCGACATCGCACCCCTGCTCAAGGGGCTGACCGACGACGCCTGCCACAGCGACCACTGGGGCTTCGTGATCGCCGGCCGCGTCGTCGTGACCTATGCCGACGACTCGACCGAGACCTGCTCCGCCGGCGAGGTCTTCTACTGGCCGGCCGGCCACTCGGTGCGGGTCGAGGAGACCGCCGAGCTGGTCATGTTCAGCCCCGCCGCCGAGCACCTCGCGGTCATGAACCACATGCTCGGGCTGCTCGCCGAGGTTCCCGCCTGACCACCCGGCTCGGCCGTTAGCGCAGCGTGGCCAGCCGGGCTGCTGCGGCCGCGACCCGCTCGTCGGTGGCGGTGAACGCCACCCGGACGTGGCGGGAGCCGGCAGCACCGTAGAAGGAGCCCGGAGCGACCAGGATGCCGAGCTCGGCGAGCTCGGCGACCGTGGCCCAGCAGTCGGGCCCGTCCGGACCGCGGGTGGCCCACAGGTAGAGCGACCCTCCGGAGTGGTCGATGGTGAATCCCGCGGCCTCGAGGGCGCTCCGGAGCGTGGCCCGGCGCGCGGCGTACCGCTGGTGCTGCTCCGCGCTGTGCCGGTCGTCGGCGAGCACGGCGGCCAGCACCCGCTGCTGCGGGCCGGGCATCTGCAGCCCGAGGTTCTTGCGCACGGCCAACAGCTCGGCGACGACCGACCGGTCGCCCGCGACGAACGCACAGCGGTAGCCCGCCAGGTTCGACCGCTTCGACATCGAGTGCACCGCGAGGATGCCCTCGTGGCTGCCGCCGCAGACGTCGGGGTGCAGGACGGAGTACGACGCGCCCTCCCAGCTGCACTCGATGTAGCACTCGTCGGAGACGAGCAGCACACCCCGCTCGCGGCACCAGTCCACGACCTTCTTGAGGTGCTCCCTCGGGAGCACCCGTCCGGTGGGGTTGGACGGGGAGTTGATCCAGAGCAGCCGTGGCGTCTCGGGCCCCAGGGAGGTCAGCGAGTCGGTCGCCAGCGTCCTGGCGCCGACGAGCGCGGCGCCGACCTCGTAGGTCGGGTAGGCCAGCTCCGGGTACACGACGAGGTCGTCCGGGCCGATGCCGAGGTGGAGCGGCAGCGACGCGATCAGCTCCTTGGAGCCGATCACCGGCAGGACCTGGTCGATGCCCAGACCGGTCACGCCGTGGTCGCGCGCGAGCCAGTCCACGACCGCCTGCCGGGTCTCGGCAAGACCGATCGTCGTCGGGTAGCCGGGCGAGTCGGTGGCCGCGCGCAGGGCGGCCTGTGCGACCTCGGGCGTGGGGTCGACCGGCGTACCGATCGAGAGGTCGACGATGCCGTCAGGATGCGCCCGCGCCCTCTCGGCGTACCCCCCGGGACCCGTCAGCTTGTCCCAGGGGAAGTCCGGAAGCTGCGAGGAGACCGGGACGATCAGTGCGCGTCCTGGTTCTGGGGCGGGAGCGCTGCGATGAAGGGGTGGTCCTTGTCGATCTCGCCCATCTTGGCCGCGCCGCCGGGCGAGCCGAGGTCGTCGAAGAAGTGGACGTTGGCGTCGTAGTACTCCTTCCACTCCTCGGGGGTGTCGTCCTCGTAGAAGATCGCCTCGACGGGGCAGACCGGCTCGCACGCACCGCAGTCGACGCACTCGTCGGGGTGGATGTAGAGCATCCGCTTGCCCTCGTAGATGCAGTCGACGGGGCACTCGTCGACACAAGCACGGTCCTTGAGGTCGACACACGGCTGAGAGATGACGTAGGTCACCGGGGTCCTCCTGGAGACTGCAGAGCGGATGCGAACACGAAACAGGTTCGTGTCGACGCCCACCCTAGTATCCCGGGGGTGACCACGGCGCACGGCCCACGTGATTCCGGACACCATCTGCTCGGCCCGCACGTCGTCGGCCAGCGGGTCGTGATCCGACGGCTGCTGCGCGGCGAGACCGGACCGAGCGGCGGCCCGGCGATGACCGACCTGCTGGGCACCTGCCTGGCATGGGGCGACGGGCGTTGTGTCGTGCAGCCGGAGGAGGGCCGGCCGGTGGAGATCCCGATCGCCGACATCGTCTCCGGCAAGCCGGTGCCACCGCGGCCGTCCGTCCGGATGCGGGTCTCGGCCCGCGACGCCGAGCTGCACACCGCGTCACTGTGGCGCACCGTCGAGACCACGCCCCTCGGAGACTGGGTGCTGCGCACCGACACCGCGCCGGTCGGCCGGCTGCGGCGGCGCGGGAACTCCTGCCTGGCCATGGGTGACCCGGGCCTGCCGTTCGAGGAGGCCGCCGCGGCAGTGCGCGCGTTCTACGACGAGCGCGGGCGGCCGGCGTACGTCCAGGTCGAGACGGGCTCGCCCGAGGATGCGGCGCTCGCGGCGGCCGGCTGGCAGCACGACCCGACCGGCGATGCCGAGCACCGGCTCGCCTCGCTGAGCCAGCTACGACGCCGGCTGCGCGCAGCACCCGACCTGGACCCGGCGACGCTCGTGGCCGACGGGTCCCGTGCGGTCGCGACGGTCGACGACCGGGCGCGGGGCGAGGCGGCGGTCGACCACGACTGGATCGGCGTCCACGCCATCGAGGTCGACCCGGCCCACCGACGGCAGGGCCTGGCGACGGCCGTCCTGTCCGAGCTCCTGGCGTGGGGTGGGGAGCAGGGCGCCACCACCGCCTGGCTCCACGTCGAGACCGACAACGCGCCCGCGCGCCAGTGGTACGACGCCCTCGGGCTGATGCCGCACCACGCGTGCCGCTACTACCTCCCGCCGAGCTGACCGGCGCACGAACGGACCGAACGCCGGAACCGCCCGGAATCCACGCCACTCGAGCCCCATGAACCACACGAGTCCCGAACGGTCCGTTCGACGGCCGACCCTCGACCGAACTACTCTTTCGAGAATGGATCGCGCGCTCCCCGTCCGTCGGATCCGGTTCCGCTACCCGCCCGGGTCGCTGCGCCGGCACTACGTCGAGGACGACCTGATCATGAGCCACGTCGTGGCCGTGCTGTCCGCGACGTTCCCGCCCGGGGAGGACTTCTTCATCCGCTCGGTGCAGCACTACTCCGACCAGGTCACCGACCCGGTGCTCAAGCAGCAGGTGAAGGGGTTCATCGGCCAGGAGGTCACGCACGGGCGCGAGCATCGTGAGCTCAACCAGCGGCTCCAGGAGATGGGCTACCCCACCCACCGGGTCAGCCGGTTCGTGAAGTGGGCGCTCGCCGACGCGACCAAGCGGGCGCCGGCCAAGCTCTGCCTGTCCTACACGGCGGCACTCGAGCACTACACCGCGACCATCGCCGAGTGCCTGCTCGACAAGCCGGAGGCGCAGCGCCTGCTCGGCGACACCGAGGTCCGCAACATCCTGCTCTGGCACGCACTGGAGGAGACCGAGCACAAGGCGGTGGCATTCGACGTCTACCGCGCGGTGGGCGGGTCCGAGCTGGTGCGCCGCCTCGGCTTCGTCATCCAGAGCTTCGGACTGATCGGCCTCGTGGTCGTCGCGACCGTGCTGTCGATGCTGGGCGACCGGGCGACCTACCACCCCGTCCGCCTGGTGCGCAGCGTGCTGCGGCTGCGCCACTCGCCGTTCCTCGAGGCGGACGTGGCACGCAACCTCGGCGACTACATGAGGCGCGGGTTCCACCCCACCGACCACGACAACGAGGAGCTGCTCCGCACCTGGACCGAGGAGCTCTTCGGCCCGGAGGGCAAGCTCGCCGACCACCTGCACTGACGAGCCGGCTCCAGCCGCCCCAGCAGAGCCGGTCGGTCAGAGCCCGCCGAGCACGGCGAGCCGCTCCCCGTCGACCCGGTAGGTGGTCCACTCCCGCATCGGTCGGCCCCCGAGGGCGTCGTAGAACTCGATCGCCGGCGTGTTCCAGTCGAGCACGACCCACTCGAACCGCTGGTAGCCGCGGTCCAGCGCGATCCGCGCGAGCGCGACGAGGAAGCCCTTGCCGAAGCCGTGGCCGCGGCGCTCCGGCTCGACGAAGAGATCCTCGAGATGGATGCCGGGCACGCCGGTCCAGGTCGAGTAGCTGCGGTACCAGACCGCGACGCCCACCACGCGTCCCTGGAGCTCGGCGACGAGCGCGGAGGCGACGGCGTCGTCACCGAAGAGCCACCGCTCGACCAGCTCCGCGGTGTTCGCGACGGCGTCCGGCTCGCGCTCGTAGATGGCGAGCTCGCGGACCAGCCGCACGATGTCGGCGGCGTCCTCGACGGTGGCTTCCCGGATGCCGGGAGGGAGCGCCATCGGGTCAGCCACGGGCGAGGAAGGTCAGGAGGTCCTGCCGGGTGAGCACGCCCACCGGCTTGCCGTCCTCCTGCACGAGCACGGCGTCGGCGGACTCCAGGAGCGCGACCGCGTCGGTGGCGTCCTCGGTCGAGCCGATCACCGGCAGCGGCTCCGACATGTGCTGGTCGACGGAGTCCGTCAGCCGGGCGCGCCCGGCATAGAGGGCGTCCATGAGCGCCCGGTCCGAGACCGACCCGGCGACCTCGGCTGCCACGATCGGCGGCTCCGCCCGGACGACGGGCATCTGCGAGACGCCGTACTCCTGCAGGATCGCCACCGCGTCGGCGATGGTCTCGTGCGGGTGCGTGTGCACCAGGTCGGGCAGCGCGCCCGTCTTGCCGCGCAGCACCTCGCCCACGGAGCGGACGGCCTGCGGCTGGCCGGTGCTGAAGCCGTACTGCGCGAGCCAGTCGTCGTTGAAGACCTTGGTCAGGTAGCCCCGGCCCGAGTCCGGCAGGAGTACGACGACGACGGCGTCGTCGCCCTCCGGAGTGCCCGCCAGCTCCCGGGCGAGCTGGGCGGCAGCGAACGCAGCCATCCCGGAGGACCCACCGACGAGCATCGCCTCCTCCCGCGCCAGCCTCCGGGTGAAGGCGAACGAGTCGGCGTCGGACACCTCGATGACCCGGTCGGCGATGGAGCCGTCGTAGGTCTCGGGCCAGAAGTCCTCACCGACGCCCTCGACCAGGTACGGCCGCCCGGTGCCACCGGAGTACACCGACCCGGACGGGTCGGCGCCGATCACCTTGATCTCGGGGTTCTGCTCCTTGAGGAAGCGGCCGACGCCGCTGATCGTGCCGCCGGTGCCCATGCCGCAGACGAAGTGGGTGATCCGGCCCTCGGTCTGCCGCCAGATCTCCGGACCGGTGTCCTCGTAGTGCGAGCGCGGGTTGTGGGGGTTGGAGTACTGGTCGGGCTTCCAGGCGCCCGGCTGGGAGGCGAGCCGGTCGGAGACGTTGTAGTAGGAGTCGGGATGCTCGGGCGGGACCGCCGTGGGGCAGACGACCACCTCGGCGCCGTACGCCTTGAGCACGTTGCGCTTGTCCTCGCTCACCTTGTCGGGGCAGACGAAGATGCAGTGGTAGCCCTTCTGCTGGGCCACCATCGCCAGCCCCACACCCGTGTTGCCGGACGTCGGCTCGACGATGGTGCCGCCGGGCTGCAACGCTCCGGAGGCCTCCGCGGCCTCGATCATCCGGCTCGCGATCCGGTCCTTCACCGAGCCGCCGGGGTTGAGGTACTCGATCTTCGCCAGCACCAGTGGCCCGCTGCTCGCGTCGTCGTCGGCCCGGTCGAGCGAGCGGTTCAGCCGGACGAGGGGCGTGTTCCCGATGAGCTCCAAGAGCGACTCGACGTACTCCATGGGCTCAACCTAGACGACTCCTCCACGACGCCTGGGGGCCGCCGCCAATCCGACTCGGACTCCCGCTCCGAACCACACGCCGTGGTGCAGGTCACACGGGCGGGCACCGACGAAAGGGACGAACTCATGAGACCTCGTACCACGACCGGCCGGACCAAGAAGGCGCTGGCCCTGACAGGAGTCGGAGGCGCACTGCTGGTGACGGGCCTCGCCGGGCTCGGACCGACCGCAGCCACCAGCTCGAGCCACCGGGAGGCACCGCTCATCGCGGGGCTTCCGCAGTACGACACGACTGACCTCTACGCGTTCCGCAGCCCGGAGCGGCAGAAGAAGGTCACCCTCATCGCGAACTGGATCCCGTTCGAGGAGCCGGCCGGCGGTCCGAACTTCTACTCGTTCGCCACCGACGCCCGCTACAACATCAAGGTCGACAACGACGGCGACGCAAAGCCGGACGTGACGTTCCGGTGGACCTTCAAGGACCACTACGTCAACGACGCGAGCTTCCTCTACGCCACCGGCCCGGTGACGTCGCTGAGGGACGAGAACCTGAACTACTACCAGACCTACCGTCTCGAGCGGGTCGCCAACGGTCGGACGACCGTGATGATCAAGAGCCGTCGCGTCGTCCCCTCCAACGTCGGGGACGCCTCGATGCCCGACTACGCCGCGCTGCGCGACGAGGGAGTCACCAGTGTCGGCATCAACGACCGCTACCGCTCCTTCGTGGGCCAGGCCGAGGACCCGTTCTTCCTCGACCTCCGGGTCTTCGACCTGCTGTACGGCGGCGACTTCTCCGAGTCCGGCGACGACACCCTCGCCGGGTTCAACGTGAACTCGGTCGCGCTCCAGGTCCCGCGCTGGGCCCTGGCCGAGGACAACGACGCCCGTCGCAACCCGATCATCGGCATCTGGTCGACCACGGACCGACGCGGCGTCGACGGCAGCTACCGGCAGGTCTCGAGGCTCGGCATGCCGCTCGTCAACGAGGTCGTCATCCCGCTGAAGGACAAGAACCGGTTCAACGCCTCGGCCCCGAGGAACGACGGCCAGTTCCTCGACTACGTCACCAAGCCCGAGCTGCCGAAGCTCATCGAGGCCGTGTACGGCGTACCGGCCCCGGCGGAGCCGCGCAACGACCTCGTCTCGGTGTTCCTCACCGGTGTGGACGGGATCAACCAGCCCGAGAACGTGACGCCGAGCGAGCAGCTCCGGCTCAACATGTCGACCCCGGTCTCGGAGGACCCGAGCTCGCTGGGCGTCATCGGCGGCGACACGCAGGGCTTCCCGAACGGTCGGCGCCTGGCGGACGACGTCATCGACATCGCGCTGCAGGTCGTGGAAGGCGAGCTCGTCGGTCAGCCGAACGACCTCGCCGACGGAGTCGCAGCCAACGACGTGGCGTTCGGGGACACGTTCCCGTACCTCGCCCTGCCGGCCAGCGGCAGCGACGCCAAGCCGCACCCCGCTGTTGCGCCGGCAGCCGAGGAGCAGCAGGAAGGCATGCAGAGGCTCCTCGACGACGCCGCAGGGATGCTGCCGCTGATCCTCACCGGCGCTGGCGGCGGCGGCCTCGTCGCGGGCGCCGTACTCATGGTGCGGGCGCACCGTCGGCCCCGCCTCGTGCCGGCCAGCTGACCCGTCCGGTCCGGCCGCACCGCCCGGTGCGGCCGGACCACCACCGAAGGACTTCCCATGCGCCGCTACCTGCTCGTCCTCCTCGTCTCCGTCGGCCTCGCCGTCTCCGGCGGGATCGGGCTCATCCCCCGGGCCGACCCGCAGCCCCCGACGACCACGGCGGCGCCCGACCTCCGGATCAACCCCGGTGACGGCCGTGACCTCGACGCGGTGGTCGCCAGCCTCGAGGAGACCCTGCGCCGGGTCCCCGGCGACCACGTCACCTGGGGCACCCTCGCGCTGGCGTACGTCGAGCAGGTGCGGGTCTCCGGCGACGTCTCTCTCTACGAGCTCGCCGAGGAGGCGGTGGACCGCTCCCTGGAGCTCGAACCCTACGAGAACGTCGCTGCTTTCACCGCGACCAGCGCGTTGCACGCGGTGCAGCACGACTTCGGCGTCGCGCTCGACTACGCCGACCTCGCGCTGGCGATCGACCCGTTCCACCCGGCTGCCCTCGTCCTGCGCGTGGACGCCCTCACCGAGCTCGGCCGCTACCGCGACCAGCTCGCGGCCCTCCGGACCGCGGACCGCCGCCAACCGGGCATCCCGGTCTCGTCGCGGTACGCCTATGCCTACGAGCTCCGGGGTGACCTGCTCCGGGCGGCAGCCCTGCTGCGGCGGAGCGCGAGGTCCGCCACCGGCGGGGACCGGGTCCACGTACTGACACTGATCGCCGACCTCGAGCGCAGGCGCGGCCGGTTGGCCGCGGCGGGTGACCTCCTCGGCGAGGTACGCCGGCTGGACCCCGCATACCTTCCGGCGCTCATCTCCCGCGCCCGGCTGGCCGCGGCCCACGGCCGGCTGCACGACGCCGCGAGCCTGTGGCAGCGGGTGGTGGCACGCGCGGCGCACCCCGAGCACCGCGTCGAGCTCGGGGAGACGTACGCCGCGCTCGGGCGGCCCCGGCTCGCCCGGCAGCAGTACGGGCCCCTGGCCGAGGAGGCCACGCAGCTGGACAGCGTGGCGTTGGGCCGTGAGCTCGACGTCGCCCTCTTCATGGCGGACCACGGCGACCCGCAGGTGGGCCTCGCCGCGGCCCGGGCCGAGTGGCGGAGCCGGCAAGCGCTGCCGGCCGCCGACGCGCTCGGGTGGACCCTGCACCGGGCCGGGCAGAGCCGCGCGGCGCTGACCTACGCCCGGCTCGCCACGCGCTTCGGGACTCCGGACGCCTTGTTCTGGATCCACCGCGGACTGATCGAGAACGCGCTGGGGCTGAGCGGATCGGCACGGCGCCACCTTGCCCACGGGCTGGGGCTCGACGCCGGCATCTCGCCCTGGCAGCGCGATCGTGCGGAGCGCGCGTTCGACAGCTTGCGCTGACGCAGCCGAGGACCCACCGGTCGTCGAGGCGGGGCCAACCGGTCGGCGACCCCCTCCGTACAGTTGGCCCGTGACCAAAGCAGCCGCGGCTCGGAAGCTCGCCTCTGCCGCCCTGTACGGCGGCGGTGGTGTCTCCGCCCTCGGAGCCGGGTTCTACGGCGTGCTGGTCGCCGAGGCGAAGCTGGCGCGACGGACCATCGGCGAGGTGAGCGACGAGCCGCCGCCGGACGCGACCGGCTGGTATGGCCGCAACCGGCCCGGGCCGGCGATCCGGGTCGCGCTGCTCGGCGACTCCAGCGCCGGGGGCTACGGGGTGGAGCGCGTCGAGGAGACGCCCGGCGCCGTGATCGCCACCGGACTGTCCCGGCACGCCGACCGTCGCGTCTACCTGCGGGCGTTCTGCGTCGTCGGCGCCCGGTCGTCGGACCTGGCCGCCCAGGTCGACCGGGCGCTCCCGATCGAGCCCGAGGTCGTGATCATCATGATCGGCGGCAACGACGTCACCCACACGGTGCTGCCGGCACAGTCGGTCCGCCACCTGTCCGAGGCCGTACGACGCCTCACCTCCGCCGGCGCGAAGGTCGTCGTCGGCACCTGTCCCGACCTCGGCACCATCCAGCCGATCGCCCCGCCGCTGCGGCAGGTCGCCCGGGCCTGGTCACGACGGCTCGCGGCCGCGCAGACGATCGCCACGATCGAGGAGGGCGGCCGGACGGTCTCGCTCGGCTCGATCCTCGGCCCCGAGTTCGCCGCCGCACCGGCGCTCCTGTTCGGGCCCGACCAGTTCCACCCCTCCGCCGAGGGCTACCGCGCGTGCGCCAACGTGCTCCTCCCCTCGGTGCTCGCGGCCCTCGACGAGGCCCCGGAGGAGGAGTCCGTCCTCGAGAGCTACCGCGGCGAGGGCGTCATGTCGATCTCGCGGGCCGCCTTCCGGGCCGCGAACGAGCCCGGCACCGAGGTGGACGGCAGCGACACCGGCAGGCTCGCCGGGGTTCGCGGCCGGCTGGTCGAGCTGCGCCACCGTCGTCGCCGCCCCCAGACCGCCGGCGAGGCCCCCGCAGCGTCCGAGGCGCCGCCAGCGCCCGAGCCGGCCGAGCCGACCGACCCGGCCGGCACCGCCGAGTCGTCGGTCCCCGACGCGGCCGTCGGCGACGCGGGCTAGCGGTCCGCGAACCCGGTCACGAGCTCGTCGAGCTCGATCGGCTCCTCGTCGCGGTCGGACAGGTCGACCAGCTCGACGCCGCCCTCGCCCCGCACGATCGCGGCGGCACCGTCGGGCGCCACGACCACGAGCGCGGCATCGTCGACCTCGATGGCGCCGTCCGGCCCGAGGAGGAGCCCCTGGCCCGCGACCGTGCACCCGTTGACCGAGGCCTGGAGGTAGCCGGACCGCTCCAGCACGCCGCGCTGCAGCTCGTCTCCGGACTCGAGGTCGTGGATCACCAGGTCGTCCCCGTCCTCGACGGCGAAGCAGTCGGGATCGCCGGCGACGGCGTACGGCGCCGTCTGCCGCCCCTCGAGCTCGGCGACCGTCTCACCGTCACCGTCGAACAGGAAGCTGCGGTCCTCCCCGGCGACGAGGAGCCGATCCGCCGCGGCGTACGCCACCGTCGTGACGAGAGCCGCCTCGAGCGTGCCGAGGACCTCCGGCTCGTCGTCGCCGTCGCTGACCCGGAAGACCTGGGTGCCCTCGTCGTTCTCGGCGACGCCGACGACCGTGGTGTCGTCCGTCATCAGGAGCCCGCCGCGGGCTCCGGCGGGGACCGGGGCGGAGCCGCGCTCCCCGCCCTCGCGATCGAAGAACAGGACCGTCCCGGGCTCGTCGCCACCAGCGGACCGGATCGTCGCCACGCCGTCGTCGGCCACCGCGACGAGACGTCCGTCGACCGAGTGCGCTTCGCCGGCCGCGGTGTCGACGACCACCGACACGTCACCACGGAGGTCGGCCGCGGCCACGACTCCACCGTCGGGCGACGAGAACACTGCGGGCGGCGCGAGCAGGGCATCGTCGAGCTCCGCGGCGGCGCCGAGCTCGACGTCGGTGTCAGCCCCGGGTGCGACCACCCGGACCTCTCCACCCTGGGGCGGGCCGATCACCAGCAGCGGCGTGCTCGTCCCGTCGACCCATCGCGGCGACCCGTCGACCTTGTCGGACCAGACGACCTCGGCCTCGGACACGTCGACCACCGCGGTCTCCTCGTCGCCGTCGTGCACCAGCACGAAGGAGCCTCGAGACACTGCCTGCACGGCCCCGTCGACCCCAGAGTCGATGCGCTCGACCTCCTCGCCCTCCTCGTCGAGGACCACGACCTCACCGGACTCGTGGTCGACGCCGACGAGCGAGTTCCAGTCCTCGCCGTCGTCCCCGCGGGTGAGCACGACGCCGACCACAGCCGCGACCGCGACCAGGGCGAGCACCACGATCAGGATGATGGCGGGTCGCTTCGTCGGCGCCGCGTCGGGACCCCCGAGATCCGTCATGGCGCGACCCTAGCGAACGGTGAAATGAGCTGAGGGCCCCGGATCGCTCCGGGGCCCTCGCGTCTTCGGTGGTCGAGGAAGTCGCGCTGCGACAGCCTCGAGACCTCAGTCCTGTTGCAGGATCGCGAGGATCCGCAGCAGGTTGGTGTAGATCCAGACCAGGCTGACGGTCAGCGCGAACGCCGCTCGCCACGACTCCACCTCGGGGATGCCGTTGCGGACTCCCTGCTCGATGAAGTCGAAGTCCAGGATCAGCATGAACACACCGAGCACCAGGCCGCCGATGGCGAACAGCAGACCCATGGTGCTGAACCCGTGGATGCCGAGACCGCTGCCCCCGAAGAGGTGGATCACGATCTCGAGCATGCTCAGCGCGATCATGCCGAACATCGCTGCGATCACGAACGTGCGGAACTTCTGGCCGACCTTGATCTCGAAGAACTTGTAGGCCGCGAGGGTGCCGGCGAACGCGGCGAACGTGCCGACGACCGCCTGTACGACGATGCCCCCGAAGTCACCGGACGGGAACATCGCGTCATACAGCTTGGAGAGCGCGCCGAGCGCGACGCCCTCGAAGGCGGCGAAGGCCAGCACCAGGGCCGGGCTGACCACCCGCTTGAACGAGTTGACCATCGCGAGCACGAAGGCACCGCCGGCGCCGATCAGGATCGCGGCGCTGAGCGGGCCGATGGCGGCCTCGCTGTTGATGTCCGGGGTGAGGACCCAGGTGATAGCGGCCGTGAGGATGACCAGGCCGATGGTCATGGCGGACTTCTGGACGACGGTGTCGATCGTCATCCGGCCCGCGGTCGGCGGGGCGGTCGGCGGGGCGTAGCCGGGCTCGCCACCGTGGCCCTGCGGCGACGGCGCGTATCCCGGGTACGACGTCTGGCCGTACGGGGAGGAGGTGTTGAACTCCTCCGACCGACGGAACACGGGGTTGTTGCTCTACATGGTCTCCTCCGAAGGGATTCCTGAGTAGGTGACTCCCAGTCTAGGCAGTCAGATACCCGAACAACGCTCCGAGACCCCCGGACGTTCCCGCTCAGCGCCCGGTGATGGTCACCACGACCGGTCCGTCGGGGTTGTCCGGAGCCGGTGTGACGTGCACCATCCGGCCCTTCGTCCGCACCGCGGTGCCGCCCCTGACCGTCAGCCGGTAGCCGTCGGGGTAGTGGAGCGGGCTGACGAAGACCTCCGTCGGCTCCGTGATCCGGCGGTCCGGGCGGTAGCGCAGCCGGAAGTCGCCCGTGGCCGCGTCGAACGACATCGCGGTCGGGACGCCGGCGACGGCCTGTGCGTAGGTCCGGACCAGCCGGCGCAGCTTCTCGGTCTTGACCGTCGACAGGTCACCGTCGTCAGCGAACATGCCCTGGGCGTCGTCGGCCGTGGTCGGGTCGTCCCAGCGCTTGTAGGCCCAGTGCAGCCAGCCCATCAGGTGCTCGTCGGCCACCGCGGCGTCGATCTCGATCGCCCGGACGTTGTCGGTGGCGCCCCACTCGCTCATCATCGGAACCGCGTTGATCGTCGCCGCCTGCTCGAGCGCGTGCCGGTTGCGGTCGCGACTGAACTCCCAGCAGTTCTCGACGTCCCCCACGGGCAGCCCCTGGGACTCCAGGAAGACGTCCTGGCAGTAGTTGTGCCACGACAGGCCGAGGCGGCGCTCCCCCGCCATCGGCTCGAGGAAGGTCGGGATCTTCCGGCCGCCGGCGAACTGCTGCGGCTCCCACCACACGACGTTGCGGCGGTCGATCGCGCGGATGGCCGTCGTCGCCTGCTCGTACGCCGGCTGCAGCTCGTTCGTGTACGACGCCTTGCAGCCGGAGGTCAGGCAGGTCGGCCACTCCAGCCCCATCCACGGCTCGTTGATGAGGTCGTAGCCCATCAGGTAGGGCTGGGACCGCCACCAGCGGGCGGCCACCTCCCAGGCCCCGACCCAGCCGTCGAGCAGGCCGTGCTTGTTGGCCCAGAACTGGTCGAAGACGGTCGACGTCTCCGGCGTCCAGTAGCCCATCGGGAAGGGCAGGTTGATCGGCGGCAGCAGGTTGTACGGCGCCGGCCGGATCATTGCCCAGTCCGGCACGCCCTCGCCGCCGTACGTCTCGTGCCACATGTCTTGGTGCGCGTCGAGCTGCATCCAGATCCCCCGGGCCGCCAGGAGGTCCATCACCCGCTGCCACCGGTCGCGGTAGGCCGGGTCCCCGACGCCCGACCGCTCCGGCGTGATCCCCGCCCACAGGGTGCCGAGCCGGGCGCCGTTGAAGCCGTGGCGCGCGAGCCAGCGCGCGTCCGCCGCGGTGAAGCCGGCCGGCGTCGCCGGAGGTGCGTACGGCGCGCGCTTCCACACCAGGTTGAAGCCGTGCACGATCACGACCCGGCCGTACTGGTCGACCAGCCACCGCCCCTTCCGCCGCAGCTGCGGCGTATCGGGAGAAGTCCCCGTCGAGTCCGGGGAGATCCGCGTCGAATCGGGAGAGTTCCCGGTCGAGACTGCCGTCTCGGCGCGGACATGGCCGGATTCGCGGGCGTCGGCACCGGGCGCGGCACCCATGAGGAGCGCCGCGACGACCAACCCGATAGAACACGTTCTACGTCGGCTCACGTCAGGACAACGACGCCGCCCCGGGAAGGTGACTCCCCGGACGGCGACTCCCAGGAGGTGACTCAGCAGGTACGCCCTACTGCCGGCGACGGAGCCGGACGATGCTGTCGCGCACCCGCATCGAACCGTCCTCGGTCTGCTGCTCGCGCACCGGGGTCTCGACGACCTCGACCTCCCAGTCGTCCGACGAGCCGCCCGCGACGCCGAGCGCCGCCAACACCTGCTCGGGCGGGAACAGCAGCCCGGGGCCGTGGGGCCGGCGGGCGCCGGTCTCGACGTCGTCCGGGTGGTGGCCCACGACGAGCAGCCGACCGCCGGGCGCGACGGCCGCGGCGATGTGCTGGTAGACGTCGTCGAAGTCCTCGCGCGGCACGTGCATGAAGTGCGCGGACACCAGGTCGTAGCCCTGGCTGTGGCGAGGCTTGCGCGGCGCGTGACCCGCGAGCACGTCGTACTCCCCCACCTTCACGCGGTCGTCCACGCCCCGCTCGATCGCGTGCTGCGCCGTCCGGTCGAGCGCCACCCGGGACACGTCGAGCGCCGTGACCTCCCAGCCCTGCTCGGCCAGCCAGATCGCGTCTGCGCCCTCCCCGCACCCGATGTCGCAGGCGAGACCGGGGGTCAGGTCGGCGGTCTGCTCGACCAGCCGCTGGTTGGGCCGGCCGCTCCAGACCCGGTCGCTCCCGCCGTACCGCTCGTCCCAGAACTCGCGGGTGAGGGCCTCGCGCAGCTCCTCCAGGGTCGCGTCGTGCGCGTGATGATCGTGCTGATGCTCCATGGTGACCACTCTGCCGGTTCAGGTCGACCTGAAGGCAAGGTCCTGGAAGGGGTCAGTCCCAGACGGTGTATGCCCCCAGCGACCTCCGGATCACCTCGTCCTTCGTCGCCAGGGTGGCGAAGGACGCGAGGGCATGCGCAGCGATCACCCGGTCGAACGGGTCTCGGGTCCAGATCAACGACTCTGCCGCGCGAACTGCCGCGCCGAACGGCCCAGGGGCCTCGACCAGCCCGATGGCGTGCTCGAGCTGATCGAGGACCCGACCCGCTGGCTCCGAGAGCCGACCCTTCTCGTGCAGGTAGGTGAGCTCAAGCCGCACCATCGGGGAGATACGCAACGAATCGGACTCCAGCCGTTGCTGAAGACTGTGCGGGATCCGGTCGAACTCCCCTGCGGCCAGCCACACGACAACGTGCGTGTCGAGGTGAAGATCAGTCACGGGTTGATCGCGCGATCAGGGTCCCATTCCCCCGACCAGTCGATGGACACCAGGTCCTCCGGGTCGCCAACGATCAGATCCGGATTGACCTGGATCCTCGACAGCCGGTCGACCGGCGCATCCGGGACGAGCCGCAAGCGCTGCCCCCTCCGCCGGATCTCTAGGGGCTGCCCGGTCTCCAGGACCCGGTCGATCAGCCGGTAGACGTCCTGCCGCAGCTGCGACGGCGTGACGGGTGCGTTCATGAGGGCCACGATATGCCGTACGTACGTATCGAGCAAAGACGTACGTACGGCGAAGGATCGTACTGGTGCCCCCGCTGGGATTCGAACCCAGACTGAGTCGCTTTTAAGGCGATTTCCTCTACCGGTTGGGATACGGGGGCGGAGACGGCGGACGTCATACGACTCGCACCCTCGGCGGTGCGACACGTATGACGTTATCCGTCGGAGATCGTCGGAGGTCTTCTACAGATACGTCTGACGCGGGTGCACGGCATGCGCGCCGGCCACCCGGTCGAGGAACAGCAGCCCCTCACAGTGGTCCATCTCGTGCTGGAGCGCGCGAGCCTCGTACGCGTCCGTGGCGATGGTGACCTGGTCGCCGGTGCCCGGCAGCTGGCCGGTGACCACCAGCCGGGTCGGGCGCTTCACGTCGCCGGTGAAGTCGGGGACGCTCATGCAGCCCTCGCGGGCCCGCTCGTTGCGGCTCGCCTCGACGACCTCGGCGTTGCAGAGCACGAACGTGCCGTGGTGGGTGCGCGTCTTCGGGTGCTCGGTGACGTCGACGCAGAAGATCCGGGCGGCGACGCCGACCTGCTGCGCCGCGAGGCCGACGCAGCCCGGGCTCACCCGCATCGTCGCCACCAGGTCGGCGGCCAGCCGGACCGACGCCGGGTCGGTCGGGTCGATCGGCTCGCCGGCCGTCGCGAGCACCGGCTGCGGGGCGCGGACCACCTCGAGCACCCGTCCCTCGACGTCCAGCTCGGCCTCGGTCCAGGACCTCAGCCGGTCGCTTCCGCGCTCGTTCACAGGTCGTCGGCCTCGACCGCCCGCAGGGTCGCGGTGACCCCGACACCCTGGGCGGCCGCCTTGATCGCGGAGCCGACCGCCGCACCGTCCGCGCCCGCCGGGAGGTCGAGCTCGGCCACCAGCAGGTAGAGGTCGCCGGACAGCCGCGTCGTCAGGTCCGTGATGTTGCCGCCGGCGGCGGCCACCTCCCGGACGACCGCGGAGACGATGCCGGGCCGGTCACCCCCGTGCACCGTCAGCACCCACGAGGTGCCGCCCGTCGCGGGGGTCGGCTCGTCGGTCACCGGCCGCACCGCCACGTCGAGGTCGCCGTCCTCGGTCAGCGGGGCCAGCGCCAGCTCGATGTCGCGCGCACCGACGGTGCCCGAGCACAGCAGCATCATCGCGAAGTGCCCCCGCAGCAGGGTCATCGTCGAGTCCTCGATGTTGAGCCCGAGGCCGGCGAGCCCGGCGGTCGCCTCGGCGATGATCCCGGGGCGGTCGTGGCCCAGGACGGTGACGGCGTACAGGCTCGCGGAGGTCATCCCCCCATCCTCCCAGCCGGGAGCATTCAGTCGATCGTGACCTCGATGTCGACCGAGCCCTCGTTGTCGCCGTAGGCCCCGGGGGCACCGACGAAGCTGAAGGCGTCGGCGAAGCCCAGGTAGAGCGTCTTCGCGCCGTCAGGTACGACGATCTCCTGCGCCTCACCGTCGCCGGTCTCGCCGTCACCGACGAAGAACGGCTCGCCGAGGTCCGGCTCCTGCGTCACCTCGTCGTCAGCGCCGCTGAGGTCGACCACCGCGTCGTCCGGCTGGGACGGCTGGTCGTCACCGACGAAGACGCCCACGACGAACAGCGTCCGGTCGGCGAACGTGACGCCCGCGATCCCGTTGAAGGCGCTGACGGCGGTGGAGCCGAAGGACTGGTTCCCGCCGTCGGGCGACTCCGGCTCGCAGCCGCTGCAGGCGCCCACCTCGCCGTCGACCGACGGGAACGAGACCGTCCCGGCGCCGTCGACGTCGAGCGCCACCGGCTTGGTGCCGGGATCGCTCAGCTGCGCCTCGATGTCGTCGGTCGCGCCGACCAGGTAGATGTCGGCGGTGGCGGGCAGCTCGACCTGCTTCGTCTCGCCCCCCGTCAGCAGGACCACGGCCGCTGCCGCGCCGGCGACACCGACGCCGCTAGCTGCGACGACGGCTCCGATCTTGACCGCGACGCCCTTCGAGATGCCGCCGGCCGCGACGTGCGAGGAGTGACCGGCTGCCTGGGCTGCGCCACCGGCCACCACGCCCTGGCCGGTCGCGCCGGTGCCGGCCAGCGATGCAGCGCCCCCCGCTGCCCCACTGGCACCGGCACCGACCCCGACCCCCGCCCCGGCGCCTGCGCCGGCGCCGACCCCCGCCCCGGCTGCGCTGCCGGCCGCGGCGCCCCCGGCCGCCGCACCACCGACACCGCTGGCCGCGGCGCCGCTGGAGGCGACACCCCCGGCCACGACCCCGCCGACCCCGCTCGCGGTCCCGGCCGCTCCGGCGACCCCGGTCGCACCCGCGACACCGGTCGCACCCGCGACCCCGGTCGCACCGGCGAGTCCTGCCGCACCACCGGCTCCCGCGACGACACCCGCCGCGGTCGCCGTACCTGCTGTCGTCAGCACCACCGCGACCGGCAGCGCTCCCGCGGCGCCGGCGACGCCGACGAGCGCGCCCGCACGCCGCCAGTCCGGGCCGTGGCGCTGCTCGGCGAGCTGTTCCAGCGCCGCGACCATGCCCTCGGCCGACCCCGGCCGAGCAGCCGGGTCGGCTGCCAGGACCGGCCCGAGCAGCCAGCCGAGGCCCTGGTCGAGGTCGTCGACCCTCGGCGGCAACGTGGGCTCACCCCGGAAGAGGTGGGCCAGCAGCGCGGCCGCGGAGTACAGGTCGCTCCGTGGCGTCGGCGGCTGTCCGGTGAGCACCTCGGGACTGGCGTACGCCTGGTCCAGCGGTCCCTCGGCCAGGTGCACCGCGCCCGCGTCGTCGACGAGGACCGTCGCCGGGCCCACCACGCCGCTCGCGGCTCCGGTCCCGTGCAGCCTGGCCAGCTCGGTCAGCAACGCTCGGCCGACAGCCAGTACCTGCTGTTCCGACAAGCCTCCGGGGGCGGTCATGGTCGGAAACTACGCGCGCCGCGCGCCGCCCGCAGGCGTTTGCACCGGATTGCGGCGGGAGCCGGGTCAGCGGACGAGCGACCAGGCGATGCCGTCGAGGATGTCGGTCTCGGCCACGGTGATGGTGGGGAGCGTCGTACGACGCAGCACGCGCGACAGGATCAGGGCGCCCGCGTCGATCACGTCGGCGCGTCCCGGGTGCACGTAGCCCAGCGCGAGCCGCTCCTCGCGGGTGGCGCGGACGAGGTGGTCGACGGTGCGGTGGACCGCGTCCACGTCGAGCACCTGGCCGTGGATCAGCGTGCGGTCGTAGGCCGGCAGGCCGAGCACGCCCGCGGCGACCGTCGTGACCGTGCCCGCGATGCCGATGACCGAGGCCGCCGCCGCCGGATCGACGGGGCAGGCGTCCAGCGCGGCGTCGATGGCGGCCACGCACGCAGCCACCTGGTCGGGGCTCGCGGGGTCGCCGCCCATCGTCCGCTCGTGCAGGCGGACCGACCCGATGTCCATGGAGTACGCCGCGCTCGGGCCGGTCGCGCGCTCCCCCAGGATCAGCTCCGTCGAACCGCCGCCGATGTCGACCACCAGGACGGGCTCCGGCTGGGGTTCGGTGCCCTGGACCGCCCCGCCGAACGCGAGCCTGGCCTCCTCGTCACCCGACAGCACCTCGGGCTCGATCCCGAGCCGGGCGCGCACGCCGTCGGTGAACTCGGCGGCGTTCTCCGCGTCGCGGGTGGCCGAGGTCGCGCAGAACCGGATCCGCTCGGCGCGGTGCTGGGTGATGAGCGCGGCGTACTCGTCGATGGCGGCGAACGCACGCTCCAGCGCCTCGGGCGCCAGCCGGCCGGTGGCGTCGACGGCCTGGCCGAGCCGCACCATCCGGCTCTCCCGCACGGCCGCGTCGGGGAGGTCGCCGATGAGGAGCTTGATCGTGTTGGTCCCGCAGTCGATGGCGGCGACCGTCGTCACCCGGCCTCCCCCGGCGTCACGCAGGGGCCCGACGCCCACCACGCGCCCAGCAGCTCGAGCACCTCGTCGCCGAACGGGTTGATCCCCGGACCGGCGGCGAGGGAGTGCGCGGCGAGCACATGCAGGCACTTGACCCGGTCCGGCATCCCCCCGGCCGAGATCCCCTCGACCTCCGGTACGTCGAGCCCGGCCGCCTCACCGACGCCGGCGCGGTCGGCGAGGTAGGCCTCGTGCGCCCGCCGGTAGGCGTCCGCGAGCTCCGGGTCGGTGGCGAGGCGGTCCTGCATCTCCCGCATCAGGCCGGACGCCTCGAGGGTGCCGATCCGCGAGTTCACCCGCGGGCAGGTGAGGTAGTACGTCGTGGGGAACGGGGTGCCGTTCGGCAGCCGCGGCTCGGTCGTGACCACGTCGGGGTTGCCGCAGGGGCAACGGTGCCCGATCGCATGGATGCCCCGCGGTGGTCGACCGAGCTGGGCGGCGATGATCGCCTCGTCGCTCACTGGTCGCTCACTCGTCCTCCGAGCCCACGATCCGCTTCTCGGGCTGCGGCTGGATCCGGGTCGGCGGGTTGCCGGCGACCTTGACCGACGACCACATGCCGTCGTACCACGCCGGGGTGTCCGGCTGGCCGACCGACGAGGGGTCGTCGAGCTCGGAGTCGGTCAACGGGTCGCCGTTCTCGTCGATGACGACGTACGGCGTCTCGCCCGGCAGCACGTAGCCGAGCTCGCGCGCCTCCTGCATCACCACATCGGGGTCCTGCTGGCGCTCCGTCTCGCGGTTGAGCTCGTCGATCGACGCCTGCTTCTCGGCGACCGTCGCCTCGAGGTCGTCGAGGTGGTCGCGCTGCTGCAGGTAGGCACGCAGCGACGACGCGTAGGACACCGCGAGCACGGCGAGCACCAGCACGAGGATGGCCGCGCGGCCGGTGAGCCGGGACCGGCGCTTCTCCTGGGCGCGGACCCGCGCCACGGTCGCCACCCGGTCGCGCTCGGCCCGCTTGCGCTCCGGCCGTCCGGCTCCGCTCGGGCCGGAGCGGGCGGGCCGCTGCGGCCGGGTCGGCCGTCGAGCGGGGGTACGACGGTCGCCGGGTGTGCCAGCCAACGCGTTCCCCCTTCGGTCCCTGGTGCGGTGCTCGGTCGTGCGTCCGGTCAGCCCTGGTAGCGCGGGAACGCGCCGGCGCCGGCGTACCGCGCCGCGTCGCCGAGCTCGTCCTCGATCCGGAGCAGCTGGTTGTACTTCGCCACCCGCTCCGACCGCGCCGGGGCGCCGGTCTTGATCTGGCCGCAGTTGGTCGCCACCGCGAGGTCGGCGATCGTGGTGTCCTCGGTCTCGCCCGACCGGTGGCTCATCATGTTGCGGTAGCCGCTGCGGTGGGCCAGCTCGACGGCGTCGAGGGTCTCGGTCAGCGAGCCGATCTGGTTGACCTTGACCAGCATCGCGTTGGCCTGGCCGCCGGAGATGCCGCGCTGCAGCCGCTCGACGTTGGTCACGAAGAGGTCGTCGCCGACCAGCTGGGTCTTGGCGCCGAGCAGGTCGGTCATGGCCTTCCAGCCGTCCCAGTCGTCCTCGTCGAGCGGGTCCTCGATGCTGACGATCGGGTAGGCAGCCACGAGCTCGGCGTAGTAGGCGATCATCTCGTCGGACGACTTCTTCGCACCCTCGAACGTGTAGGCGCCGTCGTCGTAGAACTCCGACGCCGCGACGTCGAGCGCGAGGCCGAAGTCCTTGCCCAGCACGTAGCCGGCCTTCTCGATCGCCTCCGCAATCAGGTCGAGGGCGGCGCGGTTGGACTCGAGGTCCGGGGCGAAGCCGCCCTCGTCGCCGACGCCGGTGGCGAGCTTGCGGCTCTTCAGCACCGACTTGAGCGCGTGGTAGACCTCGGCGCCCATGCGCAGGGCGTCGCGGAAGGTCGGGGCGCCGATCGGCGCGATCATGAACTCCTGGACGTCGACGTTGGTGTCCGCGTGGGCGCCGCCGTTGAGGATGTTCATCATCGGCACCGGCAGCAGGTGGGCGTTGGGCCCGCCGACGTACCGGTAGAGCGGGAGGTCCGCGGAGTCGGCTGCCGCGCGGGCGACCGCCAGCGAGACGCCGAGGATCGCGTTGGCGCCGACCTTGGCCTTGTTGGGGGTGGCGTCCACCTCGAGCATGGTCTGGTCGATGAGCCGCTGGTCGGCGGCGTCGAGCCCCTCGACCGCGGGACCGAGGGTGTTGATCACCGCGTCGACCGCGGCCTGCACGCCCTTGCCGAGGTAGCGCTCGCCGCCGTCGCGCAGCTCCACCGCCTCGAAGGCGCCCGTGGACGCGCCGCTGGGCACGGCGGCCCGGGCGAAGGACCCGTCATCGAGGAGCACCTCGACCTCGACAGTGGGGTTGCCGCGCGAGTCGAGGATCTCGCGGGCGCCGACGGCTTCGATGGCTGCCACGTGTGTGCTGCTCCTGGGTAGTCCGGTCCGGGCGGGCCCGCACTCCGGGTGCGGTCCCGTACGTCGAGCCAGCCTAGCCCCGGCCGGCGCCCGGGCCCGGCAGCACCCTCCGGGCGCGCCACCGACCCGACCGCACCCGAGCGTTCATCCCGGACTTCCTCGCTGGTCATCCTCCGGCAGCCCGCCCCCGCGATCGTGCGCTGGACCTTGCTCGTCTCGGGACCTCAGTGAAAGGCCCTCGATGCTCCTCCTCCGCAGTCGCCACACCTTCGTGCGCCGGCTCCTCCCGATCGCCGCCCTCGGCGCCGCTCCGCTAGCAGTGTCCTCACTCGCTGTCCCGGCGGGCACAGCCGTGCCCGCCCCTGCGAGCCGGGTCGCGGCCGCGCCGGCGGAGTGGTTCGCGCGCACCGCCACCTATCCGGTCTTCCAGAACGTCCCGGCCGGGGTCGACCCGGCCGCGACCACCGTGGCCGAGATCTCCGACGTCACCGATGACGGCAACACGGTCGTCTACACCGACGCCGCCGGAGGCCGGATCGGGTTCCTCGACATCACCGACCCGGGAGCGCCGCGGGGGGCGGGCACGTACGAGCTCGCGGCGGACGACTCCCCGACCTCCGTGGCCGTGGTCGGCGACCACGTGCTGGTGGTCGTCGACACCTCCGCCGGCGACCTCGTCAACCCGGACGGCCGACTGGACGTGATCCGGATCGCGGACCACTCGCTGGCCGCGTCGATCGACCTCGACGGCCAACCCGACTCGATCGCGATCGCGCCGAGCGGCGACTACGCGGCGATCGCGATCGAGAACCAGCGCGATGAGGAGTTCACCCCGGACGGTGGCGACGAGGGCGACCTGCCCCAGCCGCCGGCAGGGTTCGTCCAGGTCCTCGAGATCGACGACCCCGACCCGTCCGCCTGGACGGCGCAACCCGTCGCGCTGCCGGCGTCCGAGCTCACCGGGATGGACACCCCCGAGGACGCCGAACCGGAGTACGTCGACATCGACGAAGATGACCGACTCGCGGTGTCACTGCAGGAGAACAACGGCGTCGTCGTCATCGACCTGCCCACTGCCAGCATCGAGGCGGCCTGGAGTGCGGGCAACGCCATCGTCGAGGGCGTCGACACGACCGACGACGGTGTGTTCAACCCGGTCGACAACATCGACGTCCCGCGCGAGCCCGACTCGCTCCAGTGGGTCGGCGACGGGCTCGTCGCCACCGCCAACGAGGGCGACTGGAAGGGAGGCAGCCGCGGCTGGACGGTCTTCGCCGCCGCGACCGGCGAGGTGGTGTGGGACGCCGGCAACAGCTTCGAACAGCTGGCCATCCGGTACGGCCTCTTCAACGACGGCCGGGCCGACAACAAGGGCCCCGAGCCGGAGGGCATGGCGTTCGACACCTACGACGGTACGCCGTACGTCTTCGTCGGGTCCGAACGCAGCAACTTCGTTGCCGTCTACGACATGACCGACCCGACGGCGCCGGACTTCCAGCAGCTGCTCCCCGCCACCAACGGTCCCGAGGGGCTGCTTCCGGTCCCGGGACGCGACCTGTTGGTGGTGTCCTCGGAGGAGGACGACGCGGAGGTGCTGGTGCGGGCGACGGTGAGCGTCTTCGAGCTGGGGGACCGGAAGCCGGCCTTCCCCTCGATCGTCTCGACGAACGGCCCGGGAGCCGACACCGCGATCGGCTGGGGCGCTCTCGGCGCACTCAGCGGAGCGCCCGGCCGGCCGAACCGCGCCTGGACGGCGAGTGACGCGGCGTTCACGCCGGCCCGGATCTACGGCGTGGACGTCGCCTCCCGCCCGGCGGTGATCGACGAGGTCATCGAGGTCACCGGCGGCGCCACGGGCGTCACCGACATCGAGGGCCTGGCCGCCCGCACGGACGGCGGCTTCTGGATCGCCAACGAGGGCACGACCGGCGCGGGGAACTTCCTCGCCCGGACCGACGCCGAGGGCGTCGTGCAGGAGGAGGTCATGCTGCCCGACGAGGTGGCCGACCACGTCGGCAAGTGGGGCCTGGAGGGCGTCGCTGCCCGCGGCCGAGGCGCGCGCGAGGAGGTGTACGTCGTCCTCCAGCGCCCGCTGTGGGAAGACCCGGCCGCCAGCCCGCTGGTGCCGCTCGATGGTGACGTCGCCCGGATCGGCCGCTACCGGCCGGACACCGCGGATTGGACCTGGTTCTCCTACGAGCTGGAGCCGACCTCCATCGACGGCGACTGGGTCGGCCTGTCCGAGATCACCGTCCTCGACCGCGACACCATCGCGGTCATCGAGCGCGACAAGCAGAACGGCACCACCGCGGCGATCAAGCGGGTCTACGCCGTCGACGTCCCGGCGACGACGACCGACCCGGTCACCCCCCTGACCAAGCGGCTCGCGATCGACCTGCTCCCGCGGATGCACGCGCAGCGCGGCTGGGCGCAGGAGAAACTCGAGGGCCTCACCGTCACCGCTGCGGGCCAGGTGCTCGCGGTCACGGACAACGACGGTGTCGACGACGCAACCGGCGAGACCCAGCTCTACCGGCTCGGCAACGTCCGGAAGGTCTTCGGGCACGCCACCGTGACCCGGGTGAAGGGGCCGCGCCGAGCCTCCAAGGGCGAGCGGTTCCGGGTCACCGTCACCGTCCGCCGCGCCGAGGGCGGCAAGGTCCGGCTCACCGGCAACGGTCGCGTGATCGCCGTCCGGCAGATCGGAGACGGCACCGTGACGTTCGCCGTACGTCGTGGCCGGGCGGGTGTGCACCGGCTCCGGGCGACGTACCTCGGCCACGGTCTCGCCCACCGGTCGTCGGACCTGCTGAAGGTTCACGTCCACCGCTGACCCAGGTCCTCGGGACCAGGCCGCCACCGGTCGTGCACCCCCTACCATCGGGGGGTGCACGACCTGCTCGACCCGTGGAAGAACCCGGTCACCTACGCGATCCCGTTCTTCCTGCTCAGCATCGGCATCGAGCTGGCGGCGCTGAAGTGGCTCGACCACGACGACAACACCACGCTCGCCGGCAGTCGCAAGGCGCCCACCGGCTACCACGGCCCGGACGCCCGGGCGAGCCTGCTGATGGGGCTCGGGTCGATCGCGTCCCTGACCGCGCTGAAGCTGATGGGGTTCTTCGGCTACCTGGCGCTCTACGAGTACGTCGCGCCGGTGCACCTCGACACCGACGCCTGGTGGTACTGGCCGGCGGTGCTGGTCACTCTCGACTTCTTCTACTACTGGCAGCACCGCTTCGTGCACCGCGTGAACATCGGCTGGGCGGCCCACCAGGCGCACCACTCCAGCGAGTACATGAACTTCGGCACCGCGCTGCGGCAGAAGTGGAACCCGTGGTTCGAGCTGGTCTTCTGGGTGCCGCTGCCGTTGCTGGGCTTCGCGCCGTGGACGCTCTACGTCGCCTTCGGCTTCAACCTGATCTACCAGTTCTTCGTGCACACCGAGCTGGTCGACCGGCTGCCCCGCCCGGTCGAGCTGGTCTTCAACACCCCGTCGCACCACCGGGTGCACCACGGGTCGGACCCGGAGTACCTCGACAAGAACTACGCCGGGATCCTCATCGTGTGGGACCGGATGTTCGGCAGCTTCGAGCCCGAGCGGCAGCGTCCGACGTACGGGCTCACCAAGCCGGTCGGCACCTACAACGTCATCAAGCTGCAGTACGGCGACTACGGGCAGATCGCCCGCAACGTGCGAGCCGCGCGGACCTGGCGGGACCGGCTGGGCTACCTGTTCGGCCCGCCGGGCTGGGAGCCGGACGCGCCTACGCGTCCAGGCCGAGCTCGGCCATCCGCTCCGAGTGGCGCTCCGTCAGCCGGGTGAGCATCCGGCCGAGCGCGGCGAGGTCGAGACCCGGCCGGTCGACGCCGCCGACCAGCAGGGCGGTGAGGGCGTCGCGGTCGGCCGCGACCCGCTGGGCCTGGGTGAGCGCCTCGCCCATGATCCGGCGGCCCCAGAGCGCGAGCCGGCCGCCGAGCGGCGGGTCCGCGGCGATCGCCTGCCGGAGGTGGTCGACCGCGAAGGCCGCGTGGTTGCCCTCGACCACCGACGACACCACCAGGTCGCGGGTGTCGGGATCGAGGTACGCCGCGATCTCGCGGTAGAAGTCGCGGGCCAGGCTGTCGCCGACGAAGGCCTTGACCAGGCCCTCGTACCAGTCCGACGGGGCGGTGTGGGCGTGGAACTCGTCGAGCGCCTGGTGGAACGGAGCCATCGCGGCGAAGGGGTCGCCGCCGAGCTTCGCGATCCGGTCGATCAGCGGCTGGACGTTGGCCAGCTCGGCCCCGGCCATCTGCGCGAGCGCCAGCTTGTCCTCCAACGCCGGCGCGAGCTTGGCGTCCTCGACGAGCCGCTCGAAGGCGGAGAGCTCGCCGTACGCGATGACGGCCAGGAGGTCGATGACGGCCTCGCGGTAGTCCGGGTCGGTCAGCGCGACCGGGATCTCGTCGGGCGTCGCGGCGTCGGATTCAGCGTCGGACCCAGCGTCGGATTCAGCCATGCGGGCAGGGTACCGATACCATGGACCCGGCGAGACGCTGCCTGACCTAGGCGGCCCGCCCCGGGCACCGACCGATGTGGTGCCCACGTATGTGCGCGGCTGAGTGTGAATCAGCCGCATCCGCAATGACGCAGGCTCCGGCTGAACTCACTCACGAAAGCGACAGACCACTGACTAGCGACACCACCCCCGAGACCACCCCCGAGAGCACGACCGCCGAGACCGTCCCCGAGGTCGCCACTGAGACCGAGGCGACCGAGGCGATCGAGCCGGCCGTCGCGCCCACGTTCCGCGACCTCGGCGTGCTCCCCCAGATCTGCGACTCCCTCGAGCAGGCCGGCATCGTCCACCCGTTCGCGATCCAGGAGATGACCCTCTCCGTCGCACTGATGGGCACCGACCTGATCGGCCAGGCCCGCACGGGCACCGGCAAGACGCTGGCGTTCGGCATCCCCGTCATCCAGCGCAGCGTCGCCCCGACCGACCCCGACTACGTCGAGATCCCGCAGGGCAAGCCGCAGGCGCTCATCGTCGCGCCGACCCGCGAGCTCGCGCTCCAGGTCTCCGGCGACATCGAGGTCGCCAGCCGCGGCCGCGGCATGCGGGTCCTGACGATCTACGGCGGCGTCGGCTACGAGCCGCAGCTCGAGGCGCTCGAGACCGGCGTCGACATCGTCATCGGCACCCCGGGCCGGCTGCTCGACCTGGCCAACCGCAAGGCGCTCGACCTCTCCCACGTGCACGCGCTCGTGCTCGACGAGGCCGACGAGATGCTCGACCTGGGCTTCCTGCCCGACGTGGAGCGGCTGCTCAAGATGACGCCGGAGACCCGGCAGACGATGCTCTTCTCGGCGACCATGCCGGCCGCGATCGTGTCCCTGGCCCGCACCCACATGCGGCACCCGATGAACATCCGCGCCGAGTCGTCGTACGAGAACGCCACGGTGCCCGCCACGGCGCAGTTCATCTACCAGGCCCACGACCTCGACAAGCCCGAGATCATCGGCCGGATCCTGCAGGCCGTCGACGCCGACAAGATGATCGTGTTCACCCGGACCAAGCGCCAGGCGCAGCGGATCGCCGAGGACCTCGCCGAGCGCGGGTTCAAGGCCAGCCCGCTGCACGGCGACATGGCGCAGGTGGCGCGCGAGAAGGCGCTCACGAAGTTCCGTGAGGACAAGATCAAGGTCCTCGTCGCGACCGACGTCGCCGCGCGCGGCATCGACGTGTCGGGCGTGAGCCACGTGGTCAATTACACCTGCCCCGAGGACGACAAGACCTACGTCCACCGGATCGGCCGCACCGGCCGGGCCGGCGCCTCCGGCATCGCGATCACCCTCGTCGACGCCACCGACGTGCACCGGTGGAAGATGATCAACAAGGCGCTCGACCTGCCCTTCGACGAGCCGACCGAGACCTACTCGACCTCCGAGCACCTCTTCCACGACCAGGGCATCCCGCCGGGCACCAAGGGCCGGATCGTTCCCCCGGCCCCGGTGGAGCGCAAGCCGCGCGAGGACCGCGACCGGCCCCCGCGCAACCGCGACCAGAACCGCGACCGCAGCCGCACCCGCACCCGCAGCGGCTGTCCGGCCGAGGGCGCGCCCGCTGGCGAGAAGGCGGCCACCACCGGCTCTGACTCCGCAGGCAGCAGTGAGCGTCCCGCCGGTAGCGGCAACCGCAACCGGCGCCGGCGTCGCCGCAGCTCGGGTGGTTCCGGCGGCTCGGGCGGCTCGGCGCCTCAGGCAGCCACCACCACCGAGCGCTGATCGCCGCTACGACTCTCCCACCGCGGCACGGGACTCGCGCTCGGCGATCGCGTGCTCGTCGGTGCGGGCGTCGTACGACCAGAAGTCACGCAGCCACAGCGCGGTGATCGCGACGCCGCCGACGCACGCGGCGCCGCCGCTGGTGATCGCGCCGCGCACCGACCACAGGTCCGCCGTGAGTCCCGCGCGGACCTGGCCGCCGAGCGGGCCGACCGAGTACGACAGCATCTCGATCCCGGCCAGCCGGCCCCGCATCGCCTCGGGGATCGTCTGGCTCCAGACCGTGCCGCGGAAGATCCCGGAGATCATGTCGGCGGCGCCCGCCAGCGCGAGCATCACGACCACCAGCCCGTACGACGGCATCAGCCCCGCGAGCGCGATGCAGCCGCCGTAGGCCATCGCGGCGACGACGATCGCGCGGCCGTGGTGGTGGATGCGACCGGTCCAGCCCGACAGGACCGTCGCGAGGACCGCACCGGCGGTCTCCGCGGCGTACAGCAGTCCCAACAGCTCCGGGCGCTCGAAGACCTCCTCGGCGAGAGCCGGGAAGAGGACGACCGGCAGCGCCAGCAGCATCGCCGCGATGTCGACGAGGTAGGTGCCGAGCAGGTCGCGCCGCCCGAGCGCATAGCGCATGCCCTCCCCGATGCCGGCGAGGCTGGGCGGGGTCGTCTCGACGCGGTGCGGATAGTGCCGCATCAGGCGGTACAGCAGGGTCGCCACCAGCAGTCCGCAGACGTCCACGACGAAGCACCAGCCGATGCCCACGTACGCGACGAGCAGCCCGCCGATCATCGGCCCCGCCAGCAGGCCGATCTGCATGCCGAAGCTCATGAGCGCGTTCGCGGCGGTGAGCTCGTCGTGGGCGACCGTCCGGGGCATCAGCGCCTCCCGGGACGGCCGCTGCATCGCGGACGTGCTCACGAGGAACGCCGCCACCACGAAGATCAGCCAGAGGCTCGGGTCGTCGCGGAACGCGTTGAGGGCGAGTACGCCGGTGAGCGCGGCCTGTGCGACGCCGAGCCCCACGAGGAGCTTGCGCCGGTCGACGTGGTCGGCCAGCGCGCCGCCGTACAGCCCGAAGACGACGAGCGGCACCAGCTCGACGATCCCGATCGCGCCGACGGCGAAGTTGGAGCCGGTGAGCCGGTAGACCTGGAACGGGATCGCGACGTAGCTGACCATCGCGCCGAAGTAGAAGACCGTGCCCGCGACCAGCAGCAGCCGGAAGTCGCGCGACGACCGCCACGGAGTCAGGTCCATCCGCAGCGCACGCAGGCGCGCTGCCCAGGTCATCGGTCGATCACAACTGGCAAGGATGACAAAGAACCGGTCGGGCCACGACCGATTTTCGGCGGACCTGAGCGGCCGTCAGGCGGTGACGACGACGGTGGTGCCGATCGGCGCGAAGTCCCACAGCGCGACGGCGTCGACCGTTCGCTGGCGCACGCAGCCGTGGGAGAGCGGGGTGCCGAGCTGAGCGGCCGTCTGCACCGGCTCGCCGTCGTCGACCGGAATGGTGTGGAAGCCGATCGCGCCGCCGGCGTCACCCTGGGTGAACCGGACGAAGTACTCCATCGTGCCGGTGTCGTCGAGCCCGACCGCGTAGCGCGACCGTGAGTAGACCGCGTAGGTGCCGGGGTCCAGGTTGTCGGTGGCACTCCCGGACACGAGGTAGCTCCTCAGGATCTCCTCCGACGCGTCGACCAGCCAGACCCGCTGCTGGCTCTCGCTGAAGACGATCCGACGACCGGAGCCCGAGTCGGCGGGCAGCGCGGGCGTGCCGGCGCCGGCGTTCGTCTCCGTGCCCGCGTCGGTGTCCGTGGACGCGGACGTCGAGCGCCGCTCGCCGGCCACGGTCGACGGCGCGGTCTTCGTCCGGGTCGTCGCCCGCGCCTTCGTCCCGCTCCGCCGGTCGCCGGCGGTGGTGCGGTCGGCGTCGGATGCCGTCTGGGCCGATCCGTCCTCCGCTGCGGACTGCACCGGCCCGCCTGCGGCGGCGTTGGCGCCCTCCGGTCCTGACGGCAGCAGGCCGAACCCGCCCAGCACCGCGACACCCGTGACCACGGCGGAGGCGGTGAAGACAGCGATCCGGCCGTACCGCGGCCGGACGTCCGCCCGCCGCTTGCCCGGAGGCGCGGCCCGGCGGCGTCCCGGCGGCTGAGCCCGGTGCTGTGCCGACTCTCGCAGGTGCTTCACCGTCAGCGAGCCGCCCGCTTGATCAGGTTGGCGGCGACCTCTCGGTAGGCCTGCGCACCCTTGCTGGTCCGGCTCGTGGCCAGGATCGACCGCCCGGCGGCCGGTGCCTCCGCGAACTTGATGGTCTTCGGGATCGGCGGCTCGACGACCTCGAGGTCGTAGGTCTCCGAGATCGTGTCGAGCACGGCGCGCGCGTGATTGGTGCGTCCGTCGTACAACGTCGGCAGCACGCCCCAGACCTCGAGATCACGGTTGGTGAAGCGCCGCACGTCGTGCACGGTGTCGAGCAGCTGGCCCACGCCGCGGTGGGAGAGGGTCTCGCACTGCAGCGGCACCAGTACGCCGTCGGCGGCGGTCAGCGCGGCCACGGTCAGCACGCCGAGCGACGGCGGGCAGTCCAGCAGGATCCAGTCGTAGTGGGCGCCGGAGGAGGCGAGGTCCTCGACGACGCCGCGGATGACGTGCTCCCGGCCGGTGCGCGTGAGCAGGTCGGCCTCCGCGCGGGCGAGCTCGATCGTCGCCGGCAGCAGGTCGACGCCGTCGTCGGTCTCGAGGATCACCTCGGAGGCGTCGACGCCCTTGGTCAGCACGTGGTGGACCGAGATCTCGAGGTCCTCGGGGTCGATGCCGAGCGAGAACGTCAGGCACGACTGGGGGTCGAGGTCGACGAGCAGGACCTTCTGGCCGAGCTCGGCGAGGGCAGCGCCGATCGATGCGACGCTGGTCGTCTTCGCCACGCCACCCTTCTGGTTGGCGACGGCGAGGACGTGGGGTCGGGGGTCCCGGGTGCTCATCGTGGGACATCATGCCGGACGGGCCAGCGGCAGTGGAGCACCGACCTGTTTGACTTTGCGCATGTCGACCTCTCTTGTCACCGGCGCAACAGCCGGGATCGGCCACGAGTTCGCCCGTCAGCTCGCCGCGCGCGGCGATGGCCTGGTGCTGGTCGCACGGGACACCGCGCGACTGGAGGAGGTCGCGGCCGACCTGCGGGCGGCGTACGGCGTCGCCGTCGAGGTCCTCACCGCCGACCTCACCGACCTCGACCAGCTCGCCACGGTCGCGGCCCGGCTCGCCGATGGCGAGCGGCCGGTCGACCTGCTCGTCAACAACGCCGGCTTCGGGCTGAAGGGCGCATTCCTCGACAACGACATCGAGACCGAGCAGGCGCAGCAGGACGTGCTGGTCCGTGCCGTGCTCCGCCTGACGCACGCCGCCCTCGGCGGCATGGTCGAGCGCGGTCGCGGCGGTGTCATCAACGTCTCGAGCGTCGCCGCCTTCCTCCCCCGCGGCACCTACAGCGCTGCGAAGGCGTGGGTCAACAGCTTCAGCGCCTGGGCGCACAACGAGTACGCCGACCGCGGCGTCCACGTCATGGCCCTCTGCCCGGGCTTCGTGAAGACCGAGTTCCACCACCGGCTCGGCGTCGATCGCGACTCCAGCGCCCCCAAGGCGCTGTGGCTGGAGCCGGACCGCCTGGTCCGCGACGCCCTCGCCGACTTCGACCGCGGCAAGGCCATGTCGATCCCGAGCAAGCGGTACAAGGCGATCGTGACCACCACGCGCGTCGTACCGCGGCCGGTCCTGCAGAGGTTCCAGGCGCTCGGCCGCAAGTAACCCGCGAAGTGTCAAGGTTGCGCACGCGAGGTATCAAGGTTGCGCACGCGAGGTATCAGGGTTGCGCACGCGAAGTGTCACACCTCGCGCAACCGACCCTGACACCTCGACCGCTCAACCCTGATACTTCGACCGCTCAACCTTGACACTTCGGCGGTCAGCCCTCGCCCGCGATGAAGGCGCGGACGGCATCGGCGACCAGCTGGACGGCGATCGCCGAGAGCAGCAGGCCGGCGATCCGGGTCACCAACATGACGCCGCCTTCGCGGATCACCTTGAGGATCGGCAGCGAGTAGCGCATCGCCGCCCACAGGGAGGCGTGCACGCCGATGATGCCGAGCGCGACGGCGACGAGCTCCGCCAGGCTGTCGATCGACTCGACGAAGAGCATCGTGGCGACGATCGCGCCCGGTCCCGCCAGGAGCGGCGTACCGAGCGGCACCAGCGCGACGTTGGCGTCCTGGTTGGCCTTCGGCTCCGCCTCGTTGCCGGTCAGCAGCTCGAGTGCGACGAGCAGCAGGAGGAGGCCGCCGGCGCACTGCAGGGCCGGCAGCGAGATGTGCAGGTAGCCGAGGATCTGCTGGCCGAAGAACGCGAACGCCGTGATCACCAGGAACGACACCGCGACCGCCTGCCACGCATAGCGCCGCGACATCGCGACGCTGCGGCCGCTGGTGAGGGTCAGGAAGATCGGCACCGTGCCGACCGGGTCCATGATCACGAAGAGCGTCACGAACACCTCGACCATGAGGACGGTGTCCAGCACGTCGCTCATGGACTCGTCACCGGACGCACCAGCCGCGTCGGCGAGCCCAGCTCGGCGGCCCGGGCGAGGATCCGCTCCAGCTGGTCGGGCGCGGTGGTCTCGACACCGAGGTGGTGGTCGACCTTCCCCGTGCCGTGGTGGTCGCTGGCCCCGGTGACGACCAGCCCGAGCCGGTCGGCGATCGCGCGCAGCCGCTCCCGCTGGTCTGCGTCGTGGTCGAGGTGGTCGACCTCGACCCCGAACAACCCCGCCTCCGCGAGTACGGCGAACGCCGGCTCGCCGAGGACGTCCGCACTCCCCCGGCCCCACGGGTGGGCCACGACCGGCACGCCGTGGGCCGCGGTCACCACGCCGATCATCCGCACCAGGTCCGCGGCGTAGCGGTCGACGTACGCGGGTCGTCCCTGCGCGAGGTACTCCGCGAACGCCTGGTCGCGGTCGACCACCGCACCGAGCCGCACGAGCAGGTCGGCGACGTGGGGGCGGCCGGTCGCCCGGGCGTCGACGGTCACCTCGGCCAACGCCGCCTCCGTGGCCCCCTCGATGCCGAGCGCGCGCAGCCGCGCGAGCATGGCGGGCACCCGATCGTCGCGTCCCACGAGGATCCGGCCGAGCTCGGCGACCAGGCCGGGGTCGGCCGGGTCCGGCAGGTAGGCCAGCAGGTGCACTCCCGAGCCGCGGAACCGGGTGCTGATCTCGATCCCCCGCACCAGGCCGATGCCGGCGGCCTCCGCTGTCCTCGCCGCCTCGTCCCACCCGGCGGTGATGTCGTGGTCGGTCAGCGCGACCACGTCGAGGCCCGCCGCCGCGGCTGCGCGGACCAGGTCCGCCGGCGTCTGGGTGCCGTCGCTGACGCGGGAGTGGGTGTGGAGGTCGATCCGCACCCTGAGCAATCTAGTGCCGACCGGACGTCACCACGGGGGCGCCGGGCCGCCGAACGGGAGCGCGACCAGCTGCGGGCCGGTCTCGGAGACGTCGCGCAGGATCCAGTCGTCGCGCAGCAGCAGGATTGCGGACGCCGGCCGGAGCACGATCCACAACCAGCGACCCTCGGCCTCGCCGACCACGACCGACCGGTCCCACTCGCCGTCCGACCCGCTCACCGACACCGGCCACAGGCCGACCGGGAAGCTGCCGATCCGGACCTTGACCGTCGCCGGCCCCTCACCGACCTCCTCGCCCGGATCGACCCTGCCGAGCGAGCCGAACCCGGCGATCCGCGCACCGAGGCCGGTGCCGGCCTCCTCGCTGATGACGAACACGTCGACCGGCCCGTCGAGCGCGCTCGTGCCCGACACGCAGGTCATGGTCGCCCGCGCCTCGCGTCCCTCGGCCACCACGACGGCGAAGTCGGTGACGCTCCACCCCGGGCCGAGCGGCCAGGGGAGGTACGTCGGGAACGAGGCGGCGCGACCGAGATGGGCGGCGAAGTCGTCGTACGACGCCGCGTCGGGCCGCCACAGCGGGACCACCACCCCGTGCTCGGGGCAGGTCCACCCGCGGCCGACGGCCTCGGCGTCGATCTCGGCCACCGGCGCCGCGCAGTGGGGGCAGCCGACGCTCAGAGACATGCGTCACACCGTTGTGGGATTCGGCCTGCGCGTCAAGCCGACACCCCTGCCCCGGATGGCCGGCCGGTCCGCACGTCGCGCCCCGGGGACAGGCTCAGGCGTTCCACCGCAGCACCACCGGCGTCTCCCGCTCGTAGCCGAGCACCGAGAGCGTCGCCGTGTCGAGGCGCAGCAGCCGTCCGTCCTCGGGCGGCAGGCCCAACCACCGCGCCGCGAGCACGCGCAGCGAGTGGCCGTGGGCGAACGCGAGGGTCCGCCCGCCGACCTCGCGGGCCCGGCCCACGACCCGGTCGAGCCGGGCGGCGACCTCGGCGCCGGTCTCGCCCCCCGGGGACTCACCGGTCCAGATGGTCCACCCGGGCACGGACTCGCGGATCTGCGCGTTCGTCAGCCCCTCGTAGTCGCCGTACGCCCACTCGGCGAGGTCGTCGGTGACTTCGGCGTCGGGGAATCCGGCGAGCTCGGCGGTGTGCCGGGCTCGCCGTCGTGGGCTGGTCAGCACCAACCGGAAGTCCACGTCGGCGAGCCGGGCACCGAGCGCGACGGCCGTCTCCTCGCCGTCGGGCAGCAGCGGCAGGTCGGTGATCGACGTGTGCCGACCCGCCGTGCTCCACTCGGTCGCACCGTGCCGGACCAGCCACAACTCCGTATCGCTCATGGCGACAGCCTGCCAGCGCGCCGCCTCGGCGGAACCGCACGCCCGCCGATACCGTCGGATCACCATGAAGATCCTGCTCCGTGCCGCCGCCGCGGCCGTCGCCCTCGCCGCGCTTGCCGGCTGCGGCGACGACACCCCGACCGCCGAGGACCCCGAGCGCACGCCGCCCGCCTCGAGCGAGTCGTCCGACCCGACCGACGCGGGTGACTCGCCGACGGTCGGCAGCTACCCAGAGCTGGAGGCCACGGACTACACGTTCGTGCTGGAGCAGATCTGCTTCTGCCCGATCGCCGGGCCGGTCGAGGTCACCGTCGAGGACGGCGAGGTCACGTCCGCGGTGTTCGCGAAGGGCGGCCGCGGGATCGAGAAGGGCGCCGAGGCGCCGGACTACCTCCGACTCACGATCAACGACGTGATCGCCAAGGCCAACGACACCGACGCGGACCAGGTCGACGTCACCTGGCCCGAGGGGCAGGACTGGCCGAGCTCGGTGGCCGTCGACAAGGTCGAGCTCGCCACGGACGACGAGGTCACCTACGTCATCCGCGACGTCTCGCTCAGCGAGGGATGAGCGCCCAGCAGTCGAGGTCGAGGAGCACTCCCTCGGCGTACTTCCCCTCGGGGTTGCGCAGCGTCATCGACTCGTCGCGGCCCTTGGTGGCGACGAGGCGCAGCCGCAGCGCGCCGACGCTGTCGCTGATCTCGGCCGTGTCGAGAACCTCCGACCACGCGTAGACGGTGTCGCCGGCGAACGCCGGGGCGACGTGGGAGCCGCCGTTGATCGCGGCGATCAGCTGGGCGTTGGCGAGACCGTTGAACGACAGCGCCCGCGCCATCGAGATCACGTGACCGCCGTAGATCAGCCGGTTGCCGTCGGGGCGGGCCTCGGTGTTGAAGTGGACCTTGGCGGTGTTCTGCCACAGCCGGGTGGCCAGCATGTGCTCCGGGTCGGTCAGCGTGACGCCGTCGACGTGGTCGATCAGCTCGCCGACCTCGTAGTCGCCGAACCGGTGCGGCTCGCCCGCGGCAGCGAAGTCGTACGACGAGAAGTCGAGGCCGGCGGGGATCACCAGGTCCTCGGGGGCCAGCGCCTTCTTCAGCTCGGGGAGCACCGTCTCGGGCGCGGCAGCGTCCTCGTCGGACACCGTGCGCTTGTGCACCATCACCCAGCGGCACCAGTCCAGCGCGACCTCGCCCCGCTGGTTGGAGGCCGTGGACCGGACGTAGACGACCCCGGACCTGCCGTTGGAGTTCTGCTTGAGACCGATCACCTCGGACCTCGTCGACAGGGTGTCGCCCGGGTGGACCGGCTGGTGGAAGCGGAGCTCGGCGTAGCCGAGGTTGGCCACCGCGTTGAGCGAGATGTCGGGGACGGTCTTGCCGAACGCGATGTGGAACGCGATCAGCTCCTCGACGGGGTGCGGGTCCAGCCCGACGGATGCGGCGAAGGCCGCGGACGACGGGACGGCGAACCGCGTGGGGTAGAGGGCGCCGTACAGCGCCCGGTCACCCTCGGTGACCGTCCGCGGCGTGGCGTGCTCGATCACCTGGCCGACGGTGAAGTCCTCGAAGAAGTTGCCCGCGTTCGTCTTGCTCACGGGCGGACATTCTGCCGGTCAGGTCCGTGGGTCGGTCACGAGCCCCCGCCGCCGGCCTTGCGGCGGTGCATCTTCGGCGCGCCCCCGACGACCTCGGACCCGTGCGCCTTCTCGGGGACCGGGCCGTCGGAGTGGACGCCCTGCTCACGGTTGTTCTTGCGGTCGAGCGCGGCCCGCATCTTCGCCTTGAGGTCCTCGTTGGGGTCCTGCTCAGCCATCGCTGCTCTCCTCGCATGTGGTCGCCGGTCGGGTGCCCACCCTCGCACGGGGGTCGAAGGAGGGGAAGCGGGTTACGACCCCTCGGGGGTGGCGTCCTTGGTGTCCCGACGGCTCCTGCCGAACGGGTTCGGACCGTGGCCGACCTCGAGCTTCGCCCGCAGCGTCTCCAGCAGCGCCTCGTCGCAGCCGCCGACGACGAACTCCGCGAAGCCCTTCAGCGCCGCGTCGGAGGCGGCCTGGTCGTCTCCGGTGATGACCTCGTAGCGGGTCTCGTGGACCCGGTCCGGCCGCGTCGAGCGCAGGTGGTCCTGGATCTCGATGACCCGCCTGATCGCAGCCATCGCCTCGTCCTCGTCCTGGCGCTGCCAGAACCCGGAGCCGAGGACCTGCGCGACGTCGCGGGTGTTGAGGACGTACTTCGCGTCCGGGCAGACCTCCTCGAACCAGGCGAAGAACGGCTCGGTCTCCTCCGGCGCGATCTGGTGCCAGTCGACCTCCTTGAACCCGATCCGGTCGAAGTCCTTGTCCTCCTCGGAGCCGAGGATGCCGCCGACGACCAGCCTGTGGGCGCTCCGGACGAACCGGGCGCGGGTCAGCGCGTTGATGCCGAAGAAGGCGTTCGTCGGCTTGCGCGCGGGCGGCCCCTTGCGCTTCTGGCGGATGACGTCGGCGGCCTGCCAGGCACGGAACAGGTGCTGCACGTAGAGGCCGTTCTCACCGCGGACCAGCGTCCTCGGCATCGAGTTCAGCATGCCCTGCACGAGGGTCGAGCCGGACCGGCCGTAGGTCACGACGAAGACGTACTCCACGCGTCGATCCTTCCACAGAGGGGCCACAGCAGAGGGGCCACAGCGCTCGGCTCTAGAGAGCGCCGAGCAGGCGCTGCGGGATCCGGGTGAACGGCTGGTTCGTCAGGGCGGCGATCTGGCCCTGCTTCGGAGTCCGGTGCCGTCCGTTGAGGAAGATCACCATCTCGTCGAGGTGAGCGGTCGCCGGGTCGAACTCCGGTACGACGCCCGGGTCGACGTCCGCGACGACCTGGTCGAAGATCGCGAGCAGCTGGTCCGCCTCCTTGCCCCAGCTGGCCTCCTCGGCGCGACCGTCGGCCTTGCTGACCTCGTTGCGCAGCCGAGCGACCTCGGCCAGCCGGTCGCGGTCGGCGAACTTGAGGTGGAGCATGAACAGCTCCGGGTCGATCGTGTACGGCGCCTTCAGCCCGTGCGACGACACCGCCCAGCCCGCGTTGACCCGCTTGATCGACGGCTTGCACATGAGCGGGGTGAACTTGGCGAAGCTGCGCTGCTCGAGCAACGGCCGGCTCAGGTCGAGCGGATCGGGCTCGGCGCTCGGGACGTGCACCACGTTGAGGCCCATCGCGCCGAGCGCCTCCGGCCGGCCGCGGTCCTCGAGCAGGTCCGGCAGGGTCGGGTAGACGGCCGGGTCGGTGACGAGGAACTCGTCGACGTCGACGAAGACCACGTAGTCGTACGCCGCCAGCAGTCCCGACGCGATGCCGTTCATCAGCCGCATCCGCACCGGCTCGAACGCGAGCCCGCCCTGGAGGTGCGGCACCCGGTGCACGGTGCAGCCGAGGTCGTCGGTCGAGCCGTCGACGGAGTTGTCGTCGAGCACCACCAGGTTGTCGATGCCGACGTGGCGCGCGTAGTGAGCCACCCACAACGGCAGCAGCCCGCCCTCGTCGCGCGCCATGGTGATCACCGCGACCTCCGGCTTGCCGGACGTCGCCCCGCCACCGGAGGTCTGCCCGTCATCGGTGGTCGAGCCTGTCGGGACCATCCCCGGACTCCTCTCGCGCCGCTCGTGTGCGGACGAGAGTCTGGCACGCTTGCGGACGTGAGCAATCAACAGGGACGCCGCCCGCTGTGGATGCACGTCGGCTGCAGCAAGACCGGCACCTCCTCGCTCCAGGCCGGGTTGTGGATGTCGGTCGAGGCCCTCGCCGCCGAGGGCGTCGGACTGCCGTACGTCGGCCGGCCCGCTCACGTCAACGGGCTCCTGCGGCCGCTCGGCTGGCGCGCGGTCGAGGGGTTCGCCGGCGAGCACCGCCCGAAGGCGCTCGCGAAGGTGGGCGCGACGCTCCGTGACACGGCCGGCGACCGGCTCCTGGTGAGCAACGAGGACCTCGCCGAGGTCCGTCCCGAGGACGTCGACGCCATCGCCGCGCGGTGCGACGAGGCCGGCGTCGACCTGCACCTGGTCCTGACGGTCCGGGACTGGGCGCAGCAGCTGCCGTCGGACTACCAGCAGTTCCTCAAGCACCGGATGGCGGACCGCTACCCCGACTTCCTCGGTGACGTGCGCGAGCGACGCGGGGCCTGGGCCCACCACTTCTGGCGCCGCCAGGACCCGGTGGACATCCTCGACCGCTGGGACGGGGCGGTCGATGCTGCGCGGACGCACGTGATCGTCGTGCCGTCGTACTCCCAGGACCCGGAGGGCGTCTTCGACCTGATGGGCGAGGTCGTCGGGTTCGACCCCGCCGCCGTCAGCCGGCCGCAGGGATCGGTGAACGCCTCGTTCGGCGTGGTCGAGTCGGAGGTGTTCCGGCGGGTCAACGCCGCGCTGGGCGACCGCCTCCCCGACTACAGGCGTGACTATGCCGAGGCGGTCCGCTGGCCGTTCGTCCGCGGCGTCCTGGCCCGCAGTGCCAGTCCCAAGCTCACCCTGCCGCCCGACCACCTCGGCTGGGTCCAGGACCTCGCCCGGCAGACGGTCGCCACGATCCGCGAGCGCGGCTACCCGGTCCACGGCGACCTCGACGCGCTGGTCCCGGGCGACGACAGCGCGCGCCCGCTTCCGGCGTACGACGAGGCCGCCGTGGCTGAGGCGTCGATCACAGCCCTGGCCAACTACGCCGCTCGGCGACCGCCCTCCTGACGTCTCGCGGACGTCTCGCGGTCGGGCCGATGACCGGCGATCCGACGATCCGGCATTAGAGTCGGATGGCCCATGAAGTGTGGCCCATGAATCGTTGCCCAGCCCCTGCCGGAGCGACCGAGTACATCGAAAGAAGGGGAACCGATGCCGCGCCTGTGTGAGACCGATGGCCTGACCGAGGACCAGACCGAGATCCTCAAGGCCGTCCGGGTGTTCGTCGACGAGCAGATCATCCCGGTCGCCCAGGAGCTCGAGCACTCCGACACCTATCCGACCGACATCGTCGAGGGCCTCAAGGAGCTCGGCGTGTTCGGCCTGATGATCCCCGAGGAGTACGGCGGCCTCGGCGAGTCGCTGCTCACCTACGCGCTGTGCGTCGAGGAGATCGCCCGCGGCTGGATGAGCGTCTCCGGCGTCATCAACACCCACTTCATCGTGGCCTACATGGTGATGCAGCACGGCACCGAGGAGCAGAAGCAGAAGTACCTGCCCCAGATGGCTACCGGCGAGATGCGCGGCGCGTTCTCGATGTCCGAGCCCGGCCTCGGCTCCGACGTCTCCGCCGTCTCCACCAAGGCCGTCAAGCAGGACGACGGCTCGTACGCGATCACCGGCTCGAAGATGTGGCTGACCAACGGCGCCGAGTCCCGCCTGGTCGCGACCCTGTGCAAGACCGACGACGGCAACGAGTCGGTCTACAAGAACATGACGACCTTCCTCATCGAGAAGGAAGCCGGGTTCGGCGAGACCGCCCCGGGCCTCACCATCCCGGGCAAGATCGACAAGATGGGCTACAAGGGCGTCGAGACCACCGAGATGGTCCTCGAGGGCCACGTGGTCCGTGCCGACCAGGTCCTCGGCGGCGAGACCGGCAAGGGCTTCTACCAGATGATGGACGGGGTCGAGGTCGGCCGTGTCAACGTCGCCGCCCGCGCCTGCGGCCTCGCCTGGCGGGGCTTCGAGCTCGGTGTCGCCTACGCCCAGCAGCGCCACACCTTCGGCAAGCCGATCGCCGCGCACCAGGCGATCCTCTTCCGCATCGCCGAGATGGCCACCAAGGTCGAGGTCGCCCACACGATGATGGTCAAGGCCGCCCGGATGAAGGACAGCGGCCAGCGGATGGACGTCGAGGCCGGCATGGCCAAGATGGTCGCCTCGGAGTACGCCCACGAGGTCGTCGAGGACTCCTTCCGGATCCACGGTGGCTACGGCTACTCCAAGGAGTACGAGATCGAGCGCCTCTACCGCGAGGTCGCGTTCATGCTCATCGGCGAGGGCACCTCCGACATCCAGAAGATGATCATCGGCCGCGCCATGCTCGACGACTACAAGCTCAAGGGCTGACCCGCCCAGCAGTACAGAGCCGGTGACCCGCGCGGGTCACCGGCTCTGTGCGTCTCGACCGATAACCTCGACCCGTGAGCGTCGCGCCGACCCGTGTCTATGCCGCCAGGCTGGTGGGGCTGCCGATCTTCGACCCGCAGGGCGACCAGGTCGGCAAGGTCCGCGACCTCGTCGTCTCGATGCGGATCGAGGGAGCGCAGCCGCGGGTGCTGGGGATGGTCGCCGAGGTGTTCGGGCGCCGACGGGTGTTCCTGCCGATGACGCGCGTGACGACCATCGACAGCGGTCAGGTCTACACGACCGGCCTGCTCAACATGCGCCGGTTCGAGCAGCGGTCGACCGAGACCCTGGTGATGGGTCAGATGCTCGACCGCACGGTGACGGTGAAGAGCAGCGGCATCAGCGGCACCGTCTACGACGTGGCGATGGAGCGGGCTCGCACCCGCGACTGGGTGCTCAGCCGGGTCGCGATCCGCGAGCCCAACAAGGGCCTGCGCCGGCGCGGCCAGACCCACGTCGTCGAGTGGGACGACGTCGTCGGGCTCGCCCGTGAGGACGATCGGCAGGGCGCGACGCACCTGGTCGCCGCCATCAACGAGATGCGCCCGGCCGACGCGGCCAGCATGCTGCACGACCTGCCGTTCGAGCGTCGCAACGCGGTCGCGATGGCGCTCGACGACGAGCGGCTCGCCGACGTGCTCGAGGAGCTGCCGGAGGAGGACCAGGTCGGCATCCTCGAGCGGCTCGACTCCGAGCGGGCCGCCGACGTGCTCGAGGAGATGTCTGCCGACGACGCGGCCGACCTGATCGCCGACCTGCCCCCGGAGACCGCCGAGATCCTCCTCCAGCTGATGGAGCCGGAGGAGGCCGAGGACGTCCGCAGGTTGATGAAGTACGTCGAGAACACCGCCGGCGGCATGATGACGCCAGAGCCGGTGATCCTCGGCCCCGACGCCACCGTCGCCGACGCCCTCGCCCACGTCCGCAACCCCGAGCTGACGCCGGCGCTCGCGTCACTGGTCTACGTCTGCCGCCAGCCGCTGGAGTGCCCCACCGGCAAGCTCCTGGGCCTGGCCCACATCCAGCGCCTGCTGCGTGAGCCGCCGTCGACGCTGGTCGCCGGCGTGCTCGACGACGAGCTCGAGGTGCTCCGGCCCGAGGCCACGATCGACGAGGTCGCGGCGCACCTGGCGACCTACAACCTGGTCGCGGCGCCCGTCGTCGACGAGAACCGCCGGCTGCTCGGCGCCGTGACCGTCGACGACCTGCTCGACCACATGCTGCCGGACAACTGGCGCGAGCGAGCGGCGGAGCGCCGTGGCTGAGCGGCTGCGCCGCGCGGAGCGGCTCGACACCCCGCAGTCGCTGCGTCGCCAGATCACCTGGCGCCCGTCGTACGACACCGACGCGGTCGGGGTCTTCGCCGAGCGGTTCGCCCGGTTCATGGGCACCGCGAAGTTCCTGATGTGGATGACGATCTTCGTCATCACCTGGGTGCTGTGGAACTTCCTGGCGCCCGACGACCTGCGGTTCGACGAGTACCCGCTCATCTTCCTGACCCTGATGCTGAGCCTGCAGGCGTCGTACGCCGCACCGCTGATCCTGCTCGCGCAGAACCGCCAGGAGGACCGGGACCGGGTGATCGCGAGCCAGGATCGCGACGCGGCGTCCCGGGCGCACGCCGACATGGAGTTCCTCGCGCGCGAGGTCGCTTCGCTGCGGCTGTCGATGGGCGAGGTCGCGACCCGCGACTACCTGCGCTCGGAGCTGCGGGCCCTGCTGGCCGAGCTCGACGAGCGCGACTCCGGGGCGGCGCCCGAGGGTGGGGCGTCTCACGGGGGCCGCGAGTAACGATCGGTAGCCGTCGCTCCGTAGACTCGTCGCGATGAGTACGACGTCTGCCCTGCCCACGCTCGACCAGGTGAACGCAGCCCTGGCGACTGTCAACGACCCCGAGATCAAGCGCCCCATCACCGACCTCGGGATGGTCGACACGGTGTCGATCGAGGATGACGGCGTCGTGAAGGTGCGGGTCCTGCTCACCATCGCCGGGTGCCCGCTCAAGGACACGATCAACCGCGACGTGACCGCGGCCGTCGGCGCCCTCGACGGCGTGACCCGGGTCGACCTCGACCTCGGCGTGATGACGTCGGACCAGCGCGGCACGCTCCACGAGCAGCTCCGTGGCGGCCAGGCGCAGCGCGAGATCCCGTTCGCCCAGCCCGGCTCCCTGACGAAGGTGTTCGCCATCGCCAGCGGCAAGGGCGGCGTCGGCAAGTCGTCGATCACGGTCAACCTGGCTCTCTCGCTGGCCGCCGCCGGCCGCAAGGTCGGTGTGGTCGACGCCGACATCTACGGACACTCCGTGCCCGCCATGCTCGGTGTCGCCGACGCGCGACCGACCCAGGTCGAGGACCTGATCATGCCGGTCCCGACCGCCAGCGGCGTCTCGGTCATCTCGGTCGGCATGCTCAAGCCGCGTCGCGACCAGGTCATCGCGTGGCGGGGGCCGATGCTCGACCGGGCGCTCGTGCAGATGCTGTCCGACGTCTACTGGGGCGACCTCGACGTCCTGCTCCTCGACCTGCCGCCGGGCACGGGCGACATCGCGATCTCGCTCGGCCAGCACCTCCCCGGCGCCGAGGTGGTCGTCGTGACCACCCCGCAGGAGGCTGCCGCCGAGGTGGCCGAGCGTGCGGGCACGATGGCCTCGATGATGCACCAGCGGGTCGTCGGCGTCATCGAGAACATGAGCTACCTCGCGTGCCCCCACTGCGCGGAGGAGGGCAAGGACCACCGGTTCGACGTCTTCGGCTCCGGCGGCGGCGAGCGCGTCGCGACGACGCTCTCCCAGCGGTTCGGGTACGACGTGCCCCTGCTCGGTACCGTCCCGCTCGACATGTCGCTCCGCGAGGGCGGCGACGACGGCAAGCCCGTCGTCGACTCCAACCCCACCTCGCCGGCCGCCATCGCGCTGACCGCCATCGCCGACCGGCTCGACGGCCGCAGCCGCGGCCTGGCCGGGCTGCAGCTGGGCCTCACCCCGAGCAACAAGTTCTGACCGGGTAGCGCGGACAGCGGGGGAAGGACCTCATGTTCGGGATCGGGTTCGGTGAGCTCGTCGTCATCGCGTTCCTCGCCGTCCTCGTCTTCGGTCCCGACAAGCTGCCGGAGCTCGCCAAGCAGGCGGGTCAGCTCGTGCGCACGCTGCGCACCTTCGCCACCAACGCCCGCGACGAGCTGCGCACCGAGCTCGGTCCCGAGTTCGCCGACCTCGAGCTGACCGACCTCGACCCCCGGGTGATCGTGCGCAAGCACATCGCCGAGGCGCTGGCCGATGAGGACGACGACGCCGACGCCGGCACGCGCGCCCAGCGGGAGCGCCGGACGCTCGAGGCGGGCGAGCGTCCGCCGTACGACCTCGAGGCGACGTAGGACGGCGTAAAGCGGCCCAGGGCGCCCCAGGGACGGCGGTGGGGGCTAGGCCCGCGACTGAGCGGCTGCGAGCGCCGCGAACGGCACGAGGATCATCCGGCGGTCGTCTCCCTCGACGAGCTCGCAGAAGTCCGCGCCGACTCGGCGCAGGTTGCCCTCGTGGCGGGACCCGTCGCGCAGGTGCAGGAGGCACCGTTCGCCGGCCTCGGCGATCCGGCGCAGGGCGGAGCCGAGTCCGAGTCGCGTGAGCGGCGACCAGGCGACCTCCGGGATGGACCGCACCGAGGCTTGCTCGACCGTGGTGAGGGCGTCCGAGCTCACGACCCAGTCGTGCTGACCGGCCGACAGGAGCAGCCAGTCGCCGGCGACCCGGTCGACGGTGCCCGTCAGGGTGCCGACCCCGGCGATGCTGAGCGTGAGCTCGGTGCCCGCAGAGGCCATCAGCCGGCTGGCGAGGGTGACGGTCTGGTACTCCGCCCGGCTCCGGTCGGCGTGCTCGGCGCCCCGCTCGGCGGCTGCGAGCGCACCGGCCTGGCCCTCGAGATCGTCGAAGAGCGCGAAGAGATCGTCCTCCCAACCCATGGCCCCACCTCATCACATCGGGGCTGTGGAAAGCATGTTGACGCCCCCCGTGAACGCAATCAGACTGAAGCAAACACAAGCAAACTAAAGGTTCTCGGGATGTGCGTGTCATCACCTACCACTGCGGTCCGGATCCGGAGCGTCACGCTCTGGTGCGCGACGACCGCAGCCGCCACGGGCGTCTGCCTGGTCACCCTCCCGACCCTTGCCCACAGCGGCGACCTGGTCGCGAACGGGCCGCAGTTCGGCGAGGTCCTCGTCACCGTCTGCTCCGCGGCGATGGCCGTCGCGGCAGGCTGGCTGTGGGCGATCACCACCGACGTCGTCGTCCAGGTGCTCCGCGACGGACGGCACGACCGCGGCGTCGCCGTACGGCGAGCGGGTGCTGTGCGGGCCGCCCTCCTCGTCGTGTGCGGGGTGGTCGCCCTCAGCGCCCCGGCAGCCGCCGACGACCGGCCCCCGGTCAGCCCGCCGTCCCTCTCCGGCCTCCCGCTCCCGGACCGCGCCACGAGCGACGCGCCGACGCCTGGTCCCGCGGGAGGCGAGACGCGCCAGGTGCGCGTCCGCCCCGGCGACTCGTTGTGGTCGATCGCGGAGCAGCGGCTCGGACCGCGCGCGAGCGTCGTCGAGATCGTCGACTACTGGCACCGGATCCATGACCGCAACGCCGACGTCATCGGCCCCGACCCGGACCTGATCCTCCCCGGGCAGCTCCTGGAGCTGCCACCCCCCGGCTGAACCAGGCCGCACCGCCACCAACCGTCACCGTGTCCGCTCGAGGAGCACCACAATGACCACCACCCTGCACCCGCTCATGGGCGTCCGGCTCCCCGTGCCGGTCGCCGCCACCCAGGGCACGCTCGCGCTCGCCCTGCTCCCCCGCAGCGAGCCGCCGATCCCCGAGGGCGAGGCCCACACCGGCGCCACCGTCGTGGCGATCGACCGCCGGCAGCGCGCCGTCGTCGAGGAGTGGACGCGCCGCTTCGCCCAGGCCGCCGTCGAGATCGTCGGCGGCGACCGCCCGGTCTCGCAGCTCCTCCGGTGGACCCTGCCCGAGGTCTACGACGACCTCCGGCGCCGGGCCCTGCTGGTCGCCCGCGCGGGAGGCCACCAACCCGGCCTGGCCCGCGTCCAGCCCGTGCGTCCCCGGGTGCTGAGCGTCCACACCTGCTTCGTGCGGCCCGACGCGGTCGAGGCGGCCGTCCACGTGCGGTACGGCGCCCGCTCCCGCGCCCTCGCCGCCCGGTTCGAGCGGATCGAGCAGCGCTGGATCTGCTCCGCCCTCGACTTTTCCTGAGCAGCCGGGCGCGAGGAACGACGACGCGGGCCGTCGTCAAGATGCGACCGATCAGCAGATCCGGTCGCCAAGGGCGCCCCCAGGCGGCTCCCGTTGTGTGGCAGAGCCCCGGACAGCGCTTGCGGGACACGATCGCACCGGCACAGCCGATGATCAGCGGCGTTCCCTTGCGAGGTTCGGCTTGCGGGACGATTTGATGCAGCCGACGCGAAGCCCGCTGCCTTTCGCCCACCTAGACGCAGTGCACAGCGCCCGGAATGAACCGGCGTTGAGCTGGGACGTGTCGTGCCACGTCTCTGCCCGTTACCCTCTTTACATGGGCATCCTTACCGCTGAAAGCGTGTCGCTGCGCGCGGCGATCGCCGCTCATCGCGGTGGCGTTGAGGACGTCTTGCGCCGGTACCACGCCGCAAACCCACGGCTGTTCGGCTCCGTTGCCAGGGGCGAGGCCACAGCCGACAGCGACATCGACCTCTTGGTGGAGCTCCTGCCGGGCGGCGGCAATGAGTTGTTGCGCGTCGCGGGCATAGCCGAGGAGCTGAGCCAACTCTTGGGC
>Ga0164290_1000534_pt1 | contig 116003 bp, 90 predicted proteins | sample Micstemetagenome_FD_108782 | JGI IMG/M metagenome (GOLD analysis project Ga0164290, IMG submission 108782) | Contaminated culture microbial community from soil near Moab, Utah, USA - Microcoleus steenstrupii SON62 (Illumina Assembly) | ecosystem: Environmental > Terrestrial > Soil > Soil crust...
ATTCGAAAAGAACGCGGTAAGGCACCAGAGCCCGTCCGCTCGTCGGTCAACTGGGGCGCTCTTCGCCACGACCGCCGGACCCGGCTGGTCATCGGTGGCCTGCTCATTCTCCTGGGCGGCAGCATGCTGCTGGCGTTCGTGTCCTATTTGCTGACCGGCCTCAGCGACCAGAGCGTGCTTGATACCGCCCTGTCGGCGCCGCTGAAGGAAACCGGACGGGAAACCAGCAACTGGATGGGCCTGGCCGGGGCCTTTGTGGCGCACGTCTTTATCTTCCGCTGGTTCGGGGTGGCGGCCCTGGGCCTGCCCGTGGTCCTGTTTCTGGCCGGCTGGAAGCTCACCTTCGGCCGGGAACTTCTGCCGCTGGGCCGGGCCACCCGGGGCATCCTCTTCTACATGGTCTTCTTCAGCCTCGTGGCGGGGTATGTGGTCAGGTCCACCGGACCAATCGACGGCGGGAGCATCTGGTGCGGGGGCGTAGGCTACGAGTTGAATGTGCTGCTCCATAGCCTTATTGGCTGGGGCGGCATTGCGGTTTACGGCTTTGCGCTCTTCCTGTTTGTGATTTTCTTCCACGGCATGACCACCCTGCCGAGCCTTTCCCGGACGACGGAAGATACCGAAGAAGAACCGGAACCAGAGGAAGAACCTGAGGCGGTCGCACCCGTTCGGCCCCGTCCGGCCCCCGAACCAGATCCCGAGCCGGTGCCGGTAACCGCTCAGCCGGTCGTGCTGCCCGTCATGTCGGTCCCCGAACCCACCCCGCCGTCCCGGCCGGAGAAACCGGTGGAAGTACCCCTGGCCCCGGCCAGCAAACTGACGCTGACCGTCGAGAACGCACCCGCCATCGCACAACCGGTGGCTGAACCGTATGCGGGGCCGACGGACGAAGTGGATGAAGACGCGCTGAAGAACCACGGGCTCTATGACCCGACCCTCGACCTGCCGCGGTACCAGTTTCCCGAGATGGACCTGCTGACGGAATATCCCGAAAACCAGCAGGCCAAGGTCACGGCCGAAGAACTGGAGGCCAATAAGGACCGGATCGTCGCGACCCTCCAGCACTACGGCATTACCATCGACCAGATCAAGGCGACCATCGGCCCGACCGTCACGCTTTACGAAATCATTCCGGCGGCGGGCGTGCGGATTTCCAAGATCAAAAGCCTGGAAGACGATATCGCCCTGAGCCTGGCCGCACTCGGCATCCGGATTATCGCGCCCATGCCGGGGAAAGGTACCATCGGGATCGAGGTGCCGAACAAAAACCGGGAAATGGTGTCGATGCGCTCGGTCATGTCGAGCGAGAAGTTCGCGCGAACGAGCTTTGAGTTGCCCGTGATCATGGGCAAGACCATTTCGAACGAAATCCTGGTGGCCGACCTGGCCAAGATGCCGCACCTGCTGATGGCCGGGGCAACCGGGCAGGGGAAATCCGTGGGGCTGAACGTGCTGCTGACCTCGCTGATCTACAAAAAGCACCCCTCGCAGCTCAAACTGGTGCTGGTCGATCCCAAAAAGGTCGAACTTACGCTCTACAACAAGCTCGAACGGCACTTCCTGGCCATGCTGCCGGGCAGCAACGAGGCGATCATTACCGATACGAAGAAGGTCGTCAACACGCTCAATTCGCTTTGTATCGAAATGGATAACCGGTACAACCTGCTCAAAGACGCGGGCTGCCGGAACCTGAAGGAATACAACGCCAAGTTCGTCCAGCGGCGGCTGAACCCCGAGAAGGGGCACCGGTTCCTGCCGTACATCGTGCTGGTCATCGACGAATTGGCGGATTTGATGATGACCGCCGGGAAGGAGGTCGAGCAGCCCATCGCCCGTCTGGCGCAGCTGGCCCGGGCCATCGGTATCCACCTGGTAGTGGCCACGCAGCGGCCTTCAGTGAACGTCATTACGGGTCTGATTAAAGCCAACTTCCCGGCCCGGCTCTCGTTTAAGGTAACGTCCAAAATCGACTCCCGGACCATCCTCGATACGGGTGGGGCCGAACAACTCGTTGGGATGGGGGACATGCTCTTTTCGTCCAATTCGGACATCATCCGCCTGCAGTGTCCGTTCGTCGATACGAACGAAATCGAAGAGATCTGCGATTTTGTCGGCAACCAGCGCGGCTACGACGGCGCCTACGCCCTGCCGGAATTTGAAGGCGACGAAGGCGGCCAGGGTGAGGAAAAGGACGTCGACCTGGAGAACCGCGACCCGATGTTCGACGAAGCGGCCCGCCTGGTGGTGATTCACCAGCAGGGCAGTACCTCCCTCATCCAGCGGCGTCTGAAGCTGGGTTACAACCGCGCCGGCCGCCTCATCGACCAGCTCGAAGCCGCCGGCATCGTCGGCCCCTTCGAAGGCAGCAAAGCCCGGGAGGTGCTGATTCAGGACCCGCAGGTGCTGGAGGAGCGGTTGAAGGGACTGTAGGGAGTCGCGGTCCGCCGCTGCGGTCAGTCATCAGTCTGTCAGTCATCAGTCATCAGTCGGCTTCGCCCTCTAGCTGGCTACATGGCGAAGCCGACTGATGACTGATGACTGACAGACTGATGACTCCCTTAAACTTTTCCCCCCAACTATTGTCTTACAACCGCCAGCGAACGAATTTTGCGGGCTATTGATGGGTAAACTACTGACGATTAATATCCTTTGAGCATGAAGAAATTTGCCTTGTTGTGGGTGCTGATGGCCGGGCTGGTGCCGGCTGCGTCCGCGCAGAAAGACAAGCGGGCGGCAGCGATCCTGGACGCCATGGCCAAGAAATTCAAAGCAATGAGCGCCTACAGCGCGGCCTTTACCTATACGCCCGATGGCGGGGGCGAATCGTTCAAGGGCGATGTCACCGTCAAGGGAACCAAATTCCGGCTGAAACTGGCCGGTCAGGAAGTGTTCAACGACGGTAAAACGCTGTCGACCTACGTGAAGGAAACCAACGAGGTCAACGTCCAGGATTTTGACGCGGCGGCTACGGGTGACATCAACCCGGCCAAGATTTATACCATCTACCAGAAAGGCTACAACTACCGCTACCTGGGCGAGCAGAAACAGGGCGGCCAGGCTATAGACGTGGTGGAACTGACGCCGGAGAAAAAGAACACCCAGGTGGTGAACGTGCAGATTGCCGTCAACAAGAAGGATAATTCGATCCGGAGCTGGAAGATTACCGACAAAACCGGCAAAGTCACCAGCTACCGCATCGACCGCTTCACGCCGAACGTGGGCGTCAACGACGCCTTCTTCACCTTCGATAAGTCGAAGTATCCGGGGGTTGAGGTGGTGGATTTGCGGTAGGAATAGACCTGAAGTAACAGAGGTTCAGCGTGGCAAAGTGTTTCCCTGGCGGAGCACTTTGCCACGCTGAACCTCTGTTACTTTGCTACCTCACTTTGCGCATCAAACGAAAACGGATTCCCCCGTTCCTCTTTTTTCCGCAGGCCGAAGTTGTAGCGCAGGGTCAGGCCGAAGCGGCGGGTGTCGTTGCGGCGGAGGCCGTTGGCGGTGATGGTGCCCTGCTGGATGTTGAAACGGTAGTAGTTGGTAAAAAAGAGATCGTTCGCCGTCAGCGTAACCAGCAGTTTATCCTTCATAAATTTGCGGTTCAGGCTCAGGTTGAGTGCCCCAAAATTGCTCAGTTCGTAGAACTGCAGCTGGCCGTTGGTGCGCCAGAACCCGTTCATTGTGAAGGTGGAGCGGCGGTCGATCTTGAACTGGTGAAAGGTAAAGAAGGTCCAGCTGCCCCGGCTGAAATTCAGCGGACGCCCTTCGTAGAAGCCTTCGTAGTCGTTGTGGTTGTACTGCGACCCGACCACGAAGAAGTACCGTCCGACGGGCGGAATGCCCACCAGCAGCCGAAAATAGGTTTCCCGGTTGGTACCCAGGTTGTCGTAGGTGCGGAAAGCCACGCTGCGGTCGGCCGGGTCCTGGTAGATGACATTCGTGAAAATATCCCGGGTATAGTTCCGGCCGATAGCGAACAGCGGCCGGTCCTCGACGCTGATGTTGGCCTCAAACGTCTCCGTAAACTGCGGCCTCAGGGCCGGATTACCCGTTTCGAACAGGTACTGGTCCACGAAGCGCGGAAAGGGGTTCAGGTATTCGTACACCGGCCGGGTAATGGACCGGCGGTAAATCAGGTAACTTTTCAGCTCAAAACTGGCAATCTTGGCCACCCGGCGGCTGAGGTAGACGTACGGAAACAGGTCCGTGCGCCGGAGCCGGAAGCTCGTATCGCTCGGTACGCGCTGGCGGCCGTCCATGTTGGTATTCTCCAGCCGAACACCCCCTTTCAGCACAATGGAGCCGAAGGTCTGGGAGCCCTGCAGGTAGAGGGCGTTGATGTTCTCCCGGTAGTCAAAGGTGTTGGTCCGGAAGCGGTCCGGCCGGCGCAGGTCGCCGATCTGCTCAAAGTACGCCGTCTGGCTCCGAAACTGCTGGTAAGTACTCTTCCAGCCCGCTTCCAGCGTAAAGTTTTTCCCCAGTTTCTGCCGGTAGTCGAGCTGGCCGCTGTAGAGATGGCGGTCGTTGCGGATTCTACCGTCGCCGCCGGTCTGGGGCCGCACGGGCTTGAGGAAGTCGGTGCTAAAGAGCTGGTCGGTGCGGTTGCCAATGTAGTTATACGACCAGATCGTTGTCACCTCCGAGCCCAGCGTATCGAGTTTGTAGCGCGTCGACAGATCCTGGCTGAAGGAGCGGTTGCGCCCCTCGTTGGCGACAGCATTCAGGTTGTCGGTAATCAGGGCGCCGGTGCTGATCCGGCGGATGATATTTTCGTTTTCGGACGAAGACCGGACGTCGTTGAGGCTCAGCCTCCCGTCGAAGTTCAGCTCCCACTTGGCCGAAGGCGTAAAGCCCAGGCCGTAGCCGGTATAGAAGGTGCTGGCGGGGAAGGTCGTCAGAGCATCCTGGGTGAGCGCCGTATCAGGCGAGAACCGGCGGTTGGTCTGCACTTCCTCGTAGGTGTTCCGGCGGGTGTAGTTCAGGTTGAGGTAGGCCGTGCGGCCGCCCTTGCTGTTGTTGAGGTTGACTCCAGCGAACTGGTTGCCGTAGCGTCCCTGGTTGAAACCTGCGTTGGCCGAGCCGGTGAGGCCGAGGCTGACGCCCTTTTTGAGCACGATATTGACCACCCCGCCGCTGCCGCTGGCGTCGTAGCGGGCCGAGGGCGTCCGCAGGATTTCGATGCGGGCGATGGCGTTGGGCGGCAGGCTTTTGAGCAGCGAGGCGACGTCGGCGGCGCTCATCCGCTGCTCCCGGCCGTTGATATAAATGGTGGCGGGGCTGGTGCTGCTGAGGTAGATGTTGCCGTCGGGGTCAAGGAAGACACCCGGCGTTTTCTCCAGAATTTCGTAGGAACTGGTGCTGGTGGCGGCGATGGGCTCGGGGTCGACGATCGTCTTGTCGTCTTCCTGCCGCACAAGCGGTTTGGGGGCCGTGACCGTCACGCCCTGCAGGGTGATGTTGTCGGGCTCCATGGTCAGCGCCTGCAGTGGCAGGTCGGCCGTAGGCTGATAGTCACGAATCAGCGGTTTGAAGCCCACCGAGGTAACCAGCAGCCGGTAGCGCTGGCCGGTTTGAACCGTAAACGAAGCCAGTCCGGCCGTGTCGCTAAGCGCAAAAAGCCGCCGGGTGGTATCAGCCCGGTCGGTCAGCCGCAGCGTCGCCCCGACGACGGGCTGGCGGCTGGCTTCCTGCAGGCGGATACGGAGCGTCTGGGCGTGGCCGACAGTGGCAAGCAGCAGGAGAACGAAGCAGGCGGTTAAGCGACTAAGGGTCATGAAGCAGGGGAAATAGACCCCGAAGGTACGGAAGTTTATTGTGGGGCTATTTAGTAATTGACCAGACGCTTAAATTCATGGATAAACGGGGACAACACGGCAACGCTACCGTTTGCGCGCATTTCATCACTTCGCCCGGATCTGGCCGGTCCAGAATGCGTTAGGATGTGGTTTTAATCCCATGTAACCAACGGAGTTAGTCATGAAAAAACTAGTTACACTGATTTCCGGGCTGCTGTTGCTTATGGCCGCCTGTCAAACCGGGAACCAGTCTCCGGAGGTAGCTTATAACTACCTGGATAAAGTCAGTCTGGAGTCGTTGAAGGCTGAGTTTAAGGAAGGGAAAGAGCCTCTGACAACCGGAGGCTTTTTCGGGAGTAAGACCGCTCGCATCAAGGCGATGAACGTGGCTGAGATGAGGGAAATGTCACGCCAGCTAAAGGTGTCGAGAGAAAAGCTGGCTACGCTGGCTACCATTCCGGTACCTAATCCGGGAGAGCCATTGCCTATTTCCCTGAAAGAGGCACAGGAAGCGTACCGTTCATTTACCGCTCAGCATCAGAACGACGAGCAATTACTGGCTTTATTCAGGCAGCAGTACGCCCGGTTGCTCCTGAATGAATATGGGCTGCTGGCCTCCCAGGACAAGGAGGCCATTTACTTCTACCTAAAGGAATTAATCAGTGCTTCCTCTTACGATTTTAAGACCATGGTGGTCAGTGTGGCAACCCTGCGGCAAGGGGCGTTTGCCCAGAATCTCGATGCCGAAATTCAGACAATCGTGCGGCTGGCCCAGCATCGTTACAACAAGGAACAGGAGCTGCTCCCACATTTGCTACAGACCAATCAAGCGTTGCGGGCTAAACAGGAACAGGGTACCGTTACCAGTAACGATAAAGTGTTGTTGATTGGGGCTGATAACCTGGTCCAGCGCATTCAGAACTCGGATGCCAAAACCTGTCTTCGTTTGCTGCAGGGCTATTATCCGCTTTGACCGGTAGCTTCTAAAGAAACAGCGAATAATTTCCTTGAACTGAAGTCCAGTCAACCGAACTGGACTTCAGCCGTTTTACATGATTTTAGATAGAAACCGGGCCATCTGCTGCAAAATGCTCAATGCTTCGCCTGCTGGTAGTGCTGCTTCAGCAGATCAGCGCCGAAATCGTTGTTCTTTTCGCGGAGGATGGCGTGGATGTGGTTACCGTCGTTGGCAAAACCGACATTATCGTATTCGATCAGGAAGTCCGGTGCGTTGATGACGTAATAGTGCGGCTTGTCCTTTTCGAGCGCCCCGATCCAGGCAAAGTACACTTTCCCCAGGCCGGTTTTCAGCATCTTATTGTACAACTGATGGGCTTTTTCGTGCTCAAAGTTGTGCATGTATTCCGCCACGAGCATTTTGAGCACTTCCTGCTGGTCGGGTGTCATGGCGCTGGCGGCCAGTCCGTAATAGCTGGTGATGCGCTGCGGGCTCTGGGGGCTGGTAATGATGTCCTTCGGCACGGCCTGGCTCAGTACAGCTTTCTGGCGCTGGGCGGACGTGAGCATGTTGACCAGCGTAAACCCGTAATCTTCCTCTTTACTCAGCACCCGCAGGCCGGCGTACTTTCCCGATTTGACCTCCGAAGGGTCGGTGCCGTAGAAAAAGGGCGAGGTCGTGATGGTGTTCCCGACCACCGTGACGTTCAGGGCCAGGTGATGCCCCCCGAAATTCAGGCCCCAGGGGCGGCTGGCCTCCGGTTTTCCCCAGACGGAGATGTAGTAATTGCCGTGCGCCCAGCGTAAGCCCTGCATCTGCTTCAGGGTTTTCTCGTTGATCTTTCCCTGGTCAAAGGCGTCCTGGTAAAGCGAATTCAGGATATCGTCGAGGGCCATGATGCTGGTCGTTTTCAGGTAGCCCCGCGAGCTGAGCAGCGTAGTCAGGACCCGGTGAAACGCCAGCCGGCTGGTTTCCGAGAGCGCGCCGTACGGAATGCCCGCCCGGGGAGCCAGGCCTACCGGCAGATTGGTCCACTGCTGGCGTACCGAATCTTCAAAGGCAAAGAGAGCTTTCTGGCGCTCGTCATCGGTTAACGTGGCTACAAACTGGTTGGTAACGTCGAGGAGGCCAGTTGCTGTTTGGGCCCGGCCGCTCAGGGTCAGCAGGCAGGCGAGAAACAGGAGAAGGGAGGGTTTCATAAGAAAATCGGATTCGCCATCTGGCTCTTCAATATACGGGCTCTTCCTGACTTACCAACGCCCTTCTCCCGCCACGTTCATTCAGTTGAGGTTAAACCGCTGAGGCTTATGGTCGGTAAACTTTCCGCTGGCGAGGAGCCCCATCACCACCAGCCCGGCCACGATCGCTACCGCTTCGAGCAGGGTCGCGTCGAGGGTACCGCCCACGGCTACCCGGTGAGCCGCCTTTACGGCCTTGCTGCCCGTGTCGGCCTGGATCTGCGCAAGCTGGTGCAGCGCGTTGACGCCCTGCCGGAAGAGCGTGGAGCCCTGCTGGTTGAATAAGCGCAGGGCCGCCTCCGACTGACCGGTCTCCATCCGCTGCAGCATCAGCCGTTCGACGGCAACCCCCGCCGTCCACTGCTGCCGGAAGGCCTGCAGCCAGCGCGTCTCGCTTTCGGTCAGGGTCGTTTTCTCAAATTCAGTAATGCACTGCCGGATCGTGGCATCGTGCTGCCGTAGCCGCGCCCGTACCGCAGCGGGCTGCCCGGGCGTCCGGCCCAGCAGGTGATCTTCCAGCAGCAGCCGTTTGGCGTGTACGTTTTCACTCATGTATACCAGGTCGACGGCCGGCTGCAGCCGGTCGGCGTTTACGGAAGCCAGCGCCCGGTCAAGCCCGGTGAAGGCCTGACGCATACTGATTGATGCCCAAACCATTAGGAGCATCAGGCCAAACAGCAGCCCGACCGCTTTTGCTTTCTGCCGAACAACAAAGGTCCACTTCATACCGTTATCTCTACAACCAGCCTGCTTTGAATAGTAAAATTTGTTATAGTAAATTTACAATTGTAAAAATCAAGATGCAAACTTAATGACGTATATCAGTGCCCGCCCGATGCAAACGCGCGAATGGGAAGATATCTGCTTCCCGGTGCAGCCGTTGTGGCTGGCGGACCTGCTGCCCGACTACGACATCATCGCTACGGATCGGCAAAAGCTGGTCATTGGCCAGTTGCCCGGCGGACGCAAAACGGTGTACGGCATTCAGAGCGGCGACTATACCATTATTCCGAACCAGGCGATTCGAGAGGTCGTGGATGAACTGATCGGGGATTATTCGTTGCAGATCAAACACACCACGACCGGTGAGTTCTTCATCTGCGTCATCCTGCCGCAGGAAACCTGGGTAGGGCCGGAGAAACTGCACCGCAGCCTCATCCTGACCAACAGTTATAACGGCAAGACACCGTTCAGCATCCAGGGGCAGACGCTGAGCAGCCTGCTCGACGACGCTTCCCGACCGGTACAGGGCAGCCTGCACCGCGCGATTTGCCAGAACGGGCTGATAGGCTGGGCCGATCCGTTTCCGGACGTACCGACTTACCGGCATTGGCTGGGGGAGGCGCTGCCGGAAAAAGCTTCGGTCCGACCGGCCAGAAAGGTGAAAGGAGAAACCCTGACCACCGCGGCCCAGACGGCCGTTCGGAAGATTCACCATAGCCGCATTACCGTTGCGGTTTTTCAAGATTATTTACGGACCTTACTAAGCGAACAGTTAACCACCGTACCCAGGCTGACGAATACCGTTTACGAACATTTTCACGAAACCGGCCTGCCCGGTCCGGAGCAGGAACTGCTTCGAGCGTTACCTATTCCGGTACAGTTGGCCAAACAGGCCCAGGAACGTCTTTGGCTGGAAGAGAGCCAGTTGCGGTCTCCGGCTTCGTACTGGCTTTTATACAATGCTGTTAATCACGCTCTGTTCACCGCCCGCAGCAGCCTGACGCTGAACGATCGGTACCGACTGGACGAACGCGTTTTTCACCAGTTGGCGGCCAATGCCTATTCCTGAACGCTCGGGCAGGGCATTCGCTGGCGGTTACAGAGGCTATAACTTTCTATCCAATTACGCACATGACACCGCGAAAACACACGCTTCGATCGATGCTACTGATCGCCAGTTTTTTAGGGCTGATTCTGCTCAGTGTGTTCCTTTGCCGCCGGAATCTGACGGATATTCAGGAGATGACGACTTCCATTTACCAGGATCGTCTGGTGCCGACGGCTACAACCATGAGCCTGGCCTCGGCCATGTACCGCAAGCGCCAGCTCCTGGATCACTGCGCGCAGGCCGATCAGAAAACGAGCCCGGCCGTCCTGAAGTGGCAGATCGAGGATACCAATGAACGCGTCGACTCGCTGATCGAGGCCTTCGCCAAGACGCAGCTCACCACGACGGAAGCCAACCATTTACGCACCTTCCGCCAGCGCCTGGCCCTGTATAACCGCTCCGAACGGGCCTTCCTGGCCTCGGCCACCCAACCAACCGCCTCCAGCGATTCCATGGCCGTGGCGTTTCGGCAGCTGACCGATGAACTCAATAATCTGGCCGCCCTGCAGGTAACGGTCGGGGAGGATCTGCTGGACGACGCCCGGGAGAAGACCCGGTCGACGCTCGTCCTGACGGCCTGTCAGATTGGCCTCATTCTGCTTATTGGGGGATTGATCTGGCAGCGGAGTTCGTTGCTTTGAGGGACATAAGATACTTGACGATGGACAATTGACACTTGACACTTGACGCTGGACAATTGATATAAAGCTATAGCGCAAGGTCCTGGGCTAGTCCTTTTGTCTATGTCTATTGTCAAGTGTCCAGCGTCAAATGTCAAGTGTCTTATCTCTTCTCGCCAACCCGCTACCCCAAAATCCCCTTCACCACCTTCCCATGCACGTCCGTTAGCCGGAAGCGGCGGCCCTGGTATTTGTAGACCAGCTGCTCGTGATCGACGCCCAGCAGGTGCAGCAGCGTGGCCTGTAAATCGTGCACGTGCACCGGATTCCGGACGATGTTGTAACTGAAATCGTCGGTCTGCCCGTAGGAAATCCCGGCTTTGACGCCCGCCCCGGCCATCCACATCGTAAAGCAGCGGGGATGGTGGTCGCGGCCGTAATCGGTAGCGGTCAGCTTGCCCTGGGAGTAGACCGTCCGGCCGAATTCCCCGCCCCAGACCACCAGCGTATCTTCCAGCAGGCCGCGGCGTTTGAGGTCAATCAGCAGCGCAGCCGTGGCCCGGTCGGTTTGTTTGCACTGGGTTTCGATGGCTTTGGGCAGGGAGCCGTGGTGGTCCCAGCCCTGGTGGTAGAGCTGCACAAAGCGCACATCCTTCTCCAGCAGTTTCCGGGCTAGCAGGCAGTTGGCGGCAAAGGTGCCTTTATCGCGGCTGTCGGGTCCATACAACTCAAAAATTTCATCCGGCTCCCGGCTCGTGTCCATCACCTCCGGCACCGACGTCTGCATCCGGAACGCCATTTCGTACTGGGCGATGCGCGCGTTGACTTCCGGATCGCCCCAGCTTTCGTTCTGCAGCTGGTTGAGCTGCTTCAGGTAGCTCAGCATCTGGCCGCGGTCGCTGCCGTCGTATCCTTCCGGATTGTTCAGAAACAGCACCGCATCCTTTCCCGACCGAAACTGCACGCCCTGGTATTCGGAAGGCAGGAAGCCGTTGCCCCAGAGCCGGGCGTATAACGGCTGGTCTTTGGGCGCGTTTTTCGAGACCAAGACGATAAAGGCGGGCAGGTTCTGGTTCTCCGAGCCCAGGCCGTAGCTCACCCAGGAGCCGATCGACGGCCGCCCAGGCAGCTGATGGCCCGTCTGGAAAAAGGTGATGGCGGGATCGTGATTGATCTGCTCGGTATAAACCGACTTGATCAGGCAAAGCTCGTCGACCACCTGGGCCGTATAGGGCAGCAGCTCGCTCACCCAGGTCCGGGTTCGGCCGTGCTGGCTGAAGCGGTAGGCCGAAGGCGCAATGGGCAGATCCGCCTGGTTGGCGCTCATCCCGGTAAGGCGCTGGCCCTTCCGCACCGAATCCGGCAGACCTTTGCCCAGCATGGTCAGCAGTTTCGGCTGGTAATCAAAGGTTTCAAACTGGGAAGGACCGCCCGCCATGAAAAGATAGACCACCCGCCGGGCTTTCGGAGCGTACCGCTGCCGGATGGCCTCGAGGGTCTGTTCGTCCGGGTTTTGCGCGTTGGCGCGGCCGGCCAGCAGACCGCCCAGGGCCAGGGCACCCAGGCCCGAAGCGGTGCGGCGCAGGAAGTCGCGGCGGTCGAGATTCCGGTTGAGGTCCGCCAGATCCGGCGTATGCAGGCGAAACGGTTCGTCGTGGTGCATGGAGTCGGTCAGCGTTTGGTCAGGGTAGCGTCGGAATTCAAAATCATGCTGGCCACCACGGCATGGGCAGCCACCCGGGCCGGTTCCAGCGTGGTGTCGATCCGGTAGCGACCGGTCTGGAGCCAGCCGCGGGCTTTAGCAGGCTGGGCGGAAAACTTTGCGTATTCCTGCTGGTAAACATGGCCCAGCAGGCGCAGCTCGGCCGCGGATGGCCTTTGTCCCGTCAGCCGGCGGTAAGCCTGAACGATGGCCTGTTCGGGCTCGTTTTCCCGGGCCATGCCTTCGCCCAGGACTTTGGCGGCTTCCACGTAAGTCGGGTCATTGAGCGTCACCAGGGCCTGCAGGGGCGTGTTGGTGCGTTGCCGCCGGACGGTGCAACTGCTACGGTCCGGGGCGTCGAAGGTGGCCAGGGTCGGGTTCGGGACCGAGCGCTTGACCACCACGTACAGGCTCCGGCGGTAGATAGCGTCCGTGGTGTCGGCCTTGTAGGTCGTGTTGTTGATTTCCCAGAGGCCGTCGGGTTGGTAGGGCTTCACGCTCCTGCCGCCGATGGCCGGGTTCAACAGTCCGCTGGCCGCCAGGGCGTTGTCGCGTAGCGTCTCGGCGGTAAGGCGGCTGGCCGGGCCGCGGGCGAGTAGCCGGTTTTCCGGGGCACGTTCGCGGAGCTGGGGCGTGGCGCGGGAATCCTGGCGGTAGGTAGCCGACATCACCATCAGCTTGACGAGCCGCCGGAGGTCCCAGCGGTAGTCAGAACGGAAGGTGATCGCCAGCCAGTCGAGCAGTTCGGGATGACTGGGCAACTGGCCCTGGTTGCCGAAATCCTCGGCGGTTTTGACCAGCCCCGTGCCGAAAAAGTTTTGCCAGTAGCGGTTAACGGCCACCCGGGCGGTCAGCGGGTGGTTGTCGTCGGTAAGCCACTGGGCCAGGCCGAGGCGATTTTTCGGCAGATGGGCCGGGAACGGCAGGATGCTTTCGGGCGTGTTGGGAAACACTTCCGGCCCGGGCAGGTCGTACTGGCCCCGTTTGAGCAGAAAGGCCTTGCGGGGCGTTGGCATTTCCTGCATAACCATCACTTCGGCCAGGTGCCGCGTCGAATCGCTCAGGGCGGTGCGCTGCCGGGTCAGTTCCTGGTGGGCGGCGCGGACGTCCGGATCGGCGGCCGACAGGTAATACGCCTGTAACAGCCTCCGTTCTTCGGCGCTCAGCTCGGCCGGGGCCTTGCGGGCGATGGCGCCCCAGTCGGCTTTCCGGGCCAGAATCCGGATTTCAAACGGGGTTAGCGTCCGGTTGTAGACGACCACATCGTCGACCTTTCCGCCCTTAAAGCCCAATCCCCGCCACCACCCGCCGATCTGTAGGGCCGGTTCGCTCTTTTTGTCGTAGAAAATAATGTCCTTATAGAGCTGATCGACGATCGTTTCCAGGGGCTGTTCGGCACCGTCGAGGTACAGCTGGAGCCCGTCGGCCCGGGAGGAGCCGTCGTAGGTCATTGTCACCTGCACCCACTGCTCCCGCGGAACCGGCAGGCGGCTCTGGCGGGTGATGGCGTTGGAAGGGGCCGTATGGGCCAGGCTGACTTCCAGGCGGTTGTTCTTCAGCATCAGGTGGTAGCCCTTGAAGTTGTACAGCCGCTCGGCATTGCTCTTGTGAAAAATGACGCCTTCCTTCAGGTTTTTCGGAAACCAGGCCCACATCCCGACCGAAAAGGGCTCCGAGCGGCGGAAGATACCGACGTCCTTCAGGTCGGCATAGGCGTCGCCGTTCAGCGTCAGCACCCTGCCGCGGGGTGTCTGCTCAAAAACGGGCTGGTCGGGCACGCCGGCGTCGCGTTTCATGCTGCCTTTCTGCTGCGGATTCAGGCTGTTTTTGAGGGAATCTTCGAACGGATACCAGCCCTGTAGATCAGCTTTGGGAACGGTTTCGGCAGCCAGGTTCCGGAAGGCACCCGAGGCCAGCCAGCGTTCGAAGGCCGGAGCGGCGGCTTCCTGGGCCTGCCTGAGCTTCGTTTCCTGTTCGGCGATGGTTTTTTCCAGGAAACCGATCAGCTTTTCCTGCTCCGCGGTAGGCAGCAGTAGGGTGGGCGTCGGCAGGTCGTCGTTCCAGGAGATCTGCCCCGCTTCGCGTACGTTGTTGAAAAAGCTGTAGAGCTCGTAGTAGTGCTTCTGAGAAATCGGATCGTACTTATGGTCGTGGCAGCGGGCGCAGCCCAGCGAAAGCGCCAGAAAGGCATCGCCGAGGGTGTTGGTGCGGTCCATGACGTATTCTGTCTGGAATTCCTCCTCCACGATGCCGCCTTCCATGTTCTGCGGGTGGTTGCGGTTGAAGGCCGTGGCGATCAGCATGTCGCGGGTCGGCTTTCCGCCCCCGGGGCCTTTCATCAGGTCGCCGGCCAGCTGCTGGTGGATGAAGGTATCGTAGGGCATGTTCGCGTTAAACGCCCGGATGACCCAGTCGCGGTAGGGCGACATATCGCGCAGGCGGTCGACGGTATAGCCGTGGGAGTCGGCGTAGCGGGCCAGGTCGAGCCAGTCGGTCGCCATTTTTTCGCCGTAATGGGGCGAGGCCAGCAGCCGGTCTACCTGCTTTTCGTAGGCGTCCGGGCTGCTATCGGCCAGAAAGGCGTCCTGCTCGGCCAGGGTCGGCGGCAGGCCGGTGAGGTCCAGTGACAGGCGCCGCAGCAGCCGTTCCTTCGGCGCTTCTGGCGCGGGGGAAAGGCCTTCTTTTTCCAGCCGGCTGAATACGAAGTAGTCGATGGCATTCACCGGCTTGCTGGCCGTGGGCTGGCTCAGGGTCGGTACCGGCCGGGCGGTGGGTTTGACAAAAGCCCAGTGCGGCTGGTACACGGCGCCGTCCTCGATCCATTTGATCAGCACCGCCTTTTCCTCGGCCGACAGCGTCAGGTGCGATTCCGGCGTCGGCATGCGGTAGGTCGGGTCGCCGGAAAGAATCCGGTGGACCACCTCGCTTTTGGCCGGATTGCCGGGGCGGATGGCCACCTTCCCCGGGCTTTCGGGCAGGGGGCCGTAGGCGGCTTTGGCCAGATCGAGCCGGAGCCCCGCTTTCTGCTTGGCCTGGTCGGGCCCGTGGCAGGCAAAGCACTTATCGGACAGCACGGGCTTCACGTGCTGGTTGTAGTCCAGGGCGGTCGGCAGCTTCTGGTAGGCCGCCGCAACGTCGGCGGGCAGTTTGAGGCCCGGTTTGGGGGCTTGGGGGCGGGGCAGCCAATACGCCCCGGTCAGCAGCAGCAGGATCAGGCGGAGCATACGTTAGGGTGTCGCTTTGGGTGTTTTGGCGGTATCCGGGCGAGTCAGTTGCTGCCCGCCGGTATCAATTTTCAGACCCGGACGGGCCTGCCGCAGGCGTTCGATGCCCGCGGGCGTGGTCTGCGTCTGCCAGAGGTAGACGACCTTCAGGCTGGGGTACCGGGCCAGCGTCGCCAGGCCGGCGTCGGTAATGGCGGTGCCGTAGAGGTTCAGCTGTTCCAGGTTGGGCAGCTCCTTTAGGTGCGTGAGTGCCTCGTCGGTGATGCGGGTGTTTTCCAGGTTCAGGCGGGTCAGGTTTCGGAAGGTGGCCAGGCGCCGGGTGGTTTCGTCGTCGATCGGCTGATTAGCCAGTCGCAGCCGGACCAACTGCGTCCGGAGGGCTTCCAAATCGGCCAGGACGGTGGGCTGAAAGGTATTTAGGTTCACAAAATTGGCCGAGAGGTGGGAACCATCGCCGAGCGGGGTCAGCGTAATTTGCTGCTTCCGGAGCTTCTCGAGCAGCGGTGGGGCCGGAGCCTCGACCGGGCGGGCCAGCACCCGGGCTTCCGCGCCGGTTTCTACCGGTTCAGGCGCTACGGTGGCGGGTACCAGGTCGAGGGGCGGGGGGGGAGGCAGCGGAGTCGCCGGGCGGGCGGCCAGATCGGTGGCCGGGGCCAGGGTTTCAACCAGTTCTTCGAACGAAGCGCCCCGGGCGATCCACTGGTGCAGGATAGTGATCTCCTCCCGGGAAAGCTGCCGCTTTCCTTTCGGAGGCATGTGGTTATCGTCGTCCAGCGGCAGCAGGAGGTAGCTGAACAGCTTGCTCTGTTGAGGGTAGCCGGCCGTCAAAACGCGCCCGTTTTTGCCGCCCTGGCGGATAAAAGCTTCCGTATCGAGCCGCAGTCCGCCTTTTTTCTTGCGGGCGGAATGGCAGCTGTAGCAGTTGGTTTCCAGAATGGGTTGCACCTGGTCGCGGTAGGGAAAGGTGCGGCGGACGGTCGGTTCCATCGCGGCAACGGCCCGGGTTTGGGACGCCCCCGGCGCGGTCGGGGAAGGCACAGCAACCGGTTCCTTATCGGCCAAAGGCGCCGGTTTGGGAAAAAGATAATCCTCGCCATGGGTGAGGTTGCCGCCATAGTGTCCGGCGCCGGTGAGCAGCACGACGGTAGCGGTAGCCGGTATCCAGCGGTAGCGGCGCACGAAATAGGTGAGCGCGCTTAGGCCCGCCGTGGCCAGGCCCAGCCACTGGTGCGTCTCTACGGCATCTGCTTCGTACTCACCCGAGCGGGCCAGCCACCAGCCTGTTGCACAAGCCAGCCCTGCAGACAGGGCTCCCAGCCCCCAGGCCAGGGTAACGGCCGCTTCCGTATCCACGCCCCGCCATCGCCCAAACACCATCAGCACCGCCGCAAACAGCAGGATACCAATGGGCAGGTGCACCAGCAGGGGGTGAAAATGGCCGATCCAGTCCAGGGTCAACATAGCCGACAGGGAAGCGAGTTGCGTTTCCGGAAAATACACTTATTCCCAGAAAAGATAGTCACAAAGGTAGTCGGGCGAACGCCTGCGGAAAATGCATAAATCAGGCCTTTTTTTGTGTAGATCCGACTTTTGTGTTTCTTGCCGCAGCAGGCTTATCGCCGGATGGTGTTTCGGATAGGCCTTGTGCCAGGCGTAAAAAGCCTTTCGGGCAGGTTTTTAATGACGTTTTTGACTATTTGCTATGCTCGACACCCTACAAAAGCTTACCCTGACGCTTTTGCACATGGGTCATATCGATGTGGGTACCGAATGGCAGTTCGACCGGGTGATCAGTCCGTTTTCCCGGCTGTACCTGATCCTAAGCGGGGAAGCCTGGGTCTACCACCACGGGCAGAAGTTCACCCTCCGGCCGGGCCACCTGTATCTGATTCCGGCCTTTTCGCCCAGCCGTTACCACTGCGAAACGCGCATGGAGCAGTATTACCTTTCCTTTCTGAACGAAACGGAAAGCGGGCTTTCGCTTTTCGATCTGGCGACGTTTGCCTATGAGACCCCGGCCCTGCCCCTGGACAAGCTGCTGCTGGAGCGGCTGCTGAGCCTCCACCAGGGCCGGTCGCTGCGAAACATCGATCCCAAGGTCTACGATAACCGTCCCGATCTACTGAGCTTCAACCAGCCGCTGCACCATAAGCCGGACGCTGGGATAGTCGAGACGCAGGGAATTCTGCTTCAGCTGCTGTCGCGTTTTCTGCTGCCGGCAACGGAGGCTACGACTCGGCCGCTCCGGGCGGCGGTCCAGCTTCGCTCGGCTCTGGCCTACATACACACCCACCTGCACGAAAAGCTGACGGTCGAGCAGCTGGCGGAACAACAGCACGTGAACGTCGATTATTTTTCCCGGCAGTTTCAGGCGCTGCTCGGTATCCGGCCCAGCGAATACATCATTCACAAACGGCTGGAGCGCGCCCAGGTCCTGATGGCCACCTCGTCGGGCAGCCTGCAGGAAATCGCCGAGCAGGCCGGCATCCCCGACATCTATTACTTTTCCCGCCTCTTCAAACGCCGGTTCGGCCTGCCGCCGGGGCAGTACCGGAAGCAGGTCTGGCGGGTGTAGGCGGAAGGTTTTTGTTCTGCGGTAAGGTTCGATACAGGAAAAGCCGGTCTTCAGACAGCGCCGGCCACGCGGCGGCGTAGTCGGAGACTACGCCGAACCAGGGTAAAGACTTCGCTAAACCTGCCAACCAGTGTTCACATCGCATCCAGCGCGATCGGCAGGCGGCGGATCCGCTGGCCGGTGAGCCGGAAGAGGGCGTTGCAGACCGCCGGAATGGTGCCCGGGACGGATACTTCGCCCGCGCCGCCGGGGCTTTCGTCGCCTTCTACGATGTGGATGTCGATGGGCGGACATTCGGCATGGCGCAGAATGGGAAAATCGTGAAAATTACTCTGCTGAACGCGTCCGTTCCGGAGGGTGATATTTCCGTGCAGCAGGGCGCTCAGCGACCAGATGATCCCGCCCTGTATCTGCTGTTTCAAGAACAGGGGATTGATCACTTTGCCACAGTCGACGACGCAGGTGATCCGCTGGATACGCAGCCTGCCATTGAGGCGGCCCACCTCCGCGACCTGCGCGCAGTAACTGTTGGCGTGCAGATACGGGTAGACGGAAAGGCCCAGGGCCGTGTCGGGTTGCTTTGGCTTACCCCAGCCAGCTTTCTCGGCCGCTAATTCGAGCACCTGGCGCATGCGGCGGGTCTGGATGGGGTGGCTGGCGCTGCGGGTGGAAATGCGTTCGTCAGGGGCCAGGTAAGCCAGCCGAAAGGCCAGGGGATCGGTCCCCGTCTCGTGGGCCAGTTCGTCGATCAGGCTTTCCAGCGCAAAGCCCCAGCTGTTGTTGACTACCGATCGCCAGGCACCCGGCTGCAGCGCCTGAAACAGGTTGACAAAATCTTCCCTGATATGCGGAATGTCGTAGCCGTTCCACATCTGCTCGGCCCCGAAGCCGCTTCGGCCGTCCTGGATGTACAGGGATTCCAGCCGGTTGTTGGCGTCAAGGCCCGCCCGGATGCGCGTCTTCGAATAAAACTGGAAATGATCGTGTCGGATATCGTCGGAGCGGGTCCAGATGACCTGCACGGGCTTATGGCCGATGGCCTCCGAAACGGCCAGAGCTTCCAGGGCAGGGTCAGGGTAGAAGCGCCGCCCGAAGGAGCCCCCCGACGGCAGGCGGTGAATCACGCCCCGCTCGGGCGGCAGGCCCAGGTAATGCTGGATGTGCTCGGCCACAAACCCGGGCATCTGGGCGCTGAGCCAGAGGGTGTACCGGTCGCCCTGGTGGTGGGCGGTGCAGTTCATGGGTTCCATGCAGGCGTGGGCCTGGTAGGGATAGGTGTAGGTCGCCTCAATCACCCGGGCGGCCTTTTGGATGGCGTCGGGATCGCCTTTCAGAAACTGGTTGGGCTTGGTCTCAGCCCGAAGGGCTTCCTCGGCCATCGCCTCCACCCGGGCGTCGTCCAGGTCCGCGTACGGTCCTTCCTCCCAGTTGACCTCCAGAACCCGGCGCCACTGTTCCGCCGCCCAGAAAGAAGTGGCTACCACGGCAACCCCCGCCTTGACCGACAGAAAGCCGCCCTCGGTCTGGTAGCCTTTTACGGGTACGACCGCCACGACCTCGGCCACCTGCCGGGTCTTTTCGGCATTGAACGACCGGACCGAGCCCTGCCGGACCGGACAGCGTTCGATGACGGCGTAGTGCATGCCCGGCACGTGGACGTCCAGCCCGTAGGTTTGTTTGCCCCGCACGATCTGGGGCACGTTCTTTCCCTTAAACGGCTTCCCGACCAGCGTAAAGGCCTCCGTCGCTTTGAGGGGAATATCGCCCTCCGGCAGCGGCAACCTGGCGGCTTCGGCTGCGAGTTCGCCGAAGCCCAGCGATCGCCCGGTCGGGGGATGAAGCACCCGGTGCCGTTCGACCCGGCAGTCGGCGACGGGTACCTGCCAGCGCCGGGCGGCGGCCTGGGTCAGCAGGTAGCGGGCCGTAGCGCCGGCTTTCCGCAGTTGTGGCCACATCCGGATGGTGGTCCCGCTGCCGCCGGTACCGTGGTCGCCCCAGGCTTTGAATTTCGGATCGGCCGGGGGCGTCTGTACCACGACTTTCGACCAGTCGGCGCCCAGTTCCTCGGCCACTACCTGCGCAAAGGCGTTGCTGAGCTGCTGGCCCATTTCGTGGTTGATGAACTGAAAGTACACCGTCCCGTCGGGAGCAATCGTCAGCAGGGCGTTCAGTTCGGTCGGGGCAGCTACGGGGCGTGGGGCGGCCGCTTCGGCCACGGAAAGCTGGAGCAGCAGACCGCCCCCGGCCGCTGCGGATACCTGGAGGAAATGCCGGCGGTTCATGGTTGGGTGCGGGTAGGGCGGGAGGCTTCGAGGATGGCTTCGGCTAGCTGCGGATAGGTCCCGCAGCGGCAAAGGTTGTTGTTCATTTCGGCCCGGACCTGTTCGGGCGTCGGGTGGGGCACCCGTTTCAGCAGCGCTGCTGCCGTCATGATCTGGCCCGCCTGGCAGTAGCCGCACTGGGGCACGTTGATGGCCTCCCAGGCCCGCTGCAGCGGATGCGTACCGGCCGGACTGAGCCCTTCGATGGTGGTGACCGCCTGCCTGCCGACGGCCGAAACGGGCAGGGAGCAGGAACGATGGGCGCGGTCGCCGAGGTGGACCGTACAGGCGCCGCAGAGGCCCATGCCGCACCCGAACTTGGTGCCGGTCAGGCGCAGCTTCTCCCGCAAAACCCACAGCAGCGGCATCTGCGGATCGGCTTCTACCCGGTAAAGCTTCGGGTTGATGGTCAGGTTAAACGTTGCCATACGGATTGCGCTGAAACACGAATCCGCAAAGCAACCACCTGACGGCCTTTCAATCCTTGTAAATTTTAGCCCTCCCGGGAGCTGGTGAGCCAGGCCGAGCCGCCCTGCCGCAGGATCTGGTCCGTGGCCTGACCGGCCGCCAGGAACGTTCGGGGCGGCAAACCCATGAACTGCTTGAACTCCCTGACAAAATGGCTCTGGTCGTAGTAGCCGTAATCCAGAAAAAAGTACGGATCAGCGGCCTGGTGCTGGCGAAGCGCCCGGTAGGTATGTTTGAAGCGGATGATCCGGCCGAATTCCTTCGGGCTGATGCCGACGCGGGTCCTGAAGCGTTTTTCCAGCACCTTGTAACTCACGCCTAACGGACGCAGCAGGGTGTCGACGCGGAGGTTGCCCCGGTGCGCCAGCAGGAGGGTGGTGGCCCCATTGACCAGCCGATCCGGCGCCGCGGAGCCAAAGACCTGCCCGAAATAAGCGTCCAGCAACCGGCCGGCTTCCGGAAAGGAGGTGATTTCGCTAAGCCGTTCGGCCAGTACCGATAGTGCCGGCAGGTTTAGGTCCTTGGCGGTGAAGAGGCGGTTGCGGAGCTGATCCGAGGGGCTGCGCGTCAGCAGGGACAGGGCGGCCGGCTTCAGCTTGACGCCGATCTGCCGGAGCGCGGGCGGCAGGTCAACGCTTACCGTCTGGGTCCGCTCACCGACCAGAACGGCCCCCTCGGCCGGGATTTGCCGGGTTTCCCCCTGCATCTGCCAGGGGTAAGGGGCGCCCAGATTGAAAATAAGCTCGCTATATCCGTCGGGGATGATCAGTTGCCGCTGCGTCTCCGTCGGGGCCGTCGTTTCCAGCAGCCAGTAGCAGCTCACAAAGGGCTTCAGGGCCGGGGCTGGCTTGAGGAGTTGGTAGTGCATGGCCTGGAAGGCGTTGGTCGTCAGTGTCTTGTAGCTACGCTGGTCATAAAGGTAGCATCCCGGCGGGAAAGTAGCACCCTTCTCGGGTAATCGGTTGATAAAGCGGGATGGAAGGGAAAAAAAGGATAAAAGAAAGGGGCGCCGACCGGACAAAAAGCCGGTCTGAGGACCTGCTTTCGCGGCTGCCTGGTGTCAGATCAGATTAACTCCTTTTCAAAGGAGCAATCTGTCAGGCTACTGTTGAAGCAGAAGAGCCGAGCCACTCGCTAATGCCAATTCCCCTCCCGCTTGTTGAAGAATTGCTTTCGCAGTAGCAGAGCTACTGCCAGTCACGCTAACACGGTGGAGTAGAATGACTAAATCATCTGCCGTAGGAACTCGGCCACAATCCCAAGTGGCCGGGTCATGCCAGTCGCCGGACTTTACTGAACTAAGCGTAGGCGCAGGACCTGGGTGAAACCCAAGAATCAATCCATCGTCAAAGCCCCGGCTTCCGGTAAAATCACCATCGTTGGAGCGAGTAACCCCCGCGACAACCAGTTTACCATCCTGCCTACTGACTAAAGCATTGCCATATTCGTAGCGACTGCCTCCCAGTGAGGTTTGCCAAAGGAGCGTTCCGTCCGGGCGAAAGCCGGTTAGCCAAATATCATTATCGCCCTGATTTCGGGTCAAATCCCCGTCTGATGAAAGCGAGTAACCCGAGATGATAAATCCACCGTTAGCCGCCAGTATCAGACTATTAAAGCCATCTGTCTGCCCACCTCCGAAGCGTTTTTGCCAAAGGGTTAGCCCGGTTGCGTTCAGCTTAACGAGAAAGGCATCACCTGCTCCTTTACCCTCAGGCAAATCGGCTTCTTGCGAGAACGTATAGCCTGCTACAATATACCCATCAGATACAGTCTTGACCGTTGCAAATCCGTCATTGTTGCTGCCGCCAAAGGTTTTTTGCCACTGGAGGTTGCCTTGTGCATTGACTTTGACTACCCAACCGTCTATAAATCCTTTAAAATCCGTAACCTGGACATCCCAGGAATTCGTCTGGCCTGCCAGGATATAGCCGCCGTCAGGCGTGGCATCCAGACTAAAGCCAATCTCATCTCGACGACCACCGTAAGTCTGCTGCCAGATCAGTCGTCCCTCATCGTCAAACTTAACCAGCCAATAGTCCAGACCAAAATTAGTCTGCCAATTGTCAATGAAACCTTTGTTACCCGAAACATCTCCATCGTTGGAGCCGGTCGTGCCAAGGGCGATAAAGCCGCCGTCACTGGCGGGGACGACGCGTCGAAATATATCATACAAGGCGCCGCCGTAAGTTCGTTGCCAAAGGAGTTCACCAGTAGGATTAAGCCTCATGATCCAGGCGTCATACCCACCCTGGTTACGGCTCACTGTCCCATCGTTTGATTCGGTTTCACCAACGATCAGATAATCGCCGTTCGGTAGGAGCAAAACACTCCATCCTCGATCGGATTGTGACCCGCCATACGTTCGCTGCCATTGAATGGTACCCTGGGCGTTTACCTTCACAACCCATAGATCCGCATTGCTCCGGTCTCTAACAAGATCGCCATCAGATGAGCTTGTCATGCCCACGGCTACGTATCCGCCATCAGGCGTTTGAATCACATCATCCAAAATCTCAAAATCACTACCGCCAATGCGGGTCATCCAACTTAACGTTGGTGGGGAGGGCTGACATGTGGTAGATGTTGATACAGAACTTTGGGCTGAGGAATGACTCGCCGCGATGATGGCTAATGTGCTGCAAAAAAGAAGCTTTAAAAGAGGCGAATAACCAAGGCGATAAAGCATGACCTAATGACGGTGGATAGTATTACTGCATAAAAATAGTAGTAATACTCAAAAATCATTATGCCGCTGGCTATGAGGTGAAATACCAGTAACAAAAAAAGCCGGTCCTGAGACCGGCTATCGCGGCGGCGTAGTCGGAGACTACGCCGAACGGTAAGACTAATCCGAATAGTAGAGTTGCTCCACCGAACGGTAAAGCATTAGGCCAGCACCTGGCTGACCAGCTGCGCCAGAATAAGCTTCCCGTCGGTGTTGCCCAGCATGGGATCGGCTGCGCGCTCGGGGTGGGGCATCATGCCGAAGACGTTTTTGCGCTCGTTGCTGACGCCGGCGATGTTCTCCAGGCTGCCGTTGCAGTTGGCTTCGTCGGTCACCTCCCCGTTCTCGTTGCAGTACCGGAACAGCACCTGGTCGTTGTCGTTGAGGCGCTTGAGCGTATCGGCGTCGGCGAAATACCGGCCCTCACCGTGGGCGATGGGAATTTTATAGGCCCGCTTTTCCAGCCCGGCCGTAAGCAGCACGCTGTCCGACTGGGGAAGCAGGTGAACGTTCTTGCAAATGTATTTCTGGCTCGTGTTCCGCAGCAGCACACCGGGTACCAGCCGGGCTTCAGCCAGGATCTGAAAGCCGTTGCAGATGCCCATCAGGTAACCGCCGCGCTCGGCATGGCGGATTACTTCGTCCATAATGGGCGAGAAGCGGGCCACCGCGCCCGTGCGCAGGTAGTCTCCGTACGAAAACCCGCCCGGGAGGATGATGAAATCACAGCCCTGCAGGTCGGTATCCTTGTGCCAGAGCTTGACAACCTCCTGGCCGAGTTGATCGCGCAGGGCGTCGACCGCATCCTGATCGCAGTTGGAACCGGGGAAAACGACTACTCCGAACTTCATAATTGGCTTGTTAGCGATTGGAGTGGTTTATGGTTTAGCGTTTAGTGTTTATGGTTGGCTCTGCCCAAGCCAATCGATTTTGGCGAAGCTAACTATAAACGTTAACCCCTAAACCCTAAACTAATTTACCCCGCAAAGGTAACCCTTTTCCCACCAAAAACCCACGCCCTATTTCACCGCCGCAGCCTGGCCGGAGGCCTGAACGGCCCGGCCCGGCTCAAAGGTCAGATCGATGCGGCCGAGGTTCATGCCGCCCCAGCCCACCTGGTTAATCAGCACGGGCCGCCCACTGGCGTTATTGACCGAAACGGGCGCGCCGAGAAAGGTATGCGTATGGCCGCCGATGATGAGATCGATGTCGTAGCTGCGGGCGGCCAGGACGTGGTCCGAGACCATCTCGTCGCTGTACTTGAAACCCAGGTGCGAGAGGCAGACGACATAATCGCAGCGCTTGTCTTTTCGCAGGGTTTCCGCCACCCGGTTGCCCGTTTCGACCGGGTCCAGGTAGCGGGTTTCCTTGTACAGGCTGCCCGGAATCAGGCCCAGGGGCTGGATGCCGAGCACGAAGACCCCGATCCGGACACCGTCTTTGGTAAAGACCTTATAAGGCTCCGTACGGCCGTCCATGACGGTATTCCTGAAATCGTAATTGGCAACCAGGAACGGAAACTGGGCCTTGGCGAACTGGTCGCGCATGTTCTCGATACCGCCGTCGAAGTCGTGGTTGCCGATTGTGCTGGCGTCGTAGCGCATGCGGTTCATGGCCAGAATCTCCGGCTCGCCCTTGTAGAGGTTAAAGTAGGGCGTGCCCTGGAAAAGATCCCCGGCATCGAAAAGCAGCACGTTTTTGGCCTCGCTCCGGATGCGGTCGATGAGAGCCATGCGGCGCGCGATTCCACCCCGGCCGGCATTGCGGCTGCCGTCCTGGGGAAAGGGTTCGAGCCGGCTGTGTACGTCGTTGGTATGCAGAATCGTCAGCGCGACGGTCTTGGGCTTCGCCAGGGCTTCGGGGGCCAGGCTGCCGATAACGGCGGCCGCGCCGAGCCGCTTCAGGAATTCCCGTCTATTCGGTTGCAATGCGTCCATCGGTCGTAGGTTGAATGGTTTTACCGGCTTTCCCGGCCTGGCGGAAATAATCCAGAAAGGCGTCACGGATGAGGTAGTTCAGATCTTCCCGCTTGAGGGCGTCCTTCAGAAAGGCAGCGTTCCCGCCACCGTTGGCGATGTAATCGCTCATGGCCACGGTATACGTCTGGTCGGGGACCAGCGCCCGGCCGTTGTTGAAGGTGACCGACTGCAGCTGTTTGCCGCTCAGTTTGACCCGCACGCCGCTGACGACCAGGGCCTCGTCGTGGGCGGCGAAATGTTCCAGGAACTGCTGGAGCTGCTTGCCGCTCAGGGTCAGGACGGTCACGGCATTATCGAAGGGCATGACCTCAAAGACGGAACCGGTCGTAATCGGTCCGTTGGGCAGGCTGTTGCGGATCCCGCCGTAGTTGAGGTGGGCCAGGTCGATGTTCTTGCCGTAACGGCGGCTGGCTTCCTGGAGCAGGGCGTCGGTCAGCAGGTTGCCCAGGGCGCTTTCGGGCTTGGCCTTATCGAGCCGGGCGGCCGACTGAATCAGCACCTCGTTCATGTTGCGGTCGAGGCCGGCTTTGTAAGGCTGCAGGAACCGGGCCATGCCGCTGTCGGCGGGAATGGCCGCGTCCACCGTCACGCGCTGGTAGGTTTGCGCGGCGGGGTGGTAGCTCGTCCGGCAACTGGCCAGCAGAGCGATCAGGAGAAGGGGTTTTATGGCGTTGACGTTCATGGGCTTGGAGGTGTTTCACGCGGATTTTCGCAGAAAGCGCTGATTCCACAGGTTACTCAATCCGTCGGACATTGATCAGGTACAGGTTCGTCGCTACGTGAAACCAGCCGTTCTGCTTCTTCAGCGTGGCGGTCTGCCACTGAGGCGTAGGCCGTATCGTGTGTTTGGGGTTGAATCCAAAGCCGACTTTCACCGGCAAGTTAAAACCTTCGCCTTCGCAATCCCAGCGGTATTGCACCTCCAGGGTCTCGCCCTTATCGGCCACCTTATATTCAAAGACCGGCAGGCGGGCATAATTCAGGTATTGGTTGAAAATAGGCTTCAGGTCCGTTTTCAGCTCGCGGCTCAGCAGGTCGACGATCTCTTCCGTCGTGACGATGGAGCGCTTTTTGTCGGTATGCAGTTTCCGCAGGGCGATGAACCAGCGGTCATCGTCGTCGATGGCGTGGCGGAGCGTGTTAAGCACCCAGGCGCCTTTGTAGTAGATGTCGTTGTCCTTCGCTTCGTAATTGACCCCTTTTGGCCCTACCATCGGGTACTGGTTCTTGATCAGTTTTCGCTGGTTGGTGATGTACTTCTGGCCCTGTTCGTAGCCCTGGGTGCATTCCATGTAAATCGTTTCCATGTAGGTCGTAAACGATTCGTGGATCCACATTTCGGCGTGGTCGGCGCAGCTGAGGCTGTTGCCGAAATACTCGTGACCGGCTTCGTGGATGATGATGAAATCGAAGCCGAAGGCGTTGTTCTTGTAGTTGTTTCCGTAGGCAATGGCGCTCTGGTGTTCCATGCCCCAGTACGGCGTCTCGACCAGCGCAAAGCCGTCGCGCCAGAAGGGGTAGTGACCGAAATGCCATTCGTAGCAATCGAGCATGCCCTTCACCTGCTCAAAATGCTTCTTCGCCTTCTCCAGATTGGGTTTAAGAACGTAATAATTCAGCTGGAGAAACTGCTTGTCGCGGCTGCGGTAGGTGTCGCTGAAATGGGCGTAGTCGGCCAGGTTGAAGGTGACGTTGTAGGAGTTAATGGGGTAGGAGACGGCCCAGGTGAATTCCGTCTGGTTGGTGCCTACCTCGCGGCGCCGCAGCAGCCGACCGTTCGAGACGGCCGTCAGGCCCCGCGGCACCCGGAACGTCATCCGCATCGAATCCGGCTCATCGGAGAGGTGATCCTTGCAGGGCCACCAGGAGCTGGCGCCCAGCCCTTCGCAGGAAACGCCGACCCAGTCTTTGCCCGTACTGTCCTTTTTCCAGGAAAAGCCGCCGTCCCAGGGCGGGCGCACGGCCTCGCGGGGCTTCCCGCCGTAGACAACCGTCACTTCCTGCACCTTGCCGACCGGTTGCGGTCCGTTCATGGTCACCCAGATGACGTTGCCTTCCCGCGAAAAGGTGAGCGGCTTGCCGGCCTGAGTGATGCGCTCGACGTTCAGATTCGCAAACAGGTCGATCTGCATGCGGGTAAAGGGCTCCTTCACGCGGTAACGGATCGTGTTCGAACCCGCGATGGTTTTGGCCGCCGGGTCGACGGCGAGATTCAGGTCGTAGAAGCTGACGTCGTAGCCCGTGCGTTCGGGCCGGAGCGAGCCGCGCAGGGTGTCCTGACGCGTAAAGGTTTCCGGTTTCACCGGCTGCGGACCCGTCTGGGCCCAAAGGCGGGTGGAAAGACAAAGGGCCAAAAGGGCCAGCAATCCGTGTTTCATGCGGTACGTGTAATCCATTCAAAGGTACAAACTTAATCGCAGGCCGCCGCGGAAAGGATGGTTTACAAATGGTTAATACGGGGAATGGATTGATGGTTACCGGGTTGGATGGCTTAATTGTCGAATGGTTTTCAGGCTGAAAGGGCCGTGTTTTTTGGCAACGTTACCGGCCGAATCGTTCCTTGATGCAGCCTTCACATTCGGGAAAAACTGCCGTAACACCTCCAGTCTACCTTCGCGGTCGATTACAACCTATCGATCCGTATGATTCTTTCTACTTGCCTGCTTCGCAACGCGACGGCCCTGCTCTGGACCGGTTTCCTCCTGCTGCTCTCTCTGGCGGGCCGGGCGCAGAGCACGAACGCCTCCTTCCTGGGTGTCGTCACCGACGCCAAAAACGAGCCCCTGCCCGGCGCTACCGTGCAGATTCGCAACGAATCGACCGGCTTCCGGACCGGCACCGCTACCCTGGCCGACGGCCGCTACCAGCTCCGGCAGCTTCCCCTCGGCGGGCCCTACACGGTCACCGTCACCATGGTCGGCTACGCTACCCAACAGAAGGCGGGCTTCATGCTCAACCAGGGCGACCAGATCACGGTCCGCTTCCAGCTGGCGGAGGCCATGACCGACCTGCAGGAGGTGTCGGTCAAGGCCAACCGCATCATCGACCAGGTGCAGCGCTTCGGGGCCTCCACGGCCGTCACGGCAGCCCAGATCAAGAACCTGCCGCTCGAAAACCGGAACTTCAACAACCTCGTCAACCTCTCGCCCCTGCAGGGTAACGGGGCGCTGGGTGGGGCGCGCTCGGGCTCGACCAACATCACCATCGACGGCGGCAACGCCCGCTCGCCGCTCTGGGCGGGAGCTACGGGCGTGACGGGATCGATGCCCTACGCCATGTCGCAGGAAGCCATCCGCGAGTTTGAGGTGGCCACCAACGAATACACCGTCACCCAGGGGCGCCAGGCCGGCGGGGCCGTCAATGCCGTCACCAAGAACGGAACCAACGTCTGGTCAGGCTCAGCCTTTACCTTTGCCCAGAACGACCAGCTGCAAAGCCGCAACGACATCCGCGGCAACCGGCGCACGGCCGACTTCGACCGCTACCAGTGGGGTTTCAGCCTCGGGGGACCGATCATTAAGGATAAACTGCATTTCTTTACGGCCTTCGACCGCCAGGACGAGCGGCGGCCGGCGTTCATCACCGACATCCAGAACGCCACCGACGAACAGCGCTTTGGTATCCGGCGCGATACGCTGCTGAAAGCCATCGACATTGCCCGGCGGGTTTACGGCGTGAGCCAGAACCCGCAGGTGGGCCAGTTTTCCAACAAAACGACGGCCAACACGCTTTTTGCCCGCTTCGACTGGACGATCAGCGACAAGCATAAGCTGACGTTCCGCAACAATTTTACGAGCTGGAACAACCCGATCAATTCCGGCGACAACAGCGATATCGTCCTGCGGGAAACCTTCAACAAACAGACGGCCCGTTCCTATACCGGCCTGGCCTCGCTGCGGTCGACCTTCTCACCCAATTTCACCAACGAGTTCAAGCTGCAGTACCAGTACGAGTACACCGCCCAGGAAACCAGCGACGAGCTGCCGGGCGAGAACATCCCGCGGGCGATCGTAACGGTCACTTCGCCCTTTGCGACCTCGTCCAACCCCAACGCCACCACCCAGCGGACCTTCCAGTTCGGCGGGCAGCGGTTTACGCCGGAATGGACCAAATACCACCAGTTTCACGTCATGAACACCTCGTACTTGACGAAAGGCAAAGTGGATTTCACCTTCGGAACCGATACGTATGTGACCTTACTGAAGGATCTGTTCACCAGTGAACTCAACGGGCGCTTTTTCTTCAACAGCCTGGCCGATCTGGAAGCCCAGCGGCCGTCGCGCTACGTCCGGGAGGTGTTCCTCGGGCAGGGTCAGCCCATTGTGCAGTACAACGTAATCGACTGGGCGTTTTTCGGGCAGATGGAAACCAACCTGATGCCGAACCTGAACCTGATGGCGGGCCTGCGCTGGGACGGTACGGCCTTCCTGACGGCCCCGGCCTACAACCAGCTGGCCGACCAGAAGCTGGGCATCCGCACCGACCGCAAACCCGTCGACTGGAACAACCTGCAGCCGCGCTTCCAGCTCACCTGGAACGTGGGCGGGCAGAATACCGACATCGTCAAGATCGGGGGTGGGGCCTTTACGGCCATGGCCATGTATTACAACCTGGCCAACAACATGCTCTTCGACGGGCAGAAAATCGCTTCGATTGATGTGAGCGGCACGTCGGTGCCGCGCCCGGACTTTATCAGCTACCGTCGCGACCCGTCGACCGCCCCGGGCGTACCGGCGGGTAGTTCCTCCGTCTCGACCATCAACGCCACGGGCCCGAATTTTCAGATTCCGATGACCTGGAAGTTTAACATCAGCTACAACAAGATTCTGTGGAACGACCGCTTGCGCCTGGGCGTGAACTTCCTGATGAGCCGGACGCACAACAACTACGTTTATCTGGAGCGGAATTTGGTCGACGAGCCGTATTTCCGCCTGGGCAACGAGGCGGGCCGGGGCGTGTTTGTGCCGGCCGACCGGATTGCCGCCAACGGCCGCAGCAACTGGCTGGATTCGCGGGCGGTGCCCGAACTGGGCCGCGTGCTGGAGCTGAACTCGCTGGGATACGCCCAGCAGTGGGCCGTAATCGCCGACGCGACGCTGAAAATCGGGCAAGATGGGTACTTCAACCTGAGCTATACCCGCAACGATACGAAGGATAACTCGACCTACAACTGCTGCGTAGCCAACACCTCGACCTTCCTGCCGGTGGTCGACGATCCGCGGCGGCTGAACTTCGGCTATTCGGAAACCCAGTTCCGCCACAAGCTGGTAGCCAACGGAGCGACGCCGAGCTGGAAAGGCTTCTCGCTGGGGGCGACCGTAACGGGCGTGGGCGGGACGCCCTTCTCGATCCATTCCTTCAACGCGGGCTTCGGCATCAACGGCGACTTCAACGACCGCAACGATCTGGCCTTCCTCTTTGATCCCAACAGCGCGGAAACCGACCCGGCCCTGGCCAATGCCCTGAAAGCCTGGCTGGCGAACCCGGACGTGGCCCAGCCCCTGAAGGATTACTACCTGGCCAATGTAGGTCAAGTCGCTCCGCGGAATGCCGGCGTCAACCCCTTCGCGGCGACGATCGACCTGCGGCTCATCAAGCGCTTCCGCACCTTCCGGGGGCAAAGCCTGGAACTGACCGCCGACCTCTTCAACGTGGCCAACCTGCTCAACGATGGCAACGGCCTGGGCGGCGGGAAGGTCTGGGGTCGTAACCGCAACCTGGGCGCCGAGCAGCGGCTGCTGGCCATCTCCGGTTTCAACCGCGCTACCCAGCGGTACAGCTACCGGGTCAACAGCAATACCGGCGTCAATCCGGTGGGCGGTACGCCCTGGCGGCTGCAGCTGGGCCTGCGGTACGCCTTCTAGCGCGCTGATTCGCATGCCGGTTAACAGCGATGTCATCTCTCTGCCGGGAGATGACATCGCTTTTTTGTAGTTTGCGTGCTACCATAATCCACTGATAACCATGACACGACCTACGGTTGACCAACTGCACCAGTCCGGGCGCTACCGGCTGCTGGAATCCTTCCATATCGACGAAATGACCCAGTTTATTTTTCGGGAGCTGGGCATGAAACCACCCCAGGAGCAGCCCCGGCGGCTGACGCTCCGGTCGGTACTGGTCTTTCTGGCCATGGGAGCCGCTGGCGGGGTGGTGGGCTATAGCCTGGCCAGCGCGGTTGGAAAAAGCGAGGACGGGTCATCTGATGTCTGGCAGCTGCTGGCCGCCATACCCTTTCTGTTCGGGCTGCTGGTGGTTCACGAAGGTATCCACGCGCTGGTTTTTCGCCTTTTGGGCGCGCAGGACGTAGGATTTGGCTATTCCCGCAAAGCGCTGATGGTCTACGCTTATTCCCAGCGGTTTGTGATGCGCCTGCCGGAGAACGCCCTGGTGGCGGTCATGCCGTTTCTGGTCATTACGGCAGGGCTGGTAGCCGGCATCCTGGCGTTTCCTGCCTACCGGCTGCTGCTTGCTTTCTCCCTGCTGCTGCACACCTTCGGCTGCCTGGGCGATTTCGCCCTGATCCGGCACTGGTGGAAGAACCGCCACCGGCCAATGTACACCTACGACGATCTGGAGGAAAAGCGGACGTATTTTTTTGAGGAGAGCCCGCAGGCGCTCGTTCAGAGCAGCCGTCCGCCCGGTACTGAAGTCATCGGCTGATAACCTACCCGACGCAGACGCCCGGTGCCGCCGATGCCAAGCTGCAGGTTAACAAGCGTGCCGCCCAGGTTGTGTCGAACGGAAACAGGCGTGACGAAGAACTTCGTTCGGAGCCAGAAAGAGGCTTCTTCCATGGAATCCCCGGTCCGCTTGAAGAAAAAATCGTTCTGGAGGCCCAGCGAAACGGTCGCTCGGGTGAAGGCCAGGCTTTGCAGCCGCTTGTCGTCGCCGGGCATCCGTACCGAAGGCCCAAGAAAGGCCAGCCCGACGTAGGGCGTCAGGCGGTGGCGTTGCGATTCGAACAGGACGCGCCCAACAGCGGCTTCCGCCGCAAAAAAGCCGGTTTTGAGGCCAAGTTCCCACTGCTGATCCCGGTAGGTTAGCGGCTCCCGAACGTGGCCGCCGGTCAGCGTGGCATGCAGCAGAACGAGCCACTGACGATAGCCTACATCGAAGCCGTAGGAAAAGGCCAGCGGCGCGGTGAAATGGCGACCCAGTCCGCCGGTCAGGCCGGTGGTGCCGAGGCCAAAGAACATGCCGTAACTTACTTTCGATAGCCGGCGGACCGTCAGAAGCCGGGGTGTGCGGGCGAGGCGGCTGTCTGTTTCCTGTTCCCAGCGCGTCAGGGCTTCAGCGTTGTGGCCAAATTGGGTTTCGGCCTTCATTCGCTTTACCTCGTTAGCCAGGGCATACGATACTTCGTAATAAATCTGCTCGACGGCCTGCTTCAGCGCAGGCTCTGACGGAAGCTCAATCAGCCTGGCTTTCAGTTGCCGGGCTGCCAGTTCGGCCAGGTTAAATGTAAGCTTGAAATAGCGCAGTGTAGTGGCGTTGCGAACACCAGGGGCCACCCAGGACAAGTCGCGCTGCATCAGGCAATAGGTTTCAATGGCGCGTTGGCCCAATCCAATCGACTGAAACGCATAGCCTACCTGATAATGAAATTCGGAGCCTGTTTCACCGGGCAGGCTGGGTATAGCCCTGCCCCGAAAGTCGTCCAGGCGCAGCGGCCGGTCAGCACGCCAGTGCAGCGTGTCGGGAAGAAGCTGGGCGAAAGCAGCGGAGTAGACCAGGGAAAAAAGCAGAATAAGAAGCGGTCTCATGACGGTGGGCGGGCTTAGGCCAGCGTTTAAGCTCGGCAAAAATAAAGCCAAAGCCTCCCGCAATCGGTAGTTCAGCGTAAACCGGCACCCAAGGCCGGATTCAACGGAAACATCATAGCCGAACTGCCTTTTACATACCCCAAAATAAACGAAAAAACCAAAAAAGAAGCTCCGCCCGATCCAAGGACCAGGCGGAGCTAACTCTTCATTCTTAATTTTTAATTCATCATTAAATTAATACCGGTACATCTCCGACTTAAACGGCCCCTGGGCCGTTACGCCGATGTAGGCAGCCTGTTCTTCGTCGAGCGAATCCAGCTTGGCACCAACGTGATCCAGGTGCAGGGCGGCGACTTTCTCGTCGAGGTGCTTCGGCAGGATGTAGACCTTCTTTTCGTATTTCTCCGGGTTGTTCCAGAGTTCAAGCTGGGCCAGCGTCTGGTTGGAGAACGAGCAGGACATCACGAACGAGGGGTGGCCCATGGCGCAGCCCAGGTTTACCAGACGACCTTCGGCCAGGACGATGATTTCCTTGCCGTCAATCTCGTACATATCCACCTGTGGCTTGATCTGCGACTTGGTGCTGCCGTAGTTCTTGTTCAGCCACGCCATGTCGATTTCGTTGTCGAAGTGGCCGATGTTACACACCACCGCCTTATCCTTCATCGCGCGGAAGTGGCGCTCTTTCACGATGTTGACGTTACCCGTAGCCGTTACGAAGATATTGGCGCGGGTAGCGGCTTCGTCCATCGTCACTACTTCGTAACCGTCCATGGCCGCCTGCAGGGCGCAGATCGGGTCGATTTCCGTTACCAGCACGCGGCAGCCGGCACCCCGGAGGGATTCAGCCGAGCCTTTTCCGACGTCGCCGTAACCGGCCACAACGGCTACCTTACCGGCCAGCATCAGGTCCGTAGCGCGGCGGATGGCGTCCACCAGCGACTCGCGGCAGCCGTACTTGTTATCAAACTTCGACTTGGTTACCGAATCGTTGACGTTGATGGCCGGCAGGTAGAGCGTGCCGTTTTTCATCCGCTCGTAGAGGCGGTGTACGCCCGTGGTGGTTTCCTCGGACAGGCCTTTGATGGCCGGGATCAGCTCGGGGTAGTTGTCGAACACCATGTTCGTCAGGTCCCCGCCATCGTCCAGGATCATGTTCAGCGGCTGCTGCGATTCACCGAAGAAGAGCGTCTGCTCGATGCACCAGTTGAATTCTTCTTCCGTCATGCCTTTCCAGGCGTAGACCTGAATACCGGCGGCGGCGATGGCAGCGGCGGCATGGTCCTGGGTGGAGAAGATATTGCAGGAAGACCAGGTTACTTCGGCACCCAGCTCGACCAGCGTTTCGATCAGCACGGCCGTCTGGATCGTCATGTGCAGGCAGCCGGCGATGCGCGCGCCCGCCAGGGGTTTCGACGGGCCAAATTCCCGACGAAGGGCCATCAGACCCGGCATTTCCGCCTCGGCCAGCCGGATTTCCTTACGGCCCCACTCTGCCAGGGCGATGTCTTTTACCTTGTAGGGGACGTACGTGGACGTTTGTGTCGACATAAGTAATATGACGTATTATAGTGCTTGTTTCCGCTTTGAAAAACAGCTCGTTGCGGTCGTATTTCTACGGAAAGTGCAAAAATAGGCATTGGCCGGGAGAAAGGCTAATTTCCACCGGTCTTCCGGGCGTAAAACCCCGTCGATTCAGGAAAGGTTTACCGCAGTGCTGGTGCCAGCTGCCGGGCCCAGATCTGGTAGCCGGCTTCGGTCATGTGCAGGCTGTCGGCCTTGAACAGGTGAGGCATCGGCTGTCCATTCGGGCCGAGCATGGGGGTAAAGACGTCCACGAAGGCCGTCCGTTTCTGGGTCGCTAGAAAGTCTTTGATCAGCCGGTTGGCCGCTTCCACCTCCGCCCGGAAGGCCCGGCGGGACGGGCTGGGCTTGATGGCGATAAAGACGACCGAGGTTCGGGGCAGTTTACCGCGCAGGTGCCGGAACAGGGTGACGAACCGCTCGTACACTTCTCGGGCTGGCACCTTGGCGGCGATATCGTTTTCGCCGGAATAAATCACCACCTGTTTAGGCCGGTAGACCACCACGATGCGGTCGGCGTAGCGGATCAGGTCGCTGAGCTGGGAGCCGCCGAAGCCCCGCTGGACGACGGGTTTACCGGGAAAATAGCCCTGGAGCTCGGGCCAGAGCCGGATGGACGAACTGCCGGTAAAGACAATCCCCTTCCGGCGCGGCGGGCTGGTCTGATCCTGAGTTTCAAACGCCCGGATTTCGTTCTCAAAGGGTGGGGCGGTGGATTGGGCCCGGAGCGGGCGGACAGGACCCAGCAGCCATAGCGAGAGCCCCGTCAGGAGTACGGTGGTGTAACGGTTCATAAGGTCCAATTCAGGGATTGCAAGGATTAGATAAGAGACAATAGACATTAGACAAAAGACAAAAGAGTACGGAATTGCCTGTCTGGGCAAAGTCAAATGTCAAACGTCAAGTGTCCAATGGCTCTTGTCCAACCATGCTTCCGCTAAGCTAAGAAAAAAGCCAGGCTTGCCACGAAGGAAAGGGACGGCCGGTTTCTCGGTAGAAACCAGCGGGGCGGAAGCTTTTGGGAAAGAGCCCGTTTCTTCATGACCCTGACCGACCTTTTTGACCGGATGCCCGCCCTGCGCGTGGGCGTCATCGGTGATTTTGCCCTCGACACCTACTACGATCTGCGGACGCAGACCGGCGAATTTTCCCTCGAAACCGGCCGGGAAGTCCACTGGGGCCGCCGTCCGCGAACGGCTCCGGGCGGCGCCGGCAACGTGGTGCAGAACCTGGCTGCCCTGGGCGTAGGTACGATGCAGGTCTTCGGTGGGGTGGGCGACGATCTGTTCGGCCGCGAACTCCGGTACCGCTTCCAGCAGGCCGGCGTCGATACCGCGTACCTGCAAACCTGGCCGGACGGCTGGGATACCTGCACCTACACCAAACCCATGCTCGACGCCCGGACGGAAGCCCACCGGCTCGATTTTGGCACCCATAACCACCTGGCCGAGGAAGCCTTCGCCGCGGTGCTGGCCGACCTGGCCCGGGCCCTGCCGGCGCTGGATGTGCTGATCATCAACCAGCAGTTTCCCAACCCGCTCCTGACCGAAGCCCGCATGCAGCAGCTGAACGCCTTGGTGGCCGAGCACCCGGGCACGCATTGCATGGCCGATCTGCGGCAGGTCGGGCTCGCCGTGCGGGGCATGACGCTGAAGGTCAATACGGCCGAACTGGCCCGGCTGCTGGACCTGGAGCTGCCGCCGGCGCCCGACGCGGACTGGTGCCGGACGCACGCGCTGCAGTTATCAGTTCTGACGGGCGGCCCGGTCCTGCTGACGCGTTCGGAAGCCGGCATCCTCTACCTGGGCCCGGAAGGCGTCGAGGCCGTGGCCGGCCTGCCGCTGACAGGCGAACTGGACCCCGTGGGGGCCGGCGATACCGTCGTGGCCGCCTTTGCCGCCGCCCGGGCCGCGGGCGCCTCCCCGGCCCAGGCCATCGACCTGGCCAACCGCGCCGCCGCCGTGACCGTCCGGAAAATCGGGCAGACCGGCACGGCTACCCCCACCGAAATCCTCGCTTTATCCGAAACCCTATGACCGACCTGCTGACCCGCTACCGCCAGGAAGCCCACGACCACCTGACCCGCGAACTCCTGCCGTTCTGGATGGACCGCGCCGTGGATGCCGTCAACGGCGGCTTTATCACCCATTTTGACCAGAACGGCCAGGATACGGGTGAAGACGAAAAGTCGCTCATCGCCCAGCCCCGCTCCGTTTATACCTACGCCTCGGCCCACCGCGCCGGCTATGGCGGGGGCAAGCTAGCCGACATGGCCCGCCACGGCGTCGACTACCTCCTGAACCGCATGTGGGACCAGGAACACGGCGGATTCTACTGGATGACCAACCGGCGGGGGGAAGTGACCATCGACCAGAAAATCGTCTACGGCCAGAGCTTCGCCATCTACTGCCTGAGCGAGTACACGCTGGCTACGGGCGACCCGCGGGGGCTGGAATACGCCCAGAAAACCTTCGATCTGCTTCAGAAATTTGCCGTCGACAGCTGCTACGGCGGCTATTTCGAGATGTTCTACCGCAATTGGGAGCGGAAAGGACCCGGGCCAGGGGGCGGCGACCGCAAGACGCTCGACGCCCACATGCACCTGATGGAGGCCCTGACGACGCTTTACGAAGCCAGCGGCGCAGAAATCCACCGGCGGAAACTGCTGGAAGTGATTACGCTCCTGACCGAACGGATCATGCACCCCGAGTTCGGCACGGGCATTCCGCAGTTCTGGCCCGACTGGCGGGTGGCTCCCCAGATCAAGTTCGACGTGATCTGGGGCTGGGACCGATTCACCGAAGACGGCATGAAGAGCGCCGCCGAGGACAATACCAGCTACGGCCATAACCTGGAGTTCGCCTGGCTGCTCTGGCACGCGCTGGACATCCTGGGCATCTCCGACGAACCCTACCGGGCCCTGCTCGAAAAGGCCTGCCGGCACGCGGCGGACAACGGGATCGACGAGGAGTTCGGCGGCGTCTTCGTGGAAGGCTCGCACGCGGGCGAGGTCTACGACCGGGAGAAGGAGTTCTGGCAGCAGGCCGAGGCGCTGATCGGCTTGCTGGATGCCTACCGCGTCTTCGGCGAGCCGCGCTACCTGCAGGCCTACGGGCAGGTACATCGCTTTGTCTTCGAGAAGATGATCAACCGCCCCGTCGGCGAGTGGTGGCCGCTGATGACCCGGACGGGCGTTCCGATCTGGACGCATATGAGTCACAGCTGGAAGATCAACTACCATACCGTCCGGTCGATGGTGCAGACTGTCCGGCGGCTGGATCGGTTGATTTCAAAAGGTGTTTAACCACGGAGTTGCACGGAGTTATTGCACAGAGTTACACAGAGAAAACGCTGAGATACTCCGTGCCAAAACTCTGTGCAACTCCGTGGTTAAAAGAAACTCAAATAAACTGCAAAACCGTCTCCAGCCCCATCCCCCGCGAGCCCTTGATGAGGATGTGCGTATCCGTAAACGGATTGTCCATGATCCAGTTATGGAGCGAAAATTTATCCGGGAAGTAATAGGCTTTTGGTAAGGCGTGGAGGGCGTGCTGCATTTCCTTCCCCGCCAGAATCACGACGTCAAACTTCCCCTCGGCCACCAGCTCGCCCAGGGCCGCGTGTTCGGCGGGGCCTTCTTCGCCCAGTTCGTACATATCGCCCAGGATAACGACTTTCCTGGCCGCCGCCAGCTTCGTGAAGTTCTGCACCGCCGCGGCCATGGAGCTCGGGTTGGCGTTGTAGGCGTCCATCAGGATGGTATTGCTTCCCTTGCGGATCACCTGCGAGCGGTTGTTGGTGGGGTTATAGGCCGCCACGGCCGCGCTGGCGTCTTCGGCCGAAACGCCGAAATACTTGCCGATGCAGAGCGCGGCGGCGATGTTGTCGAAATTGTAATGGCCCGTCAGGTGGGTGGTCACCTCCCGGCCTTCTTCGTCGCGGTAGACGATCACCGGCGCATCCTGGAGCAGGGTAGCGTGCAGGAAGGCGTTTTCGCCCAGGTAGTGAACCACCTCCCGAAACTGCCGTTCCAGGTGCATTTCCTGGAGGGTGGTGTTGGTGCCGTGGACGAAAACCGTGCCGTGCTGACCGGCGAGCCAGTCGTAGAGCTCGCCTTTGCCCCTGCGGACGCCCGCCAGCCCGCCGAAGCCTTCCAGATGGGCTTTGCCGACATTGGTAATCAGGCCGTGGGTGGGCTGGGCGATGGACGACAGCAGCCGGATCTCGCCCTGGTGGTTGGCACCCATCTCGACGACGGCGATTTCGTAGGGCTCGTTGGTCAGGTCATTGCGGATCGCCAGCAGCGTGAGCGGAACACCGATGTGGTTATTGAGGTTACCTAAGGTAGCGTAGGTACGGTACTTTTTGGCCAGCACGGCGGCGACCAGCTCCTTGGTGGTCGTTTTTCCGTTCGAGCCCGTGAGGCCAATGACCGGAAAGTCGAACGTCCGGCGGTGGTGGCGGGCCAGCTCCTGCAGGGCCGTCAGCCCGTCTTCAACCAGCAGGAAGCGCTCGTCGGTGGCCACGGCCGGGTCGTCGACCACAGCGTAGCGGGCTCCCTGGCCCAGGGCGTCGGCGGCAAAGGCGTTCCCGTCAAATTTATCCCCCTTCAGCGCCACAAACAGGCAGCCGTCGGTAATTTTACGCGTATCGGTCGAAACCGCGCTGCACTGGCGGAAACGTTCGTAGAGTTCTTCGGTAGAAAGCATGATGCTGAACCGGGAAATTTCGTTATCAGGTTGCGTACCCGCGCTCCATTCGGCGAACCAGCGAACCGGCGAACCGGCGGGACGATGAAGGCCAAAGTTACATGAAAAACCTCGTTACCATACTCGGCCTGCTGCTCGGGGCGGCCGCCCACGCCCAATTCGCGTTTCGGTACGAGTCCGGCATTCCGGTCACGATCGGCGACCGAACCCTGACCAACCCCTGGGCGGGCGGCCTTAACGCTACGCAATTCAGTCGGATGCACCTCGACGGCGATGCCGTCGAGGATCTGGTCGTGTTTGACCGCACCACCAACCGCATCAGTACCTTCCTGGCTGAAGCCCAGGGCACGGGCTACCGCTGGCGGCACGCGCCCCAGTACGCCAGCCTGTTTCCCGTCGATATCCGCAACTGGATGCTGCTGGTTGACTACGACGGCGACGGCCGCCGCGATCTTTTCACCTACGCCCCGGCCGGGCTGCGCATCTTCCGCAACGTCAGCGCGAACGGGCGCCCGGCCTGGGAAGTGGCCGTCGATCCCGTCTACGCCGAACGCTCGGAAGGAAGCGGGCGGATTAACCTCTTCGTCGTCGCTACCGATGTGCCGGCCATCCTGGACGCCGACGACGACGGGGATACCGACATCCTGACCTTCGATCTGACCGGCGACGTGGTCGATTTCTACCGGAATATGGCCGTCGAACGGAACTAAGCCCCGGGCACGCTGGAATTTCGGAAGGCGGGTTTCTGCTGGGGGAATTTCCGGAAGGAATTCTGCGACGATTTTCAGTTCGGCATCAACTGCAACGACCCCGCCGGCGGGCGCATCGCCGCTACCGACCGCAATGCCCGGGTGAAACATAACGGGAACGCCATGCTGCTGGTGGACCTCGACGGCGACGGTAAGCGCGATCTGCTCTTCGGCCACGTTTCCTGCGACAACATCGCCCGGCTCAACAATACCGGCGGCAACGGGACGGCGGCCAATTTCACTAGCTTCAACAGCAACTTCCCGGCGGCGGACCCCATCCGGATGCCCGTCTTTCCGGCGGCTTATGCCGAAGACCTGGACTTCGACGGGAAACGGGACCTGCTGGCCTCGCCCAACACGGCCATCAACGAAGGAAACCTCAGCGATTTTCGGGCTTCGGCCTGGTTCTACCGCAATGCGGGTACCAACGAGCGGCCCGACTACCGGCTGGTGACCAGGAGTTTTCTGCAGGAAGACATGATCGATCTGGGCGAGAATGCCGCTCCGGCCCTGGCCGACCTCGACGGCGATGGCGACCTGGATCTGCTGCTGGGTCAGCTGGGCCAGCGCGGCGAACAGGGCCTGCGGGCGGGGCTGACTTACTTCGAGAATACCGGAACGGCCGGCCGGGCCGCCTTTACGCAGCGCTCGGCGGACTACCTGAACCTGTCGGGGGCCTTCCAGCTCACGGACCTGCGGCCGTCTTTTGCCGATCTGGATGGTAACGGCACCCTGGATCTGGTGCTGGTCGGCTACGACATCAACCGCCGGGTGGTGATTCGCTACCTGCCCAACCAGGGCCCGCGGAATGGCGCCTTCCGGCTGGAGGTGGGCAGCCTCCGGACCGTCACCACGCCCGACCGCGTCGTGCCCGGGGAAGTGCTGAACTGGCTGGATATCGACCGCGACGGCCGGGCCGATCTGCTCATCGGTAAGGGGAGTGGGGTGCTGGAATACCACCGCAATACCGGTACCGGCGCGACGGTGCAGCTGACGCTGCAGCAGGCCGACTACGGGCAGTTGGGCGCGGCCGTGGAGCGGCGGACGTCCTCGGCGGTGAGCATCGACCTCAACGGCGACGGCCGCCCCGAGCTGCTGCTGGGCGTCCGCAGCGGCGAACTGAAACTCTACCAGCTGCCCGACCGGCCGGACGGCCGCCTGACGGCCCTGGATACCACCCTGGTCTACAACGAACTCACCCGCACCGACGATCCGGTGGGCGTCGGGCTGAGCCCGCTGCTGGCTTCGGGCGATCTTGACGGCGACGGCCTGCCTGATCTGCTGGCCGGGACGCTGGCGGGCGGCGTGCGGCTCCTGCGCAACACCTCCGAAAAAGCCCCGGTAACCGGCCTGGAGCCGCTGCCGAACGTCGTCTGGGCGTACCCGAACCCGACCGACCGCATCGTCTACCTGAAGCCGCCGGCCGACGGCTGGCTGACGGTCTACAATGCGCTGGGTCAGCCCGTCCGGCCCCGGCTGGCGGTTAAAGCCCAGACTGAAACCCAGCTGGATCTGGTGGGCCTGCCGGCGGGCGTCTACACGCTTCAGCTGCAGGAAAGCCGCCGGCTGCGCACGCAGAAAATAGTGCTGAGCCGGTAAGAAGGCTCCGGGTCGGGCTTTATTCGGTATATTCTATCCAACGCTTGCATGGTACTTTTTGTCAATCCGCTCCTACACGAAACCGCCCGGGCCGCCCTGCTGGCCGGTTTACCCACCGAAATCGAAGCCGTTTTTCGCGCCGATCTGCCCGAAGGCGAACAGGCCCTGGCCCTGCAGCGGGCCGAGCTGCTGCTGGGCAACCCGCCGGCCGCCTGGCTGAAGGGTCCGCTGAAGCTGCGCTGGTGGCAGCTGGAATCGGCCGGTTTTGACGGTTACCGGGACGCAAACGTAACCTGCCCCGTGACGAACGTTGGCGATTATTACGCCTGGCCCTGCGCCGAAACGATGGTAGCCGGGCTGCTGGCGCTCTACCGCCGCCTGCCCGAGTTGGCCGTGCTCCAAACCCGGAGCGAGTGGGTGGGGCAACCCTTACGGCTGGGCATGCAACTGCTGCGCGGAAAGCGGGTGATCATCCTGGGAGCCGGCACCATCGGTAAGGTTATCCGGCAACTGCTCAGCGGTTTTGAATGCCAGACGCGGCTCATGGCCCGGACTTCGCCGGAGGCCGAGCTTCATTCGGTGGAAGAGTTGAAAGACGCCTTACCGACGACGGACGTAGTCATCAGCACACTCCCCGGTTCGGCAAAAAACTTCTATTCGGCGGAGCTCATCGACGCCATGCAGCCCGGCAGCGTGTTCGCCAACGTGGGCCGGGGCAGCACGGTCGACGAACCGGCCCTGATCGCGGCCCTGGAGCGCGGGCACCTGGGCGGGGCGGTACTGGACGTAACGGCCGCCGAGCCGCTGCCGGCCGACAGTCCGCTCTGGACCCTGCCAAACGTTGTGCTCACCCAGCATACCGGCGGCGGCCAGCCCGACGAAGACGGCGCGAAAGTTGCTATCTTCCTGGACAATCTTCGTCGTTTCCTGGCCGGTGAAGAATTGGCCAACCAGGTGGAGCTAGGACGGGGGTATTAACGGACAGCTCTTGCCCAGGACCTGTTCGCCAATCCGGCAAAATTTCATCAGAGAATCATCGTGTTACCAGGCCGCTGGCTAATTTGTTAACCCGTTATCAGGGTATTAAGCCGACAATCCGATTGGTCCGCAAGGATTTGCTGGTTTTTTATTCAGAAGTAGGTAACTATGTAGTATCATTGCTGTAATGGTAAGGGGTAAAAGGCGGACCCACAACGTCGCTTTCCTATCCGTTACCTGAGATGGGGCCGGAAAAGAATCGATTATGAACATGACATTGGATGCACTTGAGCAGCAGCGCCTGGATTTGTTGACCAGCTACCAGGTCCTGGATACCCTGCCGGAAGAAGATTACGACGCCATCACGTCTTTGGCCTCGCAGATCTGCCAGATGCCGGTATCGCTCATCTCGCTGCTGGATCAGGAACGTCAGTGGTTTAAATCGGTTCAGGGCCTGTCGGTGCGGGAAACGCCCCGGACCTACGCTTTTTGCCAGTACACCATCCAGCAGCCGGGAAAGCTGCTGGAAGTCCCCGATGCCCGGCAGGACGAGCGGTTTGTGAATAACCCGCTCACCACGGGCGATCCCTACGTCATTTTTTACGCCGGCGTACCGCTGGTGACGACCGAGGGAGCAGCGCTGGGCAGCCTCTGCGTCATCGACCACAAGCCCAATCAGCTTACCGATGCCCAGCGGCAGGCACTCACGACGCTGGCCCGGCAGGTAGTCAACCTGCTGGAGTTACGCCGGACCAACCTCCGGCTGGCCCAAAGCCAGACCGAGTTATCTTCCCTGAACAGCCTGCTGAGCAACGTGGTCGACCATACCCCGGCGGGGCTGGCGCTGCTTCGGCCGATTCAGGATACCACGGGCGCCATTACGGATTTCCGGTATGTACTCACTAACCCGACCAACGCCCGTACCCTGCAACGGGAGGCGGTAACCATGACCGGCGATACCCTGCTTGCGTTATCGCCCGGGCTGCAGCACTCGGCATTTTTTGAAAAACTCGTCCGGGTTGCCCAGACCGGAGAAGCCGAAACGATTCAGGACTGCTATCCGGCCCCGGAACAGAACGTGCATCTGGAAGGATCCCTGCAGCGGGTCGGCGGTGATGTCCTGTTCACCTATCTGGACGTTAGCGAACTCATCCAACAGCGCCGGAAGGCCGAAGACGCGCTGCAGGTGCAGGAAGCCTTCCTGGCCAACGTCAGCCATGAGCTGCGGACGCCGCTGAATTCCATCATGGGCTTTGCCGAACTCCTGGATACGGCCCTGGCCGGAATGCCGGAGCGGGAGCAGGTGCGCATTATCCAGACGGCCAGCCGAAACCTGCTGCGGCTGATCAACGACCTGTTGGATTCGGCCCGTCTGGAGGCCGGTCAGCTCACGCTAGAACAGACGCCTACCTCACTGGCGGAAGTGGTGGGAACGGTAGGAAGCCAGATGCGCGTGCAGGCGGTCGGGAAAGGGCTGCAGCTGCGGGTCGAACTGGACCCAACCCTGCCCGGCTGGGTGGAGGCGGATCCGCTGCGGCTGACGCAGATTCTGCTGAACCTCTGCGGAAACGCCATTAAGTTTACCAGCGAAGGGGAGGTACGGGTGAAGATCCTCCGTGACCCGGCCGCAACGACCGAACTCCGGGCCATTTTCCGGGTGGAAGATACGGGCCGGGGGATTCCGCCCGAGCAGCAGCCCAAACTCTTCGAGCGCTTCCGGCAGGCCTCCGTCTCCGACAGCCGCCGCTATGGCGGGTCGGGCCTGGGGCTGAGCATTGTCCGCAGCCTGGTTGAGCTCATGGGCGGAACGATCAAGCTGCAAAGCACTCCCGGGCAGGGCACGTGCATCGACGTTAGTCTGCCCCTGCGGCCCGCGGCGGCGCCCAAACCTGCGGCGGCACCGGTGACTGATCAGACCCCCCTGCCGACGGATCTGTCCATTCTGGTCGTCGACGACCAGCCCTTTAACCAGAAGCTGGTAGGTGCCTTTCTGAAGAATCACGGCCTCGTGCCCCAGGTTGTCAGCAACGGCATCGAAGCCCTGTCGGCCCTGCGGCAGCGGGTGCCGGATCTGGTGCTGATGGACGTGCAGATGCCCCTCCTGGACGGTTACCAGACGACCCGCCACCTCCGCCAGACGCTCGGGCTCCAGGTACCCGTGATTGCCATGACCGCCAACGCCATGGCCAGCGAGCGGGAGGCCTGTCTTCAGGCGGGGATGAACGATTATCTGTCTAAGCCCTTCTCCAAGGCCCAGCTGGAAACCATGATCCGCCAGTGGGTCCGTTCCGACCGTCCGGAAGCAAAGGCTCCCGGCTCCGGTGAGGCCCTCGGCCTGAATCCCGATGCCCGGAGCGCCCTGGAAGCCGAATGGCCGGTACAGGCCTCCCGCCTGGCCAAGTCCCTCGGACCGGGCGAAGAAGCACAGTTCCGGCAGCAGGCCGAGCACCTGGCCACGCTCCTGTCTAGGCAAGGCCTGACCCCCGCCGCCGAGCGCCTGCAGCAACTGGCCCAGCAGCTCGCAACGCTGGCTCCCGAAGAGCGGGAGCTGCATTTCCGGGATTTTATTGATTTGATGGAGTGTAGTCTGGCTTGAGGGTTCGGTGTAGACGGGTAGTCTAGGCTGAACAACTACTACACCTAACGGATTGAGCTTTTCCGTTGGTAGCTCTGAATCAGTACATCGGTTGGGATGCCGAGTGCCTGATGCAGTTGACGGATCATCTCCAGGGTCAGCTTGCGCTTGCGGTTCAGGATCTCGCTGGCTCTACTTTTTAGGCCTACAACCTTGGCCAGATCACGCTGGCTATACCCCATTTGCTCCAACCGGAACTTGATGGCTTCAATGGGGTCCGGATAGTCAATGGGATCGTTTTCCTGCTCGTACTTATCGATGAGAATGCTCAGCACCTCCAGTTCATCCCCCTTCTGGGTAGAGCTGTGCTGGCCGGGACGGCTATCGAACCCGAGCCCACCGATAACCCCCTCAGGACGTTACCCAATGGCCTGATGACCCAGCATACCGACAGCGGCTAGCCCGACGAGGACAGCGCTAGGGTAGCCATTTCCTAGACAACCTGCAGCGGTTTGTGGAGGGGAAGAACTAGTAAATCCGTTGAGTTGGGTAGAGGGTATTAAGGGGTTCAACGAAAGTGAATTAATAAAAGACAATAGATGTGGGCTTGGGTCCAGCGTAATCTCAGACTTCGACGTCGTAATAGCCGCCGAGTGGTTGACACTATTTCTTACATATGACACATTTTATATCTCATGTCTAGGCTGAAGCGGGACGTTAGCTTGTAGCGAGATTGACATGAACTAGATGTTAAAGCGTAATAGATTTCGATATATTCTTTATATTTTGTATGATATGCTAAAATTGAGAAAACAAAAGCCTTAATTATAGTTTACAAACGTTACCCTATTCTAATAATAAATCCTAATAAATGGTTTTTGCTTTTATTAAGAATATATGTTTAGTTTTCGATTTTAATTATTTCAACATAGTTGTCAAGATTTCCAATTTTCACTATGTCTCCAACTGTATGACCAAGCAAAGAAACAGCCAAAGGGGACTTCTCGTAAATTTTTTGGATCTCATTAGGAATGAGTTTGTTATTTTCTGTAGATACAAGTTGAACACTAATATCTTTTTCGTTATTTAGATATCTCACATGAACTTTGCTGTTTAGCTTTACAATATGATTTAATAATATATTTACTTCATTTGTGTCAGAGTTAACCTTTTTTAATATCTGAATATTTTGGCGATCCTCATCAAAAGTAGCAAAATTATTTTTGTTAATATATTCTTCTATAATATCAACATCATCAGTAAATGCGTTAGCTGTCTGTGAGTAATCCTTTTGATTACTATTGTATGTTGTTTCTACTTGTTTTATAAAACTAACAAGTCTTTCTGTTTCTTTCTTTGGGTTGCGCCACCAGTTTGTGCTCCAAATTCTATGAAATACAAAGCCATGATTTTCCAATATATTTTGTCTATGTTTGTCGTATAAATAAGCTTCTCGGCTTGAATGATATTTTGCGCCATCGCACTCAATAGCTATTTTCGGTATCCCTTTAACATTTGAATTATAAACAATATCAATTCTAAAGCCCGCAAATTGTAACTGTGTTGTTAAATTCTCAGTTCCAATATTATCTACTAAAGCTTGATAAACCTCTTCTTCAAAAGGAGATTCTAATTCGCCGAAGTCCCTCGGATTTAGTCCTACGCTATTAGATGTATTCTCTGCCAGTGCGCTAAGAACTGCCAAGCGTGAACCATTATCAGCTTCACTTACAGCTTTACAATAAGCCAAGTACGCATAAATTACAGATCTCTTATTATTCGAGCCTTCATCCTCCAGGTAATTTTTGTATCCCATAAATATATCTTCGGGAATAGAAGAGCAGCAATAGATTTTATATTTAGCTCTCGTGATAATTACATTTAGTAATTTATAACCTTTTGAGTGGTTAATTGGCCCAAAACGCTGTGCAAATTTCCCATCTTTATTTATTCCATATGTAGTTGAAAGAATAATTACATCTCGTTCATCTCCCTGAATATTCTCCAAGTTTTTAACAAACATTCCTTTTTCCTCTAATTCTTGTACCTTTGCATTGAACTCCTCGTATTTTGAAAATTTTTGTCTTTGTAAAATTTTACTTTTAATTAGATTTCTTTGTGCAATATTGAACGATGCGATGCCAACTGTAGGATATTCTCCATTTGGGAATCGGTTAATATTCTTATCAATAATTGACAAGACCATTTCAGCTTCAGCTTCGTTAGTATGATCAGAGAAAGTGCCATTGACCTGGATGTATTTTATAGGAATATAATCAAAGTTATTTGGGATAGGCTTTAATCTTTGATTATAGAAAGCATAGTTAGAGAAGTCGATCAAGAATGGATGTCTTGATCGATAATGAAAATCTAGGAATTTTTTTTGAAAGTTTAACTGAGCTCCAAAATCTATTAATGATTCACAGTCTAAAAGAATATCGTCTTTGTCTATTTTCGTTTGAGCGTTAGATTCTTCTTCTATGTCATCTTCGTCCTCAATTAACCCGTCAAATACTTTACTGAAATAATTTGAGGGTGGCATTTGATGTTCATCTCCTGCAATAATAATTTGCTTTCCTTTTAAGATTGCTGGTAAAGTATCTTCTAATCTTAACTGACTTGCTTCATCAAACATCACGATGTCAAAAAAATTGTTCATTCCTTTGAATAAATTACTTGCAACGTCAGGTGAAGTTAAGATTATTGGAAAAAAAGTAGAAAATAAATTTGCGTCTTTTTGAACGATTTGTCTTAGTGAAAGTTTTTTAAAATTTCTGCTACTTCTTTTATTGTAAAGATTTTCGACAGATAATCCATTATTGTTTTGTTCAAAAATTTTAGTTTCGTCTATTTGTTTTGAAAACCAAAATTCTTTGATAAATTTTAGTTGTTCACGCTCTATCTTACTTAATGTGTAATTAAATTCTTTATGCTCCTCGTCATTAGTCGGTAGCTCTATAGATGCAGAACTTATAAGTAATGAGTTAAGATAAAATATTAAAAATGTTTTACGCCAATCATTTTTTGGCTTTAATTCATCGATAATAATTTTTTCCTTTTCAGATAAATTGTTATAAAATTGAAACCATTTAAATTCAATGGTAAATAAGTCGTCTTTTGAATTGAAGTATTCGTTTTTAGATTTGATGTATAATTCTAGAGTATCAATAAATGAGTTGATGGCAGTAGTATTTAGCTTAACAGGTAGCCAATTATCAGAGTTAAATTTAAATGCTAGATGGTAAATTCTTTCTTGAAGTATGGCTAAGCTATTTATGTTAAATGTATCTTTGTTTGCCTTTAATAAATTAATGGCTTGAAATTCATTGTGTACTTTAATGTCAAAATTTTTCCGAATTTCGTTAATTTTTAATTTAATTTCCAAAAGAATATTTTTATTATTTACAAAAGAATTATCTAATTTGTACTTAAGTTTAAAGTCTTTTTTGTCAAATAGCTCTCTTTCTAGAATTTGAAAAAGTGTAGTAATTTCGGATATATATGTTTCAAAATCTGTTTTTATAAGTAATAATATATTTTGAACTTCAACAGTTTCGTTCTTGGCTATTTCAAAAAATTCATAAAAGTGATTGTTTTTTTTATTTAAAATCAAGTCAAGATCATACTTTGAAAATTCATTTTTTATTTTACGATCGAACTCATTTTTGATTTTTTCAATATCATATTTAATTTTTTTTAAAGTATTATTTTTTTCAAACACAGTGCCATTAAAATTTATGTGCTGAAGTTCTTCTATGTCTTTTAAACAATTTTCCAGCCTTAAAAAACCACTCTGAAGCAAATGGTAATCGGCAATTGTTTCTTCCTTTTGCTTAGAAAAAAATGATAATAATTTATATGATATTGTATTTATTTTTTCTTCATTTTTAAAATCAAGATTATGTTGATTGTTTGTTAGAATGGTTTCTATTTCTTTAATTATATGATTGATAATTTCAATTTGTTTTGTGAACTGCGCCTTTTTAGTATTGAAGTACTTTTCGTATGAGATTAGTAAAAGATTGTTTAGGTCGCCTTCTTTTGTTAATATTTTTCCGATAATATTATTAATAGCGAAGATTTGTGTATTTAACTCACTTTTTCTCAGGGTAATATATTCATTTTTGCTTGCCTCTAATAATTGCTTAATCTCTTCAATTTGTGTTGTATAAATGTTAAAATCTTCATTGATTTTTTGCTCAATAATGTATGGGTTATCTCCAACCAATTTTTTTGGATTGATAAATGAAGTTGATTTGATGGGTAGATATCTAGTATATAATTTTTGGCCTTGCTGAATAAGTTCAAGTAAAAAGTCATGTTCTTGTGTTGAATAATTGAAAACTATTTCTTTAAAGTTTAGGTTAGAATCTTCATCTTGTTCTTTAAGTTCTTTCAAAAGTCTACCAACAACAGTAGTCCATGAATCGCTGCCAATAATTTTTTTGTCAAGCTTTTGGTGTTTGTTGTTGATACTATTGATCAAAGTTTTGACTCTTTTTATAATATTTTCTAAATTTTCTTTAGAGTAATTATATCTGTATCGTTTATACTCTATATTTTCATTTCGATCTCTTACGGAGTCAACAGCCGTTTTTCTATCTTTAACTAAATCACGAATTAATACACAGTGATAGTTAAGTCCTTTATCAATTAAGGCGTTATGCAAAACTTCGAGGGCTGTTCTTTTCTCACAGACTACAATCGTTTTTTTATTGTTTTCAAGTGCATTAACTAAAATAGCTGTGAGCGTTTGGCTTTTGCCAGTGCCTGGAGGGCCTTGAATCAAAATGTTTCTTGTAGTTTCTAACGAATGCAGTATGTTTTGTTGAGAAGGATCTGTTTCAACTGATGAAATTGGTTGAAAGTAATGATCAACTAAGTCATCAAGGGGAATGTTAAGCCCTTGTAACTGCATAAGGTTACTATAATCATTTATAATATTTTGTTTTTGAACTTCAAAGATTGAAAAAATTCCACCAAATTCAATCAAAGAATTTGTCGAATTTAGTAGCAATTTTTCATAATGGTCTTTGTCGCCAATTGATATAATGTTGTCAAGCTTGTTTCTAAATATATTTTCTAAATCTGAGGGTGATTTTGTGTTTATAGTTCGTAAAAGTTTAGTGCAAATTGTTAATAATTCATCTTTTTGAATTAATCCATCGTCAAGCATCTCACTTGGAATAGGTTCCACTTCAACGTTTATATCATTCTGTAAGTGATTAATCAGTACTTCATTTATATAAATTGGGTCATCTTCATTTCGCTGTATTTCCCAAGTGTTGAATTCTTTTGTGCGTTTAATTTTCAAGCTCCATATTAATATTGGGGCCACTGTTAGCTTATTGTCTGCTCTATCTCTTCTAACTAATATGGGAAATCCAAAGCCGAAAGTATTAATACCTTTTTCGGACTCTATTGCTTCAGTTTGGTTAATTAAGTTTTCGAATGATTTTGTGATTCGGACTAATTGGGTCTGCTCTTCGACGAATAATGAATTCAGGTCAGGAATATTGTCCTTCCAACTAATCCGAAATTTTAGCGATTTTTCAGAAAGCAATGCATTTATAAAATTATTAGGAAGCTTTTTCTCAATATGAGCAAGTCGGTTTAAGTCGAACTTATAGCGAGAGTTTGCAGGAATAGCATTTAAGTGTACACCTCTTCTATTTCCGATTTTTAATCGTCTTTGAAGTTCTGTTAATAACTTTGCTGTTAAGATCATTTTATAAAAGTGGATTAGGCAACCTAGCTTATTTAGAAATTGCTTTACATTAGCCTATGTATTATGCAGATCCAAAATTGCTAGATTGAACGTTGAAAATATTACACAATTTACTGATTTATCAAATTTTAGCTGTCGTTTTGAAGATTTTTGATTAGAAAATCAGCTTCCAGGGAAGAGAAGCGAGAGCATGCTATTTTGGGCTCTTAATCGTATACTAATTCACACTGTACTCGCAAACAAGTAAATTCCCACCAAACCCACAAGTGTATTTCTACGCATTTACCCCATCCCCCAACAAAAAAGCCCCGCCCGTAGCAACCCACGGGCGAGACTCCACTGACTGAAGACTGAAGACTAACAGACTGTCGACCAGTCTAAACAAAAAACGGCATATCCTTAGTAGCGTACTTCTTCATTCCTTCCTCGTTGATTTCCACCCCAATACCCGGTTTTTCGGAGAGGGGGATGTGGCCGTCCTTGATCATGGGGCCGTCGAAGGTGACGATGTCCTTGAACATAGGCTCCTCGTGGAAGTAGATCTGCCACTCCAGGATGAGGAAGTTCGGGACGGAGGCGCAGACGTGGCTGGAGGCCATCGCACCCAGGTAGGAGGCCACCATGTGGGGCGCGAACGGTACGTAGTATAGGTTCGAGAGGTTCGCAATCCGCTGGCCCTCGCCCAGTCCACCGGCTTTCTGCAGGTCGGGCATGATGATGTCCACGGCCCCAATCTCCAGCAGCCGCCGGAAGCCGTGAGCCAGGTAGTGGTTCTCGCCGGCGCAGATGGGCGTGTTGGTGTTCTCGCGAATGATGCGGTAGGCCTCGGCGTTTTCGGCCGGGATGGGCTCCTCCAGGAACATCAGGTTCAGGGGCTCCATCATCTTGGCCACGCGGCGGCCGGTCGTGACGTCGTAGCGCCCGTGCATGTCGACGCAGATGTCGATCTTCGGCCCCACGGCCTTACGCACGGAGGCAATCTGGTTGTACATCCGCTCCAGCTCACCCGGGCTGGCCGTCCAGTTGTAGGCGTCGTACTTGTTGGGGTCGTTGCGCTCGTCGATGTCGAACTTCACGGCCGTAAAGCCCATGTCGACGGCCCGCTTGGCGCTCCGGCCGAAAGCATCTGCGCTGGTGTCGGTCTCGCGGTAGGCCCCGGTATCGCAGTAGACGCGGATTTTGTCGCGGTACTTGCCGCCCAGGAGCTGGTAGACGGGCAGACCGAGGGCCTTACCGACCAGGTCCCAGAGGGCCGTCTCTACCGCCGAGAGGACGCTGATGTACATCCCCGCCTGCGCACCTTCGAAAAAGCCCGAGCGCCGCACGTCCTCAAACAGGCGGTTGACGTTCAGGGGGCTTTTGCCCTTGATGCGCTGGCCCATCATCTTCACCAGGTGGTAGGTGCCCGGCGTGGCGTCCACGGCCTCGCCGCAGCCCCAGATGCCTTGGTTGGTGTGGACCTTCACGAACAGGCTGTGGCCGTTGCGGATGTAGCCGCAGCGGATATCGGTAATTTTCAGATCAGATGGCGCCGACGAGAGCGGCGTGCGTTCGACGGCCTGTACCAGCCCCTCGCCGTAAGACGACGAAAGGGCCGTGGCGCTAAAGACGCCGGCCAGGGCGCTCTTCGTGAGGAACGAGCGCCGGGAGGTGGATTGGGACATTTGGGGTTGGGGGTTAGGGTTTGGGGTCTTTCGTTTATGGTTTAGCGTTTATGGTTTATAGTTGGCTTCGCCCGTAAGTAAGCCATCACGCGAAGCCAACTATAAACCATAAACGCTAAACCATAAACGGCTTACCAGGTCCGCGTCTTCAGGTAATCCTGAATCTGCTCCTTCGGCACGGGGAGTTTGTCGATGTGGGCGTTGAGCCATTGTGAGAAGTCTTTCTCAATCTCGGCGGTCCAGCGGGAATCGATCTGGCCGGGAGTGTACTTCTGCTGCCGGAGCCGCTCGTGGCCGAACATGTCGCGCAGGCGGACGATTTCGGAGGTCTTCACCACTTTCTCGACTAGGTGGGGCGGCACGAAAGTCACGGCTCCGTCGCGGCCCAGCACCACGTCGCCGGGCATGACCAACACTTTCCCGATGCGCGTGGGGCGGTTGATGCCGACCAGCACCGTGTTCAGATCGCCCGGGGGGTTGTGGTGGGAGGGGTGGTAGGTGCGGTAGTAGGACGTGAACCCCCCGATTTCCTTCAACCCGGCTACGTCGCGGACGGCCCCTTCGTAGACGATCCCGTTGCCGGTCTTGGCGTAGATCGAGTTGCCGAGGTTATCGCCGATCGTCGGGCCGTCTTCGTGCATGCCGTACTGGTCGACCACGTAGACGTCGCCCTTCACGAGCAGGTCAATCGGCCAGGAGTTCTGTCCTTTCACGCGGCCGTCTTTTTCGTGGCCCTTCTGGTCGATGACGCGGTGGACGTCCGGGCGGCCCGGCATAAAGATCGCCGTCACGGCCCGGCCCACAAGCACGCTGTCGGGATTGATACACTGCCAGCCCTCGGCGTACTGGTACTTGTAGCCGTCGCCCTTCATGACGGCCCAGGCTTCCTCGTGGGTAACGAGCCGCATGCGTTTGATGAGGGCGTCGGGGACTTTCGGGCGGCCGTCGGGGAAACGTTCACCTTTCCATTCGGGCGTCAGGAAGAGCATTTCTTCCTTCGAAATCTGCTGCGCGCGGCTGACGGTACCCAGGCCGGTCAGGCACAGCAGGGCAGCGGCGGTAAAAAGGGTTTTCATGAGAAGGTTTAGGGTTTATCGTTTAGAGTTTATCGTTTAGGTTTATGGTTTAGCGTTCAGGGAAACTAAGGAAATGACTCATCATTCGCTACGGGCGACAACGATAAACAATAAACCCTAAACCATAAACTCTCCAGCGTTAAAAGCCAATTGAATTCCCCCCATCCACCGGCAGGGAAGCGCCCGTGACGTACTTAGCCGCCCCGGAGGCCAGAAAGACCGCCGCCCAGCCGATGTCGTCGGGCTTGCCGAAGTGGCCCATGGGCGTGCGGCGCAGGGCGCGGTCGCGGCGGGCGGGGTCGCCGTTCATGGCCTTGCGGCTCATGTCGGTTTCGATGAAGCCCGGGGCGATGGCATTGACCCGCACGTTATGGCCCGAAAACTCCGAGGCCAGCACCTTCACCATGCCTTCGACGGCCGACTTGGAAGCTGCGTAGGCCACCACCCGGTCGATGCCATAGTAGGCCGCCATGGACGAAATCATCAGGATGCAGCCGTTTTTTCGCTCGACCATCCGCCGCCCGCAGGCCCGCGTCAGGGCAAAAACGGCGTTCAGGTTGGTCTGGATGATCCGGCTGAATTCCTCATCCGTTACCTCCAGGGCCGGTTTTTTGAGATTAATCCCGGCATTGTTCACCAGAATATCGATCGGGCCGTGGGTGGCTTCGAGACGGTCGACCAAACCGTCGAGGGTATCCAGCTGGGTAATGTCGCTGACGCTGTAAGTCGCCGCTTCGCCCAGGCCGGCGACCGCTTCCTGCAGGGGTTCCTCGCGCCGTCCGGTCAAAATAACCTGCGCACCAGCCGCGACCATACACTGGGCAATCGCCAGGCCGATGCCCGTACCACCGCCGGTGATCAGGGCGCGCTGGTTGGTTAGGGAGAAGGGAATTTGGGTGGGGGTTTGCATGGGGTATGGGGTTTTTCGTGTAAGGTGTAAGGTGTAACGTGTAACGTGGCTTCGCCGCAGCGGCGGATCGCCCGAATCAATTGTCCTTGGTAGAGCAGCGTTACACGTTACACCTTAAACCTTACACGACACATCATCTCATCTGATAAATATTAACCAGCCGCCGAACCTCCTCCAGACTCCGCTCGGGTTTGCGGAAAGGGGCGGGGATGGGCTGGCGGGCGAAGGTTTGAAAATACAGAACGCAGGCGTCGCGCCACCAGAGGGCTTCCTTGCGCTGCACGGCCAGGCGACCGGCTACGTCGGCGAAGATTTCCGGATCGACGGCGGGTTTTACGGCCGCCCACTGCTGCTGCATCCAGCTGACGGAATCGGCGCCGGTATAGTAGCGGACGCAGAGTTCGTCCCAGAGCGTTTTACCCGTACGGAGCTTCTGCGTCCAGGGCACATGGTGGAACCAGAGCAGGTACGGCAGGGGGCAGGTTTCGGCCTTATTCCACTGCTGCTGCACCGCCGGGGCGTACAGACCCAGGGCGTTGCTGCCGCTGGCGGTCCGGTCGAAGCCCACGCCCACCGAGTCGGCCCGGTGGTAGTACGTATGCCGCCAGTCCGGTCGGGGCGCCTTGTCGAGCCAGGGCTCCGGACCGTAGTGGATGCTGTAGCCCATGATGTGGTGCAGCCCCAGCGGGTTGGTGTAGTTGACGTAGATTTCCCGCGAACGCAGCATAAGGTCTTTGATGCGCCCGACGGCGGCCGTCTCGTTGGTCAGGGTCTGGCGGATCCATTCCTCGGCCAGGGTTTCCGACGACAGGCTATGGTCCCAGGCCAGCCGACCGAACGCGTACCAGTTAGCCTGGCCCATGGTGTGGCCCGTCCAGTTGCGGTCGGAACCCGTGTTGGCCACGCCCGCCATGGCCGTCCGCTCGTAGCCGTGCAGGCTGCCGTCGATGACCCTGGCCACGGTCGAACCTTGGCCCTTGGCGTGGGTATCGGAGTCGAGACATTCCTTGAAGAGCGGAGCCTGGTAGACCAGGTGCGTGGCGAAGCCCAGGTATTCCTGCGTGATCTGAAACTCCATCGCCAGGGGCGTTTTCGGCATAGCCCCGAAGAGGGGCGAGAACGGCTCCCGGACCTGGAAGTCGATGGGTCCGTTCTTGACCTGGACGATTACTTTGGGGTGAAACTGTCCGTCGAGGGGCTTGAATTCTTCGTAGGCGGCCTTGAAGCGATCGCCTTTGGGGTCGGCCTTGTAGACGAAGGCGCGCCAGATGACCACGCCGTCGCGGTCGCCCAGCGCTTCGGCCAGCATGTTGGCACCCTCGGCATGGGTGCGGCCGTAATCCTGGGGGCCGGGTTCGCCTTCCGAATTGGCCTTGACGAGGAATCCTCCGAAGTCGGGAATGGACGCGTAGATTTCCTTCACCTTATCGGCCCACCAGCGGCGGACGGCCGGGTCCAGCGGATCAGCGGTTTTGAGGCCGCCGACGATCCGCGGGGCGGGAAAGTAGACCGAAAGGTAGACGCGGATGCCGTAGGGGCGAAAGACGTCGGCCAGGGCGGCCACTTTCTTAATGTATTCGTCGGTCATGAAGCGCGGGCTGGCGTTCACGTTGTTGAGCACGGTGCCGTTGATGCCCAGGGAGGCATTGGCCCGGGCGTAGTCGCGGTAGCGCGGGTCGAGCCGTTCGGGCAGTTCGTACCATTTCCAGAGCGAGGAGCCGGCATAGCCGCGTTCGATGGAGCCGTTGACGTTGTCCCAGTGGTTGAGCATCCGGATGCGGACCTTCGGGCTGCTGCTAAGGGCGAGATTGGTCAGCGGTTGCCGGGTCTGCAGCTGCCGCAGCAGGGCAAAGGCGCCGTAGAGGACACCGGCCTCCGAGGGGCTGCTGATCTGGATATTTCCGTTCTGGCTCCGGAGCTGGTAGCCTTCGGCATTGCCGCTAGCTGGTCCGTTGCCGACGCTCAGGATAATGCCCCCGGTCCGGCCTGCAGCACTGCTGATGACGGGAATCGTCGTTCCCAGCAGGCCCTGTAAGCCCGCCTGCAGCTCGTCGGCGGCCGTTTTCAGCACCGGGCTGGTTCCGCTGAGGGCGATGAAGCGCAGCGAACGGGCGTAGGCCTCGCGCTGGGCGGCATCGGCAATGCGGTCGTATTTGAGCCAGAGGCGGTAGCCGTCGTCGGCCCGGGTCTGGGAAAGACGGAGCAGCAGGAGCAGCCCGGTGGCGAGTAATTTCAGGGATTCAGCGAATTTCATGCAATTCGTTCGTCACGGTTTGGCGGGCTTCGGCCGCTTGTTCGGCCAGGCCCCGGCGGATGGCCAGTTCCAGCCCGCGCAGTTCCGCCAGGCCGCGGAGACGCCCGATGGCCGAATAGCCCGGGTAGGTTTTCTTCTCGAGATCGTCGAGCATCTGGTGGCCGTGGTCGGGGCGCATGGGAATCTGGAGGACGCCCTCACCCGTCTGCCGCCGCCGCTCCTCTTCCAGCACCAGTTCCTTCACGACGGCGTACATGTCGACGTCGCCCGCCAGGTGATCCGCTTCGTGAAAGTTGCGGGGATCGGCTTCGCGCTTGGTGGCCCGCAGGTGCACAAAATGAATGCGCTCGGCGAAACGGCGGGCAATCCCGGGCAGGTCGTTGTCGGGCCGCACGCCCAGCGAACCCGTGCAGTAGGTCAGGCCGTTGGTCGGGCTGTCGTAGGCCGCCCAGAGCTGCGCCAGATCGGCCTCCGTGCTCACCACCCGGGGCAGACCCAGCAACCGCCGCGGGGGGTCGTCGGGGTGAATGCAGAGGTTGATGCCGACTTCCTCGGCCGTGGGCGCCACCTGCTGGATAAAATAGTACAGGTTTTCCCGCAGGCCCTGGTCGCCGATATGGGCGTATTCGTCGAGCTGCCCCTGGAAGGTCGTCAGCGAAAAGCTTTCCTCCGAGCCGGGCAGCCCCAGCAGCACCGTGTCGGTCAGCTCCTGGATATCCTCGGGCTTCATCCGCCCGAATTTCGCCCAGGCGCCGGCGATGGTGGCGGAATCGTAATCGATGGCGGCTTTGGGCCGCTGCAGGATGCAGAGATCGAAAAGGGCGAAGTCTTCCCAGACAAACCGCAGCGCCAGCGAGCCGTCCGGCATGGGGTAGCGGAGATTGGTCCGCGACCAGTCCAGCACGGGCATGAAGTTGTAGCAGACCGTCCGGATGCCGCAGGCGGCCAGGTTACGCAGCGACTGCCGGTAGTTTTCCAGGTATTGTTCGCGGCTCGGGCGGCCTTTTTTGATGTCTTCGTGGACGGGCAGGCTTTCCACCACCACCCAGCGCAGGGGCGTGTAACGGGCGTTTCCGGCCTCGACGAGCCGGATGCGCTCGCGGATGGCCTCCACGGTCCACACTTCCCCGACCGGGATCTGGTGCAGGGCCGTGACGACGCCCGTGCAGCCCGCCTGACGGATATCCATTAACGAAACCGGGTCCTTGGGCCCGAACCAGCGCATGGTATGTTGCATGGGTACGTCTATAGTCTATAGTCGTCAGTCTTCAGTCGTGGTGCGAATTCTATTCTTTTGAGAAAGGCGGGTGTTGGGATTGTATACTGCAATCGGTTGCATAATTTTTGTCAGGGGCCTGAGGGCTGCCAGGTTACCGTACGGAAATCCGGAGTTTCGCAGGTAGTTTACGAACAATTTGTCTTTTTTAGACAGAAGCTTACGCATGGAAAAAGAGGTAACCATCTACGACATTGCCCGGCAGGTCCGGCTTTCTCCCGCCACGGTGAGCCGGGCGCTGAACGACCATCCGGCTATCAGTCGCGAGACGAAAGCCATGGTCACGGCGCTGGCGCAGCAGATGGGCTACCGATCCAACCCGTTCGCGACGAACCTGCGGCGGCAGCGGACCAATACCCTGGGCGTCATCGTGCCGCGGCTGAACAGTATTTTCCTTTCGACGGTGCTGGCCGGTATGGAAAAAGTGGCCAACGCGGCTTCCTACAACCTGGTCATCAGCCAGTCGCTGGAGTCGGTCCGGAAGGAAGTGGCCAACGCCCGGACGCTCTTCGACAGCCGGGTCGACGGTCTGCTGGTTTCCCTGGCCTTCGATACGGATACGACCGATCACTTCGAGGCGTTTCTCAAAAAAGGCATTCCGCTCCTGTACTTTGACCGGGTCCCGGTGGATCAGGGCATGGCAGCAACTGCCGGCTCCCGGCTCTCGGCCCATCCGGCCACGCAGGTGGTGATTGACAACGAGCAGGCGTCCTACGAAGCCGTCCGGCACCTCATCGAACAGGGCTGCCGGCGCGTGCTGCACCTGACGGGTAATCTGCGCTGCAGCGTTTACGCCGACCGGCTGGCGGGCTACCGCCGGGCGCTGGCGGAATACGACCTGGCCTTCGAGGAATCGCTGGTCCTGGAAACGGACCTGGGTATCGAAGCCGGCCACCAGGCCGCCCGGCAGCTGCAGGCGATGGCCGACCGGCCGGATGGGGTCTTCGTCACCAACGACTTCAGCGCCGTCAGCTGCCTGGCCGAACTCAAGCGGCTGGGCCTGCGCGTGCCGACCGACGTGGCCATGGTAGGCTTCAACGACGATCCGATCACCCAGGTCGTGGAACCGGCCCTGACCACCGTTCATTATCCCGGGGAGCTGATGGGCGAGACCGCCGCCCGGGCGCTGATCGATACCCTTAACGGCGCGCCTTCTCCGGGCCAGGTGGTCATTCCTTCCCGGCTCGTGGTGCGAGGATCTTCGCTGAGACGGGTTTAGCAGGCCAGTAAGGAATTTACGCAGCGATTCCTGGGCGAACCCTGCATAAATCCCAGGCGTTGACCGTTGGCTGTTACTTCAAGGGATAGGTAATCGTCTCGAAGCCCCCATCCGCTTTCCGCTTCAATTCGATCACCTTCACATTCCTCAGGTGCGTCTGCCCGCCCGAGAGCTCGGAATCGTGGAAGAACAGGTACCATTTTCCTTTGAACTCGGCGATGGAGTGGTGGGTCGTCCAGCCCAGCACCGGCGTCAGGATATTGCCCTGGTAGGTAAAGGGTCCGTAAGGGGATTTGCCGGTCGCGTAGGCCAGAAAGTGCGTATCGCCGGTGGAGTAGGAGAGGTAGTAGGTATCCCTGAACTTATGCACCCAGCCGCCTTCGAAGAACCGGCGGTTGTTGTCGCCGGCCAGCAGCGGTTTGCCGGCCGGGTCCAGGATCTGGATTTCCTTCATCGGCTCGGCCAGCTGGCGCATGTCGCGGCTCAGGCGGGCCACCCGTGGGCCGAGGGCCGGTTCGTTTTTAGCCGGTTCCTGGCCGTTGGGATCGTAGGAACCCTTTCGCCAGCGCTGAAGCTGTCCGCCCCAGATGCCGCCCACGTAGAGGTAGGTTTCCCCGTTGTTGTCGGTAAACAGGGCCGGGTCGATGCTGAAGGTGCCCCGCATGGGCTGCGGTTCGGCCTTGAAGGGGCCGGTCGGCGATTTGCTCGTTGCCACGCCGATGCGGAAAACGTCCTGCTTGTCCTTAGCCGGGAAGTACAGGTAGTAGGTGCCGTTCTTTTCGATCGCGTCCGGCGCCCAGAGCTGCCGTCCGGCCCAGGGAATGTCCTTCAGGTCGAGCGCTACGCCATGGTCGGTAACGGGGCCGTCGATGCGGTCCATCGAAAAGACCCGGTAATCGCGCATGGCGAAGTGGCTGCCGAGGTCGTCCTGCGGTACGCCCGCTTCGATGTCGTGGGAAGGATAGATGTACAGCCGGCCGTTGAAGACGCGGGCCGACGGATCCGCGGTGTACAGACCACTGATGAGGGGTTTTACCAGGTAACGGGGGGGCGTGGCCTGCTGACCATGGGCCGGGAGCGTGCCGAGCAGCCCACCGACCAGTACCGCCCGCAGCATTCGAGAAAAGCGCAGCATGAAGGTTCGGGTTTTCGAAGATCCGGCTGCAAGTATAGGAAATTTTAAGGAGGGTTGTGCAATCGGTTGCAGGAGCGCCTTACCTCCGCGCATACCCGGAAAGCGAAATTCAGGGATTCGCCCGATGACAGCGTGAAAAAAGGGATAATGTCAAACCGCCTCGTACCGGTACCGGACCTGCAGCTCAACCAGGCAAAAGGGGCAAAGGCAGACGTAAGTCCCGAACTGGGATTCCGTATAAGCCCGGATGTAGGCCAGCTCGCCTTCCGACAGGACCAGGGATCGGCAGGGGCAGTCGCTAATGGCATCCGGGCGGCAGGGCCGGTTGCTCCCGCAGCGGGGGCAGGTGGTGTCGGACGTAGGCTGGTTCATGGCATCGGTAGCAGGTCAGTAAAATAGTACAGGCTGGTGTGCGCACGACCGGCGGCATCGGTGAAGCAGTAGGTGCGCTCGACGGTCTCTCCCCGTTTAACGGAAATCGGCCGCGAAAAGTACGGGGCATCCACGACAAAGGTGTGAAATTCACCGTTTTCCCCGCAGGGATCCACGCCCGGCGGCAGGTCGGCGACAAAGCCCCGGTCCAGGTCCCGCCCGCAGAAGGAGGGGTCGAGGATCTGGCCATTGACGGCCACCACAATTGTCCGGAAGCCTGCCGCCCAGAACTCCTCCAGCAGCGCCCGCGAGTCCAGCCGCCAGAGCGGAAAAAGGCCCGTAAGCCCCACCGCCGCCAGCTGCTGTTCGCGCCACTGCCGCAGGTCTTCCAGAAACAGATCCCCATAGGCGGCATGCGTTACGCCACCGGCAGCCACCGGCCGGAGCGTATCGGCTAACTGCCGGGCGTAATCGGCCATAGGAGTCGGGTCGGGCAGGGCCAGCGTATGGAGCGGCAGGCCGATCCGCCGGGCCTGGGCCGCCACCAATTCCTGCCGAACACCGTGCATCGACACCCGCCCGTTAGGCCCATTCAGCGTCGTCAGCAGGTCCGTTACCGAATAGGCCGGGTCGCGGAGCAGGCGGTACAGCGCCAGGGCGGAATCTTTGCCGCCGGACCAGTTCATCAGAACCCGGACCGGCGGCAGGGAAGCAGCAACGTTCATCACGCCCGAACGCCTTAGTTGCCGGTCCGGTTCAGTTCCTCCAGGCTGTTGTTGCGGCGGGTATCGACCTTCAGGCCTTTGCTGAAGTTGTAGCGCAGCGTCAGCCCGATGGTCCGGTTGCGGAAGTACTGGTTGAAATCGTTGATGTTCCGGCCAATATTGGTCGTAAACAGCAACCGCTGCCCCCGGAAGATATCGTTGGCGTTCAGGCTCAGATCCAGCTTCTTACCGAGGAAGCTCTTTTTGAGGCCCAGGTTCACCCACGACTGGGAGGCGATCCGGTAGAGCCCGTAGGCGGACGGACCCCGGTAGCCCAGGTTGACCTCCAGGCGCAGATCCAGCGGCAACTGGATGCTCTGATTCGACTGGGCCATGAAAAACAGCTGCTCGTTGACGATCGGCTCCTGGTTTACCTGCATCTGAAAATAACTGTAGGAGAGGACGACCGTATTGCTGCTTTCCCAGCCTTTCCGCAGCCGCACGGGCGCGATGCCGGTGATGCCCGCGCTATAGGCGTTGTTGACGTTCCCCACGTAATAGATGGTGTAGGCCCGCTCGACGTCCAGCATCGGCAGTTCGGCCATAGCGTCGCGGTGGAGCTGGTAATTGACCGCCAGGCTGTAGGTTTTTTTGAACGTCTGGGTTACGCTGAAGGCGAGGGTAAACTGCGGCCGCATGTACGGATTGCCCTGAAACCAGGTGTACGGATCCCGGTAAAACATAAACGGGTTCAGGTTGCCGTAATTCGGGCGCTGGATCCGTCGGCTGTAGCTGTAGTTGATCTGGTGATTGGGGCTGACCGTCTGCTGTACGAACAGGCTCGGAAACAGGTTTAGGTAGCGGCGTTTAAACACTTCCCCGGTTGTCAGCTGTTCACCCCGCGAGAGGGTCTGTTCCGCCCGCAGCCCGGCCTGGATTTTATAGCGCGTGCCGAGCTTTCCGCTCCAGTTTGCGTAGGCCGCGTTGATGTTTTCCCGGTAATAAAAGTGGTTCGTCCGGCGCGGGTCCAGGATGGGCACTTCGCCGTTATTGAAATAAAAGCGGGCGTCGTTGTCGGAAATCACCCGGCTTGACTTCGCGCCGAGCTCCAGCTTTTGCCCATTGGGCAGCACGCGGCTGTAGTCGACCTTAGCCGAGTAGATGTCGTAGCCGCTGGGAATGTCGGTATACAGAAAATCCCGCGTGACGGGCCGGCTGCTGGCCAGGGTGTCGTAATAATTGAAGAAATCGGCGGTCGAGTGATTGGTGATCCGGATGTAATCCAGGTCGGCCGAGAGGGTCGTGCCGGCCGTGTCGAGCTTGCCGAGGTAATGCACATTCCCCGTGTAGTTGGTAAACCGGTTGTTGTTGAAATTATCGGCGTCGATGTACAACGTCGGCTGGTTTGGCCGGTTACCTATATACGTATTCGTCAGAAAATCGGAAACCGCATAATTCGTTGCCACGTAGGCCATCACCCCCAGGCTGTGCCGGGCGTTAAGGGCATAGTCGGTGCCGAGGCGAACCGAGGGTGGACCCACGGCCTGGAAATTGCCCGTCGCCACCTGGTCGAAGTACGTCGTCTGCTGCGCACCGTAGAACACCCGCGTGAACGTCGCCTCCCGGCCGCCCACCCGCCGGGCAAAATCGGTCATGGCGAAGGAGCTCCAGGGGCCGCTTTTGTGGTTGAAGGTGCCGCCGGCCGAGTAGCCATGCTGTTTCCCGTTGAAATTGTAGCCGCTGTAGAAGCTGCCGTTCATGCCCCGCAGTTCGTTGCGCTTCAGGTTGATGTTGAGGATACCCGAAGAGCCTTCGGCATCGTACTTGGCCGAGGGGTTGGTGATCACCTCTACGTTCTTGATGTTTTCCCCCGACATGCCTTCCAGCATCGTCCGCTGGTCGCGGGCCGAGAGGTAAGTGAGCTTGCCGTTGAGCATGATCGTAACGCCGCTCCGGCCGTTGAGCTGGATATTGCCTTCCGCATCGATGAACACGCCCGGAATCCGCGCCAGGACCTGGTAGGCCGTGTTGCCCGCCGTCAGGGCCGAGCCTTCCACGTTGACCACCAGCCGGTCGGCTTCCTGGGTGATGGTCGGCTGCATGGCCTGGACGGTCACTTCCTTCAGCAGTTTGGTATCCGACTGGACGATGATCGTCCCAAACTCCTTGCCCCCAAAACCGGCCGTAACGGTAAAGGCCGGCGACTCATAAGCCTGGTAGCCGACAGCCGTCACGCGCAGGAAATACGATCCGGCCGCCGAAGGAGCGGCGACGCTGAAGCGGCCGTCGGGCTCACTGACTCCGCCCGCCACCGGATTTTTGCCAGCGGCCGGAATGACGGCGACGGTACCGTAGGAAATGGGGCTCCCGGCCGGATCTTTGAGCAGGCCGGTCAGGCGGCCTGGCGCTTGCGCCAGCACCATCCGGGACAAAACGATCAGCAGGCTGATCAGCAGGTAGGTGTTTCTCATCGTAAGGGATAGGTGTAGGGTGTGAGTCTGAAAGGCTGGACAGGCTCATGTCCTATCCAGCCTTTCGGCCTTTTTATTTGGCTTTCCGGACGTAAATACTGCCCTGCATGCTTTTCATCATCACTTCCGGGCCGCCGCCGTTGATCCGGCCGTTCACCCAGTCTTCGATACTGACCCGGTACATGCCCGACTGGCTGGAGCGGTTGACCTGCGGCTGGTTCTTTTCGATGTCGACGTCAAAGTCGCTGTAGATATCGCCGCGGTCGCTTTTCATCTTCACGTTGGCTTTCACCGAGGCCGGGAAGGTGACGTCGATGCGGCCGTTGAGCGTCGAGAAAGCCATCGGTTTGTTGCCGTTGGTATCCCGGAAGACGGCGGTCAGGTGGCCATTGACCGTATTGGCCACGGCCGAACCGCTGATGTTGGTCAGCTCGATGGAGCCGTTGACGTTGTTGAGTTCCAGATCGCCGGTGATGTCGCGGACGGTAATGGTACCGCGGTTAACGGTGCTCACCTTCACCGAAAAGCGCTGGGGAACCCGGATGGTCAGGTCTACCGGATAGCGGTGGGAATTGGCTTCGACCCGAACCTGGTTGTTGCGTTCCTGGGCCGAGAGGTCCAGGGAGCCGCCGGTGGAGATGCGCTTCATGCCCGTGCTGCTGGCCCGTTCGTCGGACACTCTTTCCTTGATTTTCTCTTTTTCCTTCACACGGTCCGAATGCGTCGTGCCGGTGGAGGCTTCGATGATGACTTCCTTGCCGTTGTAACCGACCACGTGGATGGATCCGTTGAGGAGTCCGACTTCCAGCGAACCGGGTTTGCCGGGATCACTCAGGGGGACCACCAGTTGTTGTTTTTCGTCGGTCTGGGCCAGCAGAGGAGCCGATCCGTTGAGGAGCAGCATCAGGAGGGTTGATACGATCGTATGCATGGGGGGTAGTTTAGCGTTTATGGTTTATTGTTTAGGGTTTATGGTTTATTGTTTATGGTTGCTGGGTGGCTGTATGGCCTTGATGGTTAGACGGTTAACCATAAACATAAAACGATAAACCCTAAACTGTTTCATGACTGCTTTTTGATGTACACATTACCGTTAAAGGTCTCAAACCGGATGGGCGGGCCGCCGCGGCCGACGCGGATGGCGGTCGTTTTGTTGAGTTTGTAGACGGTTTTATCGCCCCGTTTTTCCTCGTTTTTGGTGACCTGGGCGGGCAGTACGGCGGTATCGTCAAAGTCGGTGTAAAACGCTCCCTGAAAAGTCTTGAACTGCAGGTCGGCCGAAAGGCTGGCCGGGTAGCTGACCTTGATGTCGCCGTTGAGCGTGTAATAGGATGATTTCTCGGGCGGATTGGCGAGGTAATTGGCCTCCACATTGCCGTTGATGGTGTGGGCGTCGGTGGTGCCCCAGGCGTTGGTCAGGTGAATGGCCCCGTTGACGTTGCGCACCCGCAGGGCACCGGTAACGTCTTTGACGGAAACGTTGCCGCGGTTGACCGTCGAGACGTTCAGGTTCCACTGGCGGGGCACCCGGACGGTGAAATCAAGCGTAAAATCGTACTCGATGCGAGGATGGTTCGTGCGGTTGTTGTTTCGGTTCGGACGGGAGTCAAAGGGTTCGGCGATGTAGGCAAAGATGGTATCGCCTTTCTGTTCAAACTGCAGTTTCAGTTCGCGTTTGCCGGTTTCGAGCGTGGCCTCATCCTCGGCCCGGATGCGCTTGTCGACGGTCAGCGAGGCCTGATCGCCGCCAGTTCCCTCGACCTGAATAAAGCCGTTGATGTTGTAGATCACCAGCGTGCCGGTGCGGTTGGGCAGGCTGAATTCCTGCTTGACCTGCTCGGTGAACTGGGGGCGCTGGGCCTTCGTTTGGGCACAAGCGAGGGCTAGTCCCGCCAGCAGGGGGAAGATAAAAGACTTCATGGTATAGGAAGATTTGTTGTTTACGATAGATCGCGGATAGACTGCTCGATTTTGCTTTTCACCAGGTCGTTAACGTCGGGCTGGTTCATCAGCTTCCGCAGGGATTTCAGGGACCGCTTTTCCTGCAGCCTGACCATCACATCGGCCAGGGCTACCTGTACCAGGGGTGAATCCTGCTGCGGGAGCGCGTGGATGAGGCCTTCCCGAACCCGCGGGTCGTGGCCCAGTTCCGCCAGTGCTTCCAAAGTCACGAGCCGGACGTTGACGTTGGGGTCGTTGTTGAGCGTCGTCAGCAGGGCGTCGATGACCCGGCCGTCGACATCCCCGATGTCCTTCGTGTAGCTCACCGCCCGCAGCCGTTCCGTGGCCGAGGGGTTTTCCAGTAGCGTGAGCATCATCATCGCCCGCATTTCCTGCATCTGCGCCGAGAGCGTGTCGATCTGCTGGCGGTAGGCTACGTCCGGGGAGCGCTGTTCCTGCAGCCGGTAGCCGATGGCCGCACCCAGCCCCAGCAGGAGCAGGCTGTAGGCCAGATAAGCCGCCGGTACGGAAGCCCAGCGCCGGGTCAGTTGCTCGAGGAGCGTGTTGAACCAGGACCCCCTGGGCTGGATCGCTTCTTCGCGGATGGCCGTTTCCAGCATGGCGTAGAACTGCGTCCGGATCTCGGGCCGGGGTTCGGGCGTGGGCACGGCTCCCAGTCCGTTCCAGATCAGCCGGTGGGCGGCGAGTTCCTGCCGGCAGGCGGGGCACTGGGCCAGGTGGGCATCGAACGCGGCCCGTTCGGTCGCCGGCAGATCGCCGGTCAGCCAGTCGGGAATCTGGTCCTGAATGGCGGTGCAGTGGGTATGGCGTTGTTCAGCGTTCAAGGCGTAGATACTGTTTTTTAAGTTCGTTCATGGCCCGGTGGACCCGTACTTTGACGGCACCTTCCGTCAGGTTCAGGATTCGGCCAATTTCTTCGTACTTCAATTCCTGGTACCGGCTCAAAGCCAGTACCTCCCGGTATTCCGGACTCAGTCGGCCCAGGGCTTCCTGCAGCGTGGCCAGTTCCTGGGCTTTCTGCAGGGCCTGGTCGGCGGACTCCTCACCCCCGATCCGGTCGGCATACTCCGTTACGTCGTGGTACCGCGCCGATCGTTTATGGACGTGGGCCGAGTCGACGACCACGTTGCGGGCCAGGTGGTACATCCAGGCCCGGAAGCTGCCCTCGCCGGTGAACGTATGCCGGTATTTCAGCATGCGGTAGAACACCGTCTGCACCATATCCTCGCTGGCGTCTGCCCGGCCGCTCATGTGGTACAGAAAGCCGAAGAGTTCCCGGTGGTAGCGCTCAAAGAGCAACCCCATCCGGCTCAGATCGCCTTGCTTTACCTGGAGCATCAGGGCGTTATCCGTCAGTGCGTTCAAGCGGTCGAGGGAGTAGGGTTGCGAAATTTGACGTGAAAACCGGGCTAGGTTGGGAAGGTTACAGCGGAACGCAAATTATTTTTTTGCCCCAACAAAAGAGGCCCCGGAGGAGAAACCCGGGGCCCGCTATCGGTTCAGCCGGCGGATCAGGCCCTGGCTGGCAGCCGGATCAGAAACTCCGTTCCTTCGCCCGGCTGGCTCTGCACCTGCATCTCGCCATTATGGCCTTTGGTGACGATGTCGTAGCTGAGGCTCAGCCCCAGGCCGGTGCCCTGGCCGGTGGGCTTGGTAGTGAAAAAGGGCTGGTAGATTTTGTTGAGGATCTCGGTCGGAATGCCGGTTCCGTTGTCTTTGACCTGGATCTGCACCTTGCCGTCGATGATCTCCGTCCCCACCCAGACCTGCGGCTGGAAGCCCTGGCCCGCCTGTTTCTGCTTTTCCTGCAGGGCGTAGAACGCGTTGTTGTACAGATTGAGCAGGACCCGGCCCAGTTCCTGGGGCGCCACCGTCAGCGGGGGAAGCTCCCGGAAACTGGTGTTCAGCGTCACGTTGAAGCTTTTATCCTTGGCCCGCACGCCATGGTAGGAAAGCCGCAGGTATTCGTCGGCCAGGGCGTTCAGGTCGGTAGGGCGTTTCTCCCCCGAGCTGGCCCGGCTGTGGTCGAGCATGCCCTTGACGATGGATTCCGCCCGCTTACCGTGGTGGCGGATCTTGTTCAGATTCTCTTTTAAGTCGGCCAGCAGTTCTTCTTCGAGGGCTTCATCCCGCGCTTCTTTTGTCTTTTGTCTTTCGTCCTGAATCTCCTCCACTAACTCAGCGCTCACTTCCGAGAAGTTATTGACAAAGTTCAGGGTGTTCTGAATCTCGTGGGCGATGCCGGCCGTCAGCTCACCCAGCGAGGCGAGTTTCTCCTGCTGGATGAGCTGGGCCTGGGTGGCGCGGAGCTTCTCCATGGACTGCTGCAGCTGGTCGTGCTGCTGATTAATTTCGTCGCGCTGCTGCTGGAGGAGGCCATTGGCCCGCTGCTGCTGGCGGTTATTGCGGTAGAGGATGATACTGACGGCGGATACCAGCAGCAGGCCGCCGAGCAGGGCGTAGAGGCGGATGCGGCTGTCGTACTCGGCTTTGGCGGCCTGGAGTTCGAGCTGACGCTGTTTTTCCTGGTATTCCAGATCCAGGAACTTCTGTTTTTCGCCTTTTTCATCGATGGCCTGCTGCGCCTGGTAGGCAAGCTGGAAGTACCGGGCGGCGGGTTCGTACTGCTTCAGGGTCTGGTAGATGGTGCCCAGCTGGTAGCCGGCTTCCTTCTTCATGTTGAGCGAATCGGCGCTGGCCGGATATTGCTGGTAGGCCAGGCGGGTGACGTACAGGGCCGAATCCAGCCGGTTCAGCTTCTGGTAGACCTCGCCCAGGGAAAGGCGGTTGTAGTACAGCGACGTCTGATTATCCAGCCGCTCGAAAGCCCGAAGTGCCTGCAAGAGGTAGTTCGCCGCCGACCGGTAGGCTTTTCGCTGCTTGTAAACCTCGGCTTTAATGGCCAGGATTTCGGCCCGGTCTGCGTCGGAGACCGTCTTCATCCGCAGCACCTCGTTGGCGTAGTACTCGGCCGAATCCAGGTTAACGACGGTCGGCCGGGTGTAGGTGAGGCTAATGTTGAGCAGGGTATAGGCCAACTGGTCTTCGTCCTTAATCTGGCGGGCCAGCTGGGCGATGGTCAGGTAGTTGGCCAGCTCCTTTCGGTAATCGGACCGGAAGTAATAAATGGAGGAAAACAACCGCAGACTCCGGATAATCCCGAGGGTATCGTTCAGGCTTTCGTAGCGCTGCAGGCTTTTCTGGGAGTATTCCAGGGCGGTGACGTAATCGCCGATTTCGTACCGGACTCCACCCAAATGCAGGTAAGCCCGCGCTTCGCCCCGCGTATAGCCAATCTTCTGGCTGAGCGTCAGGGCCTCCTTGCCGTAGTGGGTAGCACTATCCGGGTTATAGGCGGGCGGCATGCCGAAGAAGTGCTGGCTAATGGCCATCAATACGTTCACGCGGGAGGTATCCGGTAGGCTGCGGGCGAGCTGCCGTTTCAGGCTGTCGCCAACGGCCGGCTGGGCCTGCAGGCTCGTTTGTATGCCGAAGAGAATCAGAAGTGTGTACGCTAAAGCCCAGATTGGTCTCATGAAATTAAGGGGTGGTAATGGGTATGCGGATAATGAATTCAGCGCCCTGCCCGGCTTGGGTCTCCACCTTTAGTTCCCCGCCATGGCCTTTGGTCACAATGTCATAGCTGAGGCTGAGGCCCAGGCCGGTGCCCTGGCCGGTCGGCTTGGTGGTGAAGAAGGGCTGGTAGATTTTGTTGAGAATCTCCGGGGGAATGCGCGTGCCGTTGTCCCGCACCCGCAGCTGTACCTGGCCGTCGACAATTTCCGTGCCCACCCAGACCTGCGGCTGGTAATCCGCCGGGCTTTGTTTCTGCTTTTCCTGCAGGGCGTAGAAAGCGTTGTTGTAGAGGTTGACCAGCACCCGGCCAAGGTCCTGGGGAGCAACCGTGAGGCGGGGCAGTTCCCTGAATTCGGTGACCAGTTGGGCAGTAAAGGTCTTGTCCTTGGCCTGGATGCCGTGGTAGCTCAGCCTTAAGTATTCTTCTGCCATGGCGTTGAGGTCGGTGGGTCGCTTTTCCCCCGAGCTGGTCCGGCTGTGAGCCAGCATGCCCTTGACGATAAACTCGGCCCGCCTGCCGTGGTGGTAGATTTTGCTCAGGTTCTGTTCCAGGTCCTCCAGCAGTTCCCCGACCAGTTCCTCATCCCGCGCTTCCGTTGTTTTTTGTCTTTCTTCTTTAATCTCCTCTACCAACTCCCGGCTTACTTCCGAGAAATTGTTCACAAAGTTGAGTGGGTTTTGAATCTCGTGGGCGATCCCCGCGGTCAGCTCACCCAGCGAGGCCATTTTCTCCCGCTGGATGAGCTGGGCCTGGGAGGCTTTCAGCTCGGCGGTGCGCTCCTCGACTTTCTGCTCCAGTACCTGCTTCTGGCTTTCGACGAGCTGGCGGTTTTCCTCCATCAGCCGAAGACGCTCCAGGGAGGCCTGTTTCTGGCTCTTCTTCAATAAGTTAATTTTGTTGGCCAGCGAAAGGGTGAAGAACAGCATCTGGACCGCTCCTCCGATCAGGATCGCGTGGGCCGTCCAGAACGTCATGGGCAGCCGGCCAAAAATGGCAGCCTGCCCCAGATAGACGGCGACGAAGAGAGACACCTGACCCAACAGGTAGTAAAGGGACGGAGCGTATCCCTTCCGGTAGGCTGTAATCCCCGCTATCAAACTGTAAAGCGCCAGCAGCAGGAGCAGAACCTGAATGCTAAGGCCGTATAGATCGATGGAATATCCCAGCAGTTTGTAAGCCAAAACGAAGGCCAGCCTGATGCTAAATCCGATTAGCAGAATAAACCCGAGCCGGTAGACAAAGCGGGAGTATTGCCGGATCTGCAGGACTTCCATAGAAAACAGGAGATGGGTTATGGCCGATAGGGCGCTGCCAAACGCGAAGTACTGGACAGACCAGTCGTAATACGTTCCTAGCCAGGTCGCCGTATGGCCGTAGCCATGGGTGGTATACGGAAAAGAGACGATCAGCGAGAGCGCGTAGTAGAGGTTACTGCGGTCGCCCAGCCGGAAGAACATCAGCAGACTATAGAGCAGAATAATGATGGTGAAACCGTAGAAAAGCCCAAATAGCAGATCCTGTCGAAGGTTGCTTTTCATCAGGGCCAGGCTTGGCTCAGCCACGAGGTGCAGGTTGGGCGAACCCATTCCCTGCGCGAAAATGTACACCGTATGGGTTTGTCCAGAACCCAGCCTTAGTGGCCACAGCCGTTTGCCGAAGAGGTAGGGATCGGTGCTGGCATCGAGTGCGTGTCGTTGCTGATACTGATTGATCACTTTTCCACCGGCTACCTCGTAGAACACCAGTTTGGTCACGTTCAGAAACTGAAGCCGGATGAAAGCCGCATCCGGCCGCGGATTGGTAAAATCCACCCGGAACCAGTACCCCCGGTCGCGGCGCGGCTGGATCGGCTTTTGCCGGATGGGCACGAATCGGTACCGCTCCGGGTGCTGCAGCAGCGAGTCGATGGTCACCCGGCCGGGTGGCACCTCCAGGGCCGATGCCTGCTCAAAAAAGGTATAAACCGAGTCGGCGCGGCTCAGGACGACGGACTGGGCCCGAAGGGAGAAAGCCAGGCCATGGACGAGCAACGTAAGGAAAAGAAACCGTTTCAACATCGGGCGTTAGGCAGGAAGTAGGGAATCAGGGCCTGGAAAAGCGGGTCTTTCAAGAAGATGGGGTGGAGTGGGTAAAATTTTTCATATTTACTAAAGGAAGATGGTCCGGCTTCACTTTTGTGTGGTCAAGCCACCATTCGGTAGCTTATTCGACTGATCGAACTGGGTTTAGTAGGAAGCGGAGCCTTGTTGTTCCGCGGAAAAGAGCGCCTTGGGCCGATTCCGGTAGCCTTAGTCCGCCCGGCAGAAACAGAATTTGTCGCCACGCTGCCGCGCAACCAATCGAATGCTTAATTTAGCCCCCGTAACCGGTCATACCCCATGCACATCCTGGTTGTAGATGACGAATTGGACGTTCAGCCCCTGTTTGAGCAGCGGTTTCGCAAAGAAATCCGGAGCGGGGCCATCCAGTTTTCCTTTGCCCATTCCGGCGAAGAAGCCACTACTTACCTGACAGCCCATCCTTCCCAGGTGGTGATGATTCTGTCCGATATCAACATGCCCGGCATGAGCGGACTGGAACTGCTGCGACGTATCCGGGAACAATATACCACACCCCCTCCCGTAGTGATGATGATTACGGCTTACCAGGACGAAGAAAACTACCAGCAGGCCATGCGGCTGGGTGCCGACGACTTCCTCCACAAGCCGCTTGATTTTTCCTTGCTGCGCGAAAAACTTCAAAAAGTAAGCTTTTGATGGCCAAGATTTTAGTGGTTGACGACGAAGCCGATCTGGAGCTGCTGATTAAACAGAAGTTCAGACGGAAAATCCGGGAGAATGAATACCAGTTCGTCTTCGCCCAGAACGGGCGGGAGGCGCTGGAGCGGGTGACCGAGCACCGGGACCTGGATATCGTCCTTTCCGATATCAACATGCCGGAGATGGACGGCCTCACGCTGCTGTCCCGGCTGCCGGACGCCAATCCGCTCCTGAAGGCGGTCATCGTGTCGGCCTACGGCGATATGGAAAACATCCGAAACGCCATGAACCGCGGGGCCTTTGACTTTGTCTGCAAACCGGTGGATTTCGAAGACCTCGAAATCACGATGAATAAGACGATCGAGCACGTCAGACAAACCCGCGATACGCTCCGCGCCATCCGGGAGAATAATATTCTGAAGATGTACGTCGACGAGACGGTGCTCAACTTCATGTCCCGGGAGGAATTCGGCCAGTCGCTGCTGGCCAGCGAGACCATCGATGGGACGGTGCTGTTTGTGGACCTCTGCGGCTTTACGGCCATTACCGAGAAGATTTCCCCGAACGCCGTGGTGAAGCTCATCAACGGGCTCTTCGACCTGATGGTAAAGGAAATCATCGCCCTGGGCGGGCTGATCGACAAGTTCATGGGCGATGCCGTCATGGCCGTCTTCCGGGGGGATTTCCACCAGGACCGGGCCATCGACGCGGCCCTGGCCGTGAAATCCCACGTCAACGCCTGCGAGGAAGTTACCGTGGAGGGCGTTCCCTTCAAGCCGCAGGTGTTGATCGGGATCAATTCCGGGGAGATGGTTTCGGGTAATATCGGCTCAGTTTCCCTCAAACGACTGGATTACACCGTCATCGGCGATACGGTCAACCTGGCGCAGCGTCTGCAGTCGGCCGCCCAGCCGGGGCAGATCCTGATTCCGGAGCGGATCTACGAGGCGGTCCGGGAATCGTTCCGCTGCGCCCCCGTGGGGGAGATATCGCTGAAAAACAAAGCAAATCCGGTGTTGGTGTACGAGGTTCTTGAATAGACGAAAGGCGGATTGATGCGACAGTATGTACCCAGGCTCCTGAACCTGAAGCCCGGCGAGGTCGGGCTGGCCCGGCAGCTTTTTCTGGTGCAGTTCCTGCTGGGCGTGGGGGCGGCCTTCGTCTTTACGTCCTCGATTACCCTGTTTCTGGCTACCTACGACAGCTACCAGATTCCCTACGTGTACATGCTGGCGGCCGGGCTGCTGCTGGTGGCCAATTACGGCTACGGCCTGCTGGAACACCACCTGCCGCCTCAGAGGCTGCTGCGGGTGATTATCCTCGTGGCCTCGCTCTCCCTGATCGGAGTCTGGGCCGTGGGGACCTTCCTGACGCATCCCTGGCTGGTGCTGTTCCTGAGCGCCTGGAACTCGGTCGTTTACATGCTGGTGGGCTACGCCTTCTGGGGCATGACCGCCCTGATTTTCAACGTCCGCGACAGCCGCCGCCTCTTTACGCTCGTCGGCGCGGGCGACATTCCGGCCAAGATGCTGGGGTACCTCTCGGTGGGCCTGCTGGTTCCCTACCTGGGCGTCTGGAATCTGCTTTGGGTGTCCGTGGTGGCCTTTGCCCTGGCCTACTACCGGGTCCTCCGCTTCGACTTCACCATTGAGGGTCCGGGGCACGCGGGTCACGCTAGCCACGACCAGCCGGCCGCCGCTCCCCACGGCCCCGCCCGGAAGCCGGGTTTTGTCCAGCGCGTTTTCCGCAACAATCTCATTTTTTCGATTACGGTCTGGTCGCTGATCGGCAGCCTGCTCTTTGCCGTCATCGACTTTACCTTCCTGGCCGAAATCAAAGCCAAGCATACCGGCGGGAAGGCCCTGGCGACCTTTATCGCCACCTTTTTCGCCGTCGGGCGCCTGCTGGCCATCCTGGTGAAGGTCTTCATCAGCAGCCGCATCATCAGCCGGCTGGGGCTGACCCGCTCGCTGCTGCTGACACCCCTCTGTATCCTGCCCGTTGCGGCCTTCATTCTCCTGAGCCAGAACGAGGAAGGCCTTCATTTTTACACCTTCGGGGTGATGGTGCTGCTGGCCGAGGTGCTCAAGTCGACCGTGCAGGAGCCGGCCTTTTTTGTGCTTTTCCAGCCCCTGCGGCCGCAGGACCGGCTGACGGGGCACCTGGTGGCCAAGGGTTACGCCCTGCCGGTGGCCCTGCTGCTGGCCGGCGGCGGGCTGCTGCTGTATCTGGAAACCCACCCGCGCGTTTCCATCCAGCATATCGAATACGCGGTGCTGGTGCTGACGCTGGTCTGGATGGCCAGTGTGTCCGTTGTGCATAAACAGTATTTCAATACGCTGGTCAGCAGCATTCAGAAAGGCTACTTCACGGGTTCGGAGCTTTTCCTGCAGGATAAACCGGTGCGGGATCTGCTGCTGAGCAAGGTGCATAGCGACCGGCCCCGCGAGGTGCTCTACGCCCTGACGATGCTGGAGCAGTCGAACTACCTTTCCCTGACCAGACTCTTTACCGAACTCCTGGCCACCACGCCGCATCCCGCCGTCAAGAGGCACATCCTGGCCCGGCTGGCCGAAAAAGGATCGGCCGATAGCCTGCCCCGGCTCGAACCCCTGCTGGCAGGCGAGCCCGACGCTTCCGTCCAGGACGAATGGCTGAAGCTCCGGCTCCGGCTGGAGGCCAACCTGCCCGCCGCCGAAGTGGAAGCGCTTTCGTCCGAAAACCCGGCACGCCGAAAAGCGGCCATTCTGGGACTGCTGGGTCGCCGCGACGGTTCGGGTACCGAGCTGGCGGAGCGGCTGCTGGCGGAACTGGCCGGCAGCACCGTAACCGAGGAGCGGCTGATGGCCGTGCGCTGCGTGGAGGAGGCGGGCGACGAACGGCTGAGCCCGTATCTGAAGACGCTGCTGCGTGACGCGGCTCCGCCGGTCCAGCGCCGGGCCATGGAAACCGTCGGGCGGCTTCAGGTCCCGGAGCTGCTTCCGGACCTGCTGGCGGTGGCCGATGCGCATCCGCGCGCTTTCCAGCGGGCCATCCTGGCGTTTGGGAACAGCGTGTATGAACAGCTGGCCGAGCACCCGCCCGGGTCGGAACCTACCCGCCTGGCCCTGATCCGGGCGGCGGGCGGGCTCACGGGCGAGGCCTCGACCCACTTCCTGCAGGCGGAGCTGAGCCGGGGCGGGGCTTCCGATGCCGTCGTGGAAGCACTCTGGACCAAACAGCCGGAGGTGTCTGCCTCGCTGCGCGATGAGCTGAGCGGCTTTGTCGAGCAGCGCCTGGCTGAGGTTCAGCGCCTGCTGGCCGACTACCGGGCCCTGATGGCCTACGAAGCCCTGGCGGACCTGCGGAAAGCGCTGCTGCGGGAGACCAAGTCGAACACCCTGTCGCTGCTGAAGGCGCTGGCCCTGTTGTATCCGAGTGAGCCGATCAACCGGGTGATCGAACTGCTGGGCCGGGAGGAGTCGGTGCAGACGGCGGTGGCCATCGAGATGCTGGAACTGGTGCTGCCAAAAGCGTACTTCGGACCGCTGGACGCGCTGCTGGGTTTTATCCAGGACCCGTCTCCGCTCCCGGTCCCGGGCCTGAAGGCGCTCAGTCCGGAAGCGGCCCTGGACCATCTGTTCCGGACGGGCTCACCCTGGATCCGGACCCTGGCCTGCTACCGGGTACCGGCTTTGGTAGCGGCGACCGGCGCGCCGGCCCGGCCGTTTATCGACCTCGTTCAGCCGGTCAGTCTGCCGGACGATGCCCTGTTCAGCGAAACGAAGGCGTTTGTCCTCAGTCAGTTAACCAAACCGTCTCCTCATGCTGCTAATTGAGAAAGTACTGACCTTAGGCGCTTCGGATATCTTTCAGTCGGTACCCGAATCCGAGCTCATCGAACTGGCCGGCGTGCTGGAAGAGCTGTACCTGGAGGAGGGGGCGACGCTTTTCCGGAAGGGCGATGCGGGAAACTGCATGTATTTTGTCTACCGGGGCAAGATCAGGATCCACGACGGTGGCCATACCTTCGCCGTGCTGGAAGAAAACGAAATCCTGGGGGAGCTGTCGGTCCTCGACGGGGAACCCCGTTCGGCCAGCGCCACGGCCGCCGAAGAATCCATTCTGCTGAAGCTGGACCAGGAGCCCTTCTACGACATCATGCTCAATAGCCCGGCCCTGCTCAAGGGCATTCTGAAGACCCTGGGCCGGCGGCTCCGGAACATGGACGCCCGCTGGGTAGCCCTGCAGGCCAGCCGCTAACGCAACTGCTGCCGGATCGCCTCCAGGTGCCGGCATTTGCCTTCCTGCCGCCGCCGGTTGCTGGTCGGGGTGAAATACCGGTGATTTTCCAGAAAACTGACCTGCAGCTGGTTCCAGGCGTCGACCGAATCGACCCGGTTCAGCGACCGGAGCTCCCGGTACAGGCTATCGGCGATGGGGAAAAAATCGTCGCGGCCGAGGTAATCCAGATCGGCATCGCAGATAATCTCTTCCAGCTTGGTCTGTGGCCGCTGGGGCACCTTCGTGGCCATGATCAGCCCGCAGATTACCGCAATCTGACCGCTTTCCAGTCCGTAACCCGGTAACTCCTGCCGGGCGATGGCGCAGCTAACCTCCTCGTGACCGGTATACGTCTCCAGAAATCCTGTGTCGTGGTAGAGGGCGGCCAGGTGCAGCAGCCGGGCGTCGGCCTCCCCAATGCCTTCCTGCCGGGCCAGATCAAGGGCGGTGGTGACCACGTCCAGGGTATGGCCGGCATGGTGGTAAGTCAGGTACGCCGGCAATCCGCTGCGCAGCCGGTCGAGGATATTGGCCTGTATGTCGGGTAATGCCGCTGGGTCCATGGCAGTCGGGGCGGATGAAATCCGGAGCTTAAGGTACAAATCCCACCGCTTACTCCGCATTTATTCGGCCAAAAAGCTTGGCCGGCCCCCGGTTCCGTTCAGAAGCGCCAGCAGATTCTGGCGGTAGGCTTCGCTGACGGGCACCTTCCGCCGCCCGATCGTCAGCTGGTGCCGTTCGTAGCGGTCGATGCGGCGCAGGGCCACCACGTAGGAGCGGTGCACCCGCACGAACCGGTCAGCGGGCAGCAGGCTAAGGGCCTCGGCAAACGTGAGGCGGGAAAGCAGGTCGGTTTCCTGCAGCGCGAAGGTGACGTAATTGCCCGAAGCTTCCAGGTACAGAATGTCGTCGAAATACACCTTCTGCTGTTCGTAGCCGGTCTTGACGTAGAGATGATCCGTGGCTTCCGCGGCGCCGCGGGCGGAATACAGTTCATACACTTTATTGCAGGCCTTCAGAAACCGGGAAAGCGAAATGGGCTTCAGCAGGTAATCCACGGCATCCATGTCGTAGCCGGTCAGGGCATGTTCGGAATAGGCCGTGGTAAAGATCAGCAGGGGTTTGCTCGTCAGGCTGTTGTAAAAATCGATGCCGGAGATGTCCGGCATCTTAATGTCCAGGAAAATCAGATCGATGGCTTCATGCTGGAGGTATTCCATGGCGGCGAAGGCGTTGGTAAACTCCGCTTTCAGCTCCAGGAAGGGGACCCGGGAGGCGTGCGCCCGGATAATGTCGAGGGCGATCGGTTCGTCGTCAATGGCAATGGCTTTCATGGGCAGCGGTCGCGGTCCGGCCCCTCAGGCGAGGCGGATTGTCAAGTGTACAAAAAATTCCTGGACGGTTTCCCGGATGACGAGTTCGTGGCGATCCGGGTACAGCAGCTGGAGCCGCTGCCGGACGTTGGTAAGCCCGATTCCGCTATGGCCCCGTTCGGGATCGTTTTCCGGCCGCGGGTGCCGGCTGTTGTGGAGGTCCAGGTTGAGCGTCTGGCCCCTGGCGTTCAGATCCAGATGAATGTGGGAAGGTGCCCGCAGGCTAATGCCGTGTTTGAAGGCGTTTTCCACGAACGGAATCAGCAGCATGGGCGCAATGGGCAGCTCCCGCGCTGCTTCGTCGACGGCTGTATGGACGGTAACGGTCAGGGTCGGGTCCGACCGCAGCTTCTGCAGGCTGATGTAGTTTTCGAGGTAGTTGAGTTCGCTCGCCAGCGGAATCTGGTTCTGGCTGTTCTCGTGCAGCATAAACCGCATCATCTCGCTCAGCTTTTCAACGGCTTCGCAGGTCCGTTCGGCCCCTTCCTGGATGGCCGTACCGTAGATGGTGTTGAGCGCATTGAACAAAAAGTGCGGGTTGATCTGGGAGCGCAGAAAGTCGGCATTGGCGTTGGACTGGCCCAGTTCTTTCTTCAGCACCAGCATCGCTTCCCTGCCCTGCCGGTAGCGTTTGTGGAGGATCCAGGCCAGGGGAGCGGTGATCAGCAGCTGAATGGCCGCGTTTAGGGTAGCATAACCGGCGGCCACGGCTTCGTCGCGGGTCAGCGGGATCAGGAAGACAACCAACCCCAGATTGCCGCCGATGACCAGGGCCGTCATGCGCAGGCCGTAGTGCAGCAGGGGGCGTCCTGCGGTCTGGGCCCGGGGAATGAGCCGGCTGAAGGCAAAACTGTACACCAGCAGGCCGGACAGGACGATGATGGTCCAGCCCAGTAACAATTCTCCGTCCGTCTGGGCGGCGAGGAGGATGAGCATGCTGACGACCCACACGCCCAGCACGCCGGCCACATCCTTGCCCAGCGTTCTGGCCCGGGAAGGCAGCGCACCCCGCCGGGCCAGCAGGTACCCGATCGCCCGCCTGAGGCCGAAGTACGCTGCGTAGACAACGAAGAATCCGGCCACATCGAAGAAGCTCCGCTCAAAAATGGTGCCGTGAAAGGCGTCTTCGGTGGGGTAGCGTACCGCCAGATAGTTGAAGTAATGGGTGTCGGTCGTGCCCAGGGCGAGGGTGGCGGCGGCCGTGACCAGCAGTGCCCGCAGCAGCGCCGGTCCGGTTTGGCCCCGGGCGGCCAGTTTCGGGGCTACCCGAAAGGCCAGCAGCAGAAAGGTCAGGTAAAAAATCGCGTACCGAAGCAGGCTGGGAAAGAAGTAGTTCGCGAAATAGTCGAAGGGTACCCCGGCCTGCCGGAAAGCGGCTTCCGGCGTATCGTCGGGTTCGGCCAGGAAGAGGGTAAAGACGACCGTGTAGGCGTAGAGAAGGGTGGCGGCCCAGAACTCGACCTTCTGGATGATTCCTTCCTGCTGGTTTGTTGGTTGCATGCGTGGGCGACGAAAAGAGGATAAAGAAAAGGGCCAGCCCTTACTCCCGAATGCCCCGGAACCGGAATTCCAGGAACGTCAGGGCCAGGAAAAATACGGCATAACCCGCGGAGTAGCCCAGCAGCGTCGGAATTTCAGCGGCGTACTTGGGGAAGGACAGGCAAAGGGGGATGCCAAAAGGCGTCGCTTTGGCCCAGGCTACCTTAAATTCGGTCAGCATCAGCATGGTCGTAAACCAGCCGGCGATCCCGATCCCCAGGGGCAGCAGAAAGCTCCGCGAACGCAGCCCGAGCCAGAAATGCAGCCCGCTGATGGCCAGGGCGGAGCCATAACCCGTTCCCAACTGGGTGAGCTGCCGGGTCACGTCCAGGGAATGCGAAAAAAGCTGAAGGGATGGGTGGCTGAGGCCCGTTATCACCAGCGAACCCAGCAGGAAGAGGTTGTAGAGCAACAGAAAAAGGATGACGAACAGGTGGCCGACGAGGAGCTTGGCGACCAGCAGCTGGCTGATCGGCTGGGGCGCGGTCAGGACCTGTTTCCAGGTATTGTTGCGGTATTCAAGCTGGGGAAGCAGCGTGAAGGTCAGCACCAGGAACATCGGCAGGAACAAGAGGTTGAGCATCATAGTGCCCTGCTGAAAATAACGGTTCCAGGGGTCTTTGGCCAGTTCCCGGAGTCCTTCCTCGGAGCCGTAGTCGAAGAGCATGAGCGCAGGGCCCAGGACGGCTGCTGCCAGGCATAAATAAATCAGGGAGCTGCGCCGGGTTTTGAGCAGTTCGGATTGCAGGGTCAGGATCAGGTTCATGCGTGGCTGGCGGTTAGATCGATAAAGAGTTGTTCAAGGTCACTGCTTTTCGGCTGGAGGAGGTAAAGGTCGAGGTCCTGGGCCAAAAGGGTCCGGCTGATGTCGGCGGCCTGCCGCTGGTCCCGGACGGTTACAGCCAGCAGGTCGCCCTGCCGCTGGAGGGTGTACTGCGTCAGGGCCCGGGCGGCCATCTCGTTATCGGAGGTATGAATCAGCAGCTGGGAGTAGGCAGGCTGGTACTGGTACAGATCCTGGATGGGTCCCTGAAACAGGAGGCGTCCCTGAGCGATGATGCCCAGGTGACTGACCATCTTTTCCACCTCGGAGAGGATGTGGCTCGAAACCAGGATGGTCAGGCCCGACTCCCGCCGGAGCGTCAGCATCAGTTCGCGCAGCTCGATAATGCCGCTGGGATCCAGGCCGTTGGTCGGCTCGTCGAGAATGAGCAGTTCGGGCGAAGGCAGCAGCGCCAGGGCGATGGCCAGCCGCTGTTTCATGCCGAGGGAGAACTGTTTGAAGCGTTTGGTTCCCGTTCGGGCCAGGCCGACCAGGGTCAGGACTTCCTCCAACCGGGCCCGGCTGGCTCCGTAGAGCCCGCGGTACACTTCCAGGTTTTCCCGGGCGGTCAGGTGGCCGTAGAGCGAAGGCGATTCAATGAGGGAGCCAATCCTCCGGAGCACCGGGATGCGGTTGGCGTGCAGGTCATGGCCCAGAAGCCGGATGCTGCCCTGCTGCAGGGGCAAAAGTCCCAGGAGCAAACGGAGCGTGGTGGTCTTGCCGGAGCCGTTGGGCCCCAGAAATCCGTAAATGGAGCCGGGCTCGACCCGCAGGTTGAGGCCCGCCAGGGCCGGGGCATCCTTGGCGTAGCGGTAGACGAGATCCGTCGTTTGAATAACCGGAAGATTGGGCATGGGTCAGGGGATTAAGCACGCACGGAAGGAACAGGCTTTGGGCTGACCAGAACGGGGGTAGCCGAAGCCCCCAGGAGCAGGGCCGGCGCCAGCAGCAGGCTATACAGAAGTGTCAGGAGCGAAAATTGGAGGATAAGCAGCGTTTTCATACACGAGCAGGGGTTAACGTTTGTGCTGCTAGTTAAGGCCGCCGGCGTAGGGGCGAAAATGGGTGGGACGAAAAGCCGGAAAGTTGGGACGAGTTGGGCTTCCGGGCCGACGGAGCAGCGGTTTTGGCGGGAAAATGGTCGCCTTGTGTTTCCTGATGCGGTATGACCGGCCAGGGCGGCAAGCTGCTGGAGCCACGGATCAACCAGCCATCCCTTCCCTTTCCTGACCTTTTAATACAAACAGAAGGAAATAGTCTTCGTATCTCACAATATCCCGCTGATTTCGAGTAGCTTGAGGCCTCACGGATTGATAAACAGCCTTAACCATTCCCTTCTCCCATGATTGACGTATATAACCCCTTTTGTGAGCGGGAGACCCGGCCCTTCGGTTGGGCAGGCTACCCGACCCCGGATGGCCAACGAAAGCCCGAATCCCGGGGACAAAAACTGACGCGCCGGGGCGCCACCGAGTCGGGAGTCCGGCTGCTGGTTAGCGTCCTGTGCGTCTTCCTGCTGTCTGTTACATCCACTTTTGCCCAAGCTAAACCAAACGTACCGAAGATGAAATTTCTCGTACACCTGACCTGCGGCCCAGAGAATCCGACCAAGGCTGCGCTGGGATTTTTAGTGGCCAAAACGGCCCTCAGCGAAGGGCATACGGTTAGTCTGTTTCTGGCGGGGGATGCCGCTGTGCTGCTGCGGGATGCCGACCTGGATAAGGTGGAGGGGCTTGGGACGGGCAAGCTCCGCGAACACTATGAGGCGCTGATGAAGGGCGGAGCCCGGTTCTACGTGTCCGGGATGTCGGCCAAAGCCCGGGGCATAACCGATGCCGACCTCAGCGGCAAACCCGCCGAATTTGCCATGCCCACTAAGCTGGTTCAGCTCGCCGCCGACAGCGACCGGATGTTTACCTATTAATACCCTAAATCTCCATACCCTTATGAAAACACTCAATTGCCGCGATGTGGGCTTTGACTGCAATGCGCAGGTCCGGGCCGAAACCGAAGAAGCCGTGCTGGCGCAGGCCGCCCAGCACGCGCAGGCTGCCCACGGCGTGACCGTGACGCCCGAAATGGCGGAGGGAATCAAACCGCTCATTCGGGAGGAGTAACGCCTGTGAATGGAAACAAAATAGCGTTGTTTACGACTTTCTGCGGGCTGGGTTAACAAGGCCTGCGGGTAGAGATGATAACAATTTAATATGATAATACTGAAGATTACTGCTGTTTCGTTAGGGGTATGGTGGCAGATGCGTCGCAAAGTGGCTATAAACGTACCTGCCCTTGGTGGTTATACGTTAAAACCCAGCTTTTTCAACTTTATAAGGTTGGATTGCATGAGATTCTGGTGGTAAGGTGTCAGCGTTTTTTCGCCATTGGCAATCTGACGCATTAGAACATGGTGGTGGGGCTTAAGGCATTTCTCCCTTTTGCCGAAAGCCACCATTCGCTTCAGCAGTTCGACGGTAATCGGCTCAGGCTGCTCAGATGGTTTTGCCATAACCTGTGGCCCGGACTCTTCTTCTAGGTCACTGAATAATTCCGGAGCTTTTTCAAAAAGCTGACTGAGCAGGTCGGTCCCATTTCGCAATTCAGCTTCGGTAAACTTACGGCCTGTGCCAACGGCTACCCCAATGCCGCGAACCAGGTCACGCTGCCGCATGGATAGATTACCAGTTGTATAGCCCCATTCGCCAAGCTGCGCCAGGTGGTGGCCGGTAGTGACCGCAGCCATTCAAAGGGATCTACTATTAGGCCCACTATTCAACGTTGGTACTAGTACAGGTTTTGGGATTCATTATAGTAATTAGTAAGTGTGCCGTATTTCATTTGTCGAAAATCTGGTCTAGGTGGTATTCCAAAAACTCTTTTCGAGGAAAAAACTTACTGCGCTGGCGAATCTGTATGCCCTCAATCTTGCCGAAATGCTCTTGAAAAAATGGCTCTTTTCGTTGTTTTTTGAGCTTTTCAGATAATATGACTTTATAATTCGGCGTCACGCCGATGAAGCCTTTGTCATAAGCTGAGTCGTAAAGTGCGGACAGACAGAGGCCGTTTTCGGGATTCATCCGTTCTTGCTCATTTTTCGCCCAGGGTATAATGTGGCTGGCCCGAAGCATTGGCAGAATATTGATGCCTGTTATCACGCATCGTGAATCAAAGTTATTCAGTATAATCTCCCGAAAGAAGGATTGGCGAACACGCACATTGACTAAGCGCGTTACGCTTTCGCCTTTGATATTCCACCAAATCTCATCATCAGACTTAAACTTCTCTTCAAGTGTGGTCTGCTGTTTCTCGGCCAAAATATGCTCACTCTCAAGGGCTAACGCTTCCCAATTGTTGACAAACTCATTGAAAACTTCTTCATCAAGTTTGCTGTGGTGGCTGAGCCCCATGATGCCCCTTGCTTTATGAACAGGGTCTAGACTGGCGAGATTTTGTAGCTTTCGGCCAACTGATCCTAAACTACGGCCTGTAATCGCAGCCAGTTCACGAATTTTTGGATTGCCGCCATGAATGGTGCCGTAGGGAATTTTAAAATACAAATTGAAAGCTAGAATCGTCTGTTCCCGCGTCCATAGGTCAGTTCTCGCCATGCTTCTGTTAGTTAAATTCAATTAAAAGAAACGTGAACTGACTTGGGGGTTGAGCAGATATAACGTAGGATTTAACAATGGCTTTGATAGAGCCAGTGCGCCGCTAAACCGGCCGTGAACGAAGATAACCATTCGGTATTTAGGCAAGACCAGGTTCGGGCTACCGGGAAGTTTCCTATCATGCAACCGATCCGGAAACCGTTCGCAAACAGGAAATTTCGTACTATCGTTTCTGGCTTTGTGTCCTTGCTCTGAACACGCGACATATTCTAACTGCGTTGTTCAGGCGTGGGTAGGTCGGCCATATTTTCGTAACGTTGAGTGGTAAGGCTATGCTTTGTATAAAGCGTAAACATAGCACAGAATTTACAATGCCCGGGCAGCGCATCACGAAAAAGTATGGCGCACTGTATGGTTTTGTACAATCTCTGCCACGCATTCAAATTGACCTGGTTTTTAACTCGTTCACGGGAACGCCGGGCCGCCGAAATGCCGGGCCGCAACCTTCGCGTGAATCATGGTGATGCGGATGTAGGAGTGGCCGGGGGGCTTTTTGCCGCACCTCCAGCGCTACGCCTTTGGGCCTGAAAGCATGGCGAAGGTGCGTCGGGCGGTATGGCTGCTGACGTGCGTACCGCTGTGAATGCCTGTCGAACGGGCTATACGCTGGCGGAGCGATAAAGAAAAAGCCCTTCCAGGATCATTTGAAAGGGCTTTTTAAGGATTGTCACAGCGGTTACTGTGGATGTTTTGGAGCCTCCTACGGGATTCGAACCTGCGACCTACGCATTACGAATGCGTCGCTCTACCAGCTGAGCTAAGGAGGCAATTTTTCGGTTTATGGTTTACTGTTTATGGTGAACGATAAACCCTAAACTTTAAACCTTAAACTGAATTTCCGGCTGCAAAGATAAAGGGTTAAAAAATTATAATGCAAGTCGCAGACGCATTTTTCCTACCTTTGCGGCATGATTTCCATTACCAATCTGTCGTACTATCTCGGCAGCCGTGCCCTGTACGAGAACGCCAACCTGCACATTAAACCGGGCCAGAAAATTGGCCTGATCGGCCTGAACGGCACCGGTAAATCGACCCTCCTCCGCATCCTGGTCGGCGAGTACCAGCCCGATGGCGGCACCATCTCCATGGCCGGCGACGTGACGCTGGGCTTTCTCAACCAGGACCTGCTTTCCTACCAGACCGACGACTCCATTCTCTCGGTCGCCATGCAGGCCTTTGAGCGCCAGAACGTGCTGCAGAAGCAGATGGACGCGCTGCTGCACGAAATGGAAGTGAACTACCGCGACGAACTGGTCGATAAACTGGGCAAGGTTCAGATGGAGTTCGAGAGCCTCGATGGCTACACCATCCAGTCGCGGGCCGAAGAAATTCTGGAAGGACTCGGCTTTAGTACCGACGATCTCCAGCGACCCCTCCGCCTGTTCTCCGGGGGCTGGCGGATGCGCGTCATGCTGGCCAAGCTGCTGCTCCAGAAGCCTGCGCTGCTGATGCTCGACGAACCGACCAACCACCTTGACCTGCCGTCGATTCAGTGGGTGGAAAAATATATTCAGACCTACGAAGGCGCCGTGATCGTCGTTTCCCACGACCGCGAGTTTCTCGACAACGTGGTCGATACCATCGTGGAAGTCTCCGGGGCAAAGCTCAACTACTACCCGGGTAACTATTCGTTCTATATCGAGGAAAAAGCCCTGCGCAACGAGATCCAGCAGGGCGCCTGGGAAAACCAGCAGGCCAAAATCCGCCAGGCCGAACGCTTCATCGAGCGCTTCAAGGCCAAGGCCTCCAAGGCCAAGCAGGCCCAGAGCCGGGTGAAAATGCTGGAAAAGATGGAGCTGGTCGACGCGGTGATCGACGAAAACGCCCGCGTGAACTTCCGCTTCAACTTCTCCACCCAGCCCGGCCGCCACATTCTGCACCTGGACCAGATCACCAAAGCCTACGGTGAGAAGCGCATCCTGACCCATACGGAAGCCCGGCTCGAACGGGGCGACAAGGTGGCCCTCATCGGGGCCAACGGCCGGGGGAAATCGACCCTGCTGCGGATTATCGCCGGTACCGAATTCCTCAACCAGGGCGAGCGACGGCTGGGCCATAACGTCCTGTTCAGCTTCTACGCCCAGCACCAGCTCGAATCGCTGAACGTGGAAGATACGCTCCTGGAGGAATTGAAACACGCCAACCCGACCAAAACCGAAGGTGAACTCCGGGGCGTACTGGGATGCTTCCTGTTTTCGGGCGACGAAGTGTTCAAGAAAATCAAGGTGCTGTCGGGGGGCGAAAAATCCCGCGTGGCCCTGGCCAAGGTGCTGCTCTCGCAGGCCAACTTCCTGCTGCTCGACGAACCGACCAACCACCTGGACATGCAGTCGGTGAACATCCTCATCCAGGCACTCGATCAGTACGAAGGGACCTACGTGGTGGTTTCCCACGACCGGTACTTTGTCTCCCGGATTGCCAACAAGATCTGGTACATCGAAGACGAGCAGATCAAGGAGTACCCGGGCACCTACGACGAGTACGAGTGGTGGATGGAAGAACGGAAAGCGTCGGGAGCCCCGGCGCCTACGGCCGTCAACGGGGTGAAAAAGGCGGTGGAAAAGCCCAAGACGCCCGTAACGGAGGATGAGCGCAGGGAATGGCAGCGGTCGCTGAAGCGGGCGACCCAGCAGGCCGAGGAAGCCGAAGCCAAAATCGAGCAGCTCGAAGCCCGCAAGAAAAAACTGGAAGCCGAACTGGCCGACCCGGCGACTTACGGCGACGATAAGCTGATGCTGGCCAAAAACAACGAGTACCACCACGTCCAGAACCAGCTCACGGAGCTGCAAACGCAGTGGGAAGAGCGAATGCTCGAAGCCGAAGAGCTGGAAAAGCGCCTGGCCTGACCGTTTCCCGTTACGCCATATCTTGGCGATATGGCGTAACGGAAACCAACCGCTAGAGCTTGTCGATCACGCCCCAGGCTAGGTAGCTAACCATCACCAGTCCGCTGACGAACTGCATGGCCAGGGTCGCCAGAACGGCCGCCAGCCCCGTCTTCAGGTACAGGACCGGCCGCTCATACCGTAAAAACTGGTAGTAGCCGATGGCGGTATACACCAGCGGAAAGGCCATATGCAGCAGCACGCTGGTGCCGGAAGTGACCAGGATGCCCAACCAGTCCTGCACCGGTATCAGCAACGCACTCACCAGGTGGGTGAAGGCCGACAGGATGATGAGCACGACCAGGTGTTCGGCATAATTGACCCCAGACTTCCGGAAAAACAGAAAGAACACCAGCGCCATGACCGGAATCGACAGCAGCACGACAATCTTCGTCTGGGTTTCCACAAACTGCATGGCGTTGCGCTGCTTGGTGCTAAGTTCCTTGAAGACCTGCTTCTTCTTTTCTGAAGCGCCTGGCCGGACTTCAAACTCCTTGGCCGTGGCCGCCGCGGCTTTCGTATAGGGCTTGTAGATGGCGTTCATCAGCAGCGTAAAGCCGAGTACCAGCACCAGCAGCGTGAAGGGATTGAAGTACTTCTTCCGCTTTCCTTCCAAAACATACTCCCGGGCGACGTGCCCCGGCCGGGTGGCCAGCTGCCGGATCAGCGAAAAGATGCTTTTGTCGGCATGGGTAAAGACGTGGATCAGCTCGTGAGCGATATGCCCAATGGTAAAGCGGTGCAGGTGCGTGGTTTGGGTACATTGCGGACAGTATTTGTACGCCGACTCCAGCTCAGATCCACAATTTGCGCACGTTTTGGTAGCAATGGCCTGCATACAGAAAGAGTTAGGGTAAACGGAAAACCGGGCAAAAAACAGCTTTATCCTAAAGCAATATAAGCAAAAACCAGCCCTCCCGAGAACAGCGCCCAGAGCAGCAGGGCACAGGCCGACGCCAGGCCCGTTTTCAGGTACAGGACCGGCCGGCGGTAGGCAAGGAAGTGGTAGTAAGCCGCGGCCAGGTAAATCAACTGAAAGAACATCTGGGCCAGGTTATAATACGCCTTCCACTGCAGCAGCGCTACCAGCGGCGCCAGGACCAGGGCCGTGAACAGGACGTAAAAGCCCGAAAAAAATACATTTGCCACCAGGTGTTCGGCGTAGTTAAGCCCCGCCCGGCGGAAAAAAAGCCAGAAAGCCAGCGAAATGATCGGAATGGCAAACAGCAGGACCAGCTTGTTGTTCTTTTCGAAGAAAGCGCTGACCTGGGCCTGGCGTTCGCGGTACGGAGACGGTGGGCTGCTAACCCGGGCCGAAGGGGCCTTGGCCAACGTTGAAGTCTGTCGCTGCGTGTACGGATGCGTGATCGAGTTAACCAGCAGCAGGATACCCAGCACGATAATGAGGTAGGTGAACGGGTTGAAATACCGTTTTCGTTTGCCTTCCTGGATATATTCGCGGGCCACCAACCCCGGCCGCAGGGCCAGCTCCCGGGTCAGGTGCAGAAAGCCTTTGTCGGCATGGGTAACCGCGTGAAAGGTTTCGTGCAGGATGTGCGGGAGATCAAAGCGGTGCGTGTGCGCATGCTGGCCGCAATGGGAACAATACTGGGCTGCTTCATCCAGCTCCGATGTGCAATTGGGGCAAGATTTCAAGGCAGTTAGCTGCATAAAGCCGGGAAAGGGTTTCGGATACCAAAATACAAAATCTGTAGAATTGACGTTTGACTTTTGACACCTGACGGCTGACAAATGTGCCGGGCCACCTGATGGCAAGTCAAATGTCCAGTGTCAAGCGTCAAAAGTCTCTCATTCATGCGCCCATACTTCCTGATTTTCCTCCTGCTGCTAACAGGCCTTTTCGCCGCCCGGGCCCAGAACGTGCCGACGGTCGACGCGGTTTATGCGCAGCCGATCAAAACCATTCTGCTGTACCCGCTCCTGGGCGGAAATGCCGCCGATCCGGCCCGGACGCTGAACCCGCCCCTGGTCGCCCTGGGTACCGAGCAGCCACCGCTGATCCTGGAGTTCGACGATCTGACGGCCAATTACCGCGCCTTCCGGGCTAAACTCATCCACTGCAATGCCGACTGGCAGCGCTCGGTGCTGAACGATATCGAGTTCACTTACGATTACAACGACTACCCGATCACCGATTACCAGCTATCCTCGGGGACGAAAGTGCCGTACTACCACTACCGGTTTGAGGTCCCGCGGGTGAAAGTGTCGGGCAACTATGTGCTGGTCGTATACGACGAACGGAACCGGCAGCAGATTCTTTTCACGCGCCGGTTCAGCGTCTACCAGAACCGGCTGGGTATAACCCCGACCATCGAGTTTTCCGCCGGGGTGCAGGAACGCTTTACGGACCAGCAGATCAACTTCGACATCACCTACCGGGGCTATCCGCTCATCGCGCCCCAGGACGAGTTAAAGGTGGTGATCCGTCAGAATTACCGCGACGACTTGGTGATCACCGGCCTGCGGCCCACCAACGTCCGGGCGTTTGATAACCTGCTCGAGTACCGGCTGTTTGACCTCAAAAACACCTTTCCCGGGGGCAACGAATACCGCTTTTTTGACCTGCGCACGGTCATCTCCCGGGCCAATTACATCGGTAAGATCGACCGCCAGCCCGACCGCGACATTGCCTATGTCTACCCCGACGCTCCCCGCAGCCGGGGGGCCTACCAGCTGGCCGACGATTTCAACGGCCTGTTCGTCGTCGACCAGCTCGAATCCCGCAACGGAACGACCCAGGCCGATTACATCACGACGGTCTTTACCCTGAAAGTAGAGGAATTAGCCGGCGCGGAGGTCTACGTCAACGGCGCCTTTGCCTTCTGGCAACTCAACGAGGCCAACCGCATGGCCTACGACCCCGCCGAGCGCGCCTACAGGGCAGAGATCCAGCTCAAACAGGGCGTTTACAACTACCTCTACGCCGTCAAAGGCATTGCGCCGCCCGTGGCCCGCTCGGGCGTAAGTCCCCGCGGCAACGAACTGCTGATCGAGGGGAGCTATTCGGCCACCGAAAACGATTACGAAATTTTCGTCTACCACCGCCCGCCGGCCGCCCGGGCCGACCAGCTGATCGGCTACCGGAAAATCGGTGTCAACCGGCGAAAATAGGCCCCTATCGCACCGCGATCTTGCTGGGCGGAAAGCCGTAGCGCTTCCGGAACGCGGCCGAAAAGGCGGCAACATGGCTGTAGCCGACCAGATCGGCGACCTCGGTGACCGTACACTGCCCCCGGGTCAGTAACTCCCGGGCCTGGGCCAGCCGCAGGCAGAGGATATGCCCGAACACGGTCGTCTGAAAAAGCAGTTTGTAGCCTTTTTTCAGCTTGAATTCATTCAGGCCAAAGAGTTGGCACAACTGCGTCAGCGAAAGCGGCTGCAGGTAGTGCTGCTCAATGTACTGGTGGACCTCGCGCAGCTTCTGCGTATCGGCCGGGCTAAGGCCGCTTCCCGCCGGGGTGGTTTGCCGGGTAAGCTGCTCCAGTTGGGCCGAGAGGAGCTGCAGAAGCCGCGACTCCAGGATCAACAGCCGGGTAGGGCCCTGAACGCCTTCCTGCCGGACGGCCTCAAAGATCGCCTGCATCTGCGCCTGCAGGCAGAAGCGGTCGGGAGCCATCAGAAAGGTTTCTTTTTTATCCAGACTCGTCCAGAGCCGGTCGGTCTGCCGGTCTTCCGCCGTCTGCAGCAGGGATTTAAAGAACCCCAAGTCGTAGTTGATGTGCAGCGCCTCAAATTGCCCCTGGTGGATCTGGTGCCGACCCGTCGAGTCCGGATTGTACATAAAGACATGCTCGTCTTTCTGGGCAACCAGGGGGTTCGCAAGCTGGGTGAAGCGGGAGGCTACCTGACCCTTCCGGACAAAAACCGAATTAACCTCTTCTCCACCCGTTGTTTCCGGGATAACCAGGCCTTCCCTTGATTCCAGGGTCATATACGTTACCATCAGCCCCGGGGCCCGGATCAGCAGCGATTCGCCCTGCGCCAGTCCGGGCTCGCTAAACCAGCTTTTGACCTCCGTATAGCGCGGGTTGTTCGTCCGGATTTCAAAATCCAGGTGGCTGAACCGGCTGGTTAATCCCGGGTTGGGCACTTGCTCCATTTCGCGTAACTCTTAATCCGTTTTGAATAACCCTGGAGTGGCCGGCAGGTGGCAACTTTGCAGCGTAAACAATACCAATATACGACAACTACTATGAACACTGCATGGATTTCTGAGACAAAGGCACCGCTTGCTGCTCCATCCCCCGCTGCCGTTACCCCAACCTGGGCGCTGCTGGCCCTGCTGCCCCTGGCTTATCCGCTGGGCGTTTACCGCTGCTGGAAGCGAAGCGAGGCCGGCTGGGTCTTTAAAGGACTGTATACGGTGCTGGGACTGCCGGTTTTTCTGCTTTGCTTCGGCCTGACGACCATGCTGTTGCTGACGGCCCTGCTGCCTCCCCTGGACAAAAGCGTTGGCAACCGCCCGGACCGTACGGTTCGCAGCAATGCCGGCAACTACGAATCGACCTTCCTGAAAACCAGCCGCGAAACCGGCGGGGCTTACGAGCTCATTCAGGTGGAAGTCGAGCCCGGGGGCGGTAACGGCTGGCATTACCACAAGTCGTTCGAGGAAACGTTTACCGTCCTGAAGGGCGAGCTGAGCGTGGGCCTCAATGACCAGGTGATCGTGCTGAAGGCCGGCCAGTCGGCCACGGCGCCCCGCAACGCCCTGCATTACTTTGCCAACAAAAGCCGGGAGATGACCCTGGTCCGGGTCAAGGTAACGCCCGCGGCGGGCCTGGAGAAGTCCATCCGGATTGCCTACGGCCTGGGAAATACCGGTCAATGGGTCAACGGCGAGCCGCTGCCCAAAAACCCCTGGCACCTGGCCCTGCTGATGGGCTACAGCGAGACCTACCTGCCGGGTATTCCGGGTTTCCTCCAGGAGCCGCTGGTTGCGGGACTGTCGCGCCTGGCCCAGTGGCGGGGAGAAGATAAGGCGCTGGAAGTCTTTTTTAAGTAAGCAGCCATCCCTTTGCGGCAGCGTGGCCCGGTCCGTCAGGTCGGGCCACGCTGCTTTTGGCATCCGAAGAAACCGACTGGCAGAAATGTAACCGATGGACCGCAAGATCGGCACAATTTTAACCACGCAGGGGCCTTACCTTTGCTGCATCAATCCGATCGCGTATGCAGGCCATGGCTCCTCTTTCCGTTCCGCAGCAGGTGCTGACCTACATCCAGGCGCACCTGGACGGTGATTTGTCGCTCGACCGGCTGGCCCGGTTTTCCGGCTATTCCGGCTATCACCTGCACCGCTGCATCCGGGAGGAGGTCGGTGAACCGATTGGCCTGTTCATCAAGCGGAAGCGCATTGAAGCGGCCGCCATGATGCTGGGCCTGACCGACCAGCCCATCTCGGCGATTCATCCGCTGGTGGGCTACGAAGACAGCGCCGCCTTTGCCCGGGCCTTCCGGCAGGTCATGGGCTGCAGTCCGCGGGAGTTTCGTCGGCAGCCGTTTTTCCAGCAGCAGCGGGAAGCCCTGCCGGCCGAGTACCTCTCGCTGAACTACCGCCTGGTGCGGCTGCCGGCCTGGCGGGCCCTGGCCTTTCCGGCGATTGCCGATTATTTCAGCCCGGAACTTCTGGCGAGCTGGGAGCCGGTTCGCACCTTTCTGGCCCAGGGCGGTATCGCCTCTTCGGGGCTCCGGTTTCGCGGCGTGATCCACGAATGCCCCAACATCACGGGGCGGACCCGCTGCCGCTACGACGCTACGCTCAGCCTGGCCGAAGGACCTTCCCCGGCGGATGTCTTTCCTACCGAATACCCGGGCGGGCGCTATGCCGTCTTTCGGTTCTGCGCCCCCTACGACTGCCTCAAAAGCATTACGCTGCGGGTGACGGAATACGTCCTCAGCCAGACCGATCTGCGCCTTCGCCCGGCGGTGTCTTTTTTGGAGTACCTCGATAGCCCCCTCACGCACGCACCAGACCACCTGCTCACCGAGTGGTACCTGCCGGTGGAATAGCGGTGGGGCGCATCCAAACCGCAAACAACAAATAACGAATGAATACGATGGAAACGAACGTTGACCTTTTCTCCGCCATTCACAACGGCATTCGCGGGCTGCTGTACCACACCGCCGGCCAGCTGCAGACCACCCGCTGGTCGAACCCGGACGATGCCCGGGCGGCGCTCGACCAGCTGGCCTACGCGCTCGAACTCCTGCACGAACACGCCCAGCACGAAGACGACCTGATTTTTCCGGCCATTGAGCGGGTGGCTCCGGGGGTATCCGATGAGGCGGAGGCCCAGCACCAGCAGATCGATGCCAAACAGGCGGAACTGCAGCAACTGGCTGACCATCTGCGGCAGGAAACGGATCCAGCCCGTTGCCGGGCAGGCGTCCAGGCGCTGAACCGGGCGTTCACCGACTTCATGGCCCTGTACCTACAGCACATGAATACGGAGGAACGGTCGATGCTGGCCCTGTCCCAGGAGCGGCTTACCCCGGCCGAACTGCTGGCCGTGCGGGCTTCGGTGCAGGCGAACATGACGCCGGAACGGTACCGCGAGTGGCTGCGCTGGATGCTTCCGGCCCAGTCGCTGGACGAACTGGTGCCGCTTTTCCGGCAGGTAAGGGGCCACGCACCGGCGCTCGTAGCGGAGCAGTTCATGACCATTGGTCAGTCGGCCCTGGAGCCGACGCGCTGGGAGAAACTGCTGTCGGAACTGGCCGCCTGAGTATTGCCAGACCGCTTAAGGCTGTTTGACGGCGTACAGCGTGCCGTGGGCGGGTGGCTGCGAACTCAGTAAGCTTACATTCGGGGTGCCAAAGGCAGAGGTTACCGTGTAGATCCGGTTCTGCCCTGGCTCCCCGTCTTTGCGGTTATAGCCGGGTAGGCCCTTCGACACGACTTCATTGGCAAACAGCAGGTTGCCCCGGCCCGGCGGCTGGTGCTTCCCTTTGGCCCCGATCCCGATAGCATCCCAGCTGTGCCAGACCGGCGTCTGAATCCGGCAGCGCTCGACGAGGTTGTCGCCATCGTCCTGGTCGTGGAAATTCACATCGACCTCGAAATGACAGTCCAGCACGACATTATACCGACAGCCCGGCAGCATGAGTGCGAAATGCCGGATACGCCGGACGTCTTCCTCGTAGAAGAGGCAGTAGCTGGACCCCCAGACGCCGTAGTAGCCGCCGTGCATGGAATCCTGTTTGATGTAGGCGCGGTCGACGCGGTTGCCCCGCAGGGTCATGTGCTGGCATAATCGGAGGCCCAGCGGGTGCGCCCCGGCCCAGAGCAGGTTGCAGCCGTCGACCCAGTTGTTGCGGCAGCGGTCGAAGATCAGCAGGCTGACAAAAAGCGTGGTATCGCGGGTTTCCGGACGGTGGAAGACTTCCGGCGTCCAGTCGGCGGTAAACTCGGCTTTGTCGACGGGTTCGAACGGAACGGCCACGTAGCGGATGGTCAGGTTTTCCACACCGACCCGCTCGACCTGATTGGCTTCAATGGCCGTCAGGGGCCGGATGTTGTTGCGCTTGAAAAACGGAGCCTTCATGTCGACCAGCAGGCGGGTACTGTCGCGACTCTCGCCCCGCAGCACGACCCGGGAGCGGAGTAAGAGCGTTTTACGCAGGTAATAATCGCCGCGCCGCAGCAGCAGCACCCCGCCGCCGCGTTCGGCCAGTTCGTCGATCTGCCGCTGGAGATCGTCGCCGGGGCGTACCGTCCGGCTGGGCGGCGTGTCTTTCCGGAGCGGAATGCCGCCCTCGACGCCGGCTTTGGCCCATTCGCGCATGGCCGGAAACCGCGGGTCGTAGCGCGCCTCGTCGAAACGCCAGCCGGGATCGCCGATCCGGGCCTGAACAGCGGCCGCGTGCCAGCGGTAGATCGAGCGGCCAATCGCCCGGGCGGCTTGTACCAGTTCGGCATGGGGCTGGTCGGTCAGGTCAACCAGGCCGATGGTCTGGTTCTCACCGTCGCTGGCCCGCCCGGTCAGTTCCTGGTCGGCAAACTGGTACCAGTGGCTGCCCAGGGCGAAGGGCATGCTGGCCCAGCCGGCCACGTATTTTTCAAAGTACGCCTGGCGCACGGCCGGGGGCGAGGCCCACCAGGTCGGTGGCAGCGTCCGCTGGCTCAGCAGCGGCAGGTGGTGTTCGCCGATCAGGATGGGCCGGCGGCCGTAGGCGTACCATTTCCGCATGTTTTCGGCATTCGGTACCCAGTCGTAGACGTTTACCGTAATGACGTCGCAGTATTTCCCGGCCGTTTCCACGATGCCCCGGGGCTTGATGCGTTTGGTAAACCGGCAGCCAAGGTACAGGTGATTCGGATCGTATCGGCGCAGGCTCCCGGCGACGGTCCGGAAGTACTGCTCGGCAAAGGCCGTCTCCAGTTGCGCAAAGGCCGCTTCGAGCGGCTGCGTAGCGGGCAAATCGGCGGGTTTAAGGTCGCGGACAGCGTTCCAGTCAGGAAAGCGGGTTTTCAGGGCGGCGTTCACCGCCTCGACGGAAGGAAATCGTTGCTGCAGGATGCCGAGCCAGGCGGCGCGAAGAGGCGTACCGGGCCGGGCGTGTTCGAGCAGGTAAGGAGCTTCCCACTGCTGCTCATTATCAATGAAGTACCCCAACAGGAGGCGTTCGTTGCGGTACTGCCCGGCCTGCCGGAGCAGCGTATCGACCCGGCGCGCCCAGTCGGGGTGAAAGACGTCGGAAACGTTGGTTTCGCCCACTTTAACATCCGCCCAGGCGTTGGTACCGAAGGTCCGGGTGTAGGGCAGGGGAGAGGCGGCCAGTACGTCGGGGTCCGACCAGTTCCCGATCGTGTTCATGCCCCAGCTTTCCAGGCGGCGGAGCACCATCGTGCGCCAGCGTTCCCGGCTGCCCCACTTTTTGAGGGCATTGGCCGTGTAAAGGCGGACGCCTTCCGGTTCGTAGGCGGTAGGTTCGTCCGGGAGTTTCTCGTACAGAAAACGACGGTTTTCGTAAGGTGTCACCCCGGCGCGACCGCCGTTCGTCCGGACGCCCGTGACCCCAAACGACCAGAACCGCCGGCCGTCGGGCGTGATGAACCACCAGCGCTGGGCTTCGTCCTGCTCCACCCGGAAAAACCCCGTCGCCCGGAAGGTTCCGGCGGCGTCGGTGGGCTGCCAGTTGCCGGGCTGCTGCTGCAGTTGCCGCTCCTCCCGGGCCGCAGCCCGCTGCAGATCGGCCACCGAGCGCACCTTGCCGGGCCAGTTCCCGCGAATGCGCTGCCCTAAGGCGTCCACCACCATCCGGTCTTCCTTCGCCCCCAGCGGCAGCAGCTGCAGGTCGCGGAGTTCAACGGACTGGCCGGGAGACGTGCCCGTGACAATCCACCGCAGAAACGCTGGCTGGTAGAGAGCGGGATGGACGCCATTGGTGATAGGCAGGTCCCGCAGGTCGAGGCGGACGATGGTCTGCTGCCCCGGCCGGAGCGTGTCGCTCTGGTAGAGAATACTGCGCCGCCCTACTACCTGGGTCGAAACAGCGAGTTTAATCGAAGAGGAATTTCGGAGGGTCAGGATTAGCCGGCCGTAGGCGGCCCAGTCCGTGGGCAGGCGCAGGGCCGAAGGCGCCAGTTCGAGCCGGGCGTAGGTGCTGTCGCTCCGGCACGTAACCTGTTTGGGCCCTTTAGGCAGAAGCTGTAGCGCCAGTTTCCGTACCGCCTGGGCCTGGGTCCGTTGCTCGCCTCCGCCGAAAACAGCCTGTTGCTGCGCCTCCACCGCCACAGGCCGTTCCACCGCCGTCCAGTCGGCGTAACGTACGGAAGGAACAGAAACTCCGGACGGTTGAGCGCCCGGAGCCTGTTGATGAAGTAGATGCAGGAAACAAAAAAACAGACTGATCATATCCGAAGGGAGCGTGGACGAGTACAGGTTATCGTTTAGGGTTTATAGTTTATGGTTTAGAGTTTAAGGTTTAGAGTTTAAGGTTTATGGTTTGTATGTTGATAGTTAAATGGTTATCGCCCAAACTATAAACCCTAAACTCTAAACCATAAACTACTAATTGTTCACTTGAGCAGGGTGGTCAGGACGGCTTCGTCTTCGGGCCGGAGCTTACCGGTGGCCATCGGCCCGACGTTCAGCAGGAGGTTGGCTTCCATGCTCCGGGCGGTCTGCCGCCATTGCAGGATCTGTTCCTTCGAGGCGACGGAATGGTCCCATTCGTGCCAGAACCAGTTGCCCGAGGGAAACTGCTTGTTGCCTTTGGTCGACATGGTCGTTTCGATCTGCATCGGCAGGTAGCGGTCCTTGCACAGCCACTTCCAGACTTTCTGGTCGGGGGCGGGCTGGGTGTATTTTTCGCCGCTGCGGATATCGACGGGGTGGAGCGGAACGCCCGGGTAGGCCGTCGTTGAGTTGTTCATCACCAGGCAGCGGGGCTGCAGTGACTTGATGTACTGGTAGAGATGGTCCATCTGCCAGCGGTAGGCGCCTTCCTGCCGCCAGGCCTCGATGAACGCCTCATCCCGTTTGGCCCGCGGGTCTTCCCCGATGGCTTCGCCGTTGATTTCGCCTTTTTTGGTCCAGCCACTCTCTGCTTTTTCCAGAAGCCGTCGAACCAGAGTTCAACCACCTCGCCGTAGCCGGTCAGCAGTTCGTGGAGCTGTTTTTTCATGAACTCGACATAGGCCCACTCGTCGGTATCGTGGCTCTTTTCGTGTCGGTCCCAGAGCGAGTAATAGAAGCCCACGGCCAGCCCGTGTTTGCGGGCGGATTTGACCAGTTCACCCACCAAATCCCCCCGGTAAGGCGTACTTTTGACCGAGTAGGCAGTGTGTTTCGACGGCCAGAGGCAGAATCCGTCGTGGTGCTTGGTGGTCAGGACGATGTACTTCATGCCGGCCGCCTTCGCCACCCGGCACCATTGGTCCGTGTCGAGCTGCGTTGGGTTGAATTTGGCCGGATCGAGCGTTCCGTCGCTCCATTCGACATCGTAGTACGTATTGATCCCAAAGTGAATGAACATCCCGAATTGCAGCTCCATCCAGGCCCGTTGTTCGGGCGTCGGCTGGGCGGCGGGTTTGGGCTGGGGTTGGGAAAACGCCCGCCGTTCAGCAGCGGAAAGCGCAGCCAGCCCCACGGAGCTTTGCAGAAATTGACGGCGGTTGGAAGGCATGGGATTCAGGGTTTATAGTTTAGGGTTTATTGTTTATGGTTGCTTCGCCAGTGTAAGTAAATAGAGGCGAAGCAACCATAAACAATAAACCCTAAACCTTAAACGACCAATCTATCGCGCATTCGGATTCAGGTCCGTCTCAATAGCCGGGAGCGGCATGGCGAAACGGTCGCTTTTCCAGTCCAGGGGCTGTTCGCCCTGGCGGTCGCCCGCCGGAATGGGCAGGCCCAGCGCCTGAAGGTAGTACAGACGGTCGTCCTCGAAGGCCAGCTCCCGCATGCGTTCCGTGTGGATATCGTTCGCCGTCAGGGCCGCTGCCGCAATCGGGGCCAGCCCTGCCCGTCGGCGCACGACGTTGAGGTCTTCCGCCGCCCCGGCTGCGTTATTCTCCTGGAAGCGAATGATCGCCCGGGTCAGGTAAGCCTCGGCGATCCGCATGAACGGATAGCTGAAAAGGTTGTTGTTCCCGGTCGTGGTCCGGTTCCACTTGTTGCTCCAGACGAAGGTGTCGGTGTAAGACGTGAACTCGGTCCGCGGATCGAATCCGCCCGGAATCGCCCGCCAGAGCTGAGTCAGGCGCTTGTCCGGGTGCTGAATGACGAAGCTGTTGGCGTTCCCCAGCGTCTGCGGGGGCCGCGCCGCCGGAACCGCCGTGATGGTAAAGCTCGTGGGCTGCCAGCCGACGGCGTTCAGGAAGGCATTGGACGCCGAAATGGTCCGGCCGGTATTGATGTTGTTGTTGCCCCGGGCGGTAAAACCAAGGAAACTGCCGACCGGCGAGGATTTCCACTGCTGCTGGGCGGTGCTGTACTGCACGTACTGCCAGACCACTTCCCGGCCTTTCGCGCCCAGGCCCGTCTTGTTCCAGGCTTCGATGGGATCTTCCGTCACCGGGTAGCGGTTGGACGCAATCAGGGCGTCGGCCTGCTCCCTCGCCTTGGCGAAGTTTTTCATCTGGAAGTAAACACGCATCAGCAGAAAACGGGCGGCGTCGCGGGTGGCGCGGTCCTGGTACTCAACCGGGTCACGCTGGGCGTTGAAGGTCTCCGGCAGAAGCTGTACGGACCGTTCCAGGTCCTTGACGATCTGGTCGTAGGCCTGCTGCACCGTCACCCGCCCCGGGTTGCCAAACGGATCCCGCGAAGGATTGATCGGCATCACAATTGAGGGCGCGCTGTTATTGGCTCCGTAGGCCGGTGCGTGCATCCGAACGAGCGTGAAGTAAATAAAGGCCCGCAGAAAATGGGCATCTCCCACAATCCGGTCGGTCCAGATCGGGCCGTACTGATCCTTGAACGGACCATTTTTCTCGACCCAGCCGATCACTTCGTTGCAGAGCGACGCCCCCTGGTAAGCACCCCGCCACATGTTGCTGTAGAGCGAGATGTCGTTGCGGTTGTTGCGGCGGTTGTAAACGTCATTCTGCCAGTCGTCGGTAACGCCCGCCGTATGCAGCAGACCGATATCCGACATCAGGGCTTCGTGGACCATCTGCAGCCCGTGAATACCCCGGAAGCCTTCGTAGCTGCTGATGCCGTAGTAGGCCCCGGCGATCAGCCGCTCCAGGTCGTTGGTGCTGCCCCAGCGGTCGGTGGCAATGTTCGTCTGTTGCCGTGCGTCTTCGAAAACCTCCTCCCGACAGGCCGTCAGCGAGCCCAGCATCGCCAGGGAGAAAAGGATGGTTTTTATGGGTTTCATGATCAAGGTCGGTTTAAAACAATGCCGGGTAGAACCTCGCCTTCATTGTTCATTTTTCATTATTGATTAAAACGTTACGCTCAGACCCGCATTGAAGATCCGCACCTGCGGCAGGGGCAGGTTGCTGCCCACAAAGCCCTGGTTGAGGTTCCGGTCCTGGTTGCCGCCGAGTACGACCAACTCCGGATCCAGGCCCGGGTAGCGGGTGGCCGTCAGGAGGTTCTGGCCGTTGGCGTACACGCGGATGCCCTGCAGTTTCAGGCGGTTGGTAACGGCCCGCGGCAGGTTATAGGCGTTTTGCACCGTCCGCAGCCGCAGGAAATCGCCTTTGTAGAGGAAGCGGGTCGTCCGGGTACCGAGCGTCTGCGGAGCCGGCTGATTGTTGGCCGGGTTGACGAAGTTGTCGCGCAGGTTCCAGGTCAGGCGCGGATACTTGGCGCCCTTGTTGTTTTCCGACCAGGTGTTACCGATAACGTCGGCGCGCAGTACGCTGCTACCCGTCCGGGCGTAAACCGTAGCCTCCTCGTGGCCGTCGTAGATGTAGTTGCCCCCCTGGAAGCTGACCAGTGCCGAGAGTTCGATGCCCTTGTAGCTGAAGGTGTTGGTCAGACCACCGAACCAGGTCGGAAGCCCCGTCTTACCTTCCTGCACAATGCGGTTGGCGTTGATGTTTGACTGGGTAGCCCGGAGGACATTCCCCGTCTTGACAGTCTTGCCCGTTTGCCGCAGCACCGCCTGGTCGATTTCGTAGATCGTTTCGTAGCCCTCGTTATCCAGGCCGGCGTATTCGGCCAGGTAGAAGGTGCTCAGCTGACCGCCGATCTGGCTGATACCGACGCCCGAGATGATCCCGTTGGCGATGGGCAGCGCGCCGCTCGGCAGCAGTTCGAACTGGGGCGTGAGCCGTTCTATCTTGTTGCGGACCGCCGTGAAGTTAAAGTCCGTCGACCAGCGGAAACCACCCTTGTCGATGTTGACGCTGCTGAACTGGAACTCCAGCCCGCGGTTGCGCAGGTCACCGATATTGGTGATTACCGTCGGGCTGCCCGAGGCCACGCCCAGGTTAGGAGCGATCGGGACGTTCAGCAGCATGTCACGCGAGAAGCGGTTAAAGTAACCGATCGAGCCCGACAGGCGGTTGTTCCACAGACCAAACTCCAGGGAGGCATCCAGCTGGTCGTTGCGCTCCCAGCCGATGTTGGGGTTGGCGATCACGCTCAGCCCCAGCGCCGGCGACTGCCCGTAGACCGGCCAGTTGATGAAATTGTTCAGGAAGGCGAAGCTTGGAATGTTGGCGTTCCCCGTACGGCCGTAGGAAGCCCGCAACTTCAGCAGGTTGAAGTTGCGCAGGAATTCCACCGACTGCAGGAAGGGCTCGTTCGACAGAATCCAGCCCGCCGACAGAGCCGGGAAGTTACCGAAGCGGTTGTTGGGACCGAAAGCCGTCGAACCGTCGCGGCGGAAGCTCAGCCCGGCCAGGTACCGGTCGCGGAACTTGTAATTGGCCCGCCCGAAGGCCGAGGTGAAGAAGCGATCCGGGAAAATGCCCGATACAGCCGTAATGAACTGCAGGTTGGAGGCAATTTCGCCGATCTCCTGCTGCGAGCCGACCAGCCCTTCAAAGGCGTAGTCCTGGCGCCGCTGCGAAATCTTCTGCACTTCCGTACCGGCCGTAATATTGAGTTCGTGTTCGCCAAAGGTCTTGTTGTAGGTCGCAAAGGCGTTGATGTTCCGGTTGGAGATGAACCGGCCCGTCTCCTGACCGACGCGGTTATACCGGATGACATCACTGGCCCCGTAGACCCCGTTGGAGTTGAGGAAGTCGGCCGATGCTTCGGTACGCAGCGTCAGGTCTTTGTAGACTTTGTACTCCAGGAAGGCCGTTCCGATGGTGCGGTTCTGGTAGTTTACCGCCAGGAAGTTATTGGGGTCCTGTCCGGCGATGGTGTTCCGGCCCCGGAGCGGGTCGAAATAGGTACCGTCCGTGTTGTAGATAGGCATAATGGGCAGTGAACCCAGGTTGGCCTGCGCCCAGCCCCCGGTAGCCCCGAAATTCTGGCGACCGATACCCCCGCCATTGTTTCCCACGCCGATCTGCGGCTGGTTGAACTGCATGTAGCTGAAGGAAACGCGCGCGCCGGCCCGGACCTTGTCGCTGAGCGCAAAATCCAGGTTGGCCCGGGCAATGTAGCGCTGCAGCCGGTGCGTTTTCAGAATACCTTCCTCGTCGCGGTACTGGCCCGAGATAAAGAAGCCGCCGCGGTCGAAGCCGTTGCTGCTCGAGACGTTGGCTTCCGTCACGGTTCCCTGCCGCAGCATGGGGCTGACCCAGTCGGTATTGGTCTGCTCGGCGAGCTGGCGCGTCCAGGTCGGGAGCGGCCCAAACTGCGGACCCGAGATGCCGGCGGGCGTCGGGAGGGTGTTGTTCTACAGCACCATGGGATCGAAGGGCGCCTGGTTGGCCGGGATGCCGAAGCCGACGCTGTTGCGGCGGGCTTCGTCGATGGCCGACAGCCACTGCGTCCCGTTGGCGTACTGGATCAGGTTGGTGGCGTTGGAAATACCGCGGTTGACGTCCACCGTCGTCCGGGCCTGGCCGACGCGGCCGGTTTTGGTCGTAATGATGATCACCCCGTTGGCCCCCCGGGAGCCGTAGATGGCCGTGGCGGCGGCGTCTTTCAGGACTTCAATGCTCTCGATATCATTGGGGTTCAGGTTCGCCAGCGGGTTGAGGTTGTTGCTCGTCCGGCCTTCGGCAATCCCGCCAATGTCCTGGAAAACAATCATGCCGTCGACTACGTACAGAGGTTCGGTTCCCGACGAAATGGAGCCGGTTCCGCGGATCTGTACCCGGACGACGCTACCCGGCGCGCCTCCGGCCTGGGACACCTGCAGACCCGTAGCCCGGCCCTGCAGCGCAGCATCGAAGGAAGGCACCGGCACCTGGGCAATGTTGCTGCCCTTGATCGTAGCGGCGGCTCCTGTAAAATCCCGGCGGTTCTGGGTACCGTACCCGACCACCACCACTTCCGAGAGCTGACGGGTGTCAGCGGCCAGCCGAACGTCCAGGTTGGTCTGCCGCCCAACGGTTATTTCCTTGGACTCGTAACCGATATAGCTGAAAACCAGCACGGCTTTCGCCGGTGCCGATAACGTGAACTGTCCCTGGGCGTTTGTCGTAGTTCCGTAGGTGGTACCCTTAACGGCGATGCTGACGCCGGGCAGTGGAGTCCCGTCGGCCTCGCCGTACACAGTCCCGCGGACTGTTTCGTTCTGAGCCTGAACGCCTTGCCAGTACAGCAGGCCGATCAGGAAAAGTATGAGGTGTTTCATGCGGTTAATTGGTTTTGGGTTGACGATCTGAAAAAGCATACCGCTACAGCAGGCCGGAACGGATAGGTGTAAACGTGATAAGTGTTTAATGTACACTCAAAATTAGGGCGCAATAATGCCTTTTTTACGCTTCAAATAGAAAAATTCTGGGAAAAAATTACAACTAAGCTAAAGCGCGAACAGGAAGCCGTCGCGCAGATACTGCTGATACCTTTCCGGGTCGAACCGGAAATAAAAGGCACCCCGTTTGGAGGTATCCTTCTGTTTTTCATCCAGCTTCTCCAGCAGATCCATGGCCTGTACTTTCTTGGTGAAATTCCGTTTGTCGAGCGGACGACCCAGAATGGACTCGTACAGTTGCCGTAGTTCGGTCATCGTAAATTTCTCGGGCAGTAGTTCAAAGCCGATCGGCTGGAAGCGAACCCGGTGCCTCAGTTGCTCAATGGCTTTGTCCAGCATGGCCGGGTGGTCATACACCAGCGCCAGGTTCTGCACCTGGCTGATGGGATGCCAGGTCGCTTCGTATTCGGGCGACAGCTGGTCCAGCGTCGGCTCGACGGGAATCAGGGCGTAATAACAGGTCGTGATCACCCGCTCGGTCGGCACCCGGCCGACATTCCCGAATGTGTAGACCTGCTCCATGTAAATATTGTCCAGACCCGTCAGCCGGCGCACGGTCTGAAGGGCCGCTTCGTCCAGGCTGACGCTCGAGTCCACAAAGCCCCCCAGCAGGGCCCAGTGCCCCTGGTAGGGCTTGTAGGGGAACCGGTGCAGCAGCACGTGAAGCTCCGTGCGGTGAAAGCCCAGAATCACACAGTCTACGGTATGGTGAAGCAAAGGCTCCTCCCGGTGGTATTCCGGTTTCATTCCCGCATGGGGCTGTCGACTGAAGACTTTATCCGCGTAACCGTACATTATTTCGTTAAGTGTATTTTGTACACTCAAAATTAGTAATACATTTGAGACTTTATCAATCTTTTATTGTAAAAAAAATACATGAAGGGGAAAAGAACCAGGCTGGCGGGGCTGCTAACCGGCTTTTTGATCAGTCTAACAACCTACGGCCAGACCACCGACCCGTACCTGACGAAGTTATACGATCAACTGCACGCCTCGCCCCAGCAGGCCAAGTTCAAAACGCTGGCGCCCATGCCGGCAGGCGTGGTTTATGTCCAGCAGCCGGGGGAAGGCGAAGCCGAAATGCGGACGCACTTCCGGACGATTAAGCAGCTGGGCTTTAACGCCTTAAAGCAGATTATGCCGCTGCCGACCTGGACCATCGAGCGCATTGCGGCCATCGCCCTCGAGGAGGGAATCATCCCCTGGTGGTACGGCGAAGGCGGCTACGAGACCATCACGCCCGAACTGCTGCGGAAGCTGGGGCTGCCCGACAAAATGGCCGTTGCCGAGGCGATCAAACATCCCAAAATGGTCAGTTACCAGCACGGCCTGCTGCGGGAGCGGATCCGGCGGACGGAAGACTACATCCGCAAAAGCCCCGAAGGAAAATTCATGCGCGTAACCAGCGTGGCCTACGACCCGGAAATCGGTGGACGGGGGCTGGAGCTGAACGCGAAGGGCGAGGAGCTGTTCATCGACTGGCTAAAAAAGACCTACAAGACCGTCGACGGTCTGAACGAGGCCTGGAACCAGGGCCACGCGGGCCTGTTTCTGGGTGAGCAGCGGGTGTTCCGCGACTGGGCCGACGTAACCGCCAACTGGCGCAGCGTCACCAGCCGGGAGTACCGCCACGTGCGCGACGTGCTGCGGTTTAAGGTCGAACACAACCTGGACCGCATCCGCGCTTCCGCCCGGCAATACAACCAGTTCGACCCAAACGCGCCCTACCGCGGCGGCGGCGAAATCGGGCTGTTCAACCCCATCGCCTGGTACGGTGTCGACATGGCCGGCATCGCGGATGTGCTGACCGACTACGGCTCGTTTTATCCCTCGATGCACTTTTCCTGGCATTTCGGGCAGGTGAATTACGAAACCACCCGGTCGCTCTACCAGCAGGCGAGCCTGATGAACGACCTCTTCAAGGGCGGATGGACCGGTGGCTGGGAAAGCACCGGCGGCCCGCAGCAGCTCGACGGCGAGCGTAGCGGCACCGACCGCAACGCTTATTTTGTGGAAGCCGGTGAACTGACGCAACTGTATCTGGCCCAGCTGGCGGCCGGTTTCAAAGGCTTTGGAATCTGGTGCTGGAACGCCCGCAGCGCCGGGAAAGAAGGCGGCGAGTACAGCCTGCTCGACCGCAACGGCCAGGTTACGGACCGGGCGGTGGCCATCGGCAAACTCGGGCAGGCCATGCAGCGCTGGCGCTTTGAACTCTGGCAGGCGCGCAAGGAACCCGTGGCCGGCGTTCTGTACGACTGGGAGAATGAAGCGCTCTGGGCGGCCATGAGCATCCCCGGCCGTGATCACTTCAAGGACCGCCCGATGCGTGCCCGCGTGGGCCTGGGCCGGGCGCTGACCAACGCCAACGTCCCGTTTGAGTACGTGACGCCGGAGGATTTGAAGAAAGGACTTGGGCCTCGCTACAAGGTGCTGTACCTGCCGGGCTTTCTCTGCCTGCGCTCCGATCTGATGCCGGTCCTGACCGAATACGTCCGGCAGGGCGGGCGGCTGGTCATGGCCCTGCCCGGGGCGGGCTACGACGAATATACCCGGGTGCTGAAAACCGGCAAAGGCTCGGCTTTTGAGCAGCTCTTTGGGGTTACCCTGGACGATTTCCAGAACGCGGGGACCAACCGGCCTGTCAGCCTGAACAACTATTCCCTGAATGGCTTTATCCTGAACACGACCCCGACTACCGCCCGGACCGTTGCGACCTACAGCCACGGCAAACCCGGCATTACGGAACACGCGCTAGGGAAGGGAAAGGCCGTCCTGCTGGGGTTTGAAGCCTCCACAGACTGCTTTAAGCCAGGCAATCAGGCCGCCGAAAACCTGCTGCTGACCCACGCCCTGGGCACCTATCAAAGCCCGATCAACTGCCCGGATGCGGTGGTTTATCGCCTGGCGGCGCCCGAAGCCGACCATTATTTCCTGCTCAACGACGGCCCGGCCAAAAAAGTCAAGCTGCAGTTCAACGGGCTGACCTACCGCTCGGCGACTGACGCCATCACGGGCCAGCCCGTGTCCCTGAACGCGGTTGATCTGGATGGCTATAGCGGGCGTTGGCTGAGGCTGGTGAAGTAAGTCGGCTTAGAGCAGGGCATCGAGGATTTCGTTTTGTAACGATTCTGTCTTGCGCACAAGCGGACCCTCGGTGATCGTTCCGAGGTTAACGCCAATGAACAGATACAGCTGTTTGGCCGGAAAATAATACAAGGCGCAGCCGGCTCCGATGCCCGAGCCCGCGTGGCCGTAGGCGATCTGGCCGTTATACGTCATCCGGTGCAGGCCAAGGCCGTAAACGGGCTGGCCCGTGGCGTCCTGAACCCAGGTCGTCATGGCCCGGTACGACTGTTCAGAAACCAGTTTGCCGGTGGTCAGGGCCTGCAGAAAGCGAACGAAGTCGAGCGGGGTGGCCAGAATGCCATCGTCGCCGATCATGCTGGCCACATTGGTGCGCTGCCAATCGGTGACGTTTTCGAGCCGGCCGTTGCCGAAGCGGTCGAAGTAACTGTTCACTACATCCTGGCGCTGGGCCAGGGACTGGGTATCGTGGTAGACGGTTTGGCCGAGTCCGAGCCGTTGCACGATCCCTTCCCGGATGAGGCGGGTGTGGCTTCCCGAGACCTGATCGGCCATCAGCGCCAGGAGCAGGTAATGGGTGTTCGAGTACTGGGACCGGCTGCCGGGTTCGGCCGTCAGCGGCTGCCCCGCGACGTACTTCAGCAGGTCTTCCGGCAGTAGCTTTTTCAGCGGATGCTGCAAGAGAGCGGTTACGAACCGGGGGTTTTCCGTATAATCCGGAACGCCCGCCGTGTGGTTGAGGAGCATCCGGACGGTAATGGCTTCGCCCTGACTGACCTGATCCAGGGCCGGTTTGGGCAGGTAGCGGGTAATGTACGCATCGAGGTCCATCCGTCCGGCTTCCACCAGTTGGAGGATGGCCGTAGCCGTGTACACTTTCGCCACGCTTTGCCCAAACTGCAGGTGGCAGGGCCGCATGGGGGTTCGGTCTTCCAGGCGGGCAAAGCCGGAAGCGCCTGTCCAGGTACCGGAAGGACTTATCAGCGCAATGGCGCTGCCCGGAATGCCTTCTGCCGTGTAGCGGTCCAGAATCCGTTGCAGGGTTTCGGCCTGGGAGAAGGAACGGCCCGACGCCTGATCGACGCAGGCGGGCGTAGGAGCGACAGACTCCCGCAGGCAGCCGGTCAGCGCCAGCAGCAGGAGGGAAAGCAAGAAACGGTTCATCAGCGGAGTTGTTTACGGGTGAAAGCGAGGCGAGTGCCGATCTGGATGAGTTGACTGGGGAGGACGGGGACCGAAGGATTGTAGCCACCGAGCAGCAGGAGCTGGTACGAAACAAAGGGCGAGTAGGAGCTACCGGGACGCTGGTAGCCGAGCGACAGACCTACCGGCAGGGCCAGCATACCTTTTCCGGCCGAACCGGCCGACTTCCATTCCCCGTTCCGGAAAACCAGGGCCTGGGTAGGATGATACCCGTACGCGCGTCCGGCACCCAGCTTGAATTCGCCATAGAGCGGGCCCAGGTGAGGGCGGTAAACGAACTGGGTGAAGGTCAGCAGCCCGTCGCCGGCGTAGCGGTTCCGGTAATACCCCACCTGAAACTGCTGCACCAGGTTGCCGCGCCGGTTGTACCGGAACTCGGTGCCAATCGACAGGCCGGGATTCCGGAAAGCAGCGGGTACATCCGAAAGGGGCAGGGCCAGGTTGTGGAACTGAAGGCTCACCAGGAGGGGCCAGCGGGTAGTTGCCGGTGGCTGGGGTTCGGTGCGGGCTGTCTGGCCATACGAACCGAACGGCTGCAGCAGGAGCAGCAGCAGAAGGGAAATCGGTTTCATCAGCGTTGTTGTTTACGCCGCCAAAAGTAATAGCAATTTACGTTGGGAATGGGGCTGCCGGCTGTTTCTTCGGCGAGATGTGGTAAAATAAGCCGTGAACTGTAGCGCTAGCGGTCGCTCAGCGGACTGGTTCGGCGCTAAACCACTTCCGGAAAGCCGGGGCTTTGGTCCGGCTGATGGCTACGGATTCGGGGAAGTGGGCGACAACGCGGAGTTGAAGCAGGAGTTTTCCGTTCGCCTGTCGCTCAAAACCGGTAATGCAGTGCCGGTGCAGCAGGTACTGCCGATTGGCGCGGAAGAACGACCCGGCCGGCACTTCCATCTCCAGCTTGTCCAGCGAGGCGTCGGCAACGTACTGTTTGCGGTCGTGGGTACCGACCAAGGTGTAATCACCCTCCACCCAGAATCCCCGGATATCGGCGTACGACAGGTGTACCGTCTGTCGACCGGACCGAACCAGCAGCCCTTCGACCGGAGGCAGCTGTACGGAGGTTGCGGCGGGAATTTGAGCGGCAGTTTGCTGGGACTGAAAATAAAAATACAGCCCGATGTAGATGCCGTTAACCACCAGAAACCAGATGGCGAAGAGGAATAGGTGGTGGCTGTAAAATTCGGCCGGGACGGGCCGCTCCGACACCAGACCGTTGATGTATTCGGTGCTCAGGGCGATGACGAGCAGGCCGGCCACGGTCGTCGCGACGAGTTGCAGCAGAATCCGCCGGACCGGAGCCTTTTCGTACGGCAGCAGGCTGTCCAGCCGCCGAATCAGCGAGCGGGCTACCCACCAGGCTGCGTAGCCCTGGAGGGTGTCAATCAGAAACGTGGCGGGAAGCCGCCAGCCGACGGGTAGGTGCGTGTAGGTCAGGTAATAATTAATGAGGTTAATGGCCGGAATCAGGACCAGAAACAGACGGCGGTCGAGTTCGTATAGCGCAGCGAATTGGTTGGCTGGGGTGCGGGTCATAACGAGCTAAAAATAATAAAGGCGGATGATGAGTCCGCCTTTATTACCGCAAACGAATTCGGCGGCCTTAGGCGCTGTGGAGGAATTCCATAATGTCTCCGTCCTGGACGACGTATTCCTTTCCTTCGACGGCCAGTTTCCCAGCTTCGCGGGCGGCTGCCTGGGATTTGTACTGCTCGAAGTCGGCCAGTTTGATGACCTGAGCGCGGATGAAGTGCTTCTCGAAGTCGGAGTGGATGACGCCCGCGGCCTGCGGTGCCTTCCAGCCTCGCTGAATCGTCCAGGCCCGGACTTCCTTCACCCCGGCCGTAAAGTAGGTGATCAGGTTCAGCAGGCGGTAGGAGGCTTTGATGAGTTTATCCAGGCCGGATTCATCCAGACCGTATTCGCCGAGGAACATAGCCCGTTCTTCGGGGTCTTCCATCTCGGCGATCTGCGATTCGATGGCGGCGCAGACCACGACCACTTCGGCCCCTTCGGCCTGGGCGACGGCCCGCAACTTCTCCGAATAGGCATTACCGTTCGGTAGCGACTTCTCGTCGACGTTCGCCACGTAGATAACTGGCTTAATCGTCAGCAGGTGGAGTTCACCGATGGCGGCTTCGCGCTCTTCGGGGGAGAGATTGACCACGCGGGCGTTCTGGCCGGATTCAAGCGCCTGTTTGTACTGGAGCAGGATTTCGAGTTCGGCCTTGGCCTTGGCGTCGCCGCTGGTGCGGGCGGCCCGTTCGATGCGCTGGAGTTTTTTATCGACCGATTCCAGGTCTTTCAGCTGCAGCTCGGTATCGATAATCTCCTTGTCGAAGATGGGATCGACGCGGCCTTCGACGTGCACGATGTTCTCGTCTTCGAAGCAGCGGATGACGTGGACGATGGCGTCCACCTCCCGGATGTTGGCCAGGAATTTATTCCCGAGGCCCTGCCCCTGGCTGGCCCCTTTCACGAGTCCGGCGATGTCGACAAATTCGATGATGGTCGGTACGACTTTCTGGGGCTTGACGAGGCTTTCGAGGATGTTGAGGCGTTCGTCGGGAACGGTAACCACCCCGACGTTGGGGTCGATGGTACAGAACGGATAGTTGGCGGCTTCGGCCTTACCGCTCGAAATGGCATTAAACAAGGTCGACTTGCCCACGTTCGGCAGTCCGACGATTCCACATTGAAGTCCCATGAAACTTTGAAGGATTGCAGGATTGAAGGACTGAAGGATTGAAGGATTGTCTATAGTCGTTCTAGCCTGCACTTGCGAAGCCTACATCACTCCCTCAATCCCTCAATCCTTCAATCCCTGAATTTTCCTGCAAAGTTCGGACTTTCACCGGCTAAAAACAAAAAAGCCTCTGAATGACCAGAGGCAGAAGGGGAGGAAGGCGGCTGGGGGCTAGTCCCACTTCAGCTCGCTGCCACCAAGATCTTCCAGTTCATCTTTCACCTCAAATTGCGAGAAATCAAATTCCGGCATCAGGTCGGATTTGATGTACTGAATAGTCTCCTGCAAGGCGTCCGCGAACTTGTCAAAATCTTCTTTGTACAAAAACATCTTGTGCTTCTCGTAGACAAAGCCTTCGCCCTGGGGATGACGGCGACTTTCGGTAATAGTCAGGTAATAATCGTTCGCACGAGTGGATTTTACGTCAAAGAAGTACGTTCGTTTTCCGGCGCGGACACGCTTGGAAAAGATTTTCTCTTTCTCTTTTTCTTCCACAATCCTTATGGTTTAGAGGTGATTCAAACGCTAAAATAAAGGGATTAGTATAACAAGCAAAAAGATGGTGGAGATTTAATTTAATCGATTTTGTGGCCTCAAGCTGGATTTTTTAAACAAAATATTGCACCGGCCAAAGCCCGGGTATTGCTTCGTAAGCAGAGGGGCTTATCTTTGCGAGGTGGGAATTGTACATTTCTGCGGTGGGGTGTGGCATAAGTGTCTGATGCTCACCTCTTTTTTATTGTTCCACCAAACCAATACTGTATGAGTCTAATCATGTCCTTGATGGTGCTCCTGAGCAACATCCAACCGACTGAGGCCCCACTGGGTCTCATACAGAGAGGGAAGGCTTCTTTCTACTCAAAAAAGTTCAATGGCCGTCGCACCGCCTATGGCGAGCGCTTCAAGATGACCGAGCTGACGGCCGCTCACCGTACACTGCCGTACAACACGATGGTGGAGGTTACCAACCTCGATAATAACAAGTCGGTCGTTGTTCGGATCAACGACCGCGGTCCCTACAGCAAAGGCCGGGTGATTGACCTGTGCTATTCTGCCGCCAAAATGCTGGGCATGCTGAGCCGGGGCGTCGCCAACGTCACCATCCGGGTGATCGGGGCCGAACGATTTGTCCGAACTGAACCCGTCGCCAGTGATATTCTGCAAAACAGTACCTCACAACTGATGACCATGCCGGTTCCGGTCATGCATAACAATTAAAGCAGAGACGACGTTACCTTAGACAAAAGACAGAAGACATAAGACAAGAGAGACGGAGCGAGCCTTCGGGCTGCAGACACCGCCTTCGCCATTGCTACTCTTGTCTTTTGTCTTCTGTCTTTTTTCTTTTGTCTAAGCCCCTATCCCGACGTCGTCATGCCCAACCAGGTCGATCTGCGCAAAATTCGTGAATACGGTAATGTCGAGTTCCTGGCCCGTCAGCTGGTCGAGGGCTTTATTACCGGGCTCCATAAATCGCCGTTTCACGGCTTTTCGGTGGAATTTGCCGAGCACCGGCTCTACAACACGGGGGAAAGCACGCGGCACATCGACTGGAAAGTGTACGCCCGCTCGGAGAAGGTCTTCGTCAAGCGCTACGAGGAGGAAACCAACCTCCGCTGCCACCTGCTGATCGATACCTCGTCGACGATGTATTACCCGGACCTGGGGAAGCAGACCTACGGAAAAATTACCTTCAGCGTGATGGCGGCGGCCTGCCTGGCATACCTGCTGCAGCGGCAGAAAGACGCCGTCAGCCTCGCTACCTTCGCCGAAGGCATCGATCTGCAGACGCCCATCAAGTCGACGCCCTCCCACGTACACAAGCTGTTTCAGCACCTCAACGACCTGCTGGTGCAGCCCGCGCCGCAACGCAAGACATCCGCGGCGGAAGTGATCCAACAACTGGCCGAAAAAATCAGCAAGCGCTCGCTGGTAGTCATTTTCAGCGATATGTTCGAGAACATATCCGAAGTCGACCACCTGTTTTCGGCCCTGCAGCACCTGCGCCACAACCTGCACGAGGTCCTGCTGTTCCACGTCATCGATAAGAAAACCGAGGAGGAATTCGCCTTCGAGGAGCGGCCCTACGAGTTCATCGACCTGGAAACCGGCGAGCGGGTGAAGGCCCAGCCGAACCAGATCCGCGACAGCTACCAGCAGGCCGCCCGGCAGTTTTACCACGAACTCAAGCTGCGCTGCGGCCAGTACCGCGTCGACTTCATCGAGGCCGACATCGCCAAAGGCTTCGACCAGATCCTGACGGCTTATCTGGTTAAGCGGGGGAAGATGCGGTAGGGATTGACGTTTGACTTTTGACGCTTGACTGTTGACGTTGGACACTTGACGTTTGATTCGGGTTGGAAACGACCCCAGGCGAAGCTGACAAAAGTCAAACGTCAAAAGTCAAACGTCATTTATTCGTATAATCCGACAAAGGCGGCGGAGCGTCCTCATCCTGAATGCTTTCCAGCAGGCGTTCGACTTCGGCCACGCGTTCGGCATCACCGGTTTTCTCGAAGGCCAGCATCAGGTTCCGCAGCACGCGCCGGACGATGTCTAGGTTGGAGCAGGGCTGGTAGAATGTATCGCTGGGCTTGAGGTTGAGCTGGTTGATGTAATGGTCGATGTCGGAGGTCGAAAAGACCAGCCCGCGGTTAAAGACGTTGATGTAAAACTGGGTGGAGTTCTGCTTGTAAGTCAACACAAACAGGCTCGGCAGGTTGACGCCGTAAACGGGCATGCCCAGTTTCTGGGCGATCATCATATACACGATGCAGAGCCCGATGGGGTTGCCCCGCCTGGTTTCCAGCACCACGTTGATCATCGAGTTGGCCGGCGAGTGAAAATGCTTCGTGTTGGCGGCAAACTTCAGTTTGTTGAAAAAAACGTGGTTCATGGTCTTGATCTGGTCGACCGGATGCATGTCCGTCCGGGCTTCCAGCCAGACTTCGTAGTACAACTGCTCGATATCGCGCCGCAGCTTTTCGATCGACAGGTCAGGGTACTGATACGTCGCAACGATCCAGAGACCTTCCAGCAAATCCAGCGCGCCCCCTTCTTTCCAGACTAATATCCGCTCCAGGACCGACTGGTACTGCAGGTCATGGATCAGTTCTTCGATTTTCTTCTGGACAACGGGATTGAAGCTTCCTTCCCACTCGCTTTCCAGATACGGTATGAGCCGCCCGCCCAGCTCGCGGATACGCTGCTCGACGTGCTGGGTCACTTCCTGGTCCTCGTCATCGAGCAACGAGATCAAAGCTTTTATTTCATTATCGTTCATCTTGCGCGCCTTTCGGGGGTCGGAAAGGGTTATTCGTCGTACCGTCCCCCAAGATAAAAACAATTTTCAGAAAGCTACCGAATTTCATACTTTTGCCCGATATGGTAAACGAACCCGGCAATCTCTTAACACCATTTTGGTGAAAAAAGATTGCGATCCGGCAGGAATCAGGCGTTGCCAGCGGGCCGTTTGGTGTCATTTTTGTCCGGGTGGGTACGGAAGCGTTCAGAACCTATTCTCACGTGAATATACTCGTTACCGGAGGGGCTGGATTTATTGGCTCACACACCGTTGTTGAATTGCTGCATGCCGGGCTAAAGCCCATCATCATTGATAACTTTGTCAATTCGAACCGTTCGGTACTGGACGGACTCCGGCAAATCCTGGGCCAGGACGTGACCTGCTATGCGGGCGACTGCAACGATCCCGGGCTGCTGACCGAAATCTTCGAAAAGGAACAGATTCAGGGAGTCATTCACTTCGCCGCCTACAAGGCCGTAGGGGAATCGGTGGCGGAGCCCATGAAGTACTACCGCAATAACCTGGATTCGACCATGCTGCTGCTGGAAACCATGCAGCGGTACGGGGTGAAAAACCTGGTTTTCTCTTCGTCCTGCACGGTCTACGGCCAGCCCGAGCAACTGCCCGTCACGGAGGAAACGCCGCGTCTGCCGGCCCAGTCGCCCTACGGCAATACCAAAGCGATCTGCGAGGACATTCTGCGGGACGTCAGCCACGCGGGAGCGCCGCTTCGGATTATGGCGCTGCGGTACTTCAATCCCATTGGCGCCCACGAATCCGGTCTGATCGGCGAACTGCCCATCGGTGTGCCGGGCAACCTGGTGCCATATATCACCCAGACGGCTGCCGGCCTGCGCCAGCAGCTTACCGTTTTCGGGGGCGATTACAACACCCCGGACGGCACCTGCATCCGCGATTTCATCCATGTCGTGGACCTGGCCAAAGCGCACGTTCAGGCTCTGCAATACCTGGAAAAAGAAGCCCAGGAGCCGTATTACGACATTTTCAACCTGGGTACGGGCCGGGGCAATAAGGTACTGGAGGTCATTCAGACCTTCGAGGAAGTCAACGACATTAAGGTAAACTACACCATCGGACCCCGTCGGGCCGGCGATATCGAACAGATTTACGCCGTCGTCGATAAAGCGGCCAACGTCCTGGGCTGGCGTACCGAAAAAACGCTGGCCGAAAGCCTGCGAGACGCCTGGCGCTGGCAGCAAAACCTGGGCAAACAGTAGGACACTCCGTGATCCAGCAAATCGTATGAAACACATTCTTATTACCGGAGGAGCGGGCTTCATTGGCTCCCATGTCGTGCGGTTGTTTGTCAACCAATACCCGCACTACCACATCGTCAACCTCGATAAGCTCACCTACGCCGGTAACCTGGCCAACCTGACCGACATCGAGGATGCCCCCAACTATAGCTTCGTCCGCGGCGACATCACCGACGCCGCTTTCCTTGACGAGCTCTTTACCCAACACCCCTTCGAGGGCGTCATCCACCTGGCAGCCGAGTCGCATGTCGACCGCTCCATCTCCGACCCCATGGCCTTTGTGCTCACCAATGTCGTGGGCACGGTCAACCTCCTCAACGCCGCCAAAAAAGCCTGGCAGGGCGCCTTCGAGGGCAAGCGGTTCTACCACGTCTCCACCGACGAAGTTTACGGCTCTTTGCACAACCCCGAAGACTTCTTCACCGAGACTACTCCCTACGATCCCCAGTCGCCTTACTCGGCTTCCAAGGCGGCCTCCGATCACTTCGTCAGGGCCTACGGCAACACCTACGGCCTGCCCATCGTGGTTTCCAACTGTTCCAACAACTACGGGCCCAACCACTTCCCCGAGAAGCTCATTCCCCTGATGATCCACAACATCCAGCAGATGAAACCCCTGCCGGTTTATGGCAAGGGGGAGAACGTCCGCGACTGGCTGTATGTGAAGGATCACGCCCGGGCCATTGATGCGGTCTACCACCGCGGTCAGCTGGGGGAAACCTACAACATCGGGGGCTTCAACGAGTGGAAGAACATCGACCTGGTGCGGCTGCTGTGCCGGATCATGGATGAGAAGCTGGGTCGCCCCGAAGGGACCTCCGAGAGCCTGATTACCTACGTCACCGACCGGGCCGGACACGACCTGCGCTACGCCATCGATGCTCACAAGATCATGCGGGAGCTGGGCTGGGAACCTTCCCTGCAGTTCGAGGAGGGCCTGGAGAAGACCGTCGACTGGTATCTGGAGAACCAGGACTGGCTGGAGAACGTCACCACGGGGACGTATCAGCAGTATTATCAGACTATGTACGAAAACAGATAA
>Ga0164290_1000535_pt1 | contig 115921 bp, 100 predicted proteins | sample Micstemetagenome_FD_108782 | JGI IMG/M metagenome (GOLD analysis project Ga0164290, IMG submission 108782) | Contaminated culture microbial community from soil near Moab, Utah, USA - Microcoleus steenstrupii SON62 (Illumina Assembly) | ecosystem: Environmental > Terrestrial > Soil > Soil crust...
CGGCGCATCCCGCCGCGCACCCCCAAGCGCAACGGCAAGGTGGAGCGCTACCAGCAGACCCTGGCCCGCGAGTGGGCCTACGGGCAGCGCTACCAGGACTCAGAGGCCCGCCGCAAAGCGCTGTCCTTCTGGCTGATGCACTACAACTGCACCCGCAACCACAGCTCCCTGTCGAACCGGCCGCCCATCAGCCGCGTTCGGGAGGTGCTGAGGCACGACACCTAGCGGGGAGATGCGCCGGGGCGGCCGCCGGGTGCCCTCCGGCGGCCGCGTCCCGCGCGGTGCGCACCCGCCCGGTCCCGGGTGCCCGGGTGGAGGGGAGCCGCGGTGCGCACGACCAGGATGCGCGACGGGCGCGCCTCCGCCCAGCGGGGGGCGAGGATCTGCCCAGGCCCGCGCGCGGCCGCCGGCGTCAGGCGGCGTCCGGCTCCGGCGCCGCGTCCGCCCGCCGGGCGCGGACCCGCCCCGGGTCGCCGCCGCGCAGGCGCGACGCCGGGCACGCGTCCGCCAGCACGCACCGCTCGCACCGGGGTGCGCGGGCGGTGCAGACCCTGCGTCCGTGCAGGATCAGCCGCATGGAGGTGTCGGTCCAGTCGCGGCGCCGCCACAGGCGGGCGAGGTCGTGCTCCACGCGCACGGGGTCCGTCTCGTCCGTGAGACCCAGCCGGGCGGAGAGGCGCAGCACGTGGGTGTCCACCGCGATCGCCGGCACGCCGAACCAGTGGCCGAGCACGACGTTCGCGGTCTTGCGGCCCACGCCCGGCAGGGTCACGAGGTCCTCCATCCGTCCCGGCACCGTGCCCCCGAACCGGTCCGTGACGGCCTGGGCCATGCCCTGCAGCGACCGCGCCTTGGCGCGGAAGAAGCCGGTGGGGCGGATGATCTCCTCCAGGTCGCCGAGGTCGGCCGCCGCCATCGCCGGAGCCTCGGGGTAGCGCGCGAACAGCGCCGGCGTCACGCGGTTGACCATCGCGTCGGTGCACTGGGCGGACAGGATCGTCGCGGCCAGCAGCTGGAACGCCGAGGCGTGGTCGAGGGGGACGCGGTACTCCGGATAGGCCTCGGCGAGGCGCTCGGCGGTGACCCGCGCGCGCCCACCGGGGGTGCGGGGACGGCCGGGGCGGGCGGGGACCGGCGGGGTGCTCACGCACCGAGGGTAGTCGCGCCGGGCGCCCGGCGGCGCGGCGGTACGCTGGCGCCGATGGAGCCCTTGGCCCTCACGCCGCCCGACCCGCCGCTGGCCGGCGCCGGCATCGTCCTGCGCCCCCCCGCCGAGCACGACGTGCCCGGCATGGTGAAGGCGTGCAACGACCCGGAGATCCCGCGGTGGACCACGGTGCCGACCCCGTACACCGCCGCGGACGCCCACGCCTTCCTGGAGGAGGCGCGGCGCGGGTGGCGTGAGGGCACGGGCGGCGTCTTCGCCGTGGCCGACGCCGCGGACGATGGCATCCTGGGCATGATCGGCCTCAACCGCGTGGCGAGCCGCATCGCCGTCGTGGGGTACTGGACCGCGCCCTGGGCGCGCGGGCGCGGCGTGGCCACCGAGGCCCTGCGGCTGGTGACGGAGTGGGGGCTCGGCACCTGCGGGCTGGACCGCGTGGACCTGGCCACGCTCCCGGGCAACCGCGCCTCCGAGCGCGTCGCCGCGAAGGCCGGCTACAGCGGCGGGGAGATCGTCCGATACGGCTTCGTGCACAACGGGCAGCGCCGCGACGTCCGCGTCTGGAGCCGCCTCCGCCCGTAACGCCACGGCCCGCGCCGGGTCCTGCCCGGCGACACCCCGATCACCGCACCCCGGAGCCACACATGTCGCGCCTCATCCTCTGGCTGCTCCACCCAGGCGACACCCGGGCATGGCCGCCGCTCATCGCACGGCTGGTGCTCGCGGCCATGTTCGTGCCCGCCGGCCTCGGCAAGTTCGTGAACCACGACACCTACATCGAGCGCTTCGACCGCTGGGGGTTCCCGGAGCCGGGAAGCGTCGCCTACATGGTGGGCACGGTCGAGGTCGTGTTCGGTCTCCTCATGCTGCTGGGGGTGCTCCCGCGGGTCGCCGGCCTCGTCCTGGCGGGCAACATGGCCGGGGCGTTCCTGACCGCCGGGCTGGTGGACGGCGGCCGGGACCTGTGGCTGCCGCCCGTGCTCGCCCTGCTCGCCCTGTTCGTGGCCTGGGTCGGGGCCGGCCGGCTGAGCCTCCACGGGCGCGTGCTGCGGGCGGTGCCGTCGCGGGCCCCCGCCCCCGGAACCCGTTGACCTGAGGGCCCGCCCCGGCTCTCATCCAGGCGGGGGCCGCCCTGACGGTCCCCGCCCGACCGAGAGGGGGAGCGGATGGATCTGAAGGGCAACGCCCTGACGTGGCTCGGCCACGGGACCTGGCTCTGGGAGACGGCCGAGGGCGGGCGCATCCTCGTCGACCCCTGGCTGCAGTCGAACCCCCGGTGCCCGGAGCACCTGAGGGATCCGCGGCCCCTGGACGCCATCCTCATGTCGCACGGGCACTTCGACCACGTCGACGACGCGGTCGGGATCATCCGCTCCAGCGGGGCGACGGTGGTCGCCATCTTCGACCTCAACGGCTGGTTCGTGCAGCAGGGCTGCGACGAGGCGAAGATCATCGGGATCAACTTCGGCGGCACCGCGCGGGTCGCCGGCTGCGAGGTGACGATGGTGCAGGCCGTGCACAGCGCGGGCCTGCCCAACCCGGACGGGGGCGCCTTCCTCTACGGCGGCAACCCGGCCGGCTTCATCATCCGCTTCCCGAACGACCTCGTCGTGTACCAGGCCGGGGACACGGACGTGTTCCTCGACATGGGCCTGATCGCCGACCTCTACCGGCCCACGGTGGCCGTCCTGCCGGTGGGCGACCACTTCACGATGGGACCGCGTCAGGCGGCCCACGCGGTGGGCCTCCTGAGGGGCGTCGAGACGGTGATCTGCGGCCACTGGGGCACCATGCCGGCGCTGCACGGCACGCCCGCCAAGGTGCGCGAGGCGCTCGGCCGCGACGACGTGGAGATCCCGGACCTCGAGCCGGGCACGCGGTTCGCGTGACGTCCGTGGTGCACGCCCCCGCGGCGACGGCGGGCCCGTGACGGACGCCCCGCTCCACGTGGTGGACGCCTTCGCACCCGCGCCCTTCGGCGGTAACCCCGCGGCCGTCTGCGTGCTGCCGGGCCCCGCCCCGGAGGGGTGGATGCAGCAGCTGGCCGCCGAGATGAACCTGTCGGAGACGGCCTACCTGTGGCCGCGCGACGGTGGGTGGTCGCTGCGCTGGTTCACGCCCGCCCGGGAGGTCGACCTCTGCGGCCACGCCACGCTGGCCGCCACCCACGTGCTGGACGACCTCGGGCTGGTGCCGGCGGGGGCGGAGGCGCGCTTCCTCACGCGGAGCGGCGACCTCACGGCCCGGGCCGATGCCGGGCGCGTGGAGATGGACTTCCCCGCCATCCCCGTCACCCCGGCCCCGCCCCCGGCCGGCCTGGACGCGCTGGTGGGGGCGGAGACCCTCCTGGTGGGCCGGGGCTCCATGGGGCTGGTGGTGCTGCTGCCCGGCGCCGATCCCATCCGGGCGCTGCGGCCGGACGACGGGCGCATCGCCGCGCTGGATCCCTTCGCCCTTGTCGTCAGCGCCGCCGGCGCACCCGGGGACGACGCGGACGTCGTCAGCCGGGTGTTCCTCCCCAACGCGGGCATCCCGGAGGACCCCGTCACGGGGGCCGCGCACTGTGCCCTGGGCCCGCTGTGGGCGGAGCGGCTCGGCCGCCCGCGGCTGCGCTGCCGGCAGATCTCGCCGCGCGGCGGGGAGCTGGAGGTGGTGCCCCGGGGCGACCGGGTCCTGCTCGCGGGGGCCGCCCACACCGTGGTGCGGGGGAGGGTGGCCGCGCCGGCCTGACGACGTTGCGTGCCCGCGGCGGCACGGGGTACCGTCCCCGGGCCCTCGTCCGGGAGGCCGACGTGCGCCGCGCCGCGGTGCTGCTGGTCAGCAGCGCCACCGCCCTGATCCCCGCCGCCGCGGGCGCGACCGTCGTCGCCCCCGCGGGTCCGGCCTACGACCAGTTCTCGCTCGGCGCCGACCGCGCCGCCGGGGGGCGGGCCCTGGTCGCGTGGACCCTCGCGTCGCCGCGGGTGGTCGTCCAGGTGGCGGAGCGCCGGCGGGGCGGGGCGGCCTACGGGCGCCCCGTGACCCTGGGTGCCGGGCGTCTCGCCCGGGCGTCGCTGTCACCCCGCGCGGCGCGCGGGGTCGTGGCATGGCTCGACGGCGGGCGCCTGCGGATGGCCGGCCGGGCCGGGAACGGCGGCTGGCGCGGGCAGGCGCTGCCGGGAGGCCTGCCCGTGGGGCAGGGCGTGCGCGTCGCCGACCTGGAGCTGTGGGACGACGGGGCGGCCGTCGCCGCGGTCGAGGTGCGCGACCCGGACCGGTTCCGGGTGGTCGTCCTGGAGCGGGCCCGGGGCGCGCGGGGTGCGTGGCGCACCGGGGCGGTGCTGGACGTGGACGAGGCCGCCGGGGGGCAGTCGGCGGTCGACGGTCGGGGCGGCGTCACGGTGGTGTGGTTGCGCCTCGAGCGCGGCGGGGCGTCGTCCGTGCGCGCGAGCCGTCGCCCGTTCGGCGCCGGCCGGTTCGAGCCCGCGCAGACGGTCGTCGTGGCCGCCCCGGGCGCCGCGTTCGCCGAACCGCAGATCGCCACGGGCGCCGCGGACGGCGTGGCGGTGCTGGCGGGCGTGCAGGACGGCGACGGGGACATCGTCACCGCCCGGGTGGGGACGCGCCGCGGCGGGGCGGCGTGGGCGGTCTCGCCCCCCTGGCCCGCGGCGGCCGTCGCGGTGGGGGGCGACGACACCTGGGCGGTGCGGGCGGCGACCGGGCGGCGGGGCACGTCCGTGGTCGTCCGCCGCCTGGGCGCCGGTGCCCGCTGGGACCGCCCGTTGACGGTGGTGCCCCCGGGGCCCCGCCGGGTCGCCGGCGGGCCGGGCGTGGTGGTGCCGCGGGCCGGGCGGCCGGCGGTGTGGTGGGCCGCCGAGGCCCGGCAGGGGGAGCGGTGGTACGCGGCGGCCCGGGGGGCACGCGGATGGACGGGCGCGCGCGCCCTCGGGGTCACGCGCGGCGCCGTCGAGTTCGGCGTGGGCGGGGGAGGGGCGCTGGCCGCGCTGGTGACGGCCCCCGGCGGCGGGCGCGTGGAGTCCGTGGAGCTGCCCCGGGGCCGCTAGGGGGCGCCCCGGCCGTCGCGGACGCCGTGCGCGGCCAGCAGGGCGGCCGCGGTGGCGCGCGCCAGGGCGGCCGCGTCCTCGTCGCGCTCCCGCGCCATCACGATCACGCCGCGCATCAGCTGGTGCAGCTGGGCGGCCAGCAGCGACGGGTCGCCGGCGCCGGCGACCCGCGCGAGGTCCGTCAGCCAGGCGCGCAGGCGGGCGGCGTGGTCCGCGGCGGCGTCGGCCGTGGGCTGCTCGTCGGCCGTCAGCTCCAGCCGCAGCGCGAAGAACGGCGACGTGCGCACGTCGGGCAGCGCGCACAGCGCGGCGAGGGCGTCGAACACGGCCAGCAGCCGCCCGGCGGCGGTGAGGTCGCGGGCGGCGACGTCCTCCGCCAGGCGCCGCCGCCACTCTCCGTGCGACCGGCGCATCACCTCGGCCACCAGCCCGGCCTTGGACGGGAAGAGCGCCAGGAGCTCCTGCCGGGTGACGTCCGCGTGCTCGATGACGGCCTCGACGCCGACGGCGGCGACCCCCATGCGGTCGAACAGGTCCGCCGCGGCCCGCAGGATCCGCTCCCGGGGCTCCGCCGCGGGCGAGGTCACGGCGCGATCCCCAGGGCGCGGTGCAGCCGCAACGCGAACCGCACCGCCTCCGTGAGCGCCGCCCGCACCTCGTCGGCCGTCGTGCGGCGGGCCGCGGCCCACCCGTCGAGCCAGCGCGCCGCGCGCTCCGGGTCGGCCGCCTGCGCACCCACCCGTGCGGCGAACACGTAGGTGCGCGCCATCGCGGCGGCCTGTACCGGGTCGGCGCCGGCCGCCGCGGCCGCGGCGTGCGCCCGGTGATCCAGGTCCGCGGGCAGCGCGGCCGGGTCCCCGTCGGTCGGCCACGCCCGCACGGCCCCGCGCACGGCCTCGAGCGCGGCGACGTGCACGGCCGCGGGCTCCCCGACGCTCATGCCGCGGCGAGGTAGCGCACGAACAGGAACCCGTCGCTCTCGGCGGTGGCGGCCAGCGTGAGCGGGCGGGGCGGGTCGAGCGCCGGACCCCGCAGCACGCGCGCCGCGTCGCCGGCCACCAGCAGGGGCGACACGGTCAGCCACAGCTCGTCCAGGACGCCGGCGGCCGCCAGCTGGGCGAGCAGGCCCGGGCCGCCCTCGCACAGCAGCACCCCCACGCCGTCCTCCCGCAGCGCCGCGAGCGCGGCCGGCAGGTCCACCTCCCCGTGGCCCCGCGCGACCACCCGCCCGGCTGCGGCCGCCCGCGCCCGGGCCGCGGGGTCGGCGTCGGCCGGGCACACCACGACGGTGGGGACGACGGCCTCGGTGAACAGGGGCGCGTCCCAGGGCAGGTCGAGGCCCCGGCTGACGACGACGATCGCGGGCACGGGCGCCGCCCCGCGCGCGCGCCGCCGTGCCTGCACCTCCTCGGACGGGCGTGCCGGTCCGTAGCGGTCGGCGCGCACGGTCCCCGCGGCCGCCATCACGGCGTCGGCCTCGGCGCGCAGCGCGTGGAACACGCGGCGGTCGGCCGGGCCGGAGAGGCCACGCGACTCCCCGGCCACGGCGGTGGCGCCGTCCACGCTGGCGACCATGTTCGCCATCACCCACGGCCGGCCGGCGGGCGGCGTCCGCCGTGCCGGGACCAGGCCCTCGGGCGCCGGCCCGGCGGGGTCCCGCGGCGGGCTCACGGGCGGCCGCGCCGCGGCATCCGGTTCACCACGACGCCCGCGACGGCCCCGGCGGCGGCGCCGGCCGCCGGTGCGACGTCCCATCCGGTGGCCACCTGCGCCACCGTCCCCGCCACCAGGCCGGCGGTGGCGCCGATCGCGACGCGGGTGATGCGCCGGGAGGCCGCGCCGGGGGGCTCCGGCCGCCCGCTCACTCGCCGTCGCGGTCGGGCCCGCGGCCCAGGCCGGCGCGCGCGAAGACCTCGCACACCTCCTCGGGCGAGTCCGTGACGGTGAACAGCTCGAGGTCGCCGGGGGAGATGAGCCCCTCGGAGAGCAGGCGCCGCCGCATCCACTGGACGAGGTCGCCCCAGAAGTCGGTCCCGAACAGCACCAGGGGGAAGGCGCGCGTCTTGCCGGTCTGGATCAGCGTGAGGGCCTCGAACAGCTCGTCCATGGTCCCGAACCCGCCGGGGTACACCACGAAGCCCTCGGCGTACTTCACGAACATCGTCTTGCGCACGAAGAAGTACCGGAAGTCGATGCGCAGGTCGACGAAGTCGTTGGCCCGCTGCTCGTGCGGGAGCTCGATGGTGCAGCCGACCGAGGTGCCGCCCTCCTCGTGGGCCCCGCGGTTGGCCGCCTCCATGATCCCCGGGCCGCCGCCGGTGATGACCCCGAAGCCCGCGCGCACCAGGCCGCGCGACACCTCGACGGCCGCCGCGTAGGCCGGGTGCTCCGGGGGCAGGCGCGCGGAGCCGAACACCGCCACGCAGGGCGGGACCCGCGCCAGCGCGTCGAAGCCGTCCACGAACTCGCCCATGATGCGCAGCGCGCGCCACGGGTCGGTGTGGAGGAAGGCCGTGTCGCGCTCGCGGTTGAGCAGCCCGACGTCCGCGTGCCCCAGGTCGCCCACCGCGGGACCCCGCGCGGTGAGCCTGCCCCTGCGCATGGTCCCCCGCTCCTGGCGTGTCATCGGTGTCCCCCCGGGTCGTGCCCCCGCGCCGCCGGCGCGGCGCCCCGGCAGTCCAGCAGACGGCGGCGCTCGGCGTGGCGCCTCCGCGCGTCCCGTCCGCTCGGGCAGGATGGGGCGATGCCCCGCGCCGTCTTCCCCCGCGACGAGCACTTCATGCGGCTGGCGCTGCGTGAGGCCGAGGCCGCCGGAGGCCACGGGGACGTGCCCGTCGGCGCCGTCGTGGTCCGCGAGGGCGAGGTCGTCGGGACGGGGCGCAACGAGCGCGAGCTGCACGGCGACCCCACCGCCCACGCCGAGCTGCTCGCGCTGCGCGCCGCGGCGCTCACGCTGGGCGGCTGGCGCCTGCTCGGCACCGTGCTCTACGTGACGCTGGAGCCCTGCCCGATGTGCGCCGGCGCCATCTCGCAGGCACGGGTGGCGCGGGTGGTGTTCGGGGTCCCCGACCAGCGGGGCGGCGCCGCCGGATCGCTGATGAACCTCCTGCAGGATCCGCGCCTGCCGCACCGCGTGGAGGTGCAGGGCGGCGTGTGCGCCACGGAGGCGCTCGAGGTGATGCGCCGGTTCTTCGACGACCGGCGGTAGGGGCGCGCGCGGAGGCCCTCTCGGGGCACGCGCGGGACGTCACCCCGGAGGTCTGGCGCCCGGGCATGCCGCTGCTAGGGTCGGCCCTCGCCCGTCCGTCCTCCCCCGTCGCGGGGAGCCGCAGCCGCGCCGGCGCTCCATCGCCCGTGCCCTGCGGGGTGGCCGCCCCACGGTGGCCCGCCCGCCTCGGACGCACTCGCCCGCAACGACCCCGGAGGCCTTCAGCGTGCGAAATCGGACCCTGCTGCTGACCGGACTCGCCGCCTCGGCCGCCGTCGCCGTCCCGGCGACCGGCGCGCTCGGCGCGGTGGCGGCCGTCCAGGACGACCAGCTCGTCTCGGCCCCCGTCGAGACCATCGAGTCCCGCCTGGACACCGTCGACCAGACCCGTGCGCGCGTCGCGCGCGTGGACGTCTTCTGGTCGGAGGTCGCCCCCACCCGGCCGCAGAACCCCACGGACCCCGCCGACCCCGCGTACGTCTGGTACCGCGTGGACGCGCAGATCCTCGGCCTGAAGGCACGGGGCATCCGCCCGATCGTGAGCGTGTACAGCACCCCGGCCTGGTCGAGCGGGGGCCGCGTCGCCGGCGACACGCAGTACAACCCCTTCGCCCCGCGCGGCGGCGACTACGGCCGTTTCATGGCCGCCATCGCCACGCGCTACTCGGGCCGCTACCCGTCGCCCGCGTACAGCGACGGCCCGGCCACCCTGCCCGAGATCCGCCACTGGGAGATCTGGAACGAGCCCAACCTGCGCTCGTTCTTCCGCAAGGGCGCCGGGTCCTCCGCCGCCGCGTACCTTCAGCTGCTGCGGGAGGCGTATCCCCAGATCAAGCGCGCCAACCCCCGCGCGATCGTGATCGCGGGCGTCGCGGGCCCGCGCAGCACCACCGGCGCGGGCAGCGTCGGCGCCCGCCAGTGGCTGCGCGCCCTCACGCGCGCGCCGCTGTCGGTGAAGTACGACGCGTACTCGCAGCACATCTACCCGAACGCCGCGCCCGTCTCGAACACCCGCGCGTTCCCGTCGTGGAACAGCATCGACGAGATCCTCGACACCCTCGACGAGCGCCGCGCGCGCGAGATCCGGGCCGCCCGCGGGGCGGCGCGCACGCGGCTCCAGCGGGCTCCCAAGATGCGGCTGTTCATCACCGAGGCCGGCTACACCACGGCGCGCACGCGCTTCCGCACCGTCCGGGTCACGGACCGGCAGCAGGTGAACTACATGCGGCAGATCTTCCGGCTGCCGCAGGTGCGCACGCCGCGCGTCCCGGTGATCGTGTGGTTCAACATGCAGGACAACCGCGACTGGCCGGGCGGGCTCCTCCGCGCGAACGGGTCGCGCAAGCCCAGCTGGGCGGCCTTCCGCTCCATCGCCACGCAGGGCCGGCTCCCCGCCGACCTGCGCCCGTAGGGCACCTCCGCCGGGGCCGCCGCGCGCGGCCCCGGCGCCCCCGTCCGCGCGCCGTCAGACCCACCCGCGCCGGCGGAACCACACCACCAGCCCGGCGGCGATGGCGACCTGGGTCCCCACGCCGAGCGTGAGGAACGGCAGCGGCCCGCCGATGTGGTCCACCAGCCACGGGAAGTTCTGGCCGAAGAAGCCCGCCACGAACGACAGCGGCAGGAAGACCGTGGCGATCACGGTCAGCTGCTTGGTGGCGTCGCCGAGGGCGTTGCTGCTGGCGGCGAGCAGAACGCCCGTGACGCCCGTCAGCAGCTCGCGGTGGCCGTCGAGGCCGCCGCCGATGCGCAGCAGGTGGTCGTGGACGTCGCGGAAGTAGCGCTCGGCGTCGCGGTCGAGGCCGGGGACGGGCAGCAGGCCGCCCGAGAGCCGCGCCACCACGTCCACCTGGGCCGCCACCACCCGTGAGGCGTCCACCAGCCGGCGCCGCAGGGCCAGGATGGCGCCCTGCAGGGCGCGGTCGCCGGCGAGCGCCCGGTCGTCGAAGGACGCGATCTCCGCGTCGACGTCGCTGAGCATCGCGCCCAGGCTGTCGGTGAGGGCGTCCAGTACCGCGTGCAGGGCCATGGCACCCTCCGGCCGCCCGCGGCGACGCGCCCGCGCGTCCAGCGCGTCGAGGGCGTCGATGGCCGCGCGGCGCACGATCACCAGCACGCCGGACGCCAGGAAGCAGTGCACCTCGACCAGGGCGTCGCGCGAGTCGTCGTAGCCGTAGGCCACCACGAACAGGTGGTCGTCGTAGTCCTCGAGCTTGGGCCGCTGGCCGAAGTGCCGGGCGTCCTCCACCGCGAGGGGGTGGAACCCGAAGGCCTCGCCCAGCGCGAGGATCTCGTCCTCCGACGGCCGCATGAGGTCCACCCAGAGGGGCCGCCCGGCCGCCCGCGCCGCCGCGACCGCGTCGGGGTCGACGCGGTCCATCGGTCCGTCGTCCCGGCCGTCGCCCTCCCCCCGCACGCGCGCAGGCTACGCCCCGCGGGGCGCCCGCGGCCGCTCCCGGTTCAAGCCGGGGCCCGGCAGACCCGATGCACATGGGCGGTTCCCGTCACCCGGACAGGCCGGTCCCCCCTGTGAACCCCTGGCACCTCGGCGCGGTCGCCGACGTCGGAATCGGCATCGTCTACCTGCTCATCGCCGCCTCGGTGGCCGGTCCGCTGCTGCGCGGGCGGCGCCGGGGGCTCAACGTGCCCGGGCTGGCCATGGCGGCGATCTTCGTGACGTGCGCCGTGCACCACGCCGCCCTCGTCGTGGTCGCGGGGGGCGGGTACGCGGCGCACGGGGGTGCCTGGCAGATCGCCGCGTGGGACGGCGTCACGATGACGGTGGGCGTCGGCTACCTCGTGCTGCGGTGGCGCCACCGGCACGGGGCGGCGCCGGGGCAGCTCTACGGGGACCTCGAGGCCGAGCGCCGGCAGGCGGCCGAGCAGCAGGCGCTGCGGCGGGTCGCCGTGGCGGTGGCGCAGGAACTGCCGGCGCCGGACCTGTTCGCGCTGGTCGCGCGCGAGGTGGCCCACCTGCACGGGGCCGAGTGCGGGCTGGTGACCCGTTTCGAGGTGGACGGCGCACGCGTGGTGGGGGTCCACGGCCAGCACGAGAGCCGCATCGGCGTGCTGTTCCCCCTCGGCGGCGACTCCGCGCTGGCCCGCGTCCACAGCACGGGTGCGGCGGCCTGCGTCGAGTACGCGGGGCTCGGCCGGGACCCGGTGGCCGTCCAGGTGCGCGAGCAGGGCTACCGCCGGGGCGTGGCCGCCCCGGTCGTGGTGGGCACCGACGCCTGGGGCGCGGTGCTCGTGGCCACGACCCAGCCGGACGGGCTGCGGGACGACGACCTGCCGGACCGGCTGACGCGGTTCGGGGAGCTCGTGGCGCTCGCCATCGCGAATGCGGAGTCGCGGGCCCGGCTGACCGAGCTGGCGGCCACCGACCCCCTGACCGGCCTGGCGAACCACCGCGCCTTCCACGACCGTCTCGCCCAGGAGGTCGCACGCGCCCGCCGGGAGGACGTCCCCCTGAGCGTCCTCGTGCTGGACATCGACCACTTCAAGGCGGTCAACGACGCGCACGGCCACCACGCCGGGGACCGCGTCCTCATCGAGCTGGCGCGCCGCCTGCTGCGGACGGTGCGCGCGGAGGACATGGTCGCCCGCATCGGCGGCGAGGAGTTCGCGGTGCTGCTGCCCGGCGCCGACGAGCGGCAGGCGCGGACCCTCGCCGAGCGCGTGGGCCGGATCGTCCGGACGGAGGCCTTCCCGGGCATCGGCCGCCTCACGATCTCCGGCGGGGTGTGCGAGCTCAGCCGCGCGCGCGACCAGGAGGAGCTGCTGCGGCTCGCCGACGGCGCCCTCTACTGGGCCAAGGCCAACGGCAGGGACGTCGCGGTCGTGTACTCGCCCGAGGTGGTCGAGGCCCTGTCGGCGGAGGAGCGCGCCGAGAAGCTGCTGCGCGACCGCGCCCTCGCCGCCCTCGGCGCCCTGGCGAAGGCCGTCGACGCCAAGGACCACACCACGCGCGAGCACTCCGAGCGCGTGGCCGAGCTGGCCGTCGCCCTGGCGGACGGGCTGGGGTGGCCGCTGGCCGACGTGATGCGCCTGCGCGAGGCCGGTCTGCTGCACGACGTCGGCAAGATCGGCGTCCCGGACCACATCCTCAGCAAGCCCGGCCCGCTGACCGACGAGGAGTTCGCGCAGATCATGCTGCACGCGCCCCTGGGTGCCCGGATCGTGGCCGAGGTGCTCGACGACGAGCAGGTCGACTGGGTGCGCCACCACCACGAGCGCTGGGACGGGGGCGGCTACCCGGACGGCGTGCGGGGGGAGGACATCTCCCCCGGCGCACGCATCCTCGCCCTCGCGGACGCGTTCGACGCCATGACCGCCGAGCGGCCGTACCGCGAGGGGATGGACCTCACCCAGGCGCTGGCCGAGTGCCGCGACAAGGCGGGCCGGCAGTTCGCGCCCGAGGTGGTGGAGGCGCTCGAGGAGCTGGCGGCCTCGGGGCTGCTCACCATGCTCACCGCCACCTCGGGCCTGGTCGGGCTCGACGGGCGGACGCTCGCGCCGGCCGGCGGCAGGGTGCCGGCGCCCGACCCCGCGGGCCGCCCCGCCTGACCGCGCGGGTCCGGGGGCACCCCGCGGCGGTGCCGGAGGTTCCCCGCGCGCGGGCGGCGCGGGCGTGGTTACCTACGCAGGGGCGCCGGCGAGCGGCGCCGCCGCGGGAGGGCACGCTGGCGGGCACCGGCGAGGTCGAGACGGGTGGCGGGGCCGCCGGGGCGGCGGGCGACGCGCGCGCACTCGCCGACCTGCTCGCCCAGGCACCGGCGATCATCTGGGTGCTGCGCGGCCCCGATCTGGTCATCGAGTTCTGCAACGACGCCGCGGCCGCGAGCGTCGGGGGGCGGCACCCCCTGGTCGGCCGCCCGTTCTACGGGGCCATGCCCGAGCTGCGCGGCCAGGGCGACGGGGTGCTCGAGCGGGTGCTGCGCACGGGGGTCCCGCACCGCGAGCACGAGCAGTGGGTGCGCACGCCGGACGGCGCCGGCGGGCTGCGCGAGGCCGCGTTCGCGTACACCGTCGCGCCGCTGAGGGACGCCGCGGGCGCGCTGACCGGGGTCATGGTGCACGCGGTGGACATCACCGACGTCGCCCGCGCGCGCGAGGGCGCCGAGCGCGCCCGTGAGCGCCTCGCCCGGGTGGAGCAGGTGGCGCGGGCCCTGGGGGGCGCCCTGGAGCCGGAGCGGGTGGGGGCGATCCTCGTGGAGCAGGCGCGCGAGGCGCTCGGCGCGACGGCCGGCGTCGTCTACCTGGCCGCGCCGCCCCGGCTGACGCTGCTGGCCGCCTCGGGGTATCCGGACGGCTCGCTGCGCGGCTGGGAGGAGATCGACCTTCGCACGCAGGCCCCGATCCCCGACGCCGTCCGCGCGGGTGCGCCCGTCGTGCTGGCGTCCCGCGCCGAGATCGAGGCGGCGTACACCTACTGGCGGGGCAGCGAGACGCTCACCGACCAGGCCCTCGTGGCACTGCCGATCGCCGTCGACCACGAGGTCCTGGGGGGCCTGCTGTTCTCGTTCGACACGCCGCGCCGCATCGACGACCAGGACATGACCCTGGTGGGCGCGCTCGCCGGCCACTGCGCCCTGGCGCTGCAGCGCGCGGCGCTGATCGCCCGCCAGCGGGAGCGCGGCGCCCGCGACGCGCTCATCGCGGGGCTGTCGCACTCGATGGACGCCGCGCTCGGCACCGCCGGGCGGCTCGACCGCCTGGTGGAGGGGTGCGTCCCCGAGGTCGCCGACCTCGCCGCGGTGCGCCTCGGGGGCGCCGACACCCCCGCCGTGCTGGCGCTCGCGGGCGCCGGACCGGCGCCCGTGCTGGTGCACCCGCCCTCATCGGAGGCCGGGACGCCCTGCCCCCCCGCCGCGGCGCGCGTGATGGCCCGCGGTGAGGGCGTGCTGGTGGAGGGCGCCGACGCCGACGACCTGCGCGGGTGGGCGGCGGAGGCCGAGGTGCTGCAGGAGCGGGGCGGCCTCGCCTCCCTGGTGGCGGTCCCGCTCGGAGCCCGCGGGCAGACCCTGGGGGTGCTCACGCTCGCCCGCGCCGCCGGACGCCCCGCCCTCGGCCCGGACGACCTCGCCCTGGCGGAGGAGATCGGGCGCCGCGCCGGCCTGGCGCTCGACAACGCCCGCCTGTTCGAGGAGGAGCGGCGCGCGCGGGCCACCCTCGAGCGTGCGCGCTGGCGGGCGGAGCGGCTGCAGCGGGTCACGGCCGCCCTGTCGCGGGCGCTCACCCGCGACGAGGTGGCCGCGGTGGTGGTGACCGAGGCGATGGAGGCGCTCGGGGCCCGTGCCGGCGTGGTGGCCGTGCGCGAGGGCGACGACGGCCGCGTGCTGTCGGCCGTGGGCTACCCCGAGGACGTCATGCGGCCCGGGCTGACGTTCCCCGTGACCGCCGGGTTCCCGCTGGCCGTGATGCTGCAGCGGGGCGAGGCGTTCTGGTTCGAGCGCCCCGAGGACTGGCTGCGGCGGTTCCCGGCGCCGCGCCGCGAGCTGGGGGCGGTGGGGATCGGCGTGCCGCTGCTCATCGACGGCCGGGTCACGGGCGCCGTCGCGTTCCGCTTCGGGCAGGACCGGCGCCGGATCTCCGGCGGCGAGCGGCGCATGGTGGTCACGATGGCCGAGCAGTGCGCGCAGGCCCTCGAGCGCGCCCGGCTCTACGAGCGCGAGCACGAGGCGGCCGAGGTGCTGCAGCGCCGGCTCCTGCCCGAGCGGCTCCCGCACGGGGGCCCGGAGCTCGCGGTGCGGTACCTGCCCGCCGGGCAGGGGCGGTCGGGAGGCGACTTCTACGACGCCCTGACCCTGCCGGGCGGCCGCCTCGCGATGATCGTGGGCGACGTCGTGGGGCAGGGCGTCGGCGCCGCGGCGGTCATGGGCCAGCTGCGCAGCGCCTGGCGGGCGCTGGCGGGCGAGCTGGACGGGCCCGCGGCCATGCTCGGCCGCCTGAGCACCTTCGCCGGCGACGTCCCGGGCGCCGCGGTCGCGACGGCCGCCTGCCTGGAGCTCGGCCCCGGCGGCGACCTGCGCCACGCCTGCGCGGGCCACCCGCCGCCGCTCGTCGCCCGCGGTGGGGTGGCGCGGGCGCTGACGGACGGCCGCGGGATCCCCCTGGGCGCGGGCGAGTGGACCTACGCGGAGGGCCGCGAGGCCCTGCGGGCGGGCGACCTGCTGCTCACCTACACCGACGGCGTGTACGAGCGGCGCGACCGGCCCGTCGACGACGGCCTCGCCGCCCTGGCGGACTGGGTCGGCGCCCATGCCACGCAGGACCTGGAGCCGTTCCTCGACGGGCTCGTCGCCGCGCTGGCGCCCGGCGCGCTCGACGACTGCGCCCTGCTCGCGTGCCGCGTGCCCGGCGGCCGGGCGGCGGGGACGGCCCTGTTTCACCCGGGGGCGCCGGGGTAGACCCGGGTGATGCCGGGCGGGTACCTGCGTGCCGCCGCCGCCGGGCTCGTCGCGGGCGCCGGCGGCGTCGGCGTGACGAGGGCGGTGGGGCGACTGGAGCGCGCGACGGTGCACCGTCACGACGCGCACCTGCCGCGCGGGGTGCTCGAGGCCCGGGGGGGCCGGGGTCGCGACCCGCGGCACGGCGTACCTCTGCGCGCCCACGCGGTCCGCTGGGGCGCGGGCGTGGCGCTGGGGCTGGTGCGGGGGCTCATGGCGCGGGCCGGCGCGCGCGGGCCCCTGGCGTCCGTGGTGCACGCGGCGCTGCGGGTGGGCGCGGACGGCGCGATCGAGAACGCCGTGGGCATCGACGCGTCCCCCTGGCGCCGGCCGCGCGGGGAGCTGGTGGCCGACGCGGGGCGCGCGCTGGCCTACGCCCTCGGGACGGGCGCGCTGGCCGACCGCTTCGTGCCGCGGTGAGGGCCGGCGTGGACGACGCGGCCGGCACCTCCGGGGGGACCACGGGCGGCGCGGACACCCCCGCCTACCGGGGCCTCGGCGACATCATCGTCAGCGGGCGGCCGTACGGGGAGTACCGCGCGATGTTCGGCCTCGAGGACGCCGAGATCCTCGCCGGGCCCGTGCTCGACTGCCCCGGTGGCGTCGGGCCCTTCGGCGCCGAAGTGCGGGCCCGCGGCGGGGAGGTGGTCAGCGTCGACCCCGCGTACGCGACGCCCCCCGACGAGCTCCTGCACCGCGCGCGGGCGGGTCTGGAGCACGGCATCCGCTACCTCGAGGCCAACCGGGACTCCTACGTCTGGACGTTCTTCTCCTCCGTCGAGGAGGTGCGCCGGCGGCGCCTGGCCGCGATGGCCGCGTTCGGCCGGGAGTTCCACGGGCCCGACGCGCACCACGTGGTCGCCGCGCTGCCCGATCTCCCCTTCCCCGACGGGCGCTTCCGGCTCGCGCTGTGCGGCTACCTGCTGTTCGCGTACCCCGACCACCTGGACGAGGCGGCGCACGAGGCGGCCCTGCGCGAGCTGCTGCGGGTGGCCCGCGAGGAGGTCCGCGTCTTCCCGCTGATCGACACCGCCTACGTCCGGTATCCCGCCCTGGACGCGCTGCGCCGGCGTCTGGCCGCCGACGGCGTGGAGAGCGAGGTGCGGCGGGTGGACTACGCGTTCCAGCGCGGCGGCGACGAGGTGCTGGTGCTCCGCCCGCCGGGCGCGTCCCCGGGGAGCGGGGCGTGGAGCACCGGGAGGGGGCCGGCCTGAGGCGTCCCCTGTGCGCGTCCGCGCGGGTGAGGGTCGAACACGAGTACGAGCGGGTGTTCCTCACCGGGGTGGGGGTGCCGGAGGGGCTGGTGATCGGGGACTTCTACGGCGATCCGGCGGCCGCCGCGGTGGACCCCGCCGAGGCCTGGTGCGCCGTCGTCGGGGAGGGGCTTATCGCCTACCGCATCGGCCCGCCCTGGATGCCGTACTGGTCGGCGGTGGGACGCATGAGCGCGCGCGACGCGCGGTACCTGCTCCGCGCGCGGGAGGCCGGGCAGTGGCTCGAGTGGGGGCGCTCCGGCGGGCCCGCGGACGTGGTGTGGCTCGAGGGTGTCGTGGCGGAGGCCCCCGGCCGATTCCGGCTGCACACGCGCGAGACGGAGCGCGGGCCGGGCGGAGTCCTGGTCGCCCGTCTCTCGCGCGAGCGGATCGAGGTGTCCCCGGAGGGCACGGGCGGCGGCTGAGCGGGCCGGTCGCACGGGGTCCCACCGCGCCGACGCGCGCACCGGCGCGGGCCCGGCTTCCGGTGGGCGGGGAGGGCGGCTTGCCCCCGGGTGCGCCACGCGGGATGGTCGGACGGAGCGATGCACGCCTCCGCCCGCCCATCCTCCGTCCGCCTCGTCGCGCCGTGATGCGCCGCGAGACCGCCGCGCGGCGCCGCGACCACACGGGCGAGGCGGCGCCGGCCCCTCCGCGCCCCACGCCCGCGATGCTCGCGCTGCAGCGTGCGGCGGGCAACCGGGCCGTGGGACGGATCATGGCGACCGGCGTGCCGCTCGCGCGCGCCGCCGCCGACGTCGACGACCCCGCGTTCAACGCGCCCTCGCGCGTGCACGACCTCCGCCGCGCGATCGATCAGGAGGACACGCAGCTCGAGTTCCTGGCGGGGGGCCGGCAGCAGCTCGCGCGCGCGATCAACGCCGAGCTGGTGGCGAGCGCCCTCGACGGGCTGTCGGGGCCGCAGCTGGGGAGGGTGCAGGCGCTCTACCGGGAGCAGGAGGGGCGCGACCTCGAGGCCGACCTGTTCGGCACGGGGGGCTCGGGGTTCCCCAGCGTGCTCACGCCCGGGGTCCCGTGGCTCGACGAGGAGTCGCGCACGCGGCGCACGGCCTGGTCGGCGCGGCTGCGCGGCCTGCTCAAGGGCACGCACGCGGCGCAGGGCGCGCCCGCCACGGCGGGCCGCATCGAGGCGGTCGCCGCCGAGCTGTTCCAGCTGCTGGGCGGCGACGTGGACGCGGCGGCGCGGGACCGCATCGCCGCGCTGCACCGCCGGCCGCCCGCCGAGCTGGACCAGGTCTACGCCGCCTTCGCCGTCCTGGCCAAGCGGCCCCTCGACGACGTGCTCAACGACCGGCTCCCGGCGACGCCCCACCGCAACCGGATCGCGCAGCTGCGGGTCGGCAACTGGGCCGCCGCCGACGCCATCGCGATCGAGGAGAAGCGCCGGGCGCTGGAGGGGCTGCGGCAGCGCGAGGCGAACCCCTTCACGGCCGACAAGGCCCGCGCGGAGCGCGCGCGACTCGTGGCGGGCATCGAGTCGATCGTCGAGACGAACCGGCAGGAGGCGCTGGCCGACCCCGAGAACGCCGGCCTCAGCGCCGACGAGGCCACGAAGCGGCGCCTGGGCGGCATCTTCTCGATCCAGAGCGGTGACGCCGGCACGTCGCTGGGCGCCGCCCTGCAGGCCACGCTCGCCGCGACCTCGGGCGGCAAGGAGCGCGGCGCCGCGCTCGCCGCGCTGCTCGACGGCTCCTTCGTGCGGGCGTCCGCCGAGCGCCTGCGGGAGATGGAGCGGACGGGCACCACGAACAGCGCCCGCATCATCGCGCTGCTGCGCGGGTTCCGGTCGCAGGCCGAGCACGACGTCGGGGCGCGGGGCCTCGACCCGGCCGTCGCGCCCGAGGAGCGCCGTGCGGTCGCGACCCCGGCGGGCTTCGCCGCCGCGGTGGACGAGCTGGCGCAGCGGTACACCGCGGACTTCCGGCGCACCTACGACGAGCTCGCGGTCGCCGCGAAGGGGCGGACCTGGGACACGATCGTCGCCAGTGCGGACGACGCGTACAACCGCGACGCGATGACCGCCCTCCTCACCGGGGGCGGCCGCATGAGCGAGGCCGACGAGCTGGACGTCGCGGTCCGCAAGCGCGACCGGGCGACGGTGGTGGCGGTGCTGCGCCGCCAGGGGTCGGCCGAGGCGGTGCGCGCCCTCATCGCCCAGTACGAGGCGAAGCCGGGGCGCACGGGCCTGCGCGAGACGCTCTTCGGCAGGGCCGGCGAGGAGCACGCGGCCTACCTGTCGGGCCGCGGCGTCTCGTTCGGCCCCGCGGGCCTGCTGTCGGGGCGCGACGCGGCGCTCGCCGCCGAGGCGCTCAGCCGCCCCGAGCGCCTGGGCGGCACCGAGGAGGCCGACTGGCTGACCGCCGGCGGCGCGGCGGAGACGGACGTCACGGAGTCGCGGGCGGGCGCGTGGGGGCGGCTGCGGGAGATCGGCGACGACCCCGAGACGCAGGTGCTGATGAACGAGTCCGCCGCCCGCCTGGTGGCGCTGCGCCGCGAGCTCGCCATCGCCGACATGGTCCGCGCCGTCCCCGGGCTGCGCGCCGCCCCGCGCCCGCGGGCGGAGATCCTGGCCGAGATGCGCCAGTGGCGGGCGACGCTCACCGGCGACGCGGCCGCCTACGAGGCCGAGAACGCGCGGATGATCGCGCAGCTCAAGGCCGCCGTGAGCCTCGCCGTGCAGGTGGCCCTCTCCCTCGCGCTCCCGGGCGCCGCCATCGGGCTCGTGCGGGCGACCGCCCTCCAGATCGCCGGCACCGTCGCCTCCAACGCCGCGATCTACGGCGACGAGTACGGCTGGGACCGGCTGGTCCAGGACGTGGGCGGCGGCATCACCGGCGCCTTCGGCGGCAGGTTCGCCGAGGAGGCGCTCGGGATCGCCGTGAAGCAGGTGGCCGGCACCGCCGCCCGGGCCGCGAGCGAGGCCGCGGAGCAGGCCGGGCATTCGCTCGCGGGGGTGCGCAGGGCCGGGCAGCAGGCCGCCGCGCGCGTGGAGGGACACATCGTCACCCGGGCCGCCGGCGAGGTGGGCGAGGCCTACGGGGAGATGCAGGGCGAGGCCGTGGTCACGGGTGAGGCCGTGACGCTCACGGGCATGGGCCAGGAGCTCGCCATGGGGCAGGCCGGCCGCCTGCGGGGTCGCGGGGGGCCGGGCGCACCCGGCGCCACGCCGGCCCCGGACCCCGCCGTCGCTCCGCCCGCACCCGCACCCGCCACCCCCGCCCCCGCCCGGGCCGGTGGAGCGCCGGCCTCGGCCCCCTCCGTCCCCGCTCCTCCGGCCCCCGCCCCTCCGGCCCCCGCCGCGCCGTCGTCGGCCGCCCCCTCCGCCGCCACCACCGCGCCCGACGCCGCACCCCGGCCACGCACCCCTGGCACGGCGGACGGCGGCTCCGGCGCCAGCGCCGCCACCCGCACCGGCCCCCGCACCGAGCAGCCGGCGCGGCGCGACGACGACGCGGACGCCTACCGCCTGTACATGCGCCGGGTCACCGCCGACCGCACCCTGGAGGCGGGCCTGCTCTACAACCACGCCCGCCGGGAGTGGGCCGTGGTGCAGGGCGAGGCCGGCCACATCCCGCTGGACGAGGTGCTCGCCGAGTTGGGGTGGACGCGGGCCGACACCATCCTCGCCCGCCACAGCCACCCGGTCGGCGCCGGCGGCGACACCGCGCTCCCCGCCCTGCTGCCCAGCGGCCGCGGCGGCGACCTGGACGTCATCCGCGGCGACGCGAGCAAGGGCGCGGACGCCCCGGTGCAGCCGCAGTGGAGCGCCATCGACGTCGTCGTCGGCGGGCGGCCGGACCGCACCTACGTCTTCTACGACCGCGCGGCGGACCGCTGGACGCTGCACTACCCCGAACCCTGGGCGCGCGGAGGCAGGGCGCGCGTGACGTTCGGCTCCCGCGCCGAGTACCACGACTGGTTCCGCCGCCGCTTCGGGTTCGACCCCGGCGCCGCCGGGGCCGGGCCGGCGGCTCCCGCGCCCGCCCCCGCCGTGTCGGACGCGCTGCTGCGGGGCGAGGGGCTCACCCGGCCGCCCGAGACCGACGAGGACCTGCGGCGGGCGGACGACGAGGTGAGCGGCGCGCAGGGGGTGCTGGAGGCGCCGGGCGCGGGCCCGGAGGCACGCGACGACGCGGTCCGCGTCCTGGCGAAGCGGGCGGTGGCCGAGTACCGGGCGATGCGGCTCGCGAGCGAGCCGGTGCTGGACGGCGAGGCCCTCCGCGGCTGCTGCGGCCAGGGCCGGGACCTCACCGCCGAGTCACTGGTGTCGCGGTCCCTGGGCTCCGCGACGCCGGTCGTGGTGGCGCGGTACCAGGTCGCCGACCTGGGGATCCCCGAGACGCACGGCTTCACGGTCGTCCGCCAGGAGGGCGGTGCGCCCTTCCTGGTCGACCCGACCTACGCGCAGTTCCCCGGGCGCGAGGACAGCGCCCACCACACCACGGCGCTCACGACGGCCGACCCGGCCGCGGTCGAGGCGATCGACGGGCTGTTGCGCGACGGCTTCATCCCGCTCGACGAGGCCACGGCCCGACGCTACCTGCGCAGCCTGGGCGCGCCGCCGGACGTGGCCGCCGCGGCCGCCCGCCGGCTGGTGGCGGGCGAGGACGCCGTGCTCGTGGAGGTCGTCCGGGACGGCGAGGTGCGGCGCACGCTGTCCGACACGGCCTCCCCCGAGGACCTGGAGGACCTCCGGATGTCGGGCGACCCGGAGTCGTCGGTGCTGTCGGATCTCGACGACGCCCTCGGCCGCCTTCCGGGGGGCACCCCCCAGCATCGTCTGTTGAGCGACGTGCGCCGGAGACTGAGGGAACGCGAGGGCCTCCCCGAGGAGCCCGGCCCCGCCCGCCGCTGAGGGCCGCGGCGCGCCGCCCGCCCCCGCCCGGTCGGCCGCTCAAAGCCTCTCGAGGGGGAGCCGGGCGGCCTGCGCGATCCAGGACGTGAGCCGGTCCTCGTCGACGGGGTCGTCCTCGTGGATGTCGAGGTACCGCACGCCCGGGTGCTTGGACGGTTTGGGCGGGGGCGGCGCGAGTGACTCGCCCTGGAAGAACGCGAGCTGCACGTACCGCGTGTGGCAGCGGAACGAGAGGAACCAGCCGTCCTCCAGGCCGTAGAGGGGCTGGTTCCACTTCACCGCCTTGCGCACGCCGGGGACCGTGCGCACGATCAGCGCGTCCAGGCGCCGGCCGACGTCGTTCTTCCAGCCGGGCATGGCGGCGATGTAGTCCTGCACCGGGCCGTCCCCGTCGCCCTTCGGGATCTGCGGGTTGCCGCCCGACAGCAGGCGGGGGCCGGACCCGGTCGCCCGCGCACCCGCGGCGCCGGTCCGCCGGGAACTCCTGGGGTCGCTCATCCGGCCCAGCCTACCGCCACGCCGCCGCGCGCCGGGGGCGTGCCCATCAGGGGCGCAGGCGAGGATCGTGCGTGGGGTCGGGGTAGGTGGGCGGGCACCCAGGCCACGGCGTCCGGCCGCGGTGCGGCTGCCCGCGGCGACGGGGCATCCCGCCGTGTGACGACCCGGGGCGCCGGTCCCGTCTCGGGGACCGGCGAGGTGGGACGCGGAGGGGGGCAGGCCGGCGCCGGTGACGCCGGCCTGCCGCACCCCTGTCCGGCGCGGGGGATGCCGGTCGCCCACGACGCGCCACCCCCGGCGGGGCGAGCGGCGCGGGACGCACGGACACAGTGCACGCCGCGCGCTTCCCGCGGTACCCGCCGCGGCCCTACGGTCGTCACGGCTCCCGCTCGGGGGCGGTCGGCGACGGGAGACCCGGTGCACGGACACTCCACTGCGCGCGAGAGGACCAGGCGGCGACGGGGGGCGGCGCCGATCACGGACGACGCCCGCCACCGCGCACGCCCGGACCGCCGGCTCTGCCTTACGCCGGCCGCCGGCCGGGTCCGCCCGCCCACGATGGGGGATGGCGCCGGCGGGCGGGCGCGACATAGGTTGGGTGCGCAGGGGACTCCCAACCGATCGCCGACGCACGTCACCACACCGCCGACCCGTTCGGCGGCGTCCGTGGACCGACCAGTCTCCGTCCTGCTGACGGATGAGCCGCTCGATCGTCGCCCCCGCCACGCGCCACGGCGCCGGTGACCCTCGGCCCCACCCCTGACCGCGGCGCTGTCCGGGCGCCCCATACGTCTCCAGAAGGAGCGCGTGCCATGAACGAGCACGCCCCGCCGTCCGCCTACCCGCTCCGCCTCGAGGGGGAGCTCGACGGGCACCTCAGCCGCTGGCTGTGGCTCGTCAAGTGGATCCTCGTGATCCCGCACATCGTCGCGCTGCTGTTCCTGTGGGTCGCGTTCGCGGTCCTGAGCGTCGGCGCGCTCGTCGCGATCCTCGTCACCGGCCGCTATCCCCGCGCGATCTTCGACGTCAACGTCGGGGTCATGCGATGGACGTGGCGTGTCGGCTTCTACGCCCACAGCGCCATCGGCACCGACCGCTACCCGCCGTTCACGCTGGCGGACGTCCCCGGCTACCCGGCGCGGCTCCACGTCGCCTACCCGCACGACCTCTCCCGCGGCCTCGCGCTGGTCAAGTGGTGGCTGCTGGCGCTTCCGCACTACCTGGTCATCGGCGTCTTCGCGGGCGTGGCGTGGCCCCTGTGGACCTCCGGAGGCGGGGACTGGGCCCTGCCCTTCGGTGGCGGCCTCATCGGCCTGCTCGTGCTGATCGCCGGCGCCGTGCTCCTGTTCACCGGCCGGTACCCGCGGCCGCTGTTCGACTTCGTGCTCGGCATGAACCGGTGGGTCTACCGGGTCATCGCCTACGCCGCGCTGATGACCGACGTCTACCCGCCCTTCCGCCTGGACATGGGCGGCCACGAGCCCGAGCCGGGGACCGGGACCGCGGACGTGATCGCCCCCCGGCCGTCGCCGGGGCTGTCGTGAGGGGCCGCGCCCGCCGCACGGCGGCCCCCGGGCCGGCGTCCGGCGGGCTGGCGGCGCTGGCCCGGTTCACCACCCGCCACCGCTGGGGGGTGATCGTGGCGTGGATCGCGCTGACCCTGGTGGGAGGGGTCGCGGCGGGACAGCTCTCCGAGCGGTGGTACCAGAGCCTGGCGGTCCCCGGGGAGCCGGCCTACGAGGGCAACCAGCGGGCGCTCGAGGCGCTCGGGGCGGGCGTGCGTCCGCCGAACGTCGTCGTCTTCCACTCCCCGGACGTTGATGTGGCCGCGAGCCCCGCTGTGCGCGAGGCCGTGCAGCGGGTGGTGCGGGCCTCCCCCGGCGCCCTCACCAGTTCGTACTTCTCCACCGGCGACCCGATGTACGTGTCGGCCGACCGCCACACGACGTTCCTGCAGGTCTACCCGCCCGGCGAGCACCGGCTGGACGTGACCAGCGGCGCCGAGGAGATGCGGGCCGCCGCGGCCGCCGGACTGCCCCCTGGCATCAGCGTCGATGTCACCGGGCACGATCCCCTGCTGGAGGGGAGCGCGGACGGCGCGAGCGGCGACTCGGGCGTACTGCTGGAGGCCCTGATCGGCGGCCTTGGGGCGCTGGTGATCCTCCTGTTCGTGTTCGGGACGCTGCCGGCGGTGCTGACGCCGCTCGTCGTCGCGGTCGCGTCGATCCTGAACACGTTCACGCTCGTCTGGCTTCTCACCTACGTCACCGACGTCTCGATCATCGTGCAGTTCCTGATCGCGCTCGTCGGCCTCGGCGTGGCGATCGACTACGCGCTGCTGATGGTGTTCCGCTTCCGCGACGAGCTCCGCCGAGGTGCGGACGTGGAGGGGGCGCTGATCGAGACGGTGACCCACGCCGGCCACTCGGTCATCGTCTCGGGCACGACGGTCGCGATCGGGCTGCTGGCCATGGTCGTCCTGCCGCTGCCGCTGCTCCGCTCGATGGGCATCGGCGGCATGCTCATCCCGGTCGTCTCCGTGCTCGCATCGGTCACCCTGCTGCCGGCGATGCTCGCCGTCCTGGGACGGCGCATCGACAGCGTCCGGGTGATGCCACGCCGGCTCATCGATCGCGGCCGCGGCGAGGACGGCGCCTGGGGCCGCTGGGCGCGGTTCGTGATCCGGCGCCCGGTGGCGATCGCCGCCGTGGGCCTGATCATCGTGGGCGTGCTCGCCACCTTCGGGACCCGGATCGAGCCGAGGGAGGCCGAGCTGAGCCGGTTCCCGGGCAGCGGGAGCGCGGTCGCGGCTCGCGACCAGCTCGCCGCGGCGGGGATCAGCCCCGGCGTGATGAAGCCGCTGAACGTCCTGGTGGAGGACGGCGGCGATCCCGAGAGGGTTGCGGCGATCCTGCGCGAGGTGCCCGGGGTGGCGGGGGCCACCGCGCCGCCGGGCTGGCGCCGCGGGTCGACCTCGCTCGTCGAGGGCTTCGCCACCATCGACGGCGCCGCCCCCGGGATCCAGGCGACGATCGACCGGGCGAACGCCGCCATCGACGGAACGGGCGGAACACTCACCGGGACCGCGGCGGTCGACCGTGACTTCCTGCACGCGCTGACGGGGAGCTTCCCCTATGCGGTCGCCCTGGTGCTGCTGCTGACGCTGATCCTGCTCGCGCGGGCGTTCCGGTCGATCGTGCTCGCGGTGAAGGCCGTGATCCTCAACCTGCTCTCGCTGGCCGCGGCCTTCGGGGTCGTCGTCATCGTGTTCCAGGACGGGCACGGCTCCTCGCTGTGGGGCCTGGAGGCCAGCGGATCAACCACCGCCTACATCCCGGTGATGATCTTCGCCTTCCTGTTCGGGCTCTCGATGGACTACGAGGTGTTCATGCTCTCGCGCATGCGCGAGGCGTACGACGAGACCGGCTCCAACGAGAGGGCGATCGAGCTCGGCCTCGCGCGGACGGGCAAGCTCGTCACGAGCGCGGCCCTGATCCTGATGTTCGCCTTCCTCGTGCTCTCGACGGCCCCGGGGTACGAGGTCAAGGCGGTGGCCATCGGGCTGGCGGCGGGGATCATCTTCGACGCGACCGTGATCCGCGCACTGCTGGTGCCCGCGCTCATGCGGCTGTTCGGCGACGCGAACTGGTGGATGCCGGGATGGGTGGGCACGGCCCTGCGCATCCCGCCCCCCGCCGTCATCCCGGAGGTGAACCCCGAGCGCGCGTAGCGCAGCCGGCACGGGCGGGCACGGCGTCCGGGGGCGACCCGCCCCGGCGCCGGGCCGGGCCCCGCCCGGCCCGATCGCCGCGGGGACCGGATTGTGACCGGTCGGGCATTCCGGTGACCCGGGAGCCGGGCCGGGCGCCTCTGCGGGCGCTCACCCCAGCAGCGGGCGGCCTGCGCCACGCCGCCCTGGAACTGCCCGGTGCCGGCGGTGATCCGCGTCCGCCCCCGGCGGACCCTCCGCATTTCGCCTCGGACCCGGCCGCACGGGGTCCGCGCGTGGGATCCGCCGCGATCGGACCGGGCGGGGAGGCGGAGGGGGAGGGATTTGAACCCTCGATCCGCCTAACGACGGATAACGGTTTTCGAGACCGCCGCATTCGACCGCTCTGCCACCCCTCCGTGGCGCAGGCTAGCAGGGGGGATGGGTGCGCTAGCATCACCGGGCTCCCGGAGAGGTGTCCGAGCGGCCGAAGGAGCGCGACTGGAAATCGCGTAGGCGGGACCTCTCGCCTCGAGGGTTCAAATCCCTCCCTCTCCGCTGCCTCCAAGGAGGGGCGCGGGTCCGCCCCTCCTCGCATCGGGGAGGGCGGCGCCTACTCCTCGATGAAGACCACGATGGTCTCGCTGAGGACGCCGTCGTACTCCTCGGCGGCCTTGGCCTCGTCCGACTCCAGAAGCGCCATCATGGCGCCCAGGTCCGGGACGTCCATCACGAGGCCGACGTTCTTGCGGTTCTGGGGGTTGACGAACGTGCGGATGTTCGTCACACCGATCATGGCGAAGACCTCCGCGCGTTTGGGCGAGGACAGCCAGTGTGCGGTGTCCTTCACGTCGTGGGTGGCGATCACGGTGGGCATGGGTCTCCTGACCTCGAGCCCTGCTTGGACTGGTCGCGATGACCCTACGGGCACCGAGGCCTCCCGGTCGAGGCGCGGGAGGGCGTCGCCCGCGCCCGCCCGCCGCGCGATCACCGCCCGCCCCGCCGGGAGGGCGGTGGTATCCTCGCCCCTCCCGGGCAGTTAGCTCAGCGGGAGAGCGCTCGCCTCACACGCGAGAGGTCACTGGTTCGATCCCAGTACTGCCCACCATTACTTCTCTCATGGAACCGATGGCCCAAGCCTCCGCCTCCCCCAGGGAGTCGGGGGCTTGGGACCCCGCCAAGGGATCCTTTTCGCGCGATTCCTCGGCCTCCACAAGCGCCGGGACCGACTCCTGGATCTCGTTCGGAGCTTCACCGTTTTCAGCGATGAGCCGGACGGCCTCCTCAAGAGGGTCGCGAAGTACCACAAGTACTGGGCGGTCAACGCTACTGTTGAGTCAACGGTCGAGGCGGCCGGACCAGAGGGCGACCGTCGTGGCGGCGCTGTCTGCCACACCCAGGGCAGCGGGAAGAGCATCGAGATGCTGCTCTACGCCGCCAAGATCATGCGCGACCCGCGCATGAACAACCGGACGCTCGTTCTTCTGACGGACCGAAACGATCTCGACGATCAGCTCGCGAAGTACGACTACCCACCGAATCTGGAAGACAAGGCGGTTGAGCCCGTCCTCGAACAGACTAAGCTCTTTGCCACAAACATAGGTAACGCGCGCTCAGTCGGTGTCGCCGCTGAGTTCTGCACGCTCGTCCTCCCGGGCGGCATCACGCTCATAGCTGTCGGCAATCGCACGAAGGAGACGCGTCGTCCGCCGCCACCGTCTTGATGTGATGTCGGCCCAGCTCCGGTACTGCTCGGCGAGTTGCCGCTCCTGGCCGCCGCCTTCGTAGGGGTCGCGCACGGTCGGTCCGCGGCGATTCAGACGGCCTACGAACAGACCGTTCTCGAGGCGCGGGCTACCAATGGCTTCGACAAGGTCCCGAATAGGTTCGGCGGGCCACGCTCCGTCGTCGCCAACCGGACTTGAGGCAAGGATCTCTCCGATGAGTTCATCCCCGACTTCGGTGCGGTCAGCATCGGTCAGGGCGAGTCGCGCCGCGCTGACCCATTCGTTCAGATGGCGAATGTCGACGCCATCATCGCTGAATCCAGGGGGGCGGCTCCAATTGTGGAGCACATGCCAGGCATGACGAGCGAGTGCCGACTCTCGCTCGCTAAGCTCGCGCGCCGATTCGTGCTTGCCTCGGTACACGCGCCGGACGAGGTCAACGAACAGCTCCGGCCGAGCGTTGAGTTCCTGGGCAAGGGCGCGCGGTCGTCTGTAGTCCTCAAGCAGGCGGTAGTACGCAAACTCGTATTGCGCGAGGTTTTGGATTGGCCAGTTGGAGCGCTCGAGGAAATCAATAAGCTGCCCGACCTCGTAGCCTGCTGGGTGGCCGCGGATGTCTGACGGATCGCCATCAACCGCTTGATCCAGCGCGTCGGCTGCCAGCAACGGGTCTATCCTGGAAGCATCAAAATGGTGGACGGCAGCCGCGAGCACCTGCACTGCTGGCCACGGGCGAGCTTCGGCCAGCAAGCGCCTGACTGCGCGCGGCACATCCTCCGAAGCCTCCAGCCACGGGGTGGCGGTAGCCCAATATTTCGCGCCCACGCCCTCCAGCTCGTCCAACAGGTCCCAAGTGTCAGCAGTCGCTGGTGCGCGGAGTGCGAGCGTCAGCCGGGCATCATCATCGATGACTTCTGGTCGCTGGAGGAGGCGCCCAAGCTTGTCCCCTTCCCGCAGGGTCACGCCCGCCCAAGCGCCGGCTGCCTCTCGCCTTCGAGGATCCGGGTCCGAGAGCCATAGGAGAACCGCCGATCGGTCGCCGTTGGGGTCCACCGCAGCGAGCGAAGCGCCGAAGATCTCCGGGGCTGCGCTCTCGCTCAAGAGCCGTTCGAGCGCGCCGTCGCCCTCCTGCAGGGCGAGCTCAAGTGCCTGAGTCCGTTTTTCGCTCACAATGCGGTCGTAGGTCGCGAAGTCGGAGCGATCCGCCTCAAAGATGTTTGCATGCCATCCGAAGAGATACGCGAACCGCTCGACCTCCATCGGTTCGATGCTGGCGGCAACCCCCTCAAGAGACTTAAGGACCTCCTCCGACAGCGCCCAATCTGCGTCCGGGAATGCTCGATGGCGGCTGATCGTTTCGCGCAGACCGTTCCAAAGATGGCGACGAGCAGTCTCGGCGAGATCCGATCGCGCTGCGAACTGGCCGAGCGAGTCGATTAGCTTCTGCTGACTCTCCTGCGGTAGCGCGGACAAGGTCTCGAGTAAGGCGGTCCAGCGGCCGGCATCTTCGCCGGCAAGCCGGCGAGCTTCGTCAACGAGTGCCGAGACGTATTCAGCCCATTCGCCGAGCGGGACGGCTTCACGGTCGGGCTTCCAGTCACGGAATTTCGGGGACGCGGGAGGCAGAGCGACAGCATGGTGCGTTGGCAGCAGACCAGTTACGAGGTCCCAGGCCACGGACGGCATCTCCGCCGCTATCTGCCGAATGGCGGCAAGGCGAACCTCGGTGGACGCGGACGTATGGCGGATCCAGCCGACGAACACGTTCTTTAGGCTCTCTAGAGGCCTGTTCGACAGTCGGCCACCAGGATCGATCGAAGCGAGCCTCGCCAAGAGGAACGTGGCGTCGATGAAGTACACGCCGGACCAGCACAGGGTCTCGAGGGCCCACAGTAAGCCAGTGTGCAGTGAGTTCGCCGAGAGAAGGGACACGTCCTCTTGGTCGCAAAAAAGGGATGCCAACACGGGCGGATCGCCTTCGAGGCCGCGCTCAACAGCATCCAAGAACTCCTGGGGGGCGCCCTCAGACAGCAGTGGCAGGTCGGGCGAGAGCATCCGCCAGACTCTCCCGGTGTCCTCGTTGATTGCTGTTTCAAGAACGCGCGCAACGACTGAGCGTGCTGCGTTAGAGAACGCAAGGTTCTCCTGGAGCCCGAGATCTGCGGAACTCCCTAGTAGGGCAACTGAGTTCGCAAATCCCCGGCGAATCACCGGGGAATGGATCCGACCTGTGCCACTCCAGTGAGCCGTCAATCGCTCAACCGCATCAAGGTCGGTCAGAGGGTCCTCTTCCAGCAGCACCTTCGTCGCAACGTCGTGCCAATTGTTCAGCGCAGCTTTCGGTATCGCTGGCTCGAGGAGAACGATCGATTCTTCGGGAGACGCGACATGCCACTCGCTTCCCCTTCGAATAAACGGCGGATCGGCCGTGTCACGGAGCCCGTGAAGTACGCGCGAGATCTCGGCCCACTGGGCCTCCGCGATATCGGCGACCAGATCCGTGTCGCCCTGCGCCTCGCTCCAGCTTTGTACGAGAGTGAGGGGCGCCACGATTGCTGCGTTCGTCCCCTGCGCCCAAGGGGGTCGCAGAACCGCCTGGTCGCGAGACAGCCGTCTCAGCAAGGCCGGCATGCTTCGACGGCCCAGGGCTGCCAGGCGTTCCGCCTTCTCGAAGCCGAGCCCGGCTGAGCGAAGTGCCTCGCTCGCCTCGCGTCGGCTCAGTCGAGGCAGAGCTATGGCTGCCCCGCTGACGGCCTGATCTGAGCCGATTGGCTGCACGACGTGGTGCCCAGCATCGATCGCTTCTCGAAGTACGGGCTCGGGGAAGGTAGGGATGAGGATCGACGGGACCGTCTCGTGACTGAGGCGGTGCCAGGAATCGACGGAAGACACGACCAGTGCGCGGTCAAGCAGTGCGGGTGCGTCCGGGTCGTCGGCGAGCGTAAGAGCGCTGGCGATGAAGGCCAGGGCGTCGTCTTGAGAGGATGACTTGAGGGCGACGTACTGCGGCGAGCCTCTCAACAGGCGAGCTAGGTCCTCCGACTCCGCACGCCTCCCGGCGACGAAGAGCTCTACCGGAAGCGCCGGCTCTGTTCTGTGACTGAACCGCGACCACCAACGCGCCAGCGTCTGCGCGTGGGAGGGACGCCGTCCGAGGAGCTCGGAAAGCCAGTAGTGAACGGCGGGTGTCTTCTCGAGCCAGCCTTCTATGTCGTCCGCGTCGAGTACGTGGACATCCTTGAAGCGACCCTCTTGACGGCGCTCGTCCGCCCATCCGGCGGCAGAGGGCCATCGGCGAGGCGTTATGAAAACGAAGACGAGACCAGCGGGATCCTCCTTCGCGTCTGCCAATCGCTTGCTGTAGTCCTCATTCGCCTTCTTCTTGGGATCCTTCCCAACCCCAATCTCGATCCTCAGGTCGCCGTCCGGGAGGAAGCTGGTACCGCGTGTTCGTGCGCGGCCATCCCAACCAGGTAGGCCGACGCCTTCCCCGGACCGCACCGAGACTTCCGTAACGCCTGGAGAGGCCGCGAGGAGGCGACGAACCACCTGGGGGAAGACCGAGCGAGCGTCGACCGTCTCCGCCCACTGGTTCAGCTGGTTGGCATCGACGAGCTCCGGCCCGAAGGTTCGGCCGTGAGTTGCGCTCGCGGCCGGCAGGGCTCTCCGCGAGCGCTGGAGCTGTTCGACGTCCAGCGGATCGAATCGAAGGAACCGCGATCCCGGGACTTGACGCGCCGGGAGCACACCAGTCTTGGCCCAGTTCCTGATCGTGTTCTCGTGGACTCCGAGACGCTTCGCCGCGTCGCGGACCCCGAGCCAATTCGTGCGCCTATCTCCATCCATGAACAAAGACTACAACACGTGTGGGCTTTGTGGGACACTGGCCCGCATGGGTCATCACGGGGGATCGGCACGCCAGCGTCGGCGACTCCCGCCCCGTCAGGTGGGGGCGGGGACGACTGATCTGCCCGACCGGATCGATCGCTGGGTGCTGGTGGGGTTGAACTGCGTTCATCTTGGTTGCCGCTTCGTTCTGTTGGTCCTCCTCGCCGTGACCGTGTTCCGGATCGTCCGGGACGGCCCGAACGACTCGGTCGAACTTCTCGCCCGGCTTCTCGGGCTCTAGCGGACGCGAGCAGCCCTTCTCGCCGTGCCCCGGCCGAACCCAGAGCTACTCTCGGTCGCGCGGGCAGCTACCGGGCCAGCTCCCAGAGCCCGCGCAAAACCCGGCGAAGTCGCAGGTCTCGAACAAGCGCAGACTTGAGCGATCCGAGGTTACCAGTGCGCCGCCGACCTGCTCCATGCGATGGTGCAACTCGGTTCGCCTTACTGGCGAGAAATGGCTCCGAAGAATGGCCTTGGCGATCGCAGGAAGCGATCCAGGTTGAATACGCCGGCGTTCGTACGCAGGGCTTCTTCGCTCCTGCGCGCTTGCAGTGCGTAGCGCCCGCCGCACGGTGACCAGCCGCTGGAGGCTGGACGAGTCGGATAGACGGTCTACGAGCGCTCGGCCCGGTGTCATCGCGGTTCCAATATGGTCCAATGAAGCCACCTCACCCTCGGGCACGGGCGCACGACCCGCGACGGGCCGCTGAACCGCCGTGTTGGCGACGGCTAGATTCCGGGCCGCCCACCGACCGCGACCCCGCGAGGATCCATGGACGCCCTGGAGGCCATCCGCAAGCGCCGCAGCGTGCGCCAGTTCACCGACCGGCCGGTCAGCGACGAGGACCTGGACGAGCTGCTGCGCCTCGCCCTGCTGGCGCCCACCGGCGGGATGCAGCAGGCCTGGAGCCTGCTGGTGGTGCGGGAGCCGCAGACCCGCGCCCGCCTCGCGGAGCTCGTCATGCGCGGTGGCGCCGAGTACTTCCGTATCGCGCGTCCCCCGGCCGAGGGCGCGACCCCCGAGGACCACGCGGCCTGGGCGCGCGGCTACGCCCAGACCGCCCTCGGCACCTATCCGATGGTGCCGGTGTGGATCCTGGGCCTGCGCGTGCCCCGCAACGCGTACCCCGCGGTGGAGGACCGCAACTTCGAGCGGGACGCCGACATCACCTCGGTCGCGTTCATGCTCGAGAACCTCATGGTGGCCGCGCGGGCGAAGGGCCTGGGGACCGTCCCGACGGTGTTCCAGTGGTTCGTGGAGGACGAGGTCCGCGACCTGCTGGGGCTCCCCGACGAGGTCGAGGTGCCGCTGCTCACGCCGCTCGGCTATCCGCTGCAGTTCCCGGAGGGGCTGCCGCCGGCGCTGGCCAAGATCCGCCGCCCGTGGCGGAGCCTGGTCCACGACGACCGGTGGGGCGCGACCCGGGCATAGCGCCTCGGGTCCGGCCGACCGGAGCGGCCGGACCGCCGCGGGCGGCGCCGGCCGGTCGGGGTCAGCGCCGCGGCACGCGCAGCAGCCCGCGCGGCTCCTGCCCGGTCACCCACACAGCGGCGCCGGTGAGCGTCAGCGCGGCCGGGCGCGCCAGGGACCTCCGCCCGACGACGGCGCGCGCGAGCACGCGCCCGTCGACGGGATGCAGCCACACGAGGTGGCCCCGGCGCGCCTGCAGCGCCCACAGGTCGGAGCGCCCGTCCCCGGTGACGGCGCTCACGCCACGCATCAGCACCCGGGTGCGCCCGCCGCGGGACACCAGGCGCAGGCGCCCGTCCGCCGTCAGCACCAGCGCGACGCGCGCGCTCGCGGCGACCCCGCGCACCGGCGCACCCTCGCCCAGCGGGACCGTCCGCACGAGGCGGCCGCTCCGCGGCGCCCGCAGCTGGAGCTGCGGGCCGTCGGCGGCGGACAGGGCCACCCAGAGGGCGGAGGGCGACCCGGCGAGCCCGAGCGTCGCCCCGGGAAGGTCGATCGTCGCCCGCGGCCCCCCGCCCACGCGCAGCAGCCCCCCCGGGGCCGGGCAGGCGCCCCCGGGGGGGCAGTCCAGGGCGAACCAGGTGGACGGCCCGGCGCCGGCGACGGCGCGGGCGGGCCCCCCGACGCCGATGCGGGGACGCGCGGCCCCGGCGGGCCGGATCGTCCCGCCCGCCGTAGGGAGGAGCCACGCGCGGCGCCCGTCCCACGCGAGCCCCCCGCCCGGCGCGAGGGGCCGACCGTTCCGGCGGCCGCCCTCGGTGACCCGCGTCACCCGGCCCGCCCCGGCGGCCCACACCTCCGCGCGGTCGCCCGCCAGCCGTCGCACCGGGTGACCCACGGTGACGCGCCGGACCGGCAGGGCGATCGTGGTCCCGCCCACGGGCGCGTCGACCTGCCCCAGGGCCCGCACCACGTCACCCCGCAGAAGGCGCGCGAGCCCCACGGCCCCGGCGGGGTTCAGGTGGATGCCGTCGGATGCGAACCAGGCCCTGCCGCGGCTGGCGGCGTTCCAGTCGACGACCCGTACCAGCGGGTACCCGCGCCGCCCGGAGAGCCGGGACGCGGCGCGGATCCGCGCATTGATCCGGGCGTAGTCGCGCTGCGACTCGCGCAGCGTCACCCAGACCACCGCCCGCACCCGGGCGCGCCCGAGGGCGCGCAGCAGCCCCTGGGCGTCGTAGGCCTGCGGCGAGTCGTTGTAGCCGACGTTCACCACCACCAGCTCGCCCAGCCGGGGTCCCAGCGCCCCCGCCAGCACGCGCGCCGAGGGCGGCCGGCCGCCGAGGCACCCGGGGCCGGTGAGCCGGCGACAGACGCTCGCCTCCACCCGCAGGTCGAGTCCCGCGCCGAGGATGCGCGGCGCCTGCGGGACGAACCCGAACGAGGCCTGGACGGAGTCGCCGAACACGGTCACGCGGGGCGCCCCGGCGGCCGCCGTGGCGCCCGGTCCCGCGGCCGCCAGGAGCGCGGCCGTCAGGGCGAGCGTGACCGGCCGGCGCCGGGACGCGGGCGGGGTGCGGACGGGGCGCATCCCCTCTAGGCGAAGTGCACGGCGATGGAGGCGACCCGCCCCGCACGCGTGACGAAGAGCGTCTCGGTCGCACGGCCGGCGAGGCGGCCGCGGAGCGCGCACTCCATCACGTTGCGCCCGGTCACCCCCCGGCGGCACGACACCCCGCGGTGGGCCCGGCGCAGGGCGGCGAGCGTGGAGCCCACGCGGATGCCCTTGGGGGTGGCCTGGGGACGGCGGACCACGGTGATCTCGAAGGCGCGCCCGGCGATGAAGTAGATGCCGAGGCCGCGGCTGCGGATGTAGCGGTAGTTCAGGACGTTGCTCCCCGCCTCGGGCCGGCCGAGGGCGGCACGGACCTGCGCCTGGGTCGCGCCGAGCTTCACGCCCGCCACGCTCACCCCGGGCACGATCGTCGCCTCGGCGGATCCCGGCTGGGTGGCCGCCAGCAGGCCCAGTGCCACCGCGGCCGCGGACGAGGCGGCCATGAGGCCGCCGACGCGGGGGCGGCCGGCGGGGGCGGTTCGGGTTGCACGGTGGGTCATGGTCTCCCCTGGTTGTCGGTGCTCAGGTGGTGGGTGACGGGGCGCGCAGGGCGTCCACGATCAGGCGGGCGTACAAGCGGGCGCCGCGGGCGTTGGTGTGGGCGCCGTCCACGAGGAGGCCCGGCTCGCCGCTGGCGGCGTGCCAGTCGATGACGGTGACCCCCGGATGCCGCGCCGGCGCCGCGCGCAGGATCGCGTTGACCGAGTCCTGCCAGGGCAGCGGCGCCCGGACCGTCACCAGGTAGAGCGGGTGCCCGGCCGGCAGCCGGCGCACGAGGCCCTCCAGGTCCTCGGGGCGCACGTAGTAGTTGTTGCCCAGGTGGACGACCACGGCGGTGTCCCCCGGCAGCGTGCGGAGGTGGCCGAGCACGATCTCGACCCCCTGCGGGAACCGGCGGCCGACGGCGGCGTCGACCACCTGGTGCGCGCCGAACGTCCGCCGCAGCGCCGGCGCCGCCCCGAGCATCACCGAGTCGCCCACGAACAGCACGGGCCGTGCGGGCGGGGCCGGCGGCTCCGCGTCCGGCCCTCCGGGCCGCGCGACGTCCCGCGCCGCGGCCTCCTCGATCCCCGGCAGGCCCGCCTGCCGGGTGGGCGCCACCGCGACGGCCACGGCCAGCGCGACCACGGCGGCGACGGCCCCGGCCGCGACCGTCCGGCGCAGGGCGGGGCCGGTGGCGCCGCGCCCGCGGCCGAGGGCCTCGCGCAGCCCGCGCAGGCCGTGCCGGCGGAACGGGGCCTCCACGAAGCGGTAGGAGAGGGCGGCGGCGACCACCGTCAGGGCAACCTGGAGCGCCACCCGCGGGGCCCCGTCGATCGCCACGTCCTCCGGGCGGGTCAGCTGGATCACCGGCCAGTGCCACAGGTAGATGCCGTACGAGCGCCGGCCCACCCAGACCAGCGGACGGGTGCCAAGGGCGCGACCGGTCCACGTGCCGGGCTGGGCGGCCGCATGGATCAGCACGGCCGTCACGACGGCGGTGACCAGGAAGCCGCCCTGGTACAGGCGCGCGCCGGTCTCGTCGAGGCGCACGAGGATCACGGCCAGCGCCGCCGCGGCGGCGAGGCCGAGGGCGTCGGTCGCCCGCCGCCGCGCCGGGCTCACGGGCGCGAGCCGGGCCGCCGGCAGCACCAGGGCCAGCACCACCCCGGCGAGCAGGCCCACGGCCCGCGTGTCGGTGCCGTAGTAGATCCGGTCGGTGCCGGTGAACGGCGCGAACAGCCACCACGCCAGCGCCGCGCTGCCCGCGGTGCCCGCGATCGCGAGAGCGAGCACCACCCGGCGGCCCACGAGGGCGAGCCCGATCGCCAGCAGCGGCGGCCACACGAGGTAGAACTGCTCCTCCACCGCGAGCGACCAGAGGTGGAGCAGCAGCGACGGCCGGCCGAACTGCTCGAAGTACGGCACGTCGGCGAACACGAAGTACCAGTTGGTGACGTAGGCCAGCGACGCCAGCACCGCGCCCCGCAGGCGGGCCACCTCGTCCGGGTGCAGCACCACCATCGCCGCGAGCGAGACGGCCATCACCAGGAACAGGGCGGGCAGCAGGCGCCGCGCGCGGCGCAGCCAGAACCGCACCAGGTCGATGCGCCCCCGGGTCTCGTGCTCGGCCAGCAGCAGCGACGTGATCAGGTATCCGCTGATCACCAGGAACACGTCGACCCCCAGGAACCCGCCGCCCAGCCAGGCGGCGCCGAGGTGGAAGACCACGACGGCCGCGACGGCCACCGCCCGCAGGCCGTCCACGGCGGGCAGGTACGGCAGCCGCGACCCGCCCTCGGCGCGCGCGCCCGCGCCCGGGGTGCCGGGGGAGGCGGTCACCGGGGGCCGGGACCGGAGGCCGGTGCCGGGGGCACCGGACCGCGAGGGGGACGAGGGCAGAGGGGGACGATCACCGCGGGGCGGGGACGGAGGGGCTGCTGGTGCGTGGCGGCACCCGACCGGGCGCGGGGACCGTCACGGGATCGCGTCGACGGTACGGACGGGCCGCTGCCGCCGCACCGGCCGGAAGGGTAGTCGTCGCGGGCCCCGGCGTCCCGTCCCGGCTGCTGCCGCCGCCGGCGACCCCTTGGTGAGCTAGTCGAGCCCGGCGAACGTCCAACGGCGGGCCGCCGGGTCCCAACTCCACCTGGCGACGACGACCTCGCCCCCGCAGGCCCGGCACTCGCCCGCGAGGAACGTGGCGATCACGTCACGGACTGCCGTGCCGTCGGGATCGGGGAACGCGATACGACCGGGGCCGTTCAGCACCAGGTCCGGCCCGACGGCTCGCTGCACGGGCGCCAGGTCCAGACGCCACAGTCTCCGGGCGCGACGCCCGTTCCACTCCCAGATCTCCCCGTAGAAGAGGGAGTTGCCGGCCTGGGCCTGGGTGAAGACCTCCCGCCGCCCGTCCGCGTTCCGATCGCCGAGGCGCGGTCGCCCGAGGCGCTCGCCCGCGGGGCCGAGGGGAACGACCACCCGCCGCCCGCCGACGACGTCGCGCACCGCCCAAGTCCGGCCGAACACGCGGCTGGCGAACCCCGGGAGGCGCACGGAGACGGGGATGAGCCGCTCCGGCGCCCGATCCCGGTCGAGCTGCACCGTGACGGCAGGAGCGGGCGCGGCGCCGACCAGCATCGCCGCCGCGGCCACCAAGGGCAGTAGGTGAGTGCCTTTGGCACGTCTCATCGGTGAACCTCTGGTCGCGGCTGGTCCCCGTTCATGCCCGTCAGACGCCAAGGTCACCTCTCCGAGGGCGGTATATGCCGCACGGGTCAAGTCCACCCCCTCCGGTGCCGATCGCCGGGCCGTGGACCCCGTCGCCGTGACCGCCGCGCACGCGCGCATCGCCCAGATCATGTCCCTCGCGGCCACGGCCGGCGCCCCCGCCCCCTCGTCCGCGGCGACGGCCGCGGCGCCCGCCCCGCCCGCGCCCGCCGCGGCGGCCGGGACCCCGGCGGGCACCTTCGGCGCCCACCTCGCGCGCGCCTCGGCCCCGGCGGCGGCCTCCCCGGCGCCCGCCGGCGGGTCGGACCAGGACCTGGCGCGCCGGATCGACGCCTGGATCGCCGCCCGTACCCCCTCGTCACCCCTTGCCGGCCTGGGGCACGAGTTCGTGGCGGCGGGGCGGGCGAACGGCATCGACCCGCGTCTGCTGGTGGCGATCGCGGCGCAGGAGAGCGCGCTCGGCACCGCCGGCTCGGGTCGCGCGATCAACAACGCGTTCGGCTGGGGCCCGGCGATCCCCTTCGCCAGCTGGACGGAGGGCATCCACCGCATCGCCGCCGGGCTCCGGCGCGGCTACGTGGACGAGGGCCGGGACACGATCGCCGAGATCCAGGGCAAGTGGGCGCCCGTCGGCGCGTCCAACGACCCCGGCGGCCTCAACGGCGGGTGGACCGCCGGCGTCTCGCGGCTGTACGCGGAGCTGGGCGGCGACCCGGCCGCGAGCGTGCGCCGCCCGTAGCCGCGGCCCCGGACGCCGCCCCCCCGCGACGACGTCGCCCTCAGCCCGCGTGGCCCTCCGGCGCCGGCCGGCGCAGGCGGTACCGCAGCCGCGCGAACTGGCCCCGCCGCTCCACCTCCATCAGCTCCAAATGGGAGGCGGTGAGCCGGCGCGGCAGCAGGGGTGCGCCCGCCCCCAGGGTGACCGGCGCCACGTCCACGACCACCTCGTCGAGCAGGCCCCGGTCGGCGAACTGACCGGCGAGGTCCCCGCCCCCCACGACCCAGATGTCGCGTCCGCCGGCGGCGGCCACCACGTCGCCGTGGAAGGTGGCGACGTCCCCCCGGGTGAAGGTGAGCACCGCCCCCTCGATGGGCGTCAGCTCCCGGTGGGTGACGACCCAGCAGGGCGTGTCCCCGTACCACTCGCGCCACTTCTCGGGCGATCCGACCAGGTCGTCGTGGGCGACGACCCACTCGTAGGTGGTCGCCCCCATCACCATCGCCCCCACGCCGGCGAAGAACGTGGCGAAGTCGCCCGACTCCTCCCCGCCCTCCACCTCGAACAGCCAGTCGAGGCTGTTGTGCTCGTCCGCCAGGAACCCGTCGAGGGTCGTGGCGGTGTAGTACAGCGTCCGCGTCATCCCGCACCTCCGATCGCCGGGGCGCGGAAGGTTACGCCGGGGCTCGGAGCACACGCCCGGTCGGGGGCCCCCCGTCGACGGCGGCGAGGTGCGGGCCGCCCTCGGCGCGCCCATCACGGAATCGTCCGCTGCCCGGCCTCTCAGCCGGCACCAGGAGGGGACGCGTCGCACAGGGCCAGCAGCGCCTCCACCGTGCGGCGGTTGCGTGCCGTGCCCGACACGGCGGGGCCGCGCCGGGTGAGCGCGGTCAGCACCGCCGACCTGCTCACCCCCGCGGGCGCCCACACCTGGATGTGGCGCGGGGTGACGTGCACCGCCTCCGGCGCCACGTCGTCCGGGAGCAGCGCCCGCACCTCCGACGGCATCACCGCCGCGTCGAGGAACACGACGACGTGTCGTGCGGGGTCGGTGGCCAGGTCGCCGAAGGGGTCGTCCGCCAGGACCTCGGCGATCTCGTCGCGCGTGCGCAGCAGCACGGGGACCCCGAACCCGACCGCCTCCTCCAGTGCCGCGCGCAGGCGCTGCGGGAGCGTGCCGAGGTCGGCCCCCTCCGCGGTCGCGACCAGGTTGCCGCTGCGGAGGTGCGTCGCCACGTCCCGCAGGCCGACCCCTGCGGCGACCTCGCGCAGCAGCGCCATGGGCACCTGCGTGGTGGGTCCGACGTTGACGCCGCGCAGCAGCGCGACCACGCGCACGGGGGGCATGCCCCGGTCCTACCACGCACCCGCCCCCGCCCGCGCGGGGGCGGGACCTACGCCCCCGCGCGCGACACCAGGGCGTCGGCCGGGCGGCGGGGGGCGGGCTCCACGCGGGCGGGGGCGGCGACCGGCGGCGCGGGCCGGCGCCGGGGACGCATCCGGAAGCGGGCGGCGGCGGCGTGGTGGTCGGCGATCCGCTCGGCGGCGATCCTGCGGCTGATCTCGGGGTGCACGGGGTTCCTCCTCATCGGCGATGAGGCGACGCTACGGCCGCGCCCGCCGCGCGCGCGTGGGGGGCGCCTCCCCATGTTGGGGCGGCGACCCCCCCAGGTCAGGCCGCGCCGGCCCCGTGCGCAAGCAGGGCGTCCGCGACCGCGGTCCGCGACGACACCCCCAGCTTCTGCATCGCCCCCGCCACGTGGTGCTCCACCGTGCGGTCGGAGAGCACGAGCCGGCGCGCGATCTGCGGGTTGGTGAACCCCTCCGCCACGAGCCGCGCCACCTCCAGCTGCCGCGCCGAGAGGTTGGCGGGGTTGCGGCGGGTCGAGGGGCGCGGGCCGCGCGGCACGGCGGCGCCGCCGAGGGCGCGCAGCCGCGCCCGGGCCCGGGCCGCGACGGGCACCGCCCCGAGCGCGTCGAGGAGGCCGATGGCCTCCCGCAGCGGCTCGGCCCGGTCGGCACCCAGCAGGGCGAGGGCACGCGCGTACGGGGCGCCCGCCGCCTCCCACCGCGCCGCCGCCCCCGCCCAGTCGCCGTCGATCTCCGCCGCGAACGGTGCGGCGCATCCCGGCGGGGGGGACTGGATGAGCCCTGCCCGCCAGCGCCACAGCGCGAGCTCGCCCACGTCGTGCCCGTGGCCGCGCTCCCGGGCCAGCGCGTAGGCGTCCGCGGTGGCCGCGTCGACGCCGGGGGCGTCGCCGTCGAGCCACGCGGCCTCCGCCCGGGCGCAGGCGACGGGCCGCAGACGCTGCAGCTCGCCCGTCGCCCGGGCGCGCTCCCACGCCTCGTCCAGCGCCTCCCGCGCCCCGGCGGCGCCCCGCCGCAGCGCCACCAGGCCGGCGGCCTGGAGCGCGGGGATGCGGGCCACCACGGCGCGGGACTCCTGCTCCTCCAGCACGCCGCGCGCCGTCGCCTCGGCGGCGTCCCAGTCGCCGGTCGCCAGGTCGATGAGGGCCATCAGCGCGCGCAGGTACATCGCGAAGGAGGGCTGCTCGTGCGACCGGGCGAAGGCGGCGCCGCGCCGGGTGAGCTCGCGCGCCTCGGCGAGGCGGGCGAACTCGGCCGCGTCCCAGGCCGCGTTCGTCAGTGCGCGGCACACGTGCTCGTCGAGCCCGGCCGTCTCCGCGCGCGCGGCCGCCTCCAGCAGCAGGACCCGGCCCTCGTCGAAGTCGCGGCGCATCACGACGGTGCCGACGTTCGTCTGCGCGTGCACCAGCGTCTCCACGTCGCCCAGGCGGGCGGCGAGGTCCATCGCCCGCCGCCCGCGCTCGACCGCCTCCGCATCGCGCTGCGTGAGCATCAGCAGCTGGGACATGTTGCTCTCGGCCATCGCCAGCTCGCGGCCGGGGGGCAGGTCGCGCACGAGCGCGACGGCCTCCTCCGCGGCGGCCTCGGATCCCGCCCGGTCGCCCATCCACCAGAGCACGCGCGAGAGCCAGCGGAGGGTGGCGCTCGTGGCGCGCCCATCGCCCATCGCGCGGCGCAGGGCGAGCGCCTCCCGGCGCGCGTCGAGCGACCGATGGGCCTGCCCCGCGTAGTAGGCCTCCTCCGAGCAGCGCTCCAGCACCCGCACGCGCTCGGCGTCGGGGAGCGGGGCGCCGTGGGACAGCACCAGGAGCGACAGCTCCGCGGCCTCGCGGTGCGACCGCGCGCGCACGGCGGCGTCGGCCGCGGCGAGGCCGTGGCGGGTGAGGGCGGCGGGGTCCCGCGCGCCGGCGGCGTGGTGCGCGAGGCGGGCGGGGTCGGCGTCGCGCCTCTCGAGCTCGGCCAGCACCTCGCGGTGCAGAGCCGCCCGGCGGACCGCCGGCAGCGCCTCCTCCACCGCGCGCCGCGCGAGCTCGTGCCGGAAGCGCACGTGGCCGCCGTCCCCGCGCAGCAGGCCGCGCCGCTCGCACTCGGCCAGCGCCGCGTCGGCGTCCGGCCGGCAGGCCGCCACGAGGTCCACCTCCGCCCGTGCCGGCACCACGCTGACCAGGTCGAGCGCGTCGCGCGCCGCCGGCGACAGGCGCGCGGCCCGCGCCAGCACCGCGTCGCGGACGCCCCCGGGGGTGCGCCCGGCGTCGTCGGCCATCGCCTCGGTCAGGAAGAAGGGGTTGCCCTCGGTGAGGGCGAACAGGCGGGCGCCGGCCCCGGGGTCGCCCGCCATGGCGTCCACGGCGGCGCGGCTGAGCCGCTCCAGGGCGACCCGCCGCACCCGTCCGGCCGGCGCCGCGCCGAGTGCCCGGCGCAGGGGGTGCTCGGGCCCGAGTTCGTCATCGCGCACCGTGACGACCACGACCGCGGGGACGGAGGCGACGCGCCGCGCGACGAACGTGAGCACGTCGACGCTCGCCTCGTCGGCCCAGTGCGCGTCCTCGACCACGCACACGGTCGGTCCGCCCCCGGCCAGCTCGTCGAGCACCGCCCCCAGCGCGTCGATGCGGTCGCCCGAGCGCAGGCGCGGGCCGAGGGCCGGGGATGCCCCGGCGGCGATGTCGAGGAAGGCGCCCAGCGGCCGCGGCACCGACAGGTCGTCGCAGGCCCCCCACAGCACCCGGGCGTCCGCCCGCGCGCCGTCGCAGAACGCCTGGACCAGGCTCGTCTTGCCGATGCCCGCCTCACCGGACACCACGGCGAGCGTGCCCCGCCCCCCGCGGGCCTCGTCGAGGGCGCCCCGGAGAGCGGCCAGCGGGGCGTCACGCTCCAGCAGGCGCATGGGCGGATCGTAGTGTCACCACCGGTCCGCGATCCATGCCCGGCCCCGGGCGACTCCTGCCCGGCCCGGCGGGGAGCCACCGCCCGGGCGCGGCCCGGACGGTGGCGTGCCGTCAGGCCGTCAGGCCGGCGGGGCGACCGGAGCCGGCACCGGCTCCGGCGCCGGCGGGGCGGGCGGCGGCGCCGGCACCGGCACGGTGGTGGCGGCCCGCACGGTCATCCCGTCGTGGAACACGACGGTGCGGCCGGAGAGCTGCCGGGCCCGCGCGATGCCCTGCTTGACGTAGGTGGCACCGGCGCCCGGCACCAGCGTGCGGCCGGTGAAGGTGTACGCCCCGCGCCCGCCGTAGCGGGCCGGCGCGGCCTCGCCGCGGTCGAACGGGTAGTTCATCTGCTGCTGCACGCCGTCGAGCCACAGCTGCACCTGCCCGCGCGCCGGGCGAGTGTCCCAGCGGACGAACATCGCGATGTCGACCCAGCGTCCGCGGATGGACGTGACCGGGACGCCCCACGGGTTGACGACCCCGACGATGCGGCCCCGGCGGCGCTGGTCGACCACCTTGAGGGTGAGCTGCCCGCGGTCGATGCTCAGCGCCAGCGGCGGCACGCCGTCGGCGATGGCCCACTTGGTGAGGAACATGTACCGGCTGGGGTTGGCGCCCCGGGCGGTGAAGTTCGCCGGCAGCTGGATCGAGAACGTGTACCAGCGGATGGAGCCCTGGCGGCCCGTGTTGGCGCCCTGCACCTCGACGCGCTCGTCGGTGCCGAACGGGTTGTCCCGGTCGCGGACCTCGAACCGCGCCGCCCGGCTCCCGTCGCGCACGACGTTGCTCACGATGCGCAGGTTCGGCGCGGCGCACCTCACCGAGAAGCAGAGGCGCTTGCCGCGCGGCTTGGCCTGGAGGCCGAGCCACTGCGCGGGCAGGCGGCCGCGGCGCGGCTGGATCCTGCCGTCCCAGTCGCCACGCATGATCACGTTGCCCGTGACGGGCGCGGTGGGTGTGGGGGTGGGGGTGGGCACGGGCTCGGTCTGGGCGACGGCCACCGCGGGGAGCCCCAGCAGCGCGGCGGCGAGAAGCGTCGTCGAAAGGGTCGGCATGGCCCGACGGTACCGGCGCGCGGACGGGTCGGCACCGGCCGATCGTGTGGTTTCGGTGAACGCCGGTGGTGGAAACGGCGGCACCCCGGCCCGCGCCGGACGGCGGAGCCGCCGGGGTATGCTCCCGCCGACCCGCCCGCCGAGGAGGACCATGGCCAGGACGCCGGATCCGCCGCAGCAGCCCCGCCGCTCGCGGCTGCCCCAGAGCCGCTGGGGGCTGATCGGCCTCGGCGCGCTGCTGGGCGCGGGGTGGGGTGTGGTGATGTGGGCCATCACCTCGCTCGCCGGGCAGGAGTCGGGCGCGCGGGGGCTGATCTACCTGGCCCTCACCATGGCCATGATCGGCACGGGCGTCGCCGCCCTGTTCGGCGCGGTCATCGTGCAGCGGCGTGGCGAGAGGGTCGCCCCGCGCCTACGGCGCCGGCGGTGAGCGCGGCGCGCGCCCCGTGCGGGGCGCGCGCCCACGCGGGCGTCAGACGGGCTGGGCGCCCCGCCGGACCCAGAAGTCGTTCAGCGAGCGCTGGATGCGGATGTACCAGATGAAGTTGCCGATGATCGGCAGCAGGAACCACAGGCCCCACTTGGTGCTGACGGGGGGCTGCTCGCCGGCCGCCTGGTAGAGCTTCTGCGTCTCGTTGGCGATCAGGAAGAAGGTCACGGGGCTGATGACCAGCGCGATCACGAGCCCCAGCCACCCGCCGACACCGTCGCCGCTCCAGCGCTTGTAGTCCTCGTGCGTGCGGTAGGTCCAGATCAGTGAGTAGATCCCGAGCGTGACGATCGTGAGGAGGATCGTCGTGCCCACCGGACGGGGCGTGCCCACCACGCCACGCGTGGCGCCGAACGGGGGCGCATAGGCCGGGGCGGGCGGCGGCGGGGGCGGCGGGGGCGGGGGGTACTGGCTGGTCACGGGACCTCCGAGTCGTCGTGGGGGGCGCGGCGGCGCCGACGGGGGTGCGGGGTGGGACTCCGCCGCCGTCCTTCGGCGCCGGTGTGACGACCCTGAAGCGCCGCGGCCGTTTCCGCATCCGTGGCGCGCCCCCTCCCCGTGCGGCCGGGCCGCGGTCCGTCGCGCGCCGGGCCGGCGTCCACTATCCTCGTCAGGTGACCGTGCTAGGCGGGGAGCTAGCGGTGCCCTGTACCCGAAATCCGCTCACGCGGGGCACAATTCCCGCTCGAGGGGCAGGCCCGGAGGCATCGGGCCCGCGCAAAGCGGCGTCGATGGTGAGGTCCCACTCGGTGGGCGACCGTGAACCAGGTCAGGTCCGGAAGGAAGCAGCCTTAAGCGGATCCGCCTACGCGCAGTGGGGCGACCTCGCCGGAGCTGGCGGCGTGGGTACCACCTCGGGGTGGTGCCTCGGAAGCGGGTGCACGGTCACCTCATCCTGACGGGTTCCCGGGTCCGCCCGGGCCCCGCCACCTCCTCCACGGACGCCCCATGAGCGACGACCAGGGCGCGAGCCTCTACAACCGCCATCGGCCGTCCCGCTTCGAGGAGATGGTCGGGCAGGAGCACGTCGCCCGGGCGCTGGGCAACGCGCTGCGCTCCGGCCGGCCCGCGCGCGGCTACCTGTTCTCCGGCCCGCGCGGCACGGGCAAGACCACGACGGCGCGCATCCTGGCCCGGTGCCTCAACTGCCAGAACGCCCCCGGGCCGACGCCGGAGCCCTGCGGCCGCTGCGACTCGTGCCGGCGCATCGGCCACGACGACTGGCTCGACGTGGTGGAGGTGGACGCCGCGTCCAGCGCGCGGCGCATCGACGAGATGCGCGACTGGCTCGAGACGGTCCGGTACGCGCCGGTCGCCTCCCGCTACCGGGTCACCATCATGGACGAGGCCCACCAGATCCAGGAGGGCGCCGCCAGTGCCCTGCTGAAGACACTGGAGGAGCCGCCGCCGCACCTGGTGGTGATCCTGTGCACCACGCACCCGTGGGACCTGCTGCCCACCATCCGGTCCCGCGTGCAGCACTTCGTGCTGCGCAAGCCCGAGATCCCGGGCCTCGTGCGCGTGCTGGAGCGGGTGGCCCGCAGCGAGGGCATCGAGACCACCGAGTCGGCGCTGGACGCCCTGGCGCGCGCCGCCGACGGCTCGTACCGCGACGCCCTCGGACTGCTCGACCAGATCGCGGCCTACTCCGGCAACCGCGTCGAGCTGGACGAGGTGCTGGAGCTGCTGGGGGCCGTCGCCCGCGAGACGCTGTTCGAGCTGGTCGACCTGCTGGCCTCGGGGCAGGCGGCGGGGGCGTTCCTGCTGCTCGAGGAGGTCCTCGACGGCGGCACCGACCCGGAGCAGCTGCTGCGGGGGCTGGTCACGCAGCTGCGGCACATCTGCCTGCTGCAGCAGGGCGCCGGCGCCCGCGACGAGTGGGGCTTCGCTCCGGAGGAGGTGGAGCGGCTGCGCGCGCAGGCCAACCACCTGGCCCCGGCGCAGGTGGTCCGCGGGCTCGACCTGCTCGCCGAGGCGCGACTGCGCATCCAGCACGGCGGCGCCGACCCGCGCCTGCAGCTGGAGCTGGTGGCGGCCAAGCTCGCGCGTCCCGCCCTGGACGGCGCCGCCGCCGGCCTCGCGGCGCGCGTCGAGGCGCTGGAGGGCCGGCTGGGCGAGAACGCGCTGGCGCTGCCCGACCCGCCCCTCGCCATCGCTCCCGCCGCCCCCGTGGTCGCGCCCGCGCCCGCCGCGCCCGCGCCCCCGTCCGACGGCGCCGGGACGGAGCGCCCACCGGCCGCCGCCGCGGCGCCCGCCCGCCCGCCCCGGCCCGCCCCGGCCCCGCCGCCCGAGCGCGCGGCGCCCTCCGCGGCCGCCGCGCTGGGACCGGCCGTGGCCGCGGCGCTCGCCGGCACCCCCCTGCCCGCGCGCGCCGACATGGCGGCCCCGCCGGCGGCCGCCGTGCCGCCCCCCGCCCCGGCGCCCCCCACCGCGCGGGCCCTGGCGGCGCACCCCGGTCCCGCGGTCACCCTGGACGCGGCCCACGTGGAGCGCCTCTGGCCGCAGGTGGTGGCCGAGCTGCGCGAGGCCCACCCCCCGCTGGTGGCCTTCATGGAGGACGCGCGGGTCACCGAGGTCACGCCCGACGGGCGCATCCTGTTCAGCGTCGCCAGCCCCGTGGCCCTCGGCATGTTCGCCCGTCCCGAGCACCGCGCCAACCTGGAGGCCGTGCTGGCCGCCGTGCTGGGCGCGCGGGTGCGCACCGACTTCGCCCAGGGGGCCCACGCGGCTGCGCCGGAACCGGTGGACGACGGCCCGCTCGACCTGGACACCCTCCGGCAGGAGGTCATCTCGATCTTCGAGGCCACCGAGGAGACCCCGCCCTGATCCGCCCCCGTGCCGCCCGCCCCGCCCCACCGCACCGCAAGGAGACGCCGTGAGCGTGAACCCGCAGAAGATGATGAAGCAGATGCAGAAGATGCAGGAGGAGATGCAGCGCGTGCAGATGGAGCTCCAGGAGGAGACCGTCTCCGCGTCGGCGGGCGGCGGCGCCGTGACGGTCACCGTCAGCGGCGGCCTCGAGGTGAAGGCCGTGAAGGTGGACCCGGCGGCCGTGGACCCCGAGGACGTCGAGCTGCTGGAGGACACCATCGTGGCCGCGGTCAACGAGGCCATGCGGCAGGCGCAGGAGCTCGCGCAGAAGCGGCTCGGCGCCATCACGGGCGGCCTGTCCGGGCTCGGCATCCCGGGCCTCTAGGCCGCCATCCTCACCCCCTCCCTGGAGCGGCTCGTCGCGGAGCTGTCGCGGCTGCCCGGCATCGGCCCGCGCAGCGCGCAGCGCCTCGCGTTCCACCTGCTCCGGCAGCCGCGCGAGCGCCCCACGGCGCTCGCCGAGGCGCTGCTGCAGATGGCCGAGCGGTTGCGGCCGTGCGCCCGCTGCTTCAGCTTCGCGGAGGACGAGCTGTGCCCCGTCTGCGCCGACCCCCGGCGCGACCCGTCGCTGCTGTGCGTGGTGGAGGAGCCCTCGGCGATCCTGCCGATCGAGCGCACCCACGAGTACCGCGGCTACTACCACGTGCTCGGCGGCGCCCTGTCGCCGATCGACGGGGTCGACCCCGAGGACCTGCGCATCGCCGAGCTGGTGCGGCGGCTCGACGACGAGGGCGTGCAGGAGGTGGTGCTCGCCACCAACCCCACCATGAGCGGCGAGGCCACGGCGCTGTACCTGGCCGACCTGCTGCGCGGCCGCGTCCGCATCACCCGGCTGGCGAGCGGGCTGCCCGTGGGGGCCGACCTGGAGCGCGCCGACGAGCTCACCCTCGGCCGCGCGCTGCTCGGCCGGCGCGAGCTGGGCTGAGCCGGCCCCCGCGGCCCTAGCGGTGCCCGCCCGGCGGGTGCCCGACGGCCCGCCACACCCAGGGGTCGTGCCCGGGCACCAGGCGCGCGCCGCGGGCGTCCGCGAGTGCCCGCAGCAGCGCCAGCGACCCCGTGGCCCCCGGGACGTCGGCGGGCCGCGCCGCGCTGCCCGGACTGCCGTCGAACAGGTTCTCGGCCAGGTCGGCGGCGTCCATGGCGAGGATCCACGTCCCGGTCCGCGGCAGCTCGACCAGGTACGACATGTGGCCTGGGGAGTGGCCGGGCGTCGCGAGCGCCCGGATCCCCGGGGCGAGATCGGCGTCGCCCTCCAGCAGGCGCCAGCGGATGCCGGGCGCCGTGTAGTCGGGCCGGTGGTAGCCCTGCGCGGCCGAGGCCCCGAGCGCGAACTCCAGCTCCGCCCGCTGCACGGCCACCTCCACGCCCGCGGCCGCCAGCAGCGGGATCCCGCCGGCGTGGTCCACGTGCAGGTGGCTCACAGCGGCGAGGGCGAGGTCGCCCACGGCCAGGTCGTGCGCCGCCAGGGCCGTCGCCAGCGGGTCGCCCGCGAGCGCCTCCGGGGGCGGCCCGTCGTAGACGGCGCCCACCGCGTCCGGGGCGTCCAGGAAGCGGCGCCCGAAGCCGGTGTCCAGCACCACCCAGCCGGCGTCGGTGTCGACGAGCGCGCCCACCACGGGCTCCCGGTGCAGCGCGTCGCCGCCGCCGCGCACGGACAGCCGCTTGGGCACGTGCTCCGCGCCGTAGGTGAGCAGGAACATGCGCCGCGCCCGGTCCACGTCCGCCCCCGTCCCCCGTCGGCGCCCCTCGCACGCGCCCTCGCACGCACCCTCCGGACGACGGGGTTCCGAGGAGGAGGCGCACATCCTGCGGCTGCGCTTCATCCGCCGCGCCAGCACCGCCGGGCTGATCGCGAGCGACCAGGAGCACACCCGCCAACCCCCCGCGCGGCGGGCTGCACGCGGAGCGGGTCCACTACACTCATCCGTCGCGACGCCCTCCGGCGGCCGGTCCGGGCGGGGGCGGGATCCATGGCCGCGAGGGGGAGGGAGACGCCATCGGCCTGCGCGTGATGAAGTTCGGCGGCAGCTCGGTGGCCGACGCGGAGAAGATCCGCAACGTGGCCCGGCGCATCGCCGGGGCCAAGGAGGAGGGCGACGACGTGGTCGCCGTCGTCTCCGCCCGCGGCAAGACCACCGACGGGCTCGTGGCGCTCGCCTACGAGATCAGCGACCGCCCCGACGCCCGCGAGATGGACATGCTGCTGTCCACCGGGGAGCGGGTCTCGTGCGCTCTGATGGCGATGGCGCTGCACGACCTCGGCCACGACGCCGTCTCGTTCACGGGCTCCCAGGCGGGGATCATCACCGACGACGCCCACACCAAGGCCAAGATCGTCGAGATCCGCGGCGACCGGCTGCGGGCCGCGCTCGGCGACGGGCACATCGCGCTGGTCGCCGGCTTCCAGGGGATGTCCGAGGCGGGCCGCAACGTCACCACCCTCGGGCGCGGGGGCAGCGACACCACCGCCGTGGCCCTTGCGGCGGCACTCCGCGCCGACGTCTGCGAGATCTACACCGACGTGACCGGGGTCTTCACCGCCGATCCCCGCATCGAGCCCGGGGCGGTGCGCCTGCCCCGCCTGTCGCACGAGGAGATGCTCGAGATGGCGGCCTCGGGCTCGAAGGTGCTCGCGCTCCGCTCGGTGGAGTTCGCCCGCAACCACCACGTCCCCGTGCACGTGCGCTCCTCCTTCCAGCCGGAGGAGGGGACCTGGATCACAGAGGAGACACCGGACATGGAGCAGGCCATCGTGACCGGCATCGCGCACAAGAGCGACGAGGCCAAGATCACGATCACCGGCGTGCAGGACGAGCCGGGGGTGGCCGCCACCATCTTCACGGCCCTGGCCGACGCCCTGATCAACGTCGACACGATCATCCAGAACGTGGGCGTCGACGGGCGCGCCGACCTGTCCTTCACCGTGCCGCTCGACGAGCTGCGCCGCGCCCTGGACGCCCTGGAGGAGAACCGCGAGACGCTCCGCTTCGAGGGCGTCACGCACGACGACCAGATCGGCAAGGTCACGCTCATCGGCGCCGGGATGAAGAGCAACCCGGGGGTCGCGGCCAAGATGTTCCGCGTCCTCGCCGACCAGGACGTCAACATCCAGATGATCGACACGTCCACCATCCGGATCACGGTCGTCATCGACCGCCGGCAGGTGGAGCGGGCCGTGCGCGCCCTCCACGACGCGTTCGACCTGCCGTCCGAGGCCGCCCGGAGGGGGTCCTGATGTTCAACGTCGCCGTGGTCGGCGCCACCGGCGCCGTCGGCAGCACCATGCTGCGCGTGCTCGAGGAGCGCGGTTTCCCGGTCACCGAGCTGCGCGCGCTGGCCAGCGCGCGCAGCGCCGGCTCGACCGTGGAGTACCTGGGCAGGGACGTCATGGTGGGCGAGCTGACGGAGGGGAGCTTCGAGGGCATCGACATCGCCCTGTTCTCCGCCGGCGGCGCCCGCTCGACGGCCTTCGCCCCCGCGGCGGTGGAGGCCGGGGCCGTGGTCATCGACAACTCGTCGGCGTACCGCATGCACCCGGACGTGCCGCTGGTGGTGCCGGAGGTCAACGAGGCCGTCATCCCCGGCCACCAGGGCATCATCGCCAACCCCAACTGCGTGGCGGCGCCCCTGGTGGTGGCGCTCAAGCCGATCGCCGACGCGGTGGGCCTGGAGCGGGTGGTCGTCTCCAGCTACCAGGCGGTCTCCGGCACCGGCGCCGCGGCGGTCGAGGAGCTGCGCACCCAGGCGGCCGGGTACCTGGCGGGCGACGAGCCGGCGCCGTCCATCTACCCCCACCCGATCGCGTTCAACGTGCTCCCGCACATCGACACGTTCGACGAGACCGGGTACACGGGCGAGGAGCGCAAGGTCATCGCGGAGACGCGCAAGATGCTGGGCCTGCCGGACCTGGCCGTCAGCGCCACCTGCGTGCGCGTGCCCGTGCTGAACGCCCACTCCGTCTCGGTGCAGATCGAGACCACCGACAAGCTGGACGCGCGCCGGGCGCGCGACCTGCTGATGGCGGCCCCGGGGCTGGTGCTGATGGACGAACCCGCGGCGGCCGTCTACCCCCTGCCGCGGCTCGCCTCCGGGCGGGACGAGGTGCTCGTCGGCCGTATCCGCGAGGACCTGTCGCACCCGCGCGGCCTTGCGCTGTGGCTGTCGAGCGACAACCTGCGCAAGGGCGCCGCCACCAACGCCGTGCAGATCGCGGAGTCGCTGGTCACCAACGGCTGGCTGTAGCCCCGCGGGGGGATGGCGCTCATCGCGCGGGCGGGCATAGCCTCGCCGCATGACCGCGCGCCGCGCCGTCCCCGCCGCCGCCGCGGCCGTGGCTGCCGTGGCAGCCCTGGCCCTCGCCGCGCCGGGCGGCGCGGCTCCGCTCGCGTCGCCGCTGCGGACGGGGGTCTACGCGGACCCGGTGGTCGACGCCAACCGGCGTGACGACGCGCTCGCCGCCTGGTCGGTCGTCCGCCCCGGCGCCACCCGGCTGCAGGCGCGCCTGCGGACCGGGCCGCGGGGCCGTTTCGGCCCCCTGCGCGACCTCGGGCCGGGACGGGCGGTGGCCGCGCGGCTGGGGGACACCCCGGCGCGCGCGCTGGTGCTCGCGCGCCGGGGGGCGCGCCTGGTCGCCCTCGTCCGCGCCGGGGCGCGCTGGAGGGCCGAGACGCTGCCCAGGGGCGCGGGGACGTCCGTCGCCGGTGTGGAGTGGGCGGGGCGCCGGGTCGTCCTGGCGACGCGCACGGGCCGGAGGGTGACGGTGAGCGTGCGCGATGCGCGCGGACGGTGGTCGACGCGCGGCACCCTGGCGCTGCCCGCCGTGCAGCGGCTGCACGTGGCGGTGGGCGAGGGCTCGGGGACGGTCGCCGCCGCCTGGTCGCGCGCGCGTGGCGTCCCCGTCGCCGACACCGCCCGATGGCGGGCCGCGACCGGGCGGTGGGAGGCCCCCGTCCGCCTGCTGCCCCTGCCGCCGGCGAACCCCGAGGTGCTCGCGGTGGCGGTGAACCGGCGGGGCGACGTCGCCGTGCTCGTGGCGCCCGGGTCCGGGGCGTACGGCTACGGGCCGGGGGGCGGCGCCTACCAGGTGGCGCTGCGCCGCCGCGGCGAGGCGGTCGTCGCGCTGTCCCCGGGGATGGCGGCCGCACGCATCGGGCTGGCACCGGACGGCTCGGTGGTGGCCGCGCGGGCCACGGGCGGTGAGAGCACCGGCGAGGTGAGCGTCATCGAGGCGATCCGCTGGCGCGGCGCGGGCGCCTGGAGCGCCCCCCGCGTGGTCGCCACCGACGTGATCGGCGACCTCGAGTCGCCGCCGCTGGTCTCGGGCGTCGCCGTCACGGCCTCCGGCCGCGCGGTGGTGTCGTGGTACGTCGACCCCGGCCCCGCCCCGGCCGAGCACCGCGCGGCGCTCGAGCGGACCCCCGGCGGCCGCTGGGGCCGATCGGTGGAGCTCGGGGCGCTCTACGGCCCGATCCTGCTGGCGCCCGGGGGTCGCGGGGGGGAGGCCCTGTACGTGAGCGACCCGTCGGGCCGCGAGGTCCCCGAGCACGTCGCGATCCGGTAGCGGGGCGGCGGGAGGGCCCGGTCAGTCGCCCTCGGGCTCCGGGGGGCGGGCGACGCCGGCGGTGGCGGCCGGCACCGGCCGGCCGTCCACGGGCACCATCCGCGGCGTCAGGGCTCGGCCCTCCGCGGCCCGCGCCGCGCAGGCGGCGCACACCGGCGCCTCGCCGCAGCCGTCCACGGGGGCGGTCGCCTCGGCGGCGCCGTGGCCGGGGTCGACGCTGCAGAGCCCCTCCAGGGGCGCGTCCGCCGGGAGGCGCAGGCCCACGGCCCGGCCCGCCCGTTCCACGTCGCGCAGCCCGTCGTGCACCTCGCGGAGCGCCGCGTCCACCTGGCCGCCGTCGTCGGTGGTGTCGCCCCGGGCCCGTGCGCGGTCGGCACGCCCGCGCGCCCGGTCCAGCGCGTCGCGCGCCTCCCGCGGCAGGTCGCCCCGCGCGTCCACGAGGGCGGCGCGCGCCCGCAGGGCGTCCACCCCGACGCGCAGCATGGCCCGCGACTCCACCAGCCGCCCCCGGGCGCGGCGCTGCTCACGGCGCATCCCCCACGAGATCGCCCACGCCCCGCCCAGCAGGGTGAGGCCGATGAGCACCACGACCTCCCGCCAGGACGAGCCCTCGGCGTCGGGCGGCAGCGCAAGCTCGGATGCCGCGATCAGCCGCTGGGCCGGACCCTGCAGGTCGTCCACGCGGGCGGCCGCGAAGGCGCCGCGCAGCGAGTCGGGCCGCCGCTCTCCCGCCGCCCCGACCGGACCGTCGGGCGTGGTGACCACCAGCGTGCCCCCGTAGCCGAGCCGGTCGCGGAGGTCCTCCGCGTACAGGTACGGGTCGTCGCCGCGGAGGGGGCCGACGACCGCGAGCTTCACCTCCTCGCCCCGCGCCCGCAGCTGCTCCGCCTTGACCGCGAGGCGCTCGCGCACGGGCCCGGTGAGCCCGCCGAGGGCCGGGGTGGCGTAGACGTCGCCCGCGCGCAGGGCCCGGACCGCCGCGGCGTCGTCCGGAGGCGCGGCGGCCGCCGGCGCCGCGGCGAGCGCCAGGGCGACGAGGGCGACGAGCCGCGTCCCGCGGCGCGGGGCGCCGGTCGCCGGGGGGCCCGCCGCGCCCATCTAGCGGATGGCGCGGAGCGCGGCCGGCTGCGGCTGCACCACCGGGGCGGCGTGCAGGCGGGCGGCGAGGCGCGCCAGCCGGCCGGCCGGGGCGCGCTCCAGACCCCCGAGCTCGAGACGCATCAGCGACACCTGGCCGGCCGAGCGCACGGTCCAGAAGCCGAAGCGCTGCAGGAAGGTGCGGTCGAACAGCGTGTGGTGCACGTCGAACCGCGCCGCCAGCGGCACCTCGTCGGGGTGATGCAGGGCGAAGACCTCCACGGCGGCCACCCCGCGGGCCTTGAGGTCGGCCAGTGCCTCCAGCAGCAGCCGCTCGCACGCGCCCGCCAGGTCGTCGCCCGCCAGGTAGGCGCACGTGATGAGCGCCGCGTCACGGCCGGGTGGGCCGGCGGGCATCGTCGCCGCGCGCCCGAAGGCGCGGGCCGGGCCGTACTGGATGAGGCCCCGGAACGCGTCGCCCTCGCGCAGGACGCGCCCCCAGGAGCCGACGCGGCGCTCCATGCCGCGGGCCCAGCGCTCCTTGACGGCCGCGTCGCTCACCGGTCCGCGGGGCTGCTGCCAGAACACGCAGTCGCGGCAGCAGGCGGGGGCCGCGTCGCGGGTGGCCAGGCGCAGGTCCAGGACACGACTCATCCGCCAATGATGCCATCTGGTGCCGCGCGGCCGTCCGGGCGCACGGTCGGCGCCCGCGGCCGGCGCCCGGTGGGCGGCCCCGTACGACGAGGGGCCGCCCACCGGGCGGCCCCTCGGTCCTGCGCGGTGCGGCGGGGGGCTAGACCCCGACGACCTCCAGCACGCGGTCCACGGGGACCATGTGCCGCTTGAACTGCATCGTGCCCACGTCGATCCCGAGGGCGAGGCCGAGCAGCTGCGGCAGGTGCAGCACCGGCATGTTGTACTCGGTGCCGTTCAGCGCCTCCGCCTTCTGCTGGTAGGCGTCCATCGCCAGGTGGCACAGGGGGCACGGGGTCACCATGCACTCCGCGCCGGCGTCGCGGGCCTGCGACAGCGCGACGTGCGACTCGCGCAGCGCGACGGCCTCACGGGCGAGGATGATCGGGAAGCCGCAGCACTTGGACTTGGCCTCGTAGTCGGCGACCTCGCCGCCCAGGGCGCGGATGAGGCGCTCCAGGGACTGGGGCTGGTCGGGGTCCTCGAAGCCCATCACCGACGAGGGCCGCAGCAGCTGGCAGCCGTAGTACGGCGCCACCCGGAGGCCGTTGAGGCCCTTGGGTCCCTGCCGCTCGAGCAGGGACAGGCCCTCCTCGGTGGCGAGGTACCACAGCAGGTGCGTGACCTCCTTGGTGCCCTCGTAGGGCCGGGCGCCCGCCTTGACCAGCTCCTCGTTGACGCTCTCGAGCAGCCGGGGGTCCTCCTTGACCAGCTTGTTCGCCCGCCGCAGGTTGAGCGTGCAGACGTTGCAGATGGTCATCACGTCGCAGCCCATCTCCTCGGCCTGCGAGAGGATGCGGACGTTGAGCGTGAGGTACAGGTTGGGCTTGGCCTCAGCGATGTCACCCGCGCCGCAGCAGGTCGCGGCCGGCATCGGCAGGAGCTCGATGTCGAGCATGGGCGCGAGCGCCTTGGTCGTGGCGTTGAGCTCCTTCGAGCTGAACTCCGCGACGCAGCCGGGGTAGTACGCGAACTGGCGGGCCAACTAGATCGTCTCCTTGACGTTCTTGATGAGCTTCTGCACCTCGCCGAGCTTCTTGATGCGGTGCGGGATGGGCGACGGCGCCTTGCCCTTGCGCAGCATCTTCAGCGCGAACGGCACGTCCAGCTGCGACTTGATCGGCTGCGTGAACGGCACCAGCAACGTCTCGTTGAGCTTGCCGCCCGTGCGCATCGAGATCAGGAACGCCTTGGCGTGGCGGGCGCCCGGGTCGCCCCAGGAGACGCCCTCGTTGAAGGCCACCCCGCCGAGCTTCTCGATCGCGTCCCGCGGGTCGACGCCCTTGGGGCAGCGCTCGTTGCAGTACATGCAGCGGGTGCAGTCCCAGATGCCGTGGTCGCCCGAGTAGAGCTTGGCCCGCGTCTTGCGCTGGCCGTCGCGCTCGTCCGCGGCGAAGCGGTAGCCCCACGCGAGGGCCGCCGGGCCGATGAACTCCGGGTCCGCCGACAGCGAGTTGCACTCGCTGTAGCAGGCGGCGCACAGGATGCACTTGCTCTCGTTGTAGATCTTCTGCATCGCCTCCTTGGAGACGATGCGCTCCTTCTGCGGCGCCGGGCCGTCGGGGATGAGGTACGGCTTGACCGACTTGAACTTCGCCCAGAAGGGCGAGGTGTCGACGACCAGGTCCTTGATCGGCGCGAAGTTGCCGATCGGGTCCACCCGCACCTGGTCACCGCCGAACTCGCGCTTGATCTCCTCGACCTGGCTCATGCAGGCGAGCACCGTCTTGCCGTTCGCCTTGCAGGCACAGGACCCGCAGATCGCGCTGCGGCATGAGTAGCGGACCGCGAGGGTCCCGTCCTGCTCGTTCTGCAGGCGGAGCACCGCGTCGAGCAGGGTGAGCTCGTTCTCGTGGTCCAGCAGGAACGACTGCCGGTACGGCGCGTCCGCGAAGTCCGGCTGGTAGCGGAAGATGTCGAAGGTCGTCTGCGGCATCAGTAGGTCCTCACCTGGGGCTCGAACTTGGTGAACGTCACCTCGGAGTAGTCCAGCCGCACGACGTCGTCCTCCAGGTAGGCGAGCGTGTGCTTGAGCCAGGCCTCGTCGTCGCGGTCGGGGAAGTCGATCCGCGAGTGCGCGCCGCGGCTCTCGGTGCGCTCGATCGCGCCGACCACCATCGTGTCGGCGAGATCCAGCAGGAAGCCGGTCTCGATCGTGTGGATCAGGTCCTGGTTGAACGTGCGGCCCTTGTCGCCGACCACGACGCCCTGGAAGCGCTCGCGCAGGTCGTCGACCACGCGCTTGGCCTCGCGCAGCTCGTCGCCCGTACGGAACACGCCCACCTTCTCCTGCATGGTCTCCGCGAGGGGGTCGCGGATCTCGTGCTGCCGCGGGCCGTTCTCCCGGTCGAGCAGCTCACGCAGCTTGGCCTCGTAGGTCAGCGCGTGCTCCGGACGGGCCTGGATGCCCCGCCCGTTGAAGTCCTGCGCGAAGCCGGCCGCGGCGCGGCCCGTGCGGGCCCCGAAGACGACCGCCTCGAGCAGGGAGTTGCCGCCGAGGCGGTTGGCGCCGTGCACCGACACGCAGGCGCACTCGCCGGCGGCGAACAGGCCCGGCATGTGCGGGGCGGCGCCCCACGAGTCCACGTGCACGCCACCCATGTGGTAGTGGGCGCCGGGGCGGATCGGGATGGGCGCCTCGATCGGGTCGACGCCCGCGAAGGCCATGGCCAGCTCGCGGATCTGGGGCAGCCGCTCCATGATCTTGTCGCGGCCCAGGTGGCGCAGGTCGAGCAGCACGCAGCCGTCGACGCCGCGGCCCTCGAGGATCTCGGTGGCCTCCGAGCGCGACACCACGTCGCGGGAGGCGAGCTCCAGCTTGTTGGGCGCGTACTTGCTCATGAAGCGCTCGCCCTCGCTGTTGAGCAGGATTCCGCCCTCGCCGCGCGCGCCCTCCGTGACCAGCACCCCGCTCGGGCTGAGCGTGGTGGGGTGGAACTGCATGAACTCCATGTCCTTGAGCGGCACGCCGGCGCGCAGGGCCAGGCTCATGCCGTCGCCCGTGGACGAGTGGGAGTTGGTGGAGGGGGCGTAGACGCGGCCGGCGCCGCCGGTGGCCAGCACGACCGCCTTGGCGCCGATCGTCTCGATGGTGCCGTGCACCATGTCGTAGGCGATGACCCCGCAGCACCCGCCGTGGTCGTCGCGGATCAGCTCCGTGACGAAGTACTCCTCGTAACACGGGATGTCGTACTTGACGCACACCGTGTAGAGCGTGTGGAGGATGACCAGCCCGGTGAGGTCGGCGGCGTAGCACGTGCGCGGGAAGCCGGCGCCGCCGAAGGGGCGCTGGGCGATCTTGCCCGTCGTCTCGTGGCGGCTGAAGACCGCGCCCCAGTGCTCGAGCTGGATGATCTCGCCCGGCGCGTCCCCGCAGAGGATCTCGATCGCGTCCTGGTCGCCCAGGTAGTCCGACCCCTTGACCGTGTCGAACGTGTGGTTGTCGGTCGAGTCGTCGGTGGCGTTGCCGAGCGCGGCGTTGATGCCGCCCTGGGCCGCGCCGGAGTGGCTGCGCACCGGGTGCACCTTGGTGACGAGGGCGACGTCGACCCCGGCCTCGTGCGCCGCGATCGCCGCGCGCATCCCCGCCAGGCCCGCGCCCACCACGACGACGTCATGGGTGTGCAATCTCCCGCCCCCCTCGCAGGTACTGTGAGTCGATTCCCGACCACGAAAGGTACCGGAGCGGGGCGCCGGGACGGGCGGGACAACCGGCCCTGATCGTGCCCGCGGCCGCCCGGGGGGAAACCGCGCCGCCGGCGCGCTCCGGGGGCTGGCGGGAGGCGGCGCCGGCGGGCCGCGGCGGACGGACCCCGGGGGGTCGGCGCGGGCGCCTCGGTATACTCCCGCGGCCCTGCGGCCGTGCGGGACGACCCACCGTGCCACGGCACCGGGCCGCCCCTCACATCCGCCACACCACAAGGAGCCGGATACCAGTGGCTTATCGCGTCACGTTCATCCCCGGCGACGGAACGGGTCCGGAGATCGCCGAGGCCACCAAGCGGGTCCTCGACGCGACGGGTGTCGACTTCGACTGGGACGTCCAGCAGGCGGGCGTCGACATCATGGAGGAGGCGGGCACCCCGCTCCCCGAGTCGACGATCCAGTCGATCCTGGACAACAAGATCGGGATCAAGGGTCCCATCACGACCCCCGTCGGCACCGGCTTCCGCAGCGTCAACGTCGCCCTGCGGAAGATCTGCAACCTCTACGCCTGTGTACGTCCCTGCAAGTACTACGAGGGCGTACGCACGCTGTACCGCGACGTCGACCTCGTCATCGTCCGCGAGAACACCGAGGACCTGTACGCCGGTATCGAGTTCGAGAAGGACACGCCCGACGTCGAGCGCCTGATCGGCGTGCTGAAGGAGCTCTCCCCGGACGCCCGGTTCGGCGAGCACACCGGCATCTCGATCAAGCCCATCTCCGTCGAGGGCTCGGACCGCATCATCCGCTACGCCTTCCAGTACGCCCGCGACAACGGGCGACGCAAGGTGACCGTGGTCCACAAGGCCAACATCATGAAGTACACCGACGGGCTCTTCCTGCACGTCGGCGAGCAGGTGGCGAAGGACTTCCCGGACATCGAGTTCGAGGAGCGCATCGTCGACAACATGTGCATGCAGCTCGTGCAGAAGCCCGAGCTGTACGACGTGCTCGCGCTGCCGAACCTGTACGGCGACGTGCTGTCCGACCTCGGCGCCGGCCTCGTGGGCGGCCTCGGCGTCGCGCCGGGCGCGAACATCGGCACCAGCGCGGCCCTGTTCGAGCCGACGCACGGCTCGGCCCCGAAGTACGCGGGCCAGAACAAGGTCAACCCGATGGCCATGATGCTGTCCGGCGTGATGATGCTCCGCTACCTCAAGGAGCAGGAGGCTGCGGACCGCATGGAGAACGCGATCGCGGAGGTCATCCGCGAGGGCCGGTCGGTGACCTACGACATGAAGGCCGACCGCAACGACCCGACGGCCGTGGGCACCTCCGAGGTGGCCGACGCCATCATCGAGAAGATGGGCTCCCGGACGGGGGCGACCGCGTGAGCGCGACGCCGCTGAGGGTCGCCGTCACCGGCGCCGCCGGCCAGATCGGTTACGCCCTGCTGCCGCGCATCGCCGCCGGCGAGATGTTCGGCACGGATCAGCCCATCGAGCTGCGGCTCCTGGAGATCCCGGTCGAGCAGGTGCAGAAGGCGCTCACGGGCGTCGCCATGGAGCTGGACGACTGCGCCTTCCCGCTGCTCACGAAGATCGTGCTCAGCTCCGACCCCCGCGAGGCGTTCGCCGACGCGGACTGGTGCCTGCTGGTGGGCTCCAAGCCGCGCGGGCCGGGCATGGAGCGCGCCGACCTGCTGAAGGACAACGGCCGCATCTTCATCGACCAGGGCAGCGCCATCGACGAGGTCGGCGCCGAGGGCGTCACCTCCGTGGTGGTGGGCAACCCCTGCAACACCAACGCGATGATCGCGGCGAACCAGTTCAAGAGGATCCCGCCGGAGAGCATCACGGCGATGACGCGGCTCGACCAGAACCGGGCCGCCAGCCAGCTCGCCCAGAAGGCCGGCGTGCAGGTGACGCAGGTGGACGACGTTGTCATCTACGGCAACCACTCGCCGACGATGTTCGCCGACTTCTTCCACGCGACGATCGACGGCACGCCGGCCCCGGAGGTCATCTCCGACCACGCCTGGCTCCGCGAGGACTTCCTGCCCAAGGTGGGCAAGCGCGGCGCCGAGATCATCGCGGCGCGCGGCCTGTCGAGCGCCATGTCGGCGGCGAACGCGCTGATCGATCACGTGAAGTCGCTGTACACCCCGTCCGACGACATCCACTCGATCGCCGTCCGCTCCGACGGCTCGTACGGGTTCGCCGACGGCGTGTGGGCGTCGGTCCCCGTGCGGACGGTCGCCCCCGGCCGCTACGAGGTCGTGAAGGGCATCGAGCACGACGAGTTCGCGCAGTCGAAGATCCAGGCGTCGAACGACGAGCTGGTCGGCGAGCGCGAGACCGTGTCGGAGCTCCTCTAGGCGGTCCCTGCCGGTCGCAGGCCGGACCTCCGCCCGCCGGGCGGAGTCCGGCCGGCGTCCGCCCCCCTGGGTGAGGACGACAGCCGCCTCGCGGCCGAGGGCGGGGCGTACGGCGCGTCCGTCCAGCGGTCCCTCACCACCACGCCTTCGGCTGGCCTGCCATTGAGGCCAACTCGCCATCCATGGCTCGCGACTCCGGACTGTCCTTCCACGCGTCTGCCTGCCTGATGCCGGTGGGCCTCCGCGTCGGGTACCGATGGTTGCGGGGACGTCAGACAGGCGGCGGTGAGAGTCGGCGTCAGTCCTCCTGAAGGCTGCTCCCTGAGGGGAGCTCGTCGCCGATCGGCGGGGGCACCGCCACCGGGCGGCCGTCCCGGCCGACGGCCACCAGGGAGAAGTGCCCCTGCACGCAGAGCTCGCGTGAGTGGTCCTCCAGGCGCTCGCGCCACACCTCCACCTTGACGCGCAGGCTGGTGCGGCCGACGGAGACCACCCGTGCCTCGACCTCCACCAGGTCGCCCTGCCGGATGGGCACCTGGAACGCGATCTCCTCCATCGCCGCCGTCACCACGTGGCCGCGCACGCGGCGCATTGCGGCGTAGGCGGCCGCCTTGTCCATCCAGCCGACCAGGGTGCCGGCGAACAGGGTCCCCAGGGAGTTGGTGTCCTGGGGGAAGACGGACTGCAGGATCGTGGCGCGCAGGGTGGCCTCCGGGGGTCGGCGTCAGATGGCGGCGGGCGCGATGCGGCGCGGGTGCGGGGGACGGCGCGCCCGGGCGATCTGCGCCGGTGAGGCGGGCAGGCGCGCGGCCGGCGACCCGCGCAGCAGCAGGTGGCTCGCCAGGCCCTCCCAGGGGGCGTAGGGGGCCAGCAGCTCGGCCGTCTCCCCCGGCTCCGGCATGCGCCCCCGCTCGGCGGCGAACAGGCGCACGAGCCCGAGGTCGTCCACCATGCCGTGGTCCCAGCGGCCGAGCCCCTTCAGCACCACGACGCCGGCCGTCCAGGGGCCGATGCCGGGCTGAGCGGTGAGGCGGCGCACCAGGTCCGGCGTGGAGAGGGCGGCCAGGCCGTCCAGGTCGAGGCGGCGCGCGGCGCGCAGCAGCGCGTCCGCCCGCCGGGACGCCAGGCCGGCGGCGCACAGCGCCGGCCCGTGCAGCCCGCGCACCTCGGCGGCGGCGAGGGGCAGCCGCAGCCCGGCGTGCACACGCGCGACGGCCCGGGCCGCCGCGAACTCGACCCGGCGCGCGGCGCGGGTGGTGACCAGCTGGGCGCAGACGCCGCGCAGCAGGGCGTGGGGCACGCTGCCCAGGGGCAGCGGACGGACGCCGCGCATGCGGCGGATGATGGGCCCCATGCGGGGGTCGTCCCGGTGGGCGGCGTGGAACGCCGAGGGGTCGGCGTCGACGGCGAGCAGCACGCGCAGCGCGTCCCGCGCCGCGGGCGCGTCGGAGGCCTCGAGCCGCACGCGCAGGCCGCCGTCGGGGCCCTGCGCCACGGCCGCCGCCGCGGGCCCCGCGGGTGTGTCGAACACCAGGCGCAGCACGCCGTCCCGGAAGGTGCGGGTGGGGCACGGCGGCGCCTGCGCCGACGCCGCCAGGGAGAAGGGGCCGCGCGGGCGGAACTCGGTCTCGGTGACGGCCACGGGTGGCATCATCGCCCACGCGCGCCCCCGGCGTCCGGGGGGACGAACCCGAGGCGGAGGGGCCGTGAGGGAGCGGGTGCTGTCGCTGAACGCAGGAGGCGTCCGCACGATCCCGAACGGCACCCGCAGGACGCGCACGGGCATATTCAAGGACCCGGTCGCTGGGCGGGTGCGCCTGGGGCGCGAGGGCTTCGCGGGCGACCGGCAGGCGAACCGGCGGGTGCACGGCGGCCCCGAGATGGCGGCCTACCTCTACAGCGCCGACGACTACCGCTGGTGGGAGCGGGAGCTCGGCCGGCCGCTGCCGCCCGGCACCTTCGGGGAGAACCTCACGGTGACGGGGCTGCAGGACGACGCGGTGCACATCGGCGACCGCCTCCGGGTGGGCGGGGCGCTGGTGGAGGTCACGTCGCCGCGCGAGCCCTGCTTCAAGCTGGGCCTGCGGATGGAGGACCCGCGGTTCGTCACACGGTTCCGCGACGCGGGCCGGACGGGCTTCTACGTGCGGGTGCTGGAGGAGGGCGAGGTGGGCGCCGGGGACGCGGTCGAGCGCGTAGAGCGCGACCGCCACGGGTTCAGCGTGCGCGCGGCGCACCTGACGATGACCCGCGACCGCCGCGACCCGGAGGCCCTGCGCCGCGCGGCCGCGGTGGAGCGCCTGAAGCCGGACTGGCGGGACACGTTCGCCCGGCTCGCCGCGGAGGTCAGCCCGGGCGGCTCAGGAACCGGCGGCGGATGAGGCGGGCCAGCAGGAAGCCGACGATCCAGCCGATCACCGCCGACAGGACGATCACCCAGATCAGCGAGATGTCCGCGTCGAAGAACACGAACGAGACGTTCACGGGATCGCTGTTGTCCACGATGAACACCAGCAGCAGCACCAGCGCGACGACGATCGCGAAGGCCATCGCGAGGCGGCGCGCATCGACCGGGTCGATGCGGCCGCCTCCGGGGGGCGGGTCCGGACCGGGGGCCGCGGACACGCCCGGCGCCTACCCCGAGTGCGCCGGCGCCGCGGCGAACACCCGCCCGAGGCGCTCCATGCCCTCGGCGATCTCCGCGGTGCCCACGCCGCTGTAGGCGAGGCGCAGCGTGCGCTCGCCGCCCTCCAGGTAGCAGTCGCTGCCCTTGACGTAGGCGATGCCGGCGTCGGCCGCGGACGTGAACAGCTCGTCGGCCGACAGACCCTCGGGCAGCTCGAGCCACATGAAGAACCCGCCCTGCGGGACGATGCAGCGCGTGCCCTCGGGCATGTGCACGAGGCCCTCGGCCATCGCGTCGCGGCGCTCCTTCATGAGCGCGGTCACGCGCGCGACGTTGCCCTCGAAGTGCCCGCCCGTGATGAGCCGGTGCACCGCCGCCTCCGACAGCAGGGAGGGTGAGATGTAGGTCCGCGAGGCCGCCGCGGCCAGCTGCGCCGATGCGTCGTCGCGGGCCACCACGTAGCCCACGCGCAGGCCGGGGGCGACCGTCTTCGAGAACGACGAGGTGAACATCACGAGCCCCGAGTCGTCCTGCTCGAACAGGCCCGGCAGCGCCTCGCCCTCGAAGCGGAGCTTGCCGTAGGGGTCGTCCTCGAGGACGCGGATGCCGTACTCCCGGGCCACGGCGAGCAGCCGCCGGCGCTTGTCCGCGCCGAGCGTCGCGCCCGACGGGTTCTGGAAGTTGGTGATCGTGTAGAGCAGGCGCGGGACGCGGCCGGACGCACAGGCGGCCTCCAGCGCGTCGACGTCGAGGCCGTCGTCCTCGACGGTGATCGGCAGCACCTGCATGCCGTGCAGGCGCAGCTGGAGCAGCGCCCGGTCGTAGGTGGGCGCCTCGACGGCGACGAGGTCGCCGGGCGAGAGCATGGACTCGAGCATGAACACGAAGGCCTGCAGCGAGCCGTTGGTCACGAAGACCTGGCCGGGCTCGACCCCGTGCCACCGGGCCAGCACCTCGCGCAGCGGCGGATAGCCGTTGCCGGTGCCGTAGGACAGGATGCGCGTGCCGTCGGCGCTGAGCGCCTCGGTCGTGCAGGCGGCGATGAGGTCGGAGGACAGTGCCTCCGGGGCCGGGGCGCCGCGGGCGAAGGAGATCGGTCGTGTCGTCACGGGGCCGATTCTACCGGCCGCCCGCCGGGGCCCGGCCCGCCCGGGTGGACCGGGGACCGCCCCGCCCGGGAGGGGCGGGGCGGCGCCGGGTCACCGTCGCGCGGTGCGCGGGGTGCGCGCCGTGCGGTGCGTGTCGAAGTAGGTCATGCCGAGCGGCGTGCGCGTGTACCGCTTGAGCCGGCCGACGTACGGCCACACGCGCCACACGTAGCGCTGGCCGGCCTTGAGCTTGCCGCGGGGCACCACGTACCGGGTGCCGCGGGGGAAGGCGCTCAGCACCTTGACGCTGCTGGTGCCGCGCACCCGGAAGATCTGCACGTTGTAGAGCGTCGCCCGCGGGTAGCGGGCCCAGCGCAGCGTGGGCCGCAGCGTGCGGAGCACGGAGCCGGCGCGCGGGGTGAGCTTGCGGGCGTTCACCGTGCGCGGCGTCGCCGCGGTCCGCACGCCGCCCCCGGTCGTGCTGGGGGCCGGCGGCGCCGGGGCGCCCACCACGGTGAAGGGCTCGGGCGCGCTCCAGTCGCCCTCGTTGCCGGCCTGGTCGATCTGCCGCACCAGGAAGACGTAGGCCCCCCCGGGCAGCGGGCTGGGCAGCGTGACGCTGGTGGTGGCGCTGGTGCCGGGGCCGAGCACCGTGTTGCCGCCCGGTCCCGTGACGACCCAGCGGAAGCTGGCCCCCGTCTCGGCGCCGGTCCACCCGAAGGTGGGCCGCGGGTCGGCGGTGGTGCCGGGCGTGCTGGTCACCTTCACCGTGCCCGGGCGCGTGGTGTCGACCGTGAACGCGGCCACCGCGTCCGCGCCCGCCGTGCCGGCGTCGTTCGCCTGGCTCACCTTGAACCGGTACGGGCCGTCGGCCAGGGGGGCCAGGGTGGCCGCGCCGGTGGTGTCGGCCACCGGCCCCTGCACGTCGCAGGCCGTGGGCGTGGCGGGGGTCTCGGTGCAGTTGCCGCGCTCCACGGTCCAGGTGAAGCGGGCGTTGACGAGCCCCGAGTAGCGGAACGCCGGCGCCGTGGTGCGGGTGAAGCCGCGCGGCCCGTCGATGATGACCGGGGCGTCGGGGGCGGAGGGGTCCACGCGGAAGGTCTGGGTCTCGGCCGGGCTCGAGTTGCCCGCCGCGTCGAAGGCGGTGACGGTCCAGGCGTGCACGCCCGGCGTGAGCGCGGCGTTGGCGCCCGCACCGCCGGTGAGCTTGTGCTGCATCTCGCCGGGCGCCGCGGCCAGGGAGATGGGCGCGCGGTTGTCGATCCGCAGCTCGTAGCGGGTGACGCCGGTGCCGCTGTCCACCGCCGACTGCCAGGTGAAGGTGGGCAGGGTCAGGTTGGTGACGCCGCCGGGGCTGCCGGGCACGGGCGGGCTGGGCTTGATCGTGTCGACGACCGAGAACCGGCGCTCCAGCGTCTCGGTGTTGCCGGCGTTGTCGCGCGAGCTCACCCGCAGCACGCGGACGCCGAGCGGGCCCGCGCCGGTGCCCGGCTGCCCGATGTCGATGGTGCTGCCGCTCGCGCGGCCCGCGAACGCCCCGCCCTCGCGGGCGACGGCGCCGTCGCACTGCGCGACGCCCGAGGTGTTGTCCTCGCAGCTGTAGGTGAAGACGGGGCTCGGACCGCCCAGCTGCACGCTGCCGGTGCCGGGCGACGAGATCGCGGGGGTGGGGTCGAGCGCGTCACGCTTGACCACCACCGCGCCCACGGAGGCGATGTTGCCGGCCCGGTCGCGCACGGACTCCGCGGAGACCGTGGTGCCCGTCGTCTGGGAGCTGATCGTGCGCCCGTCCGGGCACGCCCCGGGGGCGACGCCGGACAGCCCGTCCGAGCAGACGTAGCCGACGACCACGTTGCTGCGCCACCAGCCGTCGTCGCCGGGGGTGCCCGAGAAGGTGCGGGCGATCGACGGCGCGCCGCGATCGACGCCGAAGGGGCGGGTGTCGGCGGGGCCGGGGTCGCCGGGGTCGTCCGGGACCTCCGGGTCCGGATCCGCGTCCTCCCGCACGGAGAAGACGTAGTCGCCGTCACCGAGCCCGCTGAGGCCCACGCTCGTGCCCGTGACGGCCGTCTCCGGGCCGCCGTTCAGGGACCAGAGGAAGGTGCCGTTGCCGCCGCCGCCCGACGTCCAGGAGAAGGCCGGGGACGGGTCCTGCGACCAGCGCGACGGCGCGCTCGTGATGGACGGCGCGCCGGGCGCGGCGAGCGCGATGGCGGCGGTGCCTCCGGCCACCAGGGCGGTCGCGGCGGCGGCGGTCAGGCGGGTGCGAGAGCGGGAAATCCTCATGGTCCCCGCATGGTAGTGCCACCCCCTCCACAGCCCCTTCACCGGTCGGGGGGTTCCGCACTGGACCCCCGGGGGGACGTCCGTCGCCGGGCGGCGGCGGGCGCCGCGGGACTACGGGGTGGTCTGGGTGACGCGCACGGCGTCGTGGTAGACGACGCCCGTCGGCGCGATCGTCTCGTTCCGGTAGTAGCCCATCTTCATGTAGGCACCCTCACCCGGATACAGCGTCCGGATGGCGACGGTCGGCAGCACCTCGACACCGTTCATCCAGAGCTGGATCTGCCCGCGCTCGTCGCTGCCGCTCCACCGCACGCGCATCACCACGTCGTGCCAGCGGCCACGGCGCAGGGGCCCGCTCCACGGGAACTCGGTCGACAGCGGGACGCCCTCGGCCTCGTGCCGGTTCACCTGGATGAGCAGCCGGTCCTCCTGGGCGTACAGGCCCACGGGCGGCGGGCCCTGGGCGTCGGCGTGCCACTGCGCCAGCACCTGCCACGTGTCGGCGCGGGGGAAATCGGGCGCCGGGAGGACGCTGAAGGCGTACCAGCGCTCCTGCCCCTCCTCCTCCCCCGTCTGATGCGAGAGCTCGTTGCGGTTGCCGCTGGAGTCGATGGGGTCGTCGCCCTGGCGCACCTCCACACGCGCCGAGTGCGTGCCGTCGCGCGCGGGCCCCTCCACCACGCGCAGGCCGCGGCGGCCGACGGACTGCACCAGGTCCCAGCGGGACAGGTCGCCCGACTCGAAGTCGTCGGCGAAGACGGTGCGGCCGGGCAGCACGCCCGGCGGCCCGGCGCCGTTGGCGACGCGGACCCAGGCGTGCGCGAGCGAGGCCCCGTCGGCGGGCACGACCGCCGCCAGGTGCCAGCCGTCGCGCACGGTGCGCGAGTCCCAGCGGATGCGGCCGTCCCCGTCGGCGGTGCCGGCGGCCAGGCCGTCCACCCGCAGCTCGGCGCCGGCCTCGGCGGGGATCTCGACCGTCCCGTCCACCTGCTCGGGCAGGTCCGCCGGGCGCAGGGCCGGCCCCCTCCCGTCGGCGGCCGTCACCGTCTCGACGTCCAGGGCGGGCACGTCCTCGGCGCCGTCGCGGGGGCGCCCGATGTCGCCGGTGACGCGCACGCGGCCGCCGGCGGCCTGCTCGAGCCCGTCACCGCCGGACCCGTCCGACAGGTGCGGCGTGCCGGCGTCGTCGAGCACGACCGGGCTGCCGTCCCAGGCGCGGATCACCACGCCGGTGACCGCCACCCCCGCGGCGCCGTCGGGCATGGGCGGCGGGGGGTCCGACGGGCGCAGCAGCAGCGCCGCCACCACCGCCAGGGCCACGACCACCGCCAGGAGCAGCGCGACGCCCCGCCATCCCGGCCGTGACCGGCCGCGCCGCGGGGGGGCGGGCGGCGGCGTGCCGGGGCGGTCCCGACGGGGGGTGTCGCCGGCGGCCCCCGTCGCGCCACCGGCGGTGCGACGGGGGTCCAGGCCCTGCGGCGCCGTCACCCCCTAGTTGAGCCCGAGGATGAAGAGGGCCATCAGGAGGCACGAGGCCGAGACGGCCGCCAGCTCGATGCGGTGCCCCGTGAGCGCGAGCAGGCCCCGTGCCGGACGCCCGTCGTCGCGGCCGCGTCGCACGCCGGGGATCAGGGCGAACGCGCCGCTCAGCGCCGCGACCACCAGGAGGGCCAGCGGGATCGCGCCGCCGCCGCCCCCTCCGCCGGACGACTCGGCCGCGGCGGCCGCCGCGGGGTAGGGCGCGGCGCCGATGTCCTCCGCCGTCGTCTCGACGCGACGGCCGGCGGTGCGCACCGTGCGCACCTGCGTCGCGCTCTGGGCGAGCTCCCGCTGACGGCGGACTGCCGCGGCCCGACGCCGGGCGGCCAGGATGCGGGCGCGCCGCACGGCCGCGCGGCGCCTCGCCTCGGCCGCTCGCCGCCGCGCCTCGGCGCGCCGCTGCTGGGCGAGCTGCTGGGGCGTGGGCCCGCTCTGCTGGGGCGTCTCCGGCGTCGCGCTGGGCGTCGGCGCCGGCGTGACCGGCACCACCGGGCGGGGCGCGGGCGCCGGCGTCGGCGCCGGCCGCGGCGCGGGCGCGGGCGCGGGCGTCGGGCGCGGGGCCGGAGGCGGGTCGGGCGCGACGGGCACCGGGTCCGGGCTGCCCGGGAGGGCCTGCCCGAGGGCCGCGGGGGCGAACGCGAGCAGCATCAGCCCGAGGAGCGCCGCGAGCAGGCCGCCCCGGCCGAGGAGGCCGCCGCGAGGCGTGCCCGAGGCCATCAGCTGGCCCCGTCCCCGCGGAGGACCCGCGGGATCGTCTGGAGGATCAGTCGCACGTCCCACCACACCGACCAGTTCGTGACGTACATGTAGTCGAGCCGGACCATCTCCTCGAAGGGTACGTCGTTTCGGCCCCGGACCTGCCACAGGCCGGTGATGCCCGGCTTGATGTCCAGGCGCTTGCGTCCCCAGCCGCCGATCTGGACGGCCTCGTGGGTGACGAAGGGGCGGGGCCCCACCAGGCTCATCTGGCCGGCGACCACGTTGAACAGCTGGGGCAGCTCGTCGAGGCTGGTCTTGCGCAGGAACCGCCCGACCCGGGTGACCCGCGGGTCGTTCTTCATCTTGAACAGCGGACCCGCACCCTCCATCTCGTTGAGATGCGCCAGGGCCTGCCGCCGCGCCTCGGCGTCCCGGATCATGGTGCGGAACTTCCAGATGCGGAACGGGCGCCCGTTGGAGCCGAGCCGCTCCTGGCGGAAGAACACCGGGCCGCGCGAGTCGAGCTTCACCGCGAGGGCCACCAGCAGCAGCACCGGCGACAGCGCGAGCAGCGCGCCGAGGGCGACGCCCAGGTCGAGCGCGCGCTTGATCGCGCGGGCCCCGTGCGAGAGCTGGGCGCTGCGCAGGTCGAGCAGCGGGAAGCCGTTGATCTCGGACAGCGTGGAGTGCGCGGGCGTGATCTCGAAGTAGCGCGGGACGATCGAGATGGGCAGCCGGCCGAACTCGGAGGTGCGGACCGCCTCGAGCACCTGGTGCGTGGGCGACTGGGAGTAGGCGAGCACCAGGCGGGTGGCGTCGGTCTCGCGCAGCGCCGTCTCGATGCCGCGCGACTCCGGCATCACCGGGATGTGCGCGAGGCCGCGGCGCAGCGGCAGCGGGTCGTCGTCGACGAAGCCCACGACCTCGATGCCGCGTCCGGCCGCCTGGATGCGCTCCGCCAGCGTCTGGCCCGTGTTGCCCGCGCCGTAGATGAGCACCCGCTCGGGCCGCTGCACGCGGGCCCGGCTGCGCACGAGCGCGCGGACGACCAGGGCACTGGTGAACGCCAGCGCCAGCCAGGTCGCCATCGCGACCGCCTCGGCGCGGCCGAACGAGTTGGGCCGCAGCAGCAGTCCCAGGAACATCCACGCCAGCGTGATGCTGGCGAGCGCCGCCCCGAGGCTGCGGGCCTCGTCCAGGGCCGACACGGTGAGCGCCTTGAACCCGTAGAGGCCGAAGATGGCGAAGACCGGCGGCGAGATCGCCGCGAACAGCAGGCCCGAGCGCAGCGCGAAGCCGTCGCTGGGGAAGCCGGACAGCTCGTTGCTGATCAGCATCCCGAGCGCCAGCGCCGTGAACAGCAGCACGTCGCCGAGCATGAGCGCGCCGGCCGTGCGGCGGCACTCGCGCTCGTAGCGCAGGCTGGGCGACCAGCCTCCGGCCTCCGCGGCCGGGGTGAAGATGTGGTCGTTCTCTTGGGCCAGTTTCCCGCTCATACGGCGTCCGTTCCGTGTCGTCTGGGATGGTGCTGATCGCGATGGTACGTCCGGTACCCGGGACGCGTGCCCCCCGCAGGTCCGGACGTCGCCTGTACGAACGTGCCGGATACCCGCGGCGGGGTGGTTGCTACGGTCCCGCCGATGCCCGCCGGTCCGCCCACGGGGGTCGCGCTCGTCGCCGACTCCCTGCCCCTCGGGGGGGCGGAATCGCTCAACCTGCGCGTGCTCTCCGGGCTCGACCGGGACCGCTTCCGGCCCATGGCGATCTGCCTCCGGGAGCCCGGCCTGATGGCGGACGCGTACCGCGACGCCGGCGTGCCCGTGCACGTGATGGGACGCCGCGGCCTGCGTCACCTGGGCACCGTGCCCCTGCTGGTGCGCGAGTTCCGCCGGCGCGGCGTGGGCGCCGTGCTGCTGGTGCCGCATCACGCGACGATGGCGATGGCGCCGCTGGCGGCGCGGCTGGCGGGTGCCGGCACGGCGCTCGGCCTGCACCAGATCTGGGGGCGCCGCATCGGCATCCCGAGCTTCCCGCACCACACGGTCGAGATCGCCTTCCTGCTGGACGCGCTCGTGCTGCTGACCCCGGCCCAGGCGGAGTACCTGCGCGCGGAGGAGGGGTACGGCCGCTTCCCCTGGCGCCGGTCGCGGATCGCCCTGATCCCGAACGGCATCGACATCCCCCCGCCGCCGTGCGCGGCGGACCGGGCGTGGGCGCGCGCCGAGCTGGGCCTGGACCCGGACGAGCCGGCGGTGGGGATCCTCGCCGCGCTGCGCCCCGAGAAGGACCACGACCTGCTGCTGCGCGCCGTGGCGCGCCTGGCGGCCGCGCACCCGCGCCTGCGGCTGGTGCTGATCGGCAGCGGCGCGCGGGAGGCGGAGCTGCGGGCGGTGGCGGACTCGCTCGGGATCGCCGGGCGCACGGTGTTCACCGGGTTCCGCGCCGACGCGGTGCGGCTCCTGGCCGGTCTGGACGTGAAGGCGCTGGTGTCCGTGCAGGAGACCTTCCCCACGTCGGTGCTCGAGGCGATGGCCGCCGGCCTGCCCGTGGTCGCGACCGACCCGCCCGGGGTGCCCGACCTGGTGGTGGAGGGCGAGACCGGGCACCGCATCCCCGTCGGCGACGAGGACGCGCTGGTGGACCGCCTGGGCGCGCTGCTGGCGGATGGGGACGCGCGGAGCCGGATGGGCCGCGCCGGTCGCCGGCGCGTGGAGCGCGAGTTCCCGATCACCCGCACCGTCGGCCGCTACGAGCAGCTGTTCGCAGCCATCGCGGGGCGGCGGTGAGGCCGGAGCGCCCCGGGCGCGCGGACTGCTCAGGCGGTGGCGGGGGCGCGCACGATGCGCTCCAGCACGCGCTCGGTCTCGCGCACCGACCGCTCCAGCGTGAAGTGCTCCTCCAGGCGGCGCCGGGCGGCGTCGCCCATGGCGGCGCGGCGGTCGCCGTCGCGCAGCACCTCCACGAGCCGGTCGGCCAGGCCGCGGGGGTCGCGCGGCGGCACGAGGAAGCCGGTGGCGCCGTCCTCCACCAGCTCGGGCAGGCCGCCGATGGCGGTGCACACGGCGGGCAGGCCGGCGCCCATCGCCTCCAGCACGGCGAACGGCAGGCACTCGACCGTGTACGAGCTCAGCACCACCACGTCCACGATGCGGAGGATCTCGTCCACGTCGCTGCGCATCCCCGCGAAGACGGCGCGGTCGCCCAGGCCGAGGTCGGCCGCGAGGGCCTCGAGGCGTCCCCGCAGAGGCCCGTCGCCGACGATCAGCAGCCGGGCGTCCGGCAGGGCGTCCACCACGCGCCGCCCCGCGCGCAGGAAGGTGGCGTGGTCCTTCTCCTCCCGCAGCACGGCCAGGATGCCGATGACCGGCTCATCGGGACCGATGCCCAGCTCCCGCGCCGTGGGGCCACCCCGCCCGCCGCGCCGGTCGGGGGTGAACTCGGCCGGGTCGACGCCGTTGTGGATGATGCTGATCTTGTCGCCGCGGATGCCCAGGTCGTCCACCAGGTACGGCACCTGGCCGAACGCGACCCCCAGGTACGCGTGCGTCATGCGGTCCACCACCCGGTCGACGACGCGCTCCCGCCGGCGCTTGTCGACGTCGCCGCAGTTGTGCTTCCACACCACGTGGCGGGGCACGCGGGCCAGCCGGGCGGCGGTGGCCCCCAGCGCCTCCGCCAGGAAGCCCCGGGTCACCACGACGTCCGGGCGGAAGCGGCGCATCTCGCCCACCAGCTCCTTCACGACCAGGTGCGCGTCGCGGCTGCGGCGGTCCAGCGACCGCAGGCTGGCGCCCGCCTCCTCCAGGTGGGCGTACATCGGCCCGCGCTGCTGGATGGTGACGATGCGGGCCTGCACCCGGGCCGGGTCCAGCCGGGGGACCACGCGGGTGAGGTGCCTCTCCGCGCCGCCCACCGACAGGGTGGGCGCCACGAACAGCACGCGGATGGGGGCGCCCGTCATGGCGGCCGGGGACGGTAGCAGGTGACCGAGGGCACCGTCTCGCGGGAGCGCGCGGGCCGCGCCGTGCTGTGGGCGACGGTCGGCTGGTACTCGACCTTCATCCTGTCGTTCGCCTTCAACATCGTCACGGCGCGCCTGCTGCTGCCGGAGGTGTTCGGGCTGGTGGCGCTGGTGCTGATCGTGGTGACGGTGGCCCAGCTGTTCGCCGACGCGGGCACGCGGGCGGCGCTGGTGCACCGCGAGACGCGCATCGCGGACGCGGTGAGCACCGCGATGATCAGCGTGCCGGTGGCGGGCTTCCTCGGGTCCTGCCTGATCGCCGCCTGCTCCCCGCTGTTCGCGTCCTTCTACGGCGAGCCGGACCTCACGTGGATCGCGTTCGCAATGGCGTGGCTGCTGTTCATCTTCTCCCTGTCGCTGGTGCCCGACGCGCTGCTGCAGCGGCGGCTCGACCTCAAGCTGCGGCGCGCGGTCGTGGACCCGCTGTCGATCGTGGGCTACGGCGTCACCGTCATCGTGGGCGCCCTCGCCGGCCTCGAGGCATGGGCCCTGGTGCTGGGGCAGTACGTGAGCTTCACGATCGTCACCGTCGGCTGCTGGGTGCTCGCGCGGCCGCGCTTCCGCGAGGGCCGGCCCAGCTGGGGGATGTACCGCGAGATCGGCCGCTACGGCCGGGGCCTGCTGGCGGCCAACAGCGTCGAGGCGGTCGAGGGCCAGGCGGCCCCCGTGGCGCTGGGGCGCGTCAGCGGCACCGAGGCGGTCGGCCTGTGGAGCGCGGGCACCCGCATCGGCAAGCTCCCCCTCACCGGGATCGTGCAGGTCACCGGCGGCATCGTGTTCGCCACCCTCGCCCGCCTGCAGGGCGACATGGAGCGGTTCCGGGCCGTCGCCTTCGAGGCCCTGCGCATGAACGCGGTGCTGGTGGTGCCGGTGGGCGTCACCTTCATGGCGCTCGGCGAGCCGATCGTGGTGGTGCTGTTCGGCGAGGTCTGGCGGGGCGCGGGCGTGGTGCTGCAGTTCATCGGGTTCTGGGCCGTGTGCCTGGGCCTGGGCGACAACGGCCGCGAGGTCTTCAAGGCGATCGGCCGGCCCTTCCTGATCGCGCGGGCCGCCATCGTGGAGACCGGCGCCACCATCGGGATCCTGGCCGCGCTCTGGATCACCGGCCACATCAGCCTGTGGACGGTCGGGCTCACCCGCGCCATCACCGCCGCCATCGTGCTCGCCTGCTACTCGTTCGGCGTCCACCGTGTGGGGGCCCTGCCGCTCGCCCTGCAGTGGCGCGCGATCCGCGCCCCCGCCGCCGCCGGCCTGCTGCAGGGAGGCGCGCTGATGGCGGGACACGTGCTGCTGCCCGACGGCTTCGAGTCGTGGCACGAGATCGGCGGGGTGAACCTGGGCGTGCTGCCCGCCCTGGCGACGCTCGGCGGGCTGTTCCTGGCCGGCGTCGCCGTCTACGGCGCGCTGCTGTGGGCCGTCGACCGGCCCGCGCTGCTCGACCTGCGCCGCAACGTGACCACCGCGATCCGGGGCAAGCGGGGCTGACGCCGGCGGGGCCGGCGCCGCCGCCCGCCGGCCCGCCTTAGGCCGGGGTCAGGAGCGCGCGGGGACGGCCGGCGCCGGGCGGAGCTGGTCCTGGGGCACGCCCACCACCTCCCGCTGGCCGCCGGCCGCGAGGTTCATCTCGGCCAGCCGCTCCGGCTCGTTCTCGGCGAGGCCGGCGATGATGCCCGCCCACACGAAGATCACCGCGTTGATGGCCACGAACAGGCGCATGTCGATGACGGCGGCGTTCAGCACCCAGCCGGTGTACGACAGCCAGAAGGCCAGCACGAAGCCGCGCGAGATCACCCCGTGCGGGGGCAGGCGACGGTAGGCCCGGATCGTGACGGCCACGATCGAGGCCAGGATCCCGAACCACAGGATGAGCCCCACCGCGCCGAACTCCGCGGCGAACGCCAGGTGCGTGTTGTGCGACAGGAACCCCCACCCGAGCTGCCAGTCGATGCCCTCCCAGGCCTGGTGGTGGACCGTGTTGACCTCGGGGAAGCGGCCCACGCCCCAGCCGAAGGCCGGCTCCTGGCGGAAGGCCCAGATCGCGGTGGCCCAGTCGTTGAGGCGGCTCTCGATCTCGCTGGCCGACGTGACGCCACCCTGGGTGCGGTCGGCGCTCAGGAACGTGCGGAAGTTGATGCCCACCACGGTCACGGCGGCGGTGAGCAGCAGCAGGTACCAGCGCCGGTAGCCGCGGGCGAACAGGGCGCCGCCCAGCACCACGATCGCGGCCGCCAGGTAGATGGCCCGCGTCTGCGTGGTGAAGATGCCGATCGGCAGCAGGATCGCCGTGAGCAGCGCGAACAGGCGGAAGCGGATGCCGCGCTGCTGCCCCAGGAACAGGGCGGCCGCCAGCGCCGCCACCATCAGCACGCCGTCGGCGGCCGAGTTCAGCAGCGGGCCCCGGGAGCGCTCGGGGTTGACGCCCAGGCCCGGGTCGAGGATCTGCCGCGGGAACACCAGCTGCTGCAGGCCGAAGCGCTGGAAGATCGTCGTCAGGGCGTAGTAGAAGCCCAGCGCGACCAGGAACCACAGGAACAGGCGGATCGAGCGCACGTCCACCAGTGACTGCGAGGCGATCACGTAGGCCGCCAGCGGCAGGAACGCCGCGTTGACGATGAGCACGGAGGCCGGCAGCGACGGCGTGTCGGGCAGCGCGTGGGGGGCCACCGCCGACACGATGTGCACCAGCAGGAACAGCACCATCAGCGCCTCGGGCATCCCGAACCGGCGCAGCGGCTGCAGGCCGGTGGCGATGCCGATGAACCACCCGGAGGCGAGGGCGGCGAACGCCAGGCGGTCGACGGAGCCGGTCACGCCGAACCCCACCGCCAGCAGCGACGCCACGATCCAGATCAGCACGCCGACGCGGGTGGTGCGCCAGATGCCGTAGAAGACGGCGACCCCGAGCCCGAGGCCGATGAGCAGGATGCCGTAGCCGAGCGGCGACTCCGTGTCGGCGAGCCGCGCGGCCAGCTGCCGGATGACCAGCAGCAGTCCCAGCGCGAGGGCCGCCGCGACGGCGATGCGGCGCAGCGGCAGGCTGCCGAGGGGCGGGAGCCCCCCGGTGCGCAGCCCTCCCAGGGTGGTCACGGGCGCACCCGGCCCGGGCCCCGCCTCAGCGCTGCCCGCGCCGCTTGGACACCCGCGTCAGCACGACGCCGAGCACCCGCGCGTGGATGCGCTCCAGCACGTCGCGCGCCTCGACGGCGGCCGAGGTGTGGGTGTTGGCCGAGTCGACGACCAGGATCGTCTGGTCGGCGACCGAGCACACCACCTGGCTCTCGGCGGCGGACAGGAGCGACGGGGTGTCGACCACCACCAGGTCCGCCAGCGGCGTCACCCGCTCCAGCACCCGCCGCAGGCGCTCCTCGGACATGAGGCTGTACGGGTCGTTGGACGCCGAGCCCGCCGGCAGGATCAGCATGTTGGCCACGCCGGAGTCCATGAGGTTCTCCTCGATGCGCCCGTCCGACCCGGTGAGCAGCCCGGACAGCCCCGGCACGCGGCCGTTGGTCGCCCCGTTCGCGGCGGCGCGGTCGCGGAGGTTGGCGTCGATGAGGATCACCCGGTCGCCGGTGCTGGCCCGGTTGCGCGCGATGTTGCTGGCCACCATCGACTTGCCCTCGTTGGGCGTCGCGCTGGTGACGGCGAGCACGCGCGGCTCGCCGGCCATCAGCGAGATGCCGTTGCTCAGGGCGCGCAGGTCCTCGGACCGCCGGCGCGGGTCGCCCGTGGCCACGGTCGCCAGCGTCGGCAGGTTGAGGCGGGCGCGCACCAGCTCGGGGGAGGAGATGCGCAGCTGCAGGGCGCCGAGCACCACCGCGACGGCGCAGCCGAGGATGAGCCCGCCGATGAGGCCGAGCAGCACGTTGCCGAACACGTTCGGCGCGTTCTCGGTGGCCGTCGCCGCCTCCTCGAACACCGTCACCAGGTCGGGGCTGGCGCTGGCGCCGCGGATCTCGCTGAGCTGCCCCAGCAGTGACTGGCGCTCGGTGCGGAGGGTCTCGAGCCGTCCCTGGAGCTCGACCCGCAGGTTCGCGGGCAGGTTCTCCGTGTTCAGCCGCTGCTCGGTGGACGCGATCTGCGTCGTGTTGTCGGCGAGCAGGCGGCGCAGCGGCTCCACCCGGCGGTTGAACTGCGCCTCGAAGGTGCTCCCGACGGAGGTCTCGAAGGCGTTGGCGAACGCGGTGGCCGACCGGATCGCCTCGTCCGACCGCGGGCCGGTGGCCTCGATGTAGAAGATCGGGCTCGACGCGACCGGGATGGTGGCGATGGTGATGTCGTCCGGGACGCCGGCGGCCTGCCGCAGCGGGACCTGGTTGACCGGCGAGTTCAGGTACTCCGCATAGCCGCGCGTGAGCACGGCGTTCTGCTCCGGGGCGCGGGCGGCGCCGGACGTGGACGAGCCCACGAACATCGTGGCGCGCGCGGTGTAGCTGGACCCGCCGCTCAGGCTGAGCAGCAGTGCGGCGGCGGCGGCGATCAGTGCGATGGCGAGCACCAGGTACTTCCACCGCCGGATCACGTCCAGCTGTCTGAGCAGTTCCTCCACGCGCTCCTCTCCGTCTCTCGGATGCGTCCGTGCGGCGACCGCTCCATAACGGGGCGCACCCCGTGCCCGCCGTCCCCGGGCACGGGGCGCCGGGCGGGACCAGGCGGGATACTAGTGGGGACGCCTCCCCGGGCAGCATCGGGCGGTCGTGGGCCGTGTCTTATACTCGCGCCACATGGCCGCACCACCTCTCGCGCGCCTGCGCTGGTACGCGCACCGCGCGGCGGCGATGCCGCCCGCGGAGTGGCTGCACCGCACGCGCACCGCGGTCCTGGTGGCCGCCGAGCGCCTCGACGCCCCCGCCGGGGCCCCGCCCGCGCCGGCGACCCCCCCCGCGCCCGCCGCCGGCTGGCCCCGCCCCGCCGGCGCCGTGCCCCTGGTCACCGACGACGACGTCGCCTACGTCCGGGGCCTGCCGGGGGTGGTGGACGCGGCGCGCGCCGTGGGCGACGCGGCCCTCGCGGGGCACGTGGAGCTGCTGCGCCGGCGCGACGTCGTCCTGCCGGAGGACCCGGACTGGCACCTGGACCTGTCCACCGGCCACCGGTACCCCGAGGTGCACTGGAGCCGGGTGGAGTACCGCGTCGCCGCCGGGGACCCCAAGTGGCTCTGGGAGCTGGGCCGGCACCTGCACATCGCGCACCTGGCGCGCGCGTGGCGGCTGACCGGCGACGACCGCTACGCCCTGCACGCGGGCCGCCACCTGGACGGCTTCCTGCGGCAGTGCCCGCCGGGGGTGGGCATCCAGTGGCGCGTGGGCCTGGAGCTGGGCCTGCGGCTGGTCGCCTGGGCATGGATCGTGGAGTTCCTGCGGGGCTCCCCCGCCGCGACCCCCGAGCGCGGGTCGGCGCTGCTGCGGTCGGCGGACGCGCACATGACCTGGCTGGAGCGCTACCCGTCGCTGTACTCGTCGGCCAACAACCACCGCCTGGGCGAGCTCGTGGGCCTGGTGGTGGGCGGCCTGGCCTTCCCGCAGCTGCCCCGCGCCGCCGAGCGGGCGGAGGCCGGCCTGGACGGCCTGGTCGCGGAGCTGGGCCGGCAGGTGCACCCGGACGGGGTCAACGCCGAGGCGGCGGTCGGGTACCACGCGTTCGTGCTGGAGCTGTGCCTGCCCGCGATCGCCGCGCTCCGCCGGGCCGGCCGCCCCGTGCCCGAGGGCCTCGCGGCGCCCGTGCGGGCCATGGCGGACGTGCTGGGGACCCTCGCCTCCGACGGGGGCACCCTGCCGGCGATCGGCGACGACGACGACGCCGTCGCGGTGCAGCTCACCTCCGTGCGCGACGACGACCGGGAGCGGCTGCTGTCGCGCCTGCGCTCGGCGGCCGCCCTCACGGGGGCGGACCGCGCGCGGGTGGTGCCGGGCATGGACGAGCAGACCGCCTGGCTCTGCGGCCCGCAGGCCGAGTCGGTGCGGACGGCCGAGCGGGTGCCGGGCAGCGCCGCCTTCCCCGCCGGGGGGCTCGTGGTGCTGCGGCGGCGCGACACCGCGGCCGGCGAGCTGCGCGCGGTGCTGCGCGCCGGCCCGTTCGGGCTCGGCCCCATCTACGCGCACGCGCACGCCGACCAGCTCACGCTCTGCGTGGCCGCCGCCGGCGAGGAGGCGGTCGTCGACGCGGGCACCTTCACGTACTACGGCGAGCGCCGCTGGCGCGACTACGCGCGCTCCACGGCCGCGCACTCCACGGTCACCCTCGACGACCGCGACCAGGTGACACCCGCGGGGGCCTTCCTGTGGCGCCGGCGCGTCGACGGGGTGCTGGAGCGGGTGGAGCTGGACGGCGACACGCTGCGCGTGACCGCCCACCACGACGGCTACGCGCCGGTGCGCCACGTGCGCACCGTGACCCTCGGCCCCGACGGGCTGGAGGTGGTGGACCGGCTCACCGGCGGCGCCGGCGAGGCCCTGGTGGGGCTGCGCTGGCACATGGCGCCCGGGGACGTGGAGGCCGAGGGCCCGCGGGCGCTGTGGCGCGGCCGGGCCGCGGCCCTGCGCCTGGAGGTGGCGGGCGCGGGGGCGCTGCGGGTGGTGCGCGGCTGCGAGAGCCGCCCCATGGGCTACCGCTCGACCGCCATGAACGTGTGGGAGCCCTCGCCGACCCTGGTCGCGGAGGCGCGCCTGCCCCTGCCCGCGGTGCTGACCACCCGCATCACGGCGGTGCCGGCGTGACGGCCACCGCCCCGGCCGCCACGGCCGTCGCCACATCCCCCGCCCCCGCCCGGCGCCCCCGCGTGCTGGTGGTGGGTCCGGGCCCGCGCTCGAGCGGCGGGGTGTGGACCGCGATCGCCACCCTGTGCCGGTCCTCGCTGGCCCAGCGGTACGCGCTGCGGCGCGTCGCCACCCACCGCGACGGCCGCGGCGCCGCGAAGCTGGCGCAGGCCGCCACCGGCCTGGGACGCGTGGCGGCCACCGTCCTCGCCCGCCGGGCGGACCTGGTGTGGATCCACACCTCCGCGGGCGCCTCGTTCCGGCGCAAGTCGGTGGCCGCCACGCTGTGCCGGCTCACCGGGACCCCGTACGTGCTGCACGTGCACGGCTCCGCCGTGCCCGGGTGGTACCGCGCCGCGTCCCCGCCGGAGCGGGCCGTCGTCCGCCGGGTGCTGCGCGGCGCCGACCTGGTGGTGGCCCTGGGCCCCGCCTGGCGGGGGCCGCTCACGGAGATCGCGCCGTGCGTGATCACCTGCGTGATGAATCCGGTGCCGGTGCCCGACGCCCCGCCGTCACCCCTCCGCCCGGCCGGCCCGGTCGTCTGCACCGGGCGCCTCGGCGACCACAAGGGCTCGTCCGTGCTGGTGCGCGCCCTCGCCCTGCTGTCCGAGCGGCACCCGGAGACGCGGCTGGTGCTGGCGGGCGACGGCGACCGGGAGCCGCTGCGGGCCGAGGCGGCGCGCCTGGGCGTGGGCGAGCGCATCGAGCTGCCCGGCTGGATCGGGCCGGACGAGGTGTCCGCGCTGCTCGACGGAGCGGGCGTGTTCGCCCTGCCGTCCCGCAACGAGGGCCTCCCCATGGCGCTCCTGGAGGCCATGGCGCGAGGACTGCCGTGCGTGGTGACCGCCGTCGGGGCCATCCCGGACCTCGTGGAGGACGGCGTGCACGGCGTGTTCGTGCCGCCCGACGACCCGCAGGCCCTCGCCCTCGCCCTGGACGGCCTGCTGTCCGACCCGGAGCGCGCCCGCGCACTGGGGGACGCCGCCCGGGCCCGCATCCGCGAACGGTGCGCGACGCCCCTGATCGCGGACGCGATGGACGCCTGCTTCCGGGGCGTGCTGGAGGGCGGCACGGGCCGCCGGGGCCGGACCGGGGGGCGGGCCCGCGCCGCCTGACGCCCGCACCGCGCCCGCGCCGCCGCGCCTCGCGCTCCCCCCCGCCCTGGCGCCGCTCGCCCGCGGGGACTGGGACGGCCTGCTCGATCGCACCGGCAACGGCGACCCGCTGCGGCGCCTGGGGGTGCTGGCGCTCACGGCGCAGGTGACGCCCGGGGCGCACGTCGCCGGCGTCTGGGGGCGGGGCCGGCTGACCGCCGCCGCCCCGCTGATGCTCACCCGGGAGCGCGGCCTGCGCGTGGCCCGCACGCTGGGCCACCCGTCGAACTGGTTCGACGCCGAGCCGCCGGCCGAGGCCGGCGCGGCGGACGGCCTCGCCGCCGAGCTGTGCGCGCTGGACGCGGACGTCCTCACCCTGGCCGAGGTGCGCCCGTCGTCGCCGCTGGTGCAGGCCCTGGCCGCGCACCGGCCGGTGCGCCTGCGCCACGAGTACCCCACGTACCGCGTCCGCACGGAGGAGTCCCCGGGTCTCCCGGCCCGCCGCCGCGAGGCGGGGCGGGTGCTGCGGCGGGCGCAGCGGGCGGGCGCCCACGTGGAGGTCGACACCCTCGGCGCGTGGCCGGAGGTGGAGGCGGCCCTGGACGCCGCGCTGGCACTGCACCTGCGCCGGTGGGTGGCGGCGGACGCGGACACGGGCGGCGGCCCCCCGCCCGACGAGCTGGTGGTGACGCCGGAGGGCCGGGAGCTGGTGCGGCGCTGCCTGGTGCACCTGGGGCGCGCCGGCGCGCTGCGCCTCACCCGCATCACCATCGACGGCCGCCTGGCGGCCTTCGCCCTGGCGGCGGTCACGGGTGCCCGCGCGGTCATGTACCGCACCGCGCACGACCGGACCTCGCCGCACGCCTCCGGCCTGGGCGCCGCGGCGCTGGTCACGTCCATGGGCGACCTGGGCGCGGAGGGGGTGGGCGTCATCGACCTGGGCGCCGGCGGGGACGCCTTCAAGCGCCACTTCGCCGACCCTGAGCCGGTCGTGACGCTGCAGGCCGCGCTCTCCCGCCGGGGCCGGGTCCTGCTGCGGGCGGCGGGGGCCCGGGCCGCCCTGGGTCGAGGCGCCCGCCGCTAGAGCACCCCGCGCGGGGGGCGTCGCGCCCCCACGTCGAGGGGGTGTGCCCCCGGGTCCCGTCGCGTAGGTTGGGTCGGGTCCGGGTCTCCCACGTGCATCCGGACGTCCGACGCCATACGGAGGTCCCACCTATGAATCGTCCAGCACGACGCCCTGGACGGGCGCGCCGCGGCTGGCTCGCGGGCACGCTCACCCTGATCGTCCTGTTGCTGGCCCAGGTCGCCTCGGCGATGGGGGCGACGCAGACCTACACGGGCACCGACCCCGCCACCCCCGATCTGGGCCTGAGCGGGATCGAGTTCTTCTACCCGGACGGCAGCCCGGTCACGATCGACGGCAACACCGCCAGCACGATCAACTTCGCGATCGACGGCACGCCGCGGGTGGGCTACTGCATCGACACGACCCGCCTCTTCAGCGATGACCCCGAGGAGGTCGTGCTCGCCCCCGCGGCCGCCACGGCCGAGAACCGCGCCATCGCCTGGATCCTCCTGAACCGCACCCCGACGGGCGCCCCCACGCCGGAGAAGTCCGCGCAGGGTGCCGCCGGCCAGCTGGCCGTCTGGCTCCTGCGGGGTCAGGTCAGCGCGACCACCCCGAGCGACGAGCCGGCCCTGAACGCCGCCGCGTTCGCGCTGCGTGACGAGGCCCTGGCGGCCACCGCCACCGCGCCCACCCTCGCCGTCTCGGCCCCCGTGCCCGCGGCCGGCGCCCGCCAGGTGACCGTCACGGTCACCGGCCGCCCCGGCGCCGTCGCGACGCTCGCGGTCAACTCCGGCGCGGGCACGTTCTCCGCCGGGCAGGTCACCCTCGACGCGAGCGGTCGCGGCGAGGTGGTCCTCAGCACCTCCGCCGCCGGCGCGGTCACGGTCACGGCAACGACGGCCGGCGACGGCGACCTCACCGAGGTGAGCCCGGTGGAGGGCTCGCAGGGCACCGTGTACGCCACCCCGTCCACGCTCAGCGCATCCACGACGGTGACGTTCACCTCGACCGGCACCACCCCCGGCCCGGGCACGCCGACGGTCGTGACGCCCGGTCCCACCCCCGGCGGCGTGGTCACCCAGACCCCCCGCCCGCGCCTGGTCATCACCAAGGTCGGTCCCCGCACCGCCCGCGGCGGCCAGGTCGTCCGCTACGTCATCCGGGTCACCAACCGCGGCCGCGGCGTCGCCCGCAACGTGCGCGTCAGCGACCGCATCCCGTCCGGCCTCGGCGTCGCGCGCCGCAACTTCACGTCGCTGCGCAACGGCACCGCCGTCTGGAGCCTGGGCCGCCTGGCCCCCGGCCAGTCGCGCACCATCACGGTCTCGCTGCGCGCCGCGCTGCGCCTGACCGGCTCGCGGACGAACCTCGCCACGGCCTCGGCCACCGGCCTCGCGCCGGTCGCGGCCCGCGCGGTCACCACCTTCACGCCCGCCCCGCGGCGCGTGCAGCCCGCCGTCACGGGCTGACCCCGGGCATCCCGGTGCCGGCGTGAGCCGGCACCGGGACCCGTCCCGTCTTCACGACCACCGGCGCCCCCGCCACCGGCGGGGGCGTCGGTGCGTCAGCCCCCGGGCGTCGCGCGCGAGGTGCCGGGCAGCGTGACCGTCCGCGGGCCCCGGTGGACCCGCCAGGACGGCCGGCCCCCCACCCAGCGCACCCGGGAGACGGTGACGCCCGCGGCGCGGACCGTCAGCACCCGCCCGATGATGCGCGACCCCCGGCGGGCGGCCGCGCGCTGCGAGGCCGTGTTCAGCCGGTCGACGGTGGAGAACGCGCGCACGGGGCGGCCTCCCTGCGAGAGCGCGTTCAGGCTCGCGCCGAAGAGCCGGCCGTACAGCCGCCGGCCGCGCCGGCGGGGGTCGACGTAGCCGTCGTACATCCACCAGGAGTCGCCGCCGGTGCGGTAGACGAGGCGGTTCTCGTCGTAGGGCCGCTGGGTGAAGAACAGGTGGCCGACGACCTCCCCGCCGTCGAGCAGCAGCGCCCCCCGGTCCCCCAGGGCGAGACGGCGCCGGATCTCGGCCTCGCCGCGGAACAGGGCGCCCGCGGCGGCGGCGTCGGACTCGTCCGCCCAGCGCGCCTCCGTGTCGCCCGCCTCGATGGAGGGCCCCGGCCGCGCGGCCCAGGCCTCGAAGACGTCGTACCACTCGAGGAACAGGATCCGGCGGGGCACCAGGCGCTGCACCAGGCGGACCGCCACGCCCGCGGGGCCGAGGTCGCGCGAGATCCTCCGGGCCCGGGCCAGGAGCCGGCGGGCCTCGGCCGGGGCGGCCGGGGAGGGGACGGGGCGGGGCAGGCGCATCGGCACAGCTTCCGCCCGCCCCCGGCCCTCCGCAAGGTCCCCGCACCCGGCCCGGGCCGACCGCACGCCCGCCTATATGATCCCGCGGGCCCCGCGCCGGGTCGCGCCGCGCGTCGGCGCCGTCCGGCGCCCGCCCGGCCGTGTCCCCGCCGCCGTGCGGGCGCGCCGCGCGGGGGGTCCGTCAGTCAACCCGACAAGGGGCAGGCGTGGATCTCTTCGAGTACCAGGGCAAGCAGCTCTTCGCGCGCCACGGGATCCCGGTGCCGAGCGGCGAGGTCGCCGAGACGCCCGAGGAGGCCCGCGCGGCCGCGGAGCGCATCGGTGGCCGGGTGGTCGTGAAGGCCCAGGTCCAGATCGGCGGCCGTGGCAAGGCGGGCGGCATCAAGCTCGCCGAGAGCCCGGACGAGGCCGAGGCCCGTGCGCGGGACATCCTCGGCATGGACATCCGCGGGCACACCGTGCACCGGGTCTGGATCGAGGCCGCCTCGGACATCGCCAAGGAGTACTACGCCTCGATCACCTTCGACCGCGGCGAGAAGCGGCCGCTGGTGATGCTGTCGGCCGCCGGCGGCATGGACATCGAGGAGGTCGCGGCCACCCGGCCCGAGGCGCTCGCGCGCCTCCACGTGGACCCCCTGACGGGTTTCCAGCAGCACCACGCGCGCTGGCTCGTGTACCACGCCGGCATCGACGAGGGCGCCCAGCGCGGCGTCGTCGCGATCCTGGAGAAGCTCTACGCGGCGTTCATCGCGCTCGACGCGACGCTGGTCGAGATCAACCCGCTGATCTGGACCGGGTCGGGCGAGGTGGTCGCGCTGGACGCCAAGGTCACGATCGACGGCAACGCGCTGTACCGGCACCCGGACTTCGCCGCGCTGCGCGAGTCGGTCACCGACGACCCGCAGGAGCGCATGGCGCAGGAGCGGGGGGTCACCTACGTCAAGCTCGACGGGGACGTCGGGATCCTGGGCAACGGCGCGGGCCTGGTGATGAGCACGCTGGACGTGGTCGCCCTCGCCGGCGGCCGGCCGGCCAACTTCCTGGACGCGGGCGGCGGCTCGAAGGCCGAGGAGGTCGTCACGGCCCTCGAGGTGCTGCTGTCGGACCCGAAGGTCAAGTCGCTGCTGGTCAACATCTTCGGTGGCATCACCCGGTGCGACGAGGTCGCCGAGGGGCTGCTCACCGCGCTGCAGCAGACGGGCGCCACGCTGCCGATCGTCGTGCGGCTGGACGGCACCAACGAGGAGGAGGGGCGCCGCATCATCTCCGAGCGCGCCCCGGACAACGTGGTGGTGGAAGGAACCATGCTCTCGGCCGCCCAGCGCGCCGTGGAGCTCGCGAAGGAGGCGGCGTGAGCATCCTGGTCGACGGCGGCACGAAGCTGGTGGTGCAGGGCATCACCGGCCGTGAGGGGGCGTTCCACGCCACCCGCAACAAGGCCTACGGCACCAACGTGGTGGCCGGCGTCACCCCCGGCAAGGCCGGGCAGGACGTCGAGGGCATCCCGGTGTTCAACACCGTGGCCGACGCGGTGCAGGAGACCGGCGCCAACACCGCGATGGTGTTCGTGCCGCCGCGCTTCGCGACCGACGCCCTCTACGAGGCGCTCGAGAGCGGCGTGGACCTGGTGATCTGCATCACCGAGGGCATCCCCGCCCACGACATGCTGCGCGTCTACACGCACCTCAAGCGCAGCGGCCAGCGCCTGATCGGCCCCAACTGCCCGGGCGTCATCAGCCCCGGCCGGGCGACCGTGGGCATCATGCCCACGCAGGTCTTCAACCCCGGCCGCGTCGGCCTCGTGAGCCGCTCGGGCACGCTCACGTACCAGATCTCCAAGGAGCTGGCGCTCGTCGGCATCGGCCAGAGCACGGTGGTGGGCATCGGCGGCGACCCGGTCGTCGGCTCGTCCTTCATCGACATCCTCGCTGAGTTCGAGAAGGACCCCGAGACCGACCTGGTGGTGATGGTGGGCGAGATCGGCGGCAACGAGGAGGAGAAGGCCGCCGACTTCATCGCCGCCGAGATGTCCACCCCGGTGGTGGGCTACATCGCCGGCTTCCAGGCGCCCCCCGGCAAGCAGATGGGCCACGCCGGCGCCATCATCACCGGCTCCTCCGGCACCGCGCAGGCCAAGAAGGAGGCCCTGGAGGCGCGCGGGGTCCTCGTGGGCACCAACCCCACCGAGGTCGCCCAGCTCGTCCGGGAGCGGCTGGGCTAGGGGGCGGGGCGGACGGGGGAGGCGCGATGCGGGTGCTGATCGCCATGGGCACGCGGCCGGAGGCGATCAAGCTCGCGCCGCTGGTGCTCGCCGCGCGCGCCACCCCCGGCCTGGAGCCGATCGTCCTGGGCACCGGGCAGCACCGCGAGGTGTTCCAGGACGTGCTCGACCTGTTCGGCTTCGACGCCGACCTGCGGGCGGACGTCATGCGGCCCGGGCAGAGCCTCGCGTCGCTGTCGGCGCGGTGCCTGGAGGTGTTCGACCCGCTGATCGCCGAGACCCGGCCGGACGCGGTGGTCGTGCAGGGCGACACCACCTCCGCGGCCATGGGTGCCCTGGCCGCCTTCTACCACGCGGTCCCCGTGTGGCACGTGGAGGCGGGACTGCGCACCAGCGACCCGCGGCTCCCGTTCCCCGAGGAGATGAACCGGCGCATCGTGACGCGGCTCACCTCCGTGCACCTGGCGCCGACCCCCGAGCCCCGCGACAACCTGCTGCGGGAGGCGGTCGCGCCGGAGGACGTGGTCGTCACCGGGAACACCGGCATCGACGCGTTCCTGCTGGCCGTGAGGATGCGCGAGCGCTTCGAGGACGCCCGCCTGGGGGGGCTCGCGGACGGCGGGTGGCCCCTGCTGGTGGCCACCACCCACCGGCGCGAGAACTGGGGCGAGGGCATCCGGCGCATCGCCGGGGCCCTGCACGACCTGCTGGAGCGCTTCCCGGACCTCCGGGTGGTCCACGCGGCCCACCCCAACCCGGCGGTGCGCGCCGACGTGGAGGCGGCGCTCGGCGGGCACCCCCGCGCGCTCATCGCCGACCCGGTGGGCTACGGCGACTTCTCCCGGCTGCTCTCCAAGGCGACGGTCATCGTCTCCGACTCCGGCGGCATCCAGGAGGAGGCCCCCTCGCTGGGGGTCCCCGTCCTGGTGGCGCGCAACGAGACCGAACGGCACGAGGGGATCCGCGCGGGCGTGGCGCAGCTGGTGGGCACGGACCGCGACCTGATCGTGCGGGAGGCGACGCGCCTGCTGGGCGACCCGTCGGCCCGCGCCCGTATCGCGGGGATCCCCAACCCTTACGGGGACGGGCGCGCGGCGGAGCGCGTCTGCGCGATGCTCGCCGCCGCCGCCGCCGGCGAGGACCCGCTGGCCGTGGGCCGGCGGCGGGAGTTCGCCCCCTGATGGGCGGTCCACCGGTGGCGGGCCGCCGGTGGACATCCCTCGGCGCGGCGTGCGTGGGCGCGCTCGCGGCCGCCGCCGTCCTCGCCCCGGCCCGGGTGGGCCCGCTCGACGCGATGGCGCCGCGGGACGCCGCGCGGGTCATGCTCGCCGCCGCGCTCCTGGCGGCCGCGGGGTCGCTCGCGCTGCGGTGGCGGGGCGCCCGCGCCGGGCCGGTCTGGGTCGGCGCGGCGGGCGGCCTGCTCTCGACGGCCGCGGGCGCGTCCTCGGCCGCGGCGCTCGCGCACCCGGGCGGCCGGTGGCGCGCCGGGGCGGCGGGCGTCGCCCTGGTCCCGGCCGCGGCCGCGCTGCACGTGGCGGCGGCCGTCGCGCTGGGCGGCGACCACGACCGCGTCCCGGGACTCGCCGCCTGCGCGGCCGTCGCGGCGGTGTCCCTCGCCGCCGGGGCCCTGCTGGCGCGGGGGGCCCCCGGCGCGGCGCCGGGCGGGAACCGGCCGCACGACCGCCTCCCGCCGCTGGACGCCCCCGCGCTGGTCACGGGCCTGCTGACGGTGCTCGCCGCCCAGCTCGCCCTGGCCGCCGCAGCCGACGCCGCCGGCGGGGCGGCGGCCGTCGCCGTGGCGGCCCTGGTGGGGCTGCGCGACGCGCGCGCGGCGGCGGCGGGCGTCGCCGCGCTGGCCGCCGCGGGGGGCCTCGGCGCGGACCTCGCCGCGCTGGGCGCCGCGCTGTCACTGGTGGCGGCGGTCGCGCTGGTCGCGCTCGCCGCGGCCGCGACCGGCCGCGCCGTCGCCCGGCGGTCGGCGCCGGCGCTCGCCCTGGCCGCGCTCGCCGCCCTGGCCGGCGCGGGGGTGGCCGGGGCGTAGGCCCCCGGTGCGTGCGGGGGCCGCGCCGCCTCGGCCATCTCGCGCAGCACCGCGACCTGGCCCACCGTGAGGGGCCAGCTCCATCAGGGCCGCGCGGCCGATCCCCGGCAGCAGCCCGCGCGCCGGCGCGGGCACGGCCCCCCTCGCCGGCGTCACGCCGCGGGCGCGGCGCGAGAGGCGCGGGTCAGCGCGGGCGGATCGTGACCGTGCCCGTGGTGCGGGACGTCGCCCCGTTGGCGCCCCTGACCGTGATCAGCAGCTGGTACCGGCCCGGCACCCGGACCGCCCGGAACGCGAGCACGTTGGTCCCCGCCCTCCCCCGGTACACGGCCCGCCTGACGACCGTGCGGCCGCGCCGGAGCTGCACGGTGACCCGGGCCCGGGAGGTCAGCCGCACGCGCGCCCGCACCAGGCCCGCCCGCCGGACCGCGAGGCTCCGGGTCAGCAGCCGCACGCCGATGCGCGGTGGGGGCCGGTTCCCGGTGGGGACGCCCACGGGCGGGGCGGCGCCCGGGGGCGGCGTCGCGGTCGCGGCGCTCACCACGATCGTGCGCGTCGCGGCGTTGTTGGCGGGCGCGGTGTCGGCCTGCTCGGTGCCGGCGGTGCCGACCAGGTTGTGGGTGCCCGGCGCGGTGGCGAGCACGTTCACGGTGACGGTGGCCGTGGCGTTCGGCGCCAGGTCGCCGAGGGCGCAGCCCGCCGGGACGGCCGTGCAGGTGCCGCCGGCGACGGTGGGCGCCCCCTGCACCTGGAGCCCCGCGGGGACGTTCAGCGCCAGGCGGGCGTTGTTCACGCCGGCGGCCGAGGCGTTCCTCACCGCGAAGGAATAGGTGCCCGTGGTGCCCACGTCGAGGCGGTCCGGGCCCGCCGCGGTGGTCTGCGCATCCGTGGCGCAGCCGCCGGTCGTGCGCAGCACGAGCCTCCAGCCGTTCAGCGTGCCGGCGTCCGTGGTGGTGTCGTCGGTGATGCGCAGCGTCCACGCGCCGTTGGGGTCGCGACCCTGGACCGCCGCCAGCGCCTCCTCGGGCTGCAGCGCCGGCGCGGTGCCCGTGGCGTCGGTCACGTGTCCCGGTGCCGCGTCGTCCCAGGTCACGTCGGCCATGCCGCCCCCGACCGACCTCAGGTTGTCGCTGGACAGCGTCACGTCGCGCGGGCTGTTGGCGGCGGCCTCGCCCGGCGCCTCGAGCACCATGTCGAGGTCGCCCGGATCGTCGTGCGCCACGCGGGTGACGACGTCGGCGTCCACGATCCGCTGCCCCGCCGGGACGGCCACGGGCAGCACCGAGGACACGGTCTCGTCGTCGATGTCGCCGACGGCGGTGGTGCTCTCGAACACGTACTCCGTCACCGGGGGGGCGGTCGGCAGGGTCTGCAGGTCGAGGCTCCAGCTCTCCAGCACGCCGGCATCGCCCGGGGTGGTGTCCGAGACCTTCAGCGTCCATGCCCCGTTGGGGTTCGTGCCGATGAAGGCGGCCAGGGAGCCCTCGGGCGTGAGGGCGGGGGCGGCGACCCCGTTCTGGTAGGGGTAGTCCGCCGCCGGGGCGTTCGCCTGGTCGTCGAACAGCGTGTTGCCGTACACGTCGGCGTAGCTGCGCTCCACGGACCCCACGGGGTTGCCGGAGGCGAGCGTCACCGTGCGGCCCTCGTGGGTGAGGGTGATGACGACGTCGCTCGAGAAGCTGTGCCGCAGGACGGTGCGGACGTCCACGTCGCGCACGTGGCGCTGCCCGGGCGCGCTGACGTTGATCGTGCGGGTCACCGACACGCCCGGGTCCGGTCCCACGACCCCGGCGTCGGGCGGCACGGGGTCGGTGCGGGTGGGGAGGGTCTGCGCGATGCAGGTGGCCGGAGCGGGAGGTGCGGCGGCGAGGGCCCTCTCCGTGCCGGTCCCCATCGAGGCGGCCGCGAGCGCGCCCACCGCCGCGGCGGCGACCGTCGCCGTGCTCAGCGTCCATCCTGCGTCGAGTCGCGTCACGAAGGCCGCTCCAGGCGTGTGGGGTCGGGTCACTCGCGGGCATGATGGCGGACGGCCGGCCGCGGCGGCGACGGCCGAAAGGGGGGTCCACCCACCTTCGCCCGGGTGGGGCGCCTCCCCGCCGCGGTGGCCCCGGACGTGCCGGAGGGGGGCCGTCCGGGCCCCCCTCGGGATCACGCCCCGGTGTCCGGTGCTACCTGCGCCGGATGGTGACGACGCCGGTCGCCCGGGACGTCGCGCCGTTGGCGCCCTTCACCGTCACCAGCAGCTGGTAGCGCCCGGGCACGCGCACCACGCGCAGCGGCACGATGTTCGTGCCCACCTTGCCGCGGACCACCACCCGCCGCACCACCTTCTTGCCGCGTCGCAGCTGCACGGTCACCTGGCCGACCCGGGTGAGGCGCACCCGCGCCCGCACCAGGCCGCCGCGCGTCACCGAGAAGTTGCGCCCCAGCAGGCGCACGCCGATGGTGGGCGGCGGCGCCGGCGGGTTCGCCGTGGGGGTGCCGACCGGGGGCGGCGTGGTCGCCGGCGGCGGTGTCGTGGTGCCGCCGTCGACGGGCGGCGGGGTCGTGGTGTCCGGCGGCGGGGTCACCACGCAGCCGGCGCTGGTCCGGAGCCGGAGCGTCGCGGACGTGAACGTCCCGGTGTCCTCCGCGAAGCGGTCACGGACCCGCACCTTCCAGGTGCCGGCCGCCTCCAGGCCGACGAACCGCGACAGCGCCATCTGCGGCTGCAGCTCGCGCGCCGACTCGGACGGCGCCTGGCTCAGCGAGAGCGCCGCCTCGTCCTTCCAGTCCACGATCGCCCCGGGGTTCGGCGCCAGCTGGCCGCCGCCCGGGGTCATCACGAGCTCGGTGCCCGTGGGGCTCACGAGCGAGATCCGCAGGTCGTTCGGGAAGTCGTGCGGCGTGTTCGTGACCAGCTCGACGGCGCGCACGCGCTGGCCGGCCGCGGCCGTCACCACGATCGGACGCTCCACGGTGGCGCCCGCGGGCCCGTCCGGGATCGCGACCGCGCCGCCGGTGGTGCCGAAGGTCTGCACCGTGCTGAGCGGCGGCTCCGCGCTGTCGGGCGACGCCGTCAGCGTGAGCGCCCAGCTCTGGAAGGTGCCGCCGTCCTGCGGCTCCGAGGGGGGCGGAAGGGTGGGGTCGTCCGGCGGCTCGGTCACGCGGGGGTCGGTGACGGTGACCGTCCACGCACCCGCCGGGCTCATGCCGTTGAAGGCGGCGAGCTTTCCGTCGGGGGCCACGTTCCCCACGCTGCCGTTGGCGGTGAAGCCGCCCTCCATCACGGGGCGGGTCGCCTGGTCGTCGAACGTGGAGCCGTTCCAGAGGTCGTTGAGGCTGTCCCACGTGCGCCGCGAGCCGGGGCGCGGGGCGCCCACGAGGCGCACGGTCTTGCCGCCGTGGGAGATGGCCACCTGGACGTCACCCGACGCCCGGCTGCTGATGAACGTCTGCACGTCCACGTCGCGCACGACGGCCCCCGCGGGCACGTCGCCGGGGGCGACGGTGATCGTGGAGGTGATGCCCCCGGGCGACGTGGTGGTCGTCCACGTGTTCGCCGCCGGGGTGGCCGACGCCCTCTGGAGCGAGGTCGGGGTCGGGCAGTTCTGAGCGGTCGGCGGCGCGACGGCGAGGGCGCGCTCCGTGGCGGTGGTCCCCATGGATCCGGCCGCCAGCACGCCCATCAGGGCGGCGGCGACGGTTCCCGTGCTCAGGGTCCATCCTCGTTCGGGTCGGGTCACTGAAGATCACTCCCAGGCGCAAGTTCGAGGTTCGGGCACTGGGCGGATGATCACGACGGACGGGCGCGACGGCGACGCCCGAAAGGGGGGTCCGGCGGCTCGACCCCGGGTGGGTCGGCCCCCCCGCACCGGGTGGCACCCCCACGTGCGACGGGCCGCCCACCGGGCGGCCCGTCGTGTGTGTGAACAGCAGGTGATGCCGGTGTGCGGGCGCCGTGTGCGCCCGCACCACCTCTCTACCGGCGCGCGCGCACCTTCACCGGCGTCGGGGCCGGGCGGTACCGCGGGATGAACACCCGCGCCCACCGCTGCGGGCGCACCCGCGCGCTCTTGGCGAGCGCGGTCGAGCCCGCCTCCGTGACCTGGAGGTCGTCGAAGGTGGTGGTGACCCGGTCGCCCGCGGTCGCCCACGGGGTCCCGATCTCGACGCGGTCGGCCTGGTGGCCGGAGAGGTTGACGCCGGGCGTGCTGATGTCCGTGCCGTCGTCCACCCGCAGGCGGGCGCGGGAGGTGGCCGAGTTCCAGTCGGTGCTCAGGCGCAGGGTGTACCACCGCCCGGTGGCCGGGGCGGCCACCGACAGCGCCGCCGGCGAGAAGGTGCGCGAGGAGTTCATGGACCACACCGCCCAGCGCAGGGTGCCGGTGCTGGTGCGCCGCAGGCCCACCTCGAAGCGCGGCGTGTTGAGGGCCGAGCCGGGACCGTCGAGCACGCGCATCAGGACGCGGGTGCGGCCGGTGCCCAGCACGTTGTCGCGCAGGTACACCTTCGCGGTCACGGTCGCGCTGTTGCGCGCGGCGAAGCCCCGCGAGGCGTAGACGTAGTTGCCCGAGCCCGTGTACCGGAAGTTCACCGCCCGGGAACCGCTCGCGACGGGGCTCGTGACGCTCGTCGCCGAGTTCGACGAGTCGCGGAACAGCTGCCACGGCGAGCCGGTTACGCCGGGCGCCACGCCCTCGAAGCCGTCCGTCAGCAGCGCCGCCCCTGACGGCGGCGGCACCGGGGCCGGCTCGGTCGGGGCCGGGGCGGCCGGCGCCGCGACGGTCACCGTGGCGGAGGCCACCGCCGTGCTGGTGGTGGTGGACGTCGCGGTCACCGTCACCTTGCCACCGGCCGGCACCGTCGCCGGCGCCGTGTAGAGGCCGGTCGAGGAGATCGTCCCGACGGTGGCGTCGCCGCCGGCCACGCCGTTGACCTTCCAGGTCACGGCGCCGCCCGCCGCGGTGAACTGCTGCGTCCCCCCGGTGGTGACCGACGCGGCCGCGGGGGAGACCGTGATCGTCGTCGACGGGGGCGGCGGCGGGGTCGGCGACGTCCAGCCGCCGGCGCCGTCGGTGATGCGGAAGCCGTCCTGGTACACGACGGCCGTGCCGCTGGTTCCGGCGTTCCGGTAGATGCCCTGCTTGTAGTACGCGCCGTAGCCCGGGATCAGCGTGCGGGCGCGCAGGGTGTAGCTGTTGAGGCCGCCGAAGGACGCGGCGTTGCCGCCGACCGGCCAGTTCATGCGCTGCGGCACGCCGTCCACCCACAGCTCCACCAGGCCGATCGAGTCCGAGCCGGACCACTTGATGTGCATCCGGAAGTCGGTCCAGCGGCCGACGTGCTCGGCGAAGCTCTTGCCCCAGGGCGTGATGATGCCCACGTAGTTGGTGGGCGAGGACTGGCGGTGCAGCTTCAGCACCATGCGGCCGTTCTCGAGGTACAGGGCCACCGGCGGGCTCCCGGTGGAGGCGCTGCCGTGCCACTGCGAGAAGGTGAACCACCCGCTCGGGGAGGCGTTGGAGGTGGGGAACGAGCCGTCGAAGTAGGTGGACCACGAGTACCAGCGGTCCGAGCCCTCCTTCTCACCGGTGCTCTTCTGGCACTCGGAGCGCTCGTTCGAGTCGATCGGCGTGTCGCCGTCGCGGACCTCGTACCGGGCGGCGTAGTTCCCCTGCCGCACGCGCGAGGTCTGGATGTTGATGCTGTGGCTGCCGCTGCGCTGGCACCCGCTCCACTGGGACGTGCTTCCCGTCTCGTAGTCGCCGGCCCAGACGGTGTTGCCCGGGAGGTCCAGGGCACCGGTCTGGGCGACCGCGGTCCCGGCGAAGGCGGGGACGGCGGCGAGGGCGAGCGCGGCGCGGAGGGCACTGTTCCGCACGCGGGCACGTCGCGTCGAGTCGAAAGACATCCTGTCGTCGACCTTTCGGTTGATCTGGTTCGCGCCGCCCACGCGGGGGGGTCGGTGGGGGCGCGGGGCACGTGGGGGCGGTGGCCGGGCGCCGTCTGTGACGCCTCCTCACCGCCTATCCCGGTTATCGGAGGGGGGCGGGCACCCCTTGAGCCCATCCTCTCGATGGGCTGCGGGGGGGTGGACCCCCTCGCTAACATCCCGCCCCATGTCACGACGCATCGCCGTGTTCGGCATGGGCTACGTGGGCTGCGTGTCCGCCGCCTGCCTCGCCAGCCGCGGCAACACCGTGGTCGGGGTGGACGTCAACCCCGACAAGGCCGCAATGGTCAACGAGGGGCGCACCCCCGTAGTGGAGGAGCGCATCGGCGAGCTGATCGCCGAGCAGGTGCGGGACGGCCGCCTGCGGGCGACCACGGACCCGGCGGAGGCCGTCGCCGAGACGGACATCGCCCTGGTCTGCGTGGGGACGCCCTCGGCGCCGAGCGGCGCGCTCTCCACCGAGTACCTGGCCCAGGTGGCCGGTCAGATCGGGGAGGCGCTGCGCGACCGCGACGAGCGCTACACCGTGGTGCTGCGCTCCACGATGCTGCCCGGCACCTGCGACGAGATCGTGCGGCCGCGCCTGGAGCAGGCCTCGGGCAAGGTGGCGGGCGAGGGCTTCGGCCTCGCCGTCAACCCGGAGTTCCTGCGCGAGGGCACGTCGGTGCGCGACTTCTTCGACCCGCCCAAGACGGTGATCGGCGAGGTCGACGAGGCGAGCGGCGCGGCGGTCGCCGCGCTGTACGAGGACCTGCCGGGTCCCGTCTATCGCGTCCCGGTGCGGGTCGCGGAGATGGTCAAGTACGCCGACAACTCATGGCATGCGCTCAAGGTCGGCTTCGCCAACGAGATCGGGCGCGTGTGCAAGGCGCTCGACCTCGACAGCCACCGGGTGATGGAGATCTTCACCTCGGACACCAAGCTCAACATTTCGCCGGCGTACCTGCGGCCGGGCTACGCCTTCGGCGGGTCGTGCCTGCCCAAGGACCTGCGCGCCATCACGCACCGGGCACGGCACGCCGACGTCCACGTGCCGATCCTCGACAGCGTGCTGCCGTCCAACGTGCGTCACATCGACCACGTCTTCGACGTGGTCGAGCAGACCCGCCGGCGCCGCGTGGGCATGTTCGGGCTGTCGTTCAAGAAGGGCACCGACGACCTGCGCGAGAGTCCGCTGGTGGAGCTCGCCGAGCGCCTGGTGGGCCGCGGCTTCGAGGTGCTCATCTACGACGCCAACGTGTCGGTGTCCGCGCTGATGGGCGCCAACCGGGCCTACGTCGAGTCGCGCATCCCCCACCTGCAGCGGCTCATGGCCTCGACCCCGGAGGCGGTCGCCGCGCACGGCGAGGTGCTCGTGGTCGGCAACGCCGACGACGACGTGTTGCGCGCGCTGGAGAACGCCCCCCACGCCACGGTCGTCGACCTGGTGCGGTACCCGGGGTCGGAGCAGCGCGCCGCCTCGCCGGGGTACGTCGGCCTCTGCTGGTGACCCCCCCGGCGCCCACGGCCCCGCGCGCCGCGGGGTCGGGACGGCCCCCGCGCGTCCTCATCCTGGTCGAGAACCTGTCGGTGCCGTTCGACCGGCGGGTGTGGCAGGAGAGCCGCGCGCTCACCGAGGCCGGGTACCGGGTGGAGGTCATCTGCCCGCGGGGGACCAAGCGCGACACCGAGCCCTACGCCGAGATCGAGGGCGTCCGCATCCACCGCTATCCCCTGGAGGCCGCCACGGGCGGCCCCGCGGGGTACGTCCGTGAGTACGGCACCGCCCTCTGGCACACCATCCGCATCGCGCGGCGGCTCGCGGCCGAGGGCCCGGTGGACGTCATCCACGCGTGCAACCCGCCCGACCTGCTGTTCCTGGTGGCCCTCGCGCTGCGCCGCACCGGCGCGCGCTTCCTGTTCGACCACCACGACCTCGTCCCGGAGCTGTTCGCGTCGCGCTTCCCGGGCGGCGCCCGCCCCCTGCTGGCGTTCGCCGAAGGTGTGGAGCGCGCGACCTTCTGGCTGGCGGACGCGGTCATCTCCACCAACGAGAGCTACCGGCGGGCGGCGATCGAGCGGGGCCGGCTGCCCGCGGACCGGGTCACCGTGGTGCGCAGCGCGCCCGACCTCGCCCGGTTCACGCCCGTCCCGCCGCAGCCGGAGCTGAAGCGGGGCAGGCCCTTCCTCGCCGTGTACCTCGGCGTGATGGGGCCCCAGGACGGCGTGGACTACGCCCTGCGCGCGCTGGCGCACCTGCGCCACGACCTGGGCCGCGACGATCTGCACTCCACCTTCGTGGGCGGCGGCGACGCGTGGGAGGACTGCGTGGCCCTCTCCCGGGAGCTGGGCCTGGAGGACGTCGTCGAGTTCACCGGCCGCGTGCCCGACGACGAGGTGCGCGCGTGGCTGTCGACCGCCGACGTGTGCCTGTCGCCCGACCCGGCCAACCCGCTCAACGACGTCTCGTCGATGAACAAGGTCGTGGAGTACATGGCGATGTCGCGCCCGCTCGTGTCGTTCGAGCTGCGCGAGGCGCGCGTCACCGCCCAGGAGGCCGCGGTGTACGCGCCCGGCGACGACGAGCGCGAGTTCGGGCGCCTGGTGGGGGAGCTGCTGGACGACCCCGGGCGCCGCGAGCGGATGGGGCGGCTGGGCCGCCGCCGCGTGGAGGAGGCGCTGTCCTGGGACGTGAGCCGGCGCCACCTGCTCGAGGCGTACGCCGGCCTCCTGTCCCGCCCCCGCCGCACCCTGCTGCGCCGGCCCTAGCGGGGCCGCTCGCCCCGCGGTCCCGCGCCCCCCCCGGCCGGGGGCCGGGGGGCTGCGGCGTGCCGTGCTAGGCCGCCGCGGGGACGGGCGCCTCGACGGGCGCCGGGGCGTCCGCGAGGGCGGCCCGGATGTCGGGCAGCACGGCCTCGGCGAGGCCGATGGTGGCCTGGCCGCTGACGACCGTCGGGAAGATCTGCGCGGTCGACGCGAACGCGATCCCCGGCGCCGCGGGGTCCCACGTGCCGGGCACCCCGCCGCCGGCGCCGATGCCGTGCACCGGCTCCGCCAGGCGGGCCCGCATGACGCGGCTGGCGACGACGTCCCGCGCCGGGTCGAAGTCGGGGAAGATGCGGCGCAGGCCGGCCGTGAAGCGGGCCTCCACCTCGTCGTCCGGTGCGTCCAGCAGCGGGTTCGCCGGGTCCACGTACTTCGGCAGGTACACGAGGGCGTGGTCGCGGCGGCCCTCCGGGTCGAGCACCCGGGTGGTCTCGATCACGCCGGTGAGCCCCACCTCGGGGTCGGCGATGTTGATGGTGTAGTACGGGCTGAGGCTGCGGCGCGTCTTCAGCAGCACGCACACGATGCCCAGGTAGCGCTCGGGCGTCCCGGCCAGCAGGCGGCCCTCCGTGTCGCCGAGCAGGCGCCGCGCCACGGGCGGCAGCACCGTCATGGTGACCAGCCGGTAGGGGAGCGCCTCGCCGTCGACGGTGACCGTGGGGGTGCCGCCCGCCGTCACGGCGTCCACGGGGGTGCCGGTGAGGATGCGGCCGCCGCCGGCGCGCACGCGCTCCGCGAGGCGGTCGACCAGCGTCTGGTAGCCGCCCTCCAGCGCCCCGCAGACCTCCTGCGAGCCGCGCCGCCGTGCGCCCGACATGCGCCGGGTGCGCTGCCAGAGCCATGTCGCCGAGAGGCCCCGCAGGTCGCCGTCGAACTTGGCCTCCAGGATGGGCCGCCACATGCGGCGGAACACGCCCTCGCCGGCGCAGCGGCGGATCCAGTCGACCAGCGGGTACCGGTCGATGCGCGACCAGCCGGGGATCGCCTGGCAGTAGGCGACGAAGGCGGCGAGCCGCACGCGCTGCAGCGGCGTGAGCAGCGAGAAGCGCAGGAACTCGCCGATCGACGAGATGGAATCCAGCCGCCCGCCGTGGAAGAAGCCGACACCCGTCGGCGTGAACTCCAGCGCCGTGTCGAGCCCCACCTCGCGCGCCAGCCCGATGACCTTGTCGTCGGTGGGCAGGATCACGTGGTAGAAGCGGTCGACCCGCGCGCCGTCGAACTCCATGTCGCCGGCGAGGCCGCCGAGCGCGTCGGACGCCTCGTAGAGGTCGACGCCCACGCCCGCCTCGGTGAGGCGGTGGGCCAGGGTGAGCCCGGTGAGCCCGCCGCCGATGATGGCGACGCGGTCCGCCGTTCCCCGGGGGCGCGGCGCCCCGGGCGCGGAGCCCGCGCCGGCCCGGGGGGACGCGGCGTCCCCCTCGGGCAGCCGTGCGCCGGTCATCGCCGGCGCAGGCGGGCGATCATGGCGCGGCTCGCGACGCGCGCCTGGGCGCGCACCGTCGGCCACACCTTCATCTTGCTCTCGCCGATGCGCTTGTGCGCGTTCAGGCGGATCGGCACCTCGACGATGCGGGCGCCGTCGGCCATGAACTTGACCAGCAGCTCCGTGACGCCGGCGAAGCCGGGCTCGGAGATCAGGTCGTCCCCGTGGCGCGCGAACTCGGCCCGCATGAACGGCGCCGAGGTCGCCCGGTACAGGTTGGTGAAGGTGTGCATGCTGGACCCGGTCGCCATGCGCATCACGAGGCTGGCCATCTTGCTCGTGAGCTGGCGGAAGGCCGAGACGTCCACCATCTCGCCCTCGGGGTGGTGCATGGAGCCCTGCGCCACGTCCGCGCCGTCCAGGACGACGTCGACCATCCGCTCCAGCTGGCCCAGGTCGCAGGTGGTGTCGGCCTCGATCGTGACGACGACGTCGACGTCGGGGTCCTCCAGGGCACGGCGGAAGCCGGCGCGCAGCGCGGCGCCGAGACCGGTGTTGACGCCCTGGCGCACGACGTCGAGGTCCAGCGGTCCGGCGTAGGCCTCGGCGATCGTGGCCGTCTGGTCCGCGGAGCCGTCGTCGACGATGATCACGCGGTACCTGTGCGCGGCCCCGGCCACGGCGGCTTCCAGCTCGCCGAAGAGGTTCGGGAGGTTGTCCTCCTCGTTGAACGCCGGAACCACGACGGCCACGGACGCGGTGGCAGGCGGCGTCGCGTCGGTGGTTGTGGGGTCGGGGATCTGGGTGGTCACTGGCCGAGTCCCTTCTCGGGTCTGTGGGGGGTGGGCGCGTCCGGCGCCCGCCCGAACTCATGAACGATGCTAGTCACGGCTCTCTCAGGGGGTACTCCACGGGCGTCCAGGCTTCTGCCTAGACCCGTGGACGCGCCCCCCCGTCACCGGGAGGTACCGTCACCGCCGATGCGGCAATCCCGCACCGCGACCACGACGGCCCCGTCGAACGTCCTCTCCTGCACGCGGCAGTTGCGCCGCGCCCACACCACTCCGGGCGCCGGGACGCCCGGCGGCCGCAGCGCCATCGACACGGTCCCGTGGCGGCGCGCGAGCCGGCGCACCAGGGCGGCCGACGGCGGACCGGGCGGGAGCCGGTCGAAGGTGGGGTTGTCCAGCAGCACGATCCCGTCGGGCACCGGCGTGCGGTCCCAGGCGGGCACGATCACGTCGCCGTCCGCCGTGCGGAAGCGCGGCTGGTAGAGGCCCGCCACCTGCACGCCCTCGGCCTCGGAGAAGATCACGGCGGCGCCGGGCGGGGTCTGGGCCGCCAGCAGGCGCGCCCAGCGGTCGGTGGGCTCGCCGTGCGAGGCCACGTGGACGTAGGTGGTGAGGGCGGCGAAGCCGATCGCCAGGGCGGCCCAGACGCCCACGCCGAGGCGGCCCCCGATGCGGGCCGCGCTCCAGGTGAGCAGCAGGCCGATGGCCGGCAGCACGCCCACCACGTACCGGCCCTGCCAGATCGAGTCGCCCAGCTGCGAGATCACGAAGGCCGCGGCGAGGGGGAGGGCGATCCAGGCCACCAGCACGGCCGCGGTGGTGCCCTCCGCCCGCCCGTGGGCGCCCGCGCGGCGCCGCAGGGTCAGGAGGCCCGTCAGGGCGACCGCCAGGCACACAAGGGTGGCCAGCTGACGGACGCGCTCCGGCGTGCCCGTGCCCACCAGCGTCGCCAGGAAGCCGGGGATCTCGGTCAGGCCGGGCACCGACACCCGCACGAGGGGGTTCGGCGCGTCGGACGCGCGCAGGGCGAGCGCCAGCGGCAGGGCGGACGCCCCCGCGGCGGCGACCGCGGCGGCCCACGGCACGAGCCGCCGCCGGCCCGACAGCAGCACCAGCGCCACGAGGTGGGCCGGCAGCATCAGCACCACGAGCGCGTTGCAGTAGACGCCCAGCGCGACGGCCAGCCCGTACAGCACCCACATCCGCGGCCCGGCGCCGCGCGCCACGCGCAGCAGGGCCCCCCACGCGACCACCACCGACAGCAGGGCCCAGGCGGGCCAGCGGGCGTCGGTGGCGGTGATCATGCCCAGCGGCGACACGGCCATCAGGGCGGCGCCGCCGGCCGCCACCCGTGGCGTCACCAGCGGCCGGGCGGCCCACCAGGCGGCCGCGACGGCCGCGGCGAAGGCCAGCAGGGAGGGCACGCGCAGCGCCCACAGCGCGTCCAGCGGTCCGGTGGGCAGCGCCATCAGCTGCGGCAGCAGCGCCTGCGGGTCCTCCGCCCAGGCGTCCAGCGCGCCGACGAGGCCGTGCTGGGTGAGGGCCCGCACGTAGGCCTCGTCGAGCGTCGCCGGGAAGGTGAACAGGGACGCCGCCGTGGCCACCACGGCCAGCGCCACCAGCGCCGGCACCACGAGGCGCGCGCGGGCCAGGCGCTCGTCGAGCCGGGCTCCCCCGCCGGGCGCGGGCGGGGCGTCGCCGGTGGCGTCCGAGGTGGTGGGCCGCGCGGCCGCCGCGCGCCCGGCGGTCACGAGGGCGACCCCGCGCCCGCCCGCAGCCGCCGCCGCACCGCCCGTGTCACCCGGGCCTGCCCGAGCGCGGCGAGGCCGCGCGGCGAGGGGGCGTACACGAGGAACTCCCGCATCTCGTGGACGCGGTCGGTCCAGCGCATCTTGTACGGGTCCGCGTCGCCCAGCATCTCGTAGCGCCGCAGCCCCTCGGGGAGCAGCGCCTCGATGAGCATCCAGGCGAGCAGGTGCCCCGGCCCGGACTTGGCGAAGTCCGGGTCGAAGCCCATCTTCAGGCTGTGCAGCGTGGCGCCCTGGGCGATGTCGAGTTCGGCGGCCACCGGACGACCGTCCAGGCGCAGCACGGCGAGTCGCAGGCGCCCGGTGTCGGCGGCCCAGTCGACGACCGCGCGGTACAGGCGGGCCGACGCGGGGTCGGAGGCGATCGCGGTGCCCTCCTCGCCCTTCCAGCCGAGGGACTCGATGCGCACGAGGTCGTCGAGCGCCGCGTGGCCGTCGGCGCGGCCGCGCGCGACGTCCAGGCGCAGCTCCCCGCGCTCCTCCAGCCGGCGCCGGTGCCGGCCGACCTCCTTGCGCATGTTGCGCGAGACCATCGCGGCCGGCCCCTCGGGGGGCACGTCGGCGTAGGGCGACCGCAGCACGGTGCGCTCGCGCAGCACCCGCCGACGCGCGCCGGCGGCCCGGCGCAGCGCCTCGGCGAACGGGTCCCCCGCGTCGAGCGGGGCCAGGGCGAGCGCGGGGGCGCCGAGCCCCACCAGCGCCTCGGCCAGGGCGGACCGCGACTCGGGGCCGTCGGCGACGGGCCCCACCGCGGGGGTGTGCGCGTTGGCCGGCACGGCGGCCGTGCCGCCGCGCCGCACCACGGGCAGCAGCGCGTGCAGCGCACCCGTGGCGTCGTCGCGCACCGTCAGCGCGGCGGCCTCCCCCGCGGGTGGGTACGCGGCGAGGAACGCCCGCACCCAGCCGGGGCGGTGGAACGGCCCCGCCTCCGTCCGGTCGGCCAGGGCCTCCCAATCAGCGGCGGCCGCCTCCAGCGTCTCGATGCCGGGGATCACCGGCACCGCCCCGCCGGGGCACTAACATCGCGGGGCTCCATGAACCCCCAGCCTAACCGCGTCCCCTCGGGGTCCCGCCCCGCACACCCGTGCGCCTGACCCGCCGCCAGCTGCTCGCCGCCGGCGCGGCGGGCGCCGTGGTGGTCCCGGCCGGGCTCTACGCGGGTCGTCGCGCGCTGCGCGACGGCGGGACGGCCGATCCCGCGCCCAAGGGCGACTTCCCCGCGCCCGAGCGCCGGGTGGACTGCGCCCGTCCGGCCAACCCGGTCGTCGCGGAGAACTGCCGCCCGGGCAGCACCGCCTGGCGCCTGACGCGCGCCGACGGCGGCATCGAGGGCTTCTTCGACGACACCAGCGTGAGTCGCGGGGACGAGGCCGTGCTGCGGTTGCGGACGGCGGACCCCGAGTACCGGGTCGAGGTGTATCGCACCGGCTACTACGGCGACACGGGCGCGCGCCTGGTGGCGCGCACGCCGGTGCGCCGGGCGGGCGCGCAGCCCGAGCCGCGCGCCGACGCGCGGCGCGGCCTCGTGAGCGCCTCCAACTGGCGCGTGTCCGAGCGCTTCGACACCGCCGACTGGCCGTCGGGGGTCTACCTCGCGAAGCTGATCGGGTCGTCCGGATCCGATGATCACGCCATCCTCGTGGTCAGGGAGGACGCCCGTCCGAGCGACCTCCTCTACCTTCTTTCGGACACGACGTACCTCGCCTACAACTACTGGGGCGGGTACTCGCTCTACGCGGGCGGCGACGACGACCCGCGCGGCGTGAGCGTCGCCTGGGACCGCCCGTACGGCAACTCCCGGTTCGGCCAGGCCGACTGGTACCTGCGCGCCGAGCACGCCCTGGTCCGCTGGCTGGAGGCCGAGGGGTACGACGTCGCCTACGCCGGTGCGTTCGACGTGCACCGCCACGGCGCCGCCGGGCTGGGCCGCCGCGGCGCCTGGATCTCCGGCGGGCACAACGAGTACTGGTCGCAGGCCATGCGCGACGCCCACGAGGACGCCGTGGGCCGCGGCGTCCACCTGGCGGTGATGGGCGCCAACAGCGCCTACTGGCGGGTGCGCTTCGAGCCCGACCCGTGGACGGGCCGCCCCGACCGGGTCATGACCTGCTTCAAGGACGGCGAGGTCAGCGCCACCACGCTGGGGCCGGGGCCGATCCGCGACCCCGGGGACCCGACCGGCCTGTGGCGCGACCCCGACGGGGTCGACCGCCCCGAGAACGCGCTGCTCGGCGTGATGTACGTGGGGCAGGACCTGACCCGCTACTACCCGCTGGAGGTGCCGCGCGCCGCCGCCGCGGACCCGCTTTGGCGGGGCACGGGCGTGACGGGCGGGGCCCGCATCGGGCGCGAGCTGGTGGGGTGGGAGTGGGACGCGGTGGTCGACAACGGCCGTACCCCGGCGGGGCTGCGGATCCTGGCCGAGACGCCCGTCCGCGGCCAGCTGATGAGCCCGGTCGGGCGCCCCGGCGAGGGGCCGGCCCTCGCGCACGCCACCGCCTACCGGGCGCCGGGGGGCGCGCTGGTGTTCGCGACCGGCTCCATCCTGTTCAGCTGGGGCCTCGACCGCGAGGGGCGCCGGCGCTACGCGCCGGGCAACCCGCAGGGCGAGCCCGACGTCCGCGTGCGCGGTCTCATGCGCAACGTCATCGGCGCGATGGGCGCCGCCCCCGGCTCCCCCGCGCTCGACGTGACCGTCTGAGGGGACGGCGCCCCGCCGTCAGCCGACGTCCCGTCGCCCGTCCGGGGCGGCGGCCACGACCGTGAGCGCCAGGGCGTACCCGGCCAGCAGCAGGCCCCCCGCCCACGGGGCGAGCACGTCGGGGGCGCCGCCGGTGAGGGCGGCCAGGGCGCCGGTCGGCAGCCACCGCCCCACCTCGGGCGCCAGCGCGAGCACCAGGCCCTCGGCCAGCACCAGCCACACCAGGCCCACCACCAGCGCGACCACCTGCGAGCGCACCAGCGCCCCCAGGGCGGCGCCCAGCGCGGCGACGAGGGCCACGCCCACGACGGTGCCGACCGCGGCGCGCGCCACATCGGTCGCGCCGAACGGCGCGTGCCCCACCGCCGCCAGCCAGGGGAGGGCCACGGCGAGGCAGGCCACGGCCGCGGCCAGCCCGTAGACGGCGCCCGCCACGGCGGTCGCGGCGGCCCGCGCCCCGATCACCAGGGCGCGCCGCGGCTCGGCGAGGAGCGTCGGGACGATCGTGCCGTGGCGGTGCTCGGCGGTGGCGGACAGGATCCCCATCACCAGGGCGAACAGCGACGCCTCACCCCCCGTGGCGAGCAGCGTGCGCAGGTCGTCGGGCACCCGCAGGTCGACGGGCGGGTCCTCCACGCCCTGCAGGGCGAGCAGCGCGACCGTGTTCATCAGGACGAAGGCCACCGCGAGGCCGCCGAAGCCGGCCGTGCCGCGCAGCGTGAGGAGCTTCCGCGCCTCGGTCCGCAGGGCCCGGCGCACGCGGTCCCCCCGCGACGTGGCGGTGCGCGGCGTGGCGGTGGCGGTCACGGGGCCGGCTCCTCGACCATGCGCAGGAACACGTCCTCGAGTCCCTCCCGGTGCGGGCTCAGCTCGTGCAGCGTCCAGTCGCGGGCGTGGCACAGATCGCCGATCGACGGCGCCTCCAGCCCGTGGACCACCAGCGCGCCGTCGTCCTGCCGGTCCACCCGGGCGCCCGCCGCCAGCAGCGCGGGCGCGAGCAGCCCGGCGTGGGGGCTGCGCACCCGCACGGAGCCCCGCCGCGCGGCCAGCACGTCCTCCAGCGGCCCGGCCGAGACCAGCCGCCCGCGGGCGATCACCACCACGTCGTCCACGGTGCGCGCGACCTCCGACAGCACGTGGCTCGACACCAGCACGGTGCGACCCTCACCCGCGAGCGCCCGCAGCAGGTCCCGCAGCCAGCGGATCCCCGCCGGATCGAGGCCCGTGGCCGGCTCGTCCAGCACCAGCACCGGCGGGTCGCCCAGCAGCGCCGCGGCCAGCGCGAGCCGCTGCCGCATGCCCAGCGAGAAGCCGCCGACCCGGCGTCCCGCGGCCTCCGCCAGGCCCAGGTACGCCAGCCGCTCGTCGGCCCGCGCGCGCGGGATGCCCGCCGCGTCGCAGAGCACGCGCAGGTGGTCGCGCGCCGTGCGCCCGGGGTGCACGCCGGTGGCGGCGTTGAGCACGGCGCCCACCGCGCGGGGCGGCGACGGCAGGCGCGCGTAGGGGACGCCGTCCACGTGGGCGGTGCCGCGGTCGGCGCGCACCAGCCCCAGCAGCACCCGCAGCGTCGTGGTCTTGCCGGCGCCGTTGGGGCCCAGGAACCCCGTGACGCGCCCGGGCACCGCGTCGAAGGAGAGCCCGTCGAGCGCCCGCACCGGGCCGAACGTCTTCACCAGCCCGCGGACCGCGATCACGCGGGCACGCTACCCGTGGCGGGCGTCCCGCGCCGGAGCCCGCGGGCGGCCCCGGCCGGTGTCCCCGCCCGACGGCGGCCGGGGCGGGGCGGAGGACCCCGCCGCCGGCAGGCGCACCTCGGCCACCAGGCCGCCGCCGGCGCCCTCGTGCAGCCCGGCCCGGCCGCCGCAGGCCCGTGCGAGCCGGTCGACCACCGCCAGCCCGAGGCCCGTGCCGCCCTCCCCGGCGCGCGTGGTCCAGAAGCGCTCGAAGGCATGCGCCCGCTCGGCCGGCGACATGCCCGGCCCGCGGTCCGCGACCCACAGCACCACCTCCGCGCCGTCGCGCCGGGCGGCGAGGGTGACGGGCGTGCCAGGCGGCGCCACGCGCAGGGCGTTGTCGAGCAGGTTGTCGAGCATCTGCTCCAGGGCGTCGGGCGCGGCCGCCGCCACGAGTCCCGGGGCGATCTCGGCCACCAGGCGCACGCCCTCCTCCTCGGCCAGCGGCGCCCAGGCGGCGGCGCGGTCGGCGCAGCCGGCGGACACGTCGACCGGCGTGAGGGCGTCGCGCGCGGCGTCGGCGCGGGCCAGTGCCAGCAACCCCCGCACCAGCGCGTCGAGCCGGTCGGCCTCCCGCAGCGCCGCCTCCAGGTCGCCCCGGCCGGCGGGGGCCACGTCGCGCTCCAGGTTCTCCAGGCGCAGCCGCACGGCGGTCAGCGGCGTGCGCAGCTGGTGGGAGGCGTCCGCGACGAACTCCCGCTGCGCGGCCAGCAGGGCGTCCAGCCGGGCGGTGGACGCGTTCAGGCGCCGCGCCAGCGCGCGCACCTCGGGCGGCCCCTCCCCCTCCGGCGCCCGCGCCGACGTGTCGTCCCCCATGTGCCCCGCCGCGGCCCCCACGCGGGCCAGCGGGCCGGTGATCGAGCGCGCCAGCAGCGCGCCCACGCCGGTCACGGCCGCCAGCACCACCAGGCCGATCCCCGCGAGCACCAGCCAGTAGCGCCGCACGCGGGCGTCGACGCGTGCCGCGGGGACGCTGACGCGCACGGCGCCCCGCACCCGCCCGCCGGACACCACGGGCGCGGCGACGTAGACGATGCGCTCGCCCAGGGTGGCGGAGCCGCGCTCGCCCACGGCCACCTCGCCCCGCAGCGCCCGCGCCACCTCCGGCCGGCTCGCGAACTCGCGCCCCACCGGACGGGTCGTGTCCGAGTCGGCCAGCGAGGCGCCCGACGGCGCGATCACCACCGCGCGGGCGCCCGTCTCGCGGGCGTACCCCCGCACCAGGTCCTGCAGGCGGGCCGCCGGGGCCCGCCCGTCCAGCACGTCCTCCGCCCGCGACGCGAGCGCGGTCGCGTCCCGCTCCACGCGGAGGCTGAAGGCCTGGCGCTCGGTGCGCCCGTAGACGACCGCCAGGGGGATCTCGAGCGCCAGCAGCACCACCAGCGCCAGCGCGAGGTAGCCGGCGACCAGCCGGCGCGTCACGGCGTGCGCAGCCGGAAGCCGACCCCGCGCACCGTCTCCACCAGCCCGGGGTCGCCCAGCTTGCGGCGCAGGCCCGCGATGTGGACGTCGATGGCCTTGGTCGGCCCGTACCAGGTGGTGCCCCAGACCTCGCGGAGCATGCGCTGCCGGTCGACCACCGCCCCCGGGTCCTCCGCCAGCAGCGCCAGGAGGTCGTACTCCTTGGGCGTCAGCGCGACCTCGGCGCCGTCCACCCGCACGCGCCGCGCGCGCGTGTCCACCTCCAGGCCGCCCGCGCGCACGGGCTCGCCCGGGTCCGGCAGCGCCGACACGCGCCGCATCACCGCGTTGATGCGCGCCGCCAGCTCGCGCAGGCCGAAGGGTTTGACCACGTAGTCGTCGGCCCCCAGCTCGAGCCCGGCGACGCGGTCCACCTCCTCGCCCCGCGCGGTGACCATGATGATGGGCACGGCCGACCGGGCGCGCAGGCGCCGCGCGACCTCGTAGCCGTCCATGTCCGGCAGGCGCAGGTCCAGCAGCACCAGGTCGGGCACCGGCGCCGAGAGCGCCTCCTGCCCGCGGGCCACCCGCGTCACGTCGTGGCCCTCGCGGCGCAGGCCCTCGACGAGCGGCTCCGCGATCGCGTCGTCGTCCTCCACCACCAGCAGCCTCATGCGCCGGATCATCGCCCCTGGCGGGGGCGGTCGCGCCCGTCCTGGACGAACCCTTACCGAATCCGGGGGCGGCGCCCTCCATGTAGGGGCGAACCCTGGACACCCTCCGCGGCACCGTGCGGGGGCACCGACCGACCGGGGGGACGACATGGACAGGCGGCATCGCATCGCGCTGGGCGTCATCGTGGGGGGCGCCTCGCTGCTCGGCGTCGGGGCCCTCGCGGCCACGGCGGACCTGGGCCCGGAGGGCGGCACCGCGACGGCCGCCCCGGCCGCGGCGACCACCGCCGCGGACCCCGTGCGGGCGGCCCGGGCCGAGCTCGCCCGGGCCCTGCGCGACGACGCGGCCCGGACGGGGTCGGCGCCGGCGACGGCCACGGTCGCGACGGCGGCCGCCCGGCCGGGCGCGGCGGCGCGCTCGCGCGCGGACGACCACCGCCGCCGCGGGCACGACGGGCGGCGCGGCCGCGGCCGGGACGACGGCGACGGCGACATGCGGCGGGGCCGCGGGCGGGACGACGGCGACGGCGACATGCGGCGGGGCCGCGGGCGGGACGACGGCCCCGGCGACGATCGCGGGGGCGACGACCGGGACGCCCGCGCGGGTGCCGGGAGGGGCGACGACGGCGGCCGGGGCCGCGGCCGCGGCCGCGGCGGGGACGACTGATGGAGCGCGGCCTCGTGCGCGCCTACTGCGGTGCCGGCACCGGGCTGGCCCTCGCGGGCGCCTGGTTCGCCCTCGCGTCGTCCACGCCGCCTCCGGCGCCGCCCGCGCCGCCGGTGGCGGCGACGGCACCGGCCGCCGCCGACCTGGCCCGCGCGGCCGCCTACCGGGAGGCGGCCGCGCGCGTGCGCGCCGCGTCCCGCGGGCGCGCCGCCCCGCGCGCCGCCGCCACGCGCGCCCCCGCCGTGGTGCCGGCGGTGGCCCTGACCCCCGCCGCCCCCGTCGTCCAGTCGAGCCCCTCGTGACGTCCCGCCTCACCTTCCGCGCCATGGGCTCCGACGTGGAGCTGCTGGTCGACGCGGCCGGCCCCTCGGCCGCCGCCGCGCTCGCCGCCGCCCGCGCGGAGGTGGAGCGTCTCGAGGCGCTCCTGTCGCGCTTCCTCCCCGGCTCCGAGCTGAGCCGCCTCAACCGCGCCCGGCGCATGCGCGTGGGACCCGACCTGGTGCGCGTGCTCGGCCCGGCGCTCGCCGCCCGCCGGCGCACGCAGGGGCGGTTCGACCCGACGGTGCACGGGGCGATGCACGCCGCCGGGTACGTCACGGGCGTCCCTGGCGCCCGCGTCACCGCGCGGCCGGCCGCCCCCTGTGGCGGGCACGTCGACCTGGACGCCGCCACGGGCGAGGTGGTGCTCGCGCCCGGCGTGCGCCTCGACCTGGGCGGGATCGCCAAGGGTGACGCGGCCGACCGGGCGGTGGCCCTGCTGGCGGCGGCGGGGCCCGCGCTCGCGAGCGTGGGCGGCGACGTGGCCGTCAGCGGCCCGCGCGCGGGGGGCGCCGGGTGGCCGGTGGGGACCGGCCCGGGGCCCACGCTCGCCCTCCGCGCGGGCGGCGTCGCCACGTCGGGCACCGACCGCCGCCGCTGGCGCACCGGCGCCGGGTGGGCGCACCACGTCATCGACCCCGCGACCGGGCGCCCCTCGCGCACCGACCTCGTGCGGGTCACGGCCGTCGCGGCCGACGCGGCCGAGGCGGAGGTCGCGGCGACGGACCTGCTGCTGCGGGGGGCGGACGCGGCCCGGCGGCACGCCGACGGCCGCGGCATCCCCTGCGTGCTGGTGCCCGCGCACGGCGGGCCGCTCACGGCGGGGGGCCTGGGGTGAGCGACCCGACGCTCTGGATCCTGGCCCGCGCGACCGGCCTGGTCGCCTACGGGCTGCTCGCCGTGGTGATGCTGATGGGACTCACGCTGGCCGGCCGCGGCCGGCCGCGGGGCCTGCGCCCCGTGGACGTCACGGAGGTGCACCGCACGCTGTCGCTGCTCGCGCTGGTGCTCACGGCGGTGCACGGCGTGGCGCTGGTGCTCGACCGCGCCGTGGAGATCCCCCTGGCGGGCCTGCTGGTGCCCGGGCTCGTCGGATACCGGACCTGGTGGGTGGCCCTCGGCGTGGTGGCGGCGTGGCTGGCGCTCGCCGTGCACGTGTCGTTCGGGCTGCGCGGGGTCATCGGCCCGCGCGTCTGGCGCCGCCTGCACATGGCCGCGTACGCGGTGTTCGCGTCCGCGACCGCCCACGGCCTGATGGCGGGCAGCGACAGCGGGTCGCCCGCGGCGGTGGCGCTGTACGGTGGCGCCGTGGGCCTCGTGCTGGGAGCCACCGCGTGGCGGGCGGGCGTGGAGCGCCGGCGCCGGCGTCCGGCACCCGCGCGGCCGTCGCCCGGGCCCGCGTGAGGCGACCGGGGGCACGCCTCGCGGCGCTCGCCGCCGCCGTGGCGATCGCGGCCGGCGCGGCCGTCGCGGCGAACCTCGCGCTGATCGAGGGCGCCCCGTCGGGCGACCCGCTGGGCCGCGTGTCGCCCGTCCCCGCGGGTCCCGGTGGCGTCACCGTCGCCCCGCGGGCGCCGGCGGCCACGAGGACGGGCACGACGAGGACCACCACCCGCGGCACGACCGCCCGGGGCACGACCGCCCGGGGCACGACCGCCCGCGGCACGACCACGGCGACCGCCGGCGCCGCCACGGAGCCCCGGGCCACGACCGGTGACGACGACGGGGACGGCCGCGGACGCGGGCGGGGCCGCGGCCGGGGCGGCGACGACGGCCCCGAGGACGACTAGGCGGAGCGGCCCGCCGGGTCCGCGGCCCGGTCGCGCAGCCGCGCGGCCCGCGCCCGCACGCCCGGGGGCAGGCGTGCCGCGCCGCGCCGGGCGAGCGCCCGGGCCCGCGCGGGTGCCGTGGCCGCCAGCGCCCCGCCGTAGCGGGCCCCGCGCGGCACCAGCGTGACGCGCTGCACCGGGTCGTCGCCGTCCGCGAGCCGCACCTTGTAGTCGTAGGAGTCGTCCTCGCCGAGATCCAGGCGGACCTCCCCCCGCGCGAACCCGTCCTCCAGCGCGGCGACGATGCCGACCAGGGCCGGCGAGTGCTGGGCCCAGTCCGGGTCCCAGCCGCCGTTCCAGTAGATGAGCTCGCCGCCGGCGGCCACGAACAGCTGCACGGAGACCGCGTGCCCGCCGGCCTCGATCACGTGCATGCGGAAGCGGTCGTGCCCGAGGGCCGCCGCCGCGTCGCGCATCATCGCGTGGCCCTCCGGCCCGCTCAGCGGCGACCGCGCGCCCCACTTGGCGCCGTGCAGGCGCGTGAAGGCGTCCAGGGCCTCCGCCACGTCGCCCGGGGCGGTGACCATCCGCAGCGTGGCGCCCCGCCCCTCCATCCGGCGGCGCTCCCGGCGCACCCGCTGCCGGAAGTTGCTGCTCTTGGCGGCGAGCCACCCCTCGTAGTCGAGGCCCTGCATCCGCATGACCGGCACGGGCGACGGCGCGCCCCGGTGGATCTCCGGCCGCAGCAGGCCCGGCCAGGCGTCACGCAGCAGGCCGGGCAGGGGGTCGTCGAGGGCCACCTGCTCCAGCCGCAGCCGGTGGGCGGGCGCGTCGGAGGCCAGCGCCCGGGCGAGGAGGGCCGCCGCCGGCGCCTCGGCCCCGGGGGCCGTGAGACCGACGCCGCGCACCGCCATGGCCGGGGCCAGTCCCACCAGCTCGTCGAGGCGCCCCGTGCGGACCCGCATCAGCGGCAGGACGCCGATGAGCTCCCGGCCGTCCCATGCGGCGGCCACCCGCAGTCCGGCACCGCGCGGGCGCAGGTTGCGCCACCACGACATCACCCAGCCCGGCGCCGCCAGCGGCCGGCGGCGGAGGGCCGCCAGGGCGTCCCACGGCCCGGTGATCCCGCCGAGGCCGTCCTCGTCGCGGATGAGCTCCCAGCGGGGCGGCCGCGCGGCCCCCCCGTTACTGGATGCTGAGGACGTAGGCGACGACGTTGTCCTGGTCGGTGCCCTGCACCAGGCCGGCCGGCATCACGCCCTGGCCGTTGTTGATCGTGTTGCGGATCTCCTCCTCGGCGAGGCCGGCCTGGGCGAGCTTGGGACCCACGGCCGCCTGCTGGCCGCCCTGGGCGTGGCAGCCCTGGCAGACGCCCTCGAAGGTGGACTGGCCCGCCGCCACGTCGCCCACCGCGGGGCCGCCCGCGTCGCCGTCGCCGCCCTGCTGGCCGTTGTCACCGCCGGTCTCGCTGCCCACGCCCGTGCTGGAGCCGTCCGGCTGGCCGCCGGGGGCCTCGAGCGTCCTGCCCTCGGAGTCCGTCTGCAGGGCGGTGTTGGTGGCGGTGGCGGCGTTGACCGGGGTGTCGGCCTCGCTGCTGTCGGAGTCGTTGCAGCCGGCGAGCGCGCCGGTCCCGGCCAGCGCGGCGATCGCCACGACGGCGATCGTCCTGTTCAGCTTCCTCACAACGCACGCTCCTCGCACGACTGCCGGTGGGTCGGGCGCCATCCTCGCACACCCGCGGGCGCGGACCGGGAGCCCCAAGGGGTTTTCGACACCTTCGTGACGAACGCACCATGGCACATGACCCCGGCTCGCGGTACCGTCCGTCCAGCGTGATCCGCACCCTCAACGGACGGGATCCGGCGGTCGCCGACGGCGCGTTCGTCGACGAGACGGCCGTCGTGATCGGGATGGTGCGCCTCGGGGCGCACGCGTCGGTCTGGCCCACGGCCGTCATCCGCGGCGACACCGACCTGATCTCGGTCGGTGAGCGCACGAACGTCCAGGACGGGGCGGTGCTGCACGCCGACGAGGGCGTGCCCTGCCGGATCGGGGCGGGCGTGACGGTGGGCCACCGCGCGGTGGTGCACGGCTGCACCGTCGAGGACGACGTACTCGTGGGCATGGGCGCCATCGTCATGAACCGCGCCCGGGTCGGCGCGGGCAGCATCCTCGGGGCGGGCGCCGTGGTGCCCGAGGGCGTCGTGATCCCGCCGAACTCCATGGCGCTGGGCGTGCCCGCCCGGGTGGTGCGCCCCACGACCGAGGCCGAGCGGGACTCCGTCCGCCACTCCGCCGCGCACTACGTCGCCATGATCGCGAGGCACCGTGGCGCATGACATCCGCCCGCCCGCATGGGCGTCGCGCGCCGCGGGCGCCCCCGCCGAGCGCCTCACGGCGGTGCTGTTCGACCCGGGCCCGGTCACCGAGCTCGCGTCGGCGCTCACGGCGCTGGGGGCCCGGCTCTGCGTCGCGCTCGGCGTCGACGTCGCGGCCTTCATGGTGAGTGAGGACGACCCGGCCGACACCATGGCCGCCCTGGCGTTCGCCACCCCCGAGACCGACGTGCTGCTGCGGCCCCTGCTGCAGTCCGGGCGCGACCTCGCCGGCCTGGGGTCCCAGGTGGTGGCCGCCGGCACCTCCATGACCTGGCCGCGCCTGGGCGTCGAGCCGATCGTGCTCGACCGGCTCGCGGGCCTCGGACCCGGCGTGGACGCCCGCGAGGCGCTGCACGCGCTCGACGCGGCGTCGGCCGTCGGGGTGCCTCTCGCCACGCCCAACCACCTCCAGCTGGGCGCGGTGGTGCTGATCTCGCTCGACCGCGACGCGCCCCTCACCGAGGAGCTCGGCGGCCGCCTCGAGGACGTCGCGCCGCAGCTGTCGCTGACGGTGCGCAACCACCAGCTGCGCGACCGCAACCGGCGCACGCGCCAGGTGCTGGAGGCGGTGCTCGAGAGCAGCCACAACGGCGTGGTGGTGACGGACCTCAACGAGCGGCTCACCCTGGCGAACCGTGCCGCCGCGCAGCTGATCGCCGTCGACCTGAGCTCCATGCTCGGCTCGCCCATGCGCGAGCTGGTGCGCGACCGCCTGCGGTGGCGCTTCGAGGACGCCGGCGAGTACGTCGCCCGCACCCTCGCCACGTACGACGACCCCGAGAGCTCGTTCGCCGACGAGCTGCGGACGGTGGACGGCCGGGTCGTCGAGCGGTACTCGGCCCCGGTGCGGGACACGTCGGGGGAGCTGCTCGGCCGCGTCGAGATCCTGTCGGACGTGACCGCCGCCCGGGAGGCGCTCGCGGAGGCCCGCCGCCTGGCCGAGGAGACGGCCCAGCTGCGGCTGCAGGAGGAGCGGCGGGCGCAGGAGGAGATGGCGCTCGCGCGGGCCGCGCACCTGATGGCATCCGCGCTCACCCGCGCCGACATCCACGAGCATCTCGTGGACCAGGCCACCGAGCTCACCGGCGCGGAGTCCGGGGGCGTGCTGATGATCGAGAGGCACGGGGACGTGGCGGCGGCCACGGTGCGCGGCATGACGCCGGAGGCGCTGGAGCGCATCGGCACCGCGTCGGGGGAGGACGCCCTGCTGCGGCGGGTGCTGTCGGGGCGGCGGCCGGTGATGTGCCGGGACGTCGACGCGGAGGGTGCCCGCGCCCGGGCCGCCGCCCCGCGCGGGGTGCGCGCGTTCATCCACGTGCCGCTGCTGATCGGCGAGCGCGTGTACGGCATGCTCACCGTCGCCTCCCCCCGGGCGCGCGCCTTCGGCGAGCGCGAGCTGCGGCTGCTGGGCGAGCTGGCCCGCCACGCGGGGGCCGCGCTGCAGAACGCCGCCCAGTTCGAGCAGGAGCGGCACATCGCCGAGACGCTCCAGCACGCGCTGCTGCCGGACGCGCTGCCCACCGTGCCCGGCCTCGCGATCGCCGGCCTCTACCGGGCCGCCGCGGGGGCGCAGGTGGGCGGGGACTTCTACGGCGTGTGGACGCTGCCGGGCGGCGAGGTCGCCGTGCTCGTGGGCGACGTCAGCGGCAAGGGCGTCGAGGCCGCGGGCATCACTGCCATGGTGCGCTACGTCACCGAGGGCCTCACGGCCAGTGAGTCCGATCCGCGGCGCGTGGTGGAGGCCCTCAACACCCGCATCCTCGACCGGGTGCCCGACGGCTCGTTCGTGACCATGGTGCTCGTGATCATCGACAGGGGGGCCGACCGGCTCTCCTGGTGCAGCGCCGGGCACGTGGCCCCGCTGCTGCTGAGCCCGGCGGGGGTGGTGACCGCCCTCCAGGTCACGGGACCGCCCTGCGGCGTCTTTGCCGAGGCGGGGTACGGCTGCGGCAGCATCCACTTCGAGCCGGGCGACACCCTGTTCTGCTTCACCGACGGCGTGGTCGAGGCGCGCCGCGGTGACGAGGAGTTCGGCGACGAGCGACTGGCGGAGACGCTGCGGGACAGCCTCGGCCGGTCGCCCCGCGAGATGGCGCGCGCGGTGCTCTCGGCGGTGAGCGTGTGGTCGCAGGGGCGCATCCTGGACGACGTCGCGATGGCGGCGGTCACGCGCACCGCGCGGTGACCGTCCCGGAGGGCGGCGCGGGCGATCTGGACGCGGCGCTCGTCGCCGCGCTGGCCTCGGTCGCCGGCGGTCCGCTGCCCTCCGGCCGCACCGAGCTGCGCGACCGGGTCGCGGCGGCGCTGCGCGCCGAGCTCGGATGGCGCCGCGCGGTGATCCCCGGCGACCGGCTGCCCGGCGGCGACCCGGACGGACCCGACGCCGTCGAGTTCGACATCGGCGTGCGCGGGCGGTTCGCCGGCCGCGTGCACGCGGCCGTGGGCTGCGCCGTGCACGGGGGCGGGGTCCCCGACCCCGAGGTGCTGCGGGCGCTGGTGACGGCCGCGGCCGCCGTCCGGATCCGCGCCCAGGAGGGCTACGTGGTCGTGGCCACCGCGGCCGGGGGCCGGGGGGCCGGGGCCACGGGCCCCGTCCTGCCCGGGCTCCCCGACGGCGTGCGGGCGCTGGCGTCACTCCTGGGGGACGCGCCGCCGGCCGGGACGCCGGCCGGACTGCGTGTGCCCGCCCGCCTGGGCGTCGTGCCGGTCGCGCGGTCGCCGGTCGCCGGGGGCGGCACCCTCTGGGCCGGCCGGGTGCTCGCCGAGGGAGGGGAGATCCGGCTGTAGGCGCCGCCGCGGTACCACCGTCCGCGGCGGAAGGGGTCCGCCCGCGGCACCACCGTCCGCGGCGGAAATGATCCGCTCGCGGCACCACCGTCCGCGGCGGAGGGGTCCGCTCGCGGCACCACCGCCCGCGGCGGAAGGGGTCCGCTCGC